>Ga0335397_10003892_pt1 | contig 19859 bp, 18 predicted proteins | sample MAT04_FD_205740 | JGI IMG/M metagenome (GOLD analysis project Ga0335397, IMG submission 205740) | Freshwater microbial communities from Lake Fryxell liftoff mats and glacier meltwater in Antarctica - MAT-04 (spades assembly) (version 2) ... | reverse complement strand
CTGTCCAGCATCGTGGCGAAGCGATCGAGCGCAGCTGCATGCACCGCCCTGGACTCGACGACGGCGTTCAGGAACCCGCCGTCGCCGAGATGCAACAGATGGTCGAGATTGGCGTTGCCGTAGGACCCAGCAGTCACCATCACGTCGCGGAGCGCTCCGAGCTGTGTCGCTTCGTCTCCGCCGATCTGGCCATCGACGCCAGAGAAGCCGTTGGCGAGGTCGGTGATGTCGACCATCACCGACTCGAGCCGATCGAATGGCTCGGATGGATCGGAAATGGCGACGCCTTGAGAATTGGCTTGGGTGCGACGAAGATCGAGCTGTTGCCCGATCACGTCGATCTCGATGACGAGACGCTCGGTCTCCCCGCCCCCGACGTGCTCCAAGGCACGTTGCGTGCCCCGAAACGCAATGCGGAGATCGCCGACGTTCGCGCCATACGCCGTCTCGAGATCGGAGCCGGCGACGTCGATCAGGAACGCCCGATCGAGCCCGAGGGCGTCGATGCGTGACCACCCTTCGAGCGCCATTCGTTCGCGCATGACCGGCGGGTAGATCGCCGTCAGGGCGCGCTGGAGTTCGATCGAGGACACCAGGTCGGCTGCGGTGAGCGCCCGAGCACGCTGATCGGCGATCCGATCAGCCGCGAAGGCCGCCATCGCGAGCAATGGCACGACGGCCACGGCGATCACTCGTACGGCGAGCGACCCTCCACCGACGCGCGTGCGGCTCGAGGCGCCTGGTCGTGTCACGAACGCTGACCGTCCAGTGTTGTCTGCACGATGCCAACAGGTGGCTCGCGTGCAGCGCTACGTCCACGGCGCTACGGCGAGATGCGACGGGCAGCGGCGACGACGTCGTCGCCGAACCGTTCGCCCGGCTCGCGTGTGAGCCGTTCGAGCGGACCACTCACCGAGATCGCGGCGATCGTGGTGCCGTCGGTGGCCAAGACGGGGGCGCTCACCGACGCCACACCGGCTTCGCGTTCGCCGATGCTCTCGATCCACCCGACGTGCGATGTCTCGCCGGAGAGCACACGTCCCGCCGATCCGACATCGAGCGGAAGCAATGCACCCTGCGGCACGATCCAGCGCAGCCCGTGGGTGGATTCGAGCGACAGCACGCATCGCCTCGACGTGTCCTCCCGAACGAACAACTGCACGCTCTCGCCGGTGGCGTCGCGAAGCGCCTCGAGCGTCGGACGGGCCAGCTCCACGAGCGGGAACCGGTCCGACGCCGTCTGCCCGAGCGGCACCAGACCGAGGCCGAGCTCGAACCTGCCGTCGGCGTCACGACGCAACAGGCCGTGCTGTTCCAGCGCAACCGCAAGTCGGTGCGCGGGCGCCCGGGGGAGATCGGTTGCTTGTTGCAGTTCACCGAGCGATCGTGGTGACGCTGCGACCGACCGCAACACGCTCATCACCTTGTCGAGCACGCCGACGCCCGTTAACATATCCATATCACAGGAACTCTATCCCAAATATTGGGAACTCAAGGAGCATCGACATGGGCAAGACGCTGCCGGAAAAGGTGTGGGAACGCCACCTGGTGCATGCAGCACCGGACGAGCCAGACCTGCTGTACATCGACCTGCACCTCGTCCACGAGGTCACCAGCCCGCAGGCGTTCGACGGGCTACGCATCAGCGGACGCACCGTCCGTCGCCCCGACCTCACGATCGCCACCGAGGACCACAACGTCCCCACGGAGAACATCGACCAGCCGATCGCCGACCCGGTCTCGGCCAGACAGATCGATACGTTGCGCGTCAACACCGCCGAGTTCGGCATCACCAACTTTCCGATGGGCGACCCCAACCAGGGAATCGTCCACGTGATCGGCCCCGAGCAGGGTCGCACGCTGCCAGGCATGATCATCGTGTGCGGCGACTCACACACCGCCACCCACGGCGCGTTCGGGGCACTCGCGTTCGGTATCGGCACGAGCGAGGTCGAGCACGTGCTGGCCACCCAGACACTCCCCCAGCAACGCCCGAAGTGGATGTCGGTCACCGTCGACGGCGACCTCCGACCGGGCGTCACCGCCAAGGACGTCATCCTGGCGATCCTCGGCGAAGTCGGGACCGGCGGCGGCATCGGCCACGTCATCGAGTACCGCGGCTCCACCATCCAGGCGCTGTCGATGGAAGGCCGGATGACGGTGTGCAACATGTCGATCGAGGCCGGAGCGAAAGCCGGCCTCATCGCACCCGACGAGACCACCTTCGAGTACCTGCGCGGCCGGGCCAACGCCCCGAGCGGCGACGCGTGGGACGCGGCCGTCGCAGACTGGTCGACGCTGCGCTCCGACGACGACGCGAAGTGGGACAAGGAGGTCGTCCTCGACGCGTCTGCCATCCGCCCACACGTCACGTGGGGCACCAACCCCGGCCAGGTCGCACCGATCGACACCCCCATCCCGTCACCCGACGACTACGACAACCCGACCACACGCGAGAACGTGGCGCGTGCGTTGGAGTACATGGGCCTCGAACCCGGCACCTCGTTGCGCGACGTGGCGGTCGACACCGTGTTCATCGGGTCGTGCACCAACAGCCGCATCGAAGACCTCCGCGCCGCCGCAGCGGTCTTGGAGGGTCGCACGGTGACCGTACCTCGCGTGATGGTCGTGCCGGGCAGCCACGCCGTGAAGGCACAGGCCATCGCCGAAGGGCTCGATCAGATCTTCATCGCAGCCGGCGCCGACTGGCGTGAACCCGGATGTTCGATGTGCCTCGCCATGAACCCCGACAAGCTCGCGCCGGGCGAGCGCGCGGCCAGCACGAGCAACCGCAACTTCGAAGGTCGACAGGGTCGAGGCGGTCGCACCCACCTCGTCTCACCGGAGGTCGCCGCCGCCACCGCGGTGAAAGGCATGTTCTGTACACCTGCCGACCTGGAAGCGGTGACGTCGTGAAGGCCGTGCGCGTGATCACGGGCACCGGCGTCCCGCTGAAGCGTTCCGACGTCGACACCGACCAGATCATCCCCGCCGACTGGCTCAAGCGCGTCGAGCGCACCGGGTTCGACAAAGGCCTCTTCGCCACGTGGCGCGACGACCGAGACTTCGTGCTCAACGACGAGCGCTACGCACAGGCCAACATCCTCGTGGCCGGGCCGGCATTCGGCGTCGGGTCGTCACGCGAGCATGCCGTGTGGGCCATCCAGCAGTACGGCTTCGAAGCGGTCATCGCACCGAGCTTCTCCGACATCTTCCGCAACAACTGCACGAAGAACGGCCTCGTCCCCGTGATCGTGCCCGAAGCGACGGTCGAAGCGATCTGGGCCGCGATCGAGGCCGACGCCCACACCCAGATCGTGGTCGACATGGAACAACTCACGCTCGAGGTGCCATCAGCCGGAATCGACGAGAGTTTCCCGATCGATCCGCAAACCCAGCATCGGTTCCTCGAGGGACTCGACGACGTCGGCATCACCCTCACCCACATCGATGCGATCGACACCTACGAGGCCAACCGCCCCGCCTGGCTCTCCTGAGCGTCTCGACCGGGCGACTCAGCCGGGCGACTCAGCTGCGTGCGCGCCGAGTTTCGGCAGGTTTCGTCAAGATCTCCCGTAACTCCGACCGTCGTATGCCGACCAGCGGACTGTCAGCCATCGGCGAATCGTCCGTCGTTCACGACGGCGTCGCCTCTCACACCATGAGCGCCATCATCTCGACCCCCAGCACTCGGTCACCCGAGCTGCACGACAGCGTGGGGTTGCCCTCGGACCTGGTGCGACTCGCGCTCGACCAACTCTCCCAGGCGGTGTTCCTCTACCGACCGGAGTTCGACGGTGACCGCATCATCGACCTCGAGATCATCTACTCCAACCGGACGGCGCTGGAGTTGCCCCTCAACAAGCACATCGTGCCGGGTGCGTGGGCGAGCGATGTGTTCCTGGATCATCAGGTCGCGCTCGACGCTGCACAGGAGGCATGGGAAGGCGAGGTTCCGTCGAAGTACGTCGTCGTGCGTCAAGGTGTGGTCGATGGAGGCTTCGCCACCGTTCGCTTCGAGATCACCACCGGCCGAGCGGGAGACCTACTGCTACAGACGGCGCACGACTTGACCATCGACGACCAACTCGCCCAGAGCGAAGCTCGGCTCCAGAAAATCGTACACTCGCTCGACGAGGCGATCGTGCTGTTCGAGCCGCTCTTCGACGACGAACTCGACATCATCGACGTCCGCACGATCTTCCGCAACGAACGCGCCGAAGTGCTCGATGCGCAGATCTCGGCGCCCGGAGCGGGGGCCACCATCGCACCGACGCTCGCCGAATTCCGCGACGTGTGGCGCACGAACGAGCCGCTGCTGCGTTGGATCGACAACCTCGACGGCGCCGATCCCCACCTCCCGTCGCTCGCGCTAGAGATACGGCTCACCAGGATCGACCAGTGCGTCGTACAGATGGTGCGAGACCACACCGACCAACAACGAGCGACCCGCGCCGAGGACGACGCCAATCGTCGCCTCGCCACGACACTCGACGCGCTCGGCGAAGGGGTCGGAATCTTCGACCCGGTCCACGACGCCAACGGGGACGTGGTCGACTTCGTCTTGAGCGTCGCGAATGCAGCGATGACCGAGGCGATCGCCGTCGGTCAGAGTTCCAGCGAGATCCCGATCGAAGGCGTTGACCCGCTAGCCATCGGTATCCGGGCACTGCAGCAGCCCGGGGTCCCCATCACGACGACCCTCACCCTCGCAGATTTCGACCCGGCGACCACGTGGAGGACGAGCATCGTGGCCACCGACGGCCAAGTGGTCTTGGTGGCCGCCGACATCACCGAGATGCAGGATGCGTTCGCCCGGGTGACCGCTTCGGACGACATGCTTCGCACGGTGCTCGAATCGCTCGCCGAGAGCGTTCGGGTGTTCGCTGCCGACGGACAACTCACCTACGCGAACCGGGCATCGATCGAACTGCTCGGTGCGCCCACCGGAGCCGACGATCGCGACGGCGCCTACATCGTCTGCGACGCCGACGGCACCCCGCTCGAGACTCACGAGCGCCCACGAGAGCGTGGCTTCTGCGGCGAGGTCATCGACGATATGGTCGTGGCCATCCAACGACCGGATCTCGATGATGTCCGGGTCTGTCGTGTCGCTGTGCGCCCGATCCCAGGAGCGACCCCGACGTCGCCGAGCGCCGTCGTCGTGTCTGCCCACGACATCACCGAGCCCACCAAGTACGCCGCCCAACTCGAATGGATGTCGACGCACACCCCTGAAACCGGACTCCTCAACCGCCACGGTCTGATCCAGGCGATGTCGCACGACCTCACCGGTGACGGCGGAGAATTCGTCACGCTGTGGATCCGTCTGCGAGCACTCGACACGATCCGCCCGACCTTCGGTTTCGACGCAGGTGACGAGGTCGTGCGCATCGCTGCCGAACGTGTTGCCGAAATCGCACGTTCGTTCCACGGCCTGGCCGCTCACCCGACCAACAACGAACTCGTCGTCGTCGCCCCGGGAGACCACTCCCTGGCACGACGTCTCGGCGAGGTGCTGACCGATCGACTCTCGGTGCCGGTCGAGGTCGCAGGTGCCACCTTGCCGGTCGATCCGTCGATCGGCTTCGCGATCTCGCCTCGCCACGGCCGCACCCCCGACGACCTACTGAACCGGGCGAAGACCGCTGCATGGACCGCCGAACGAGAGGGCAGCGGTCAGGTCGGCTGGCGAACCGACCTCGGCGTCGAGCAGATCCGCCGGATCGAGTTGCTCGGCGACATCCCACGGGCGATCGAGGCCGGGGAACTCTTCCTGCGGTACCAACCGAAGTTCGACGTGCAAACGGGCCACCTCGTCGGCGCCGAGGCACTGGCTCGATGGACTCGCGGCAGCGACGGCATCGTGACTCCCGACGAGTTCATCCCGGCAATAGAAGCCAGCGGGATGGCATTCCCGTTCACGGTCTGGGTCATCGAACATGCACTCACGGAGTGGGCGAGTGTGTTGCCGACGTTGCCGAACGCCACCATCGCCGTCAACGTGCCCGGCCCGTTGATCGGCGACCGGAAGTTCGCCGCAACGGTGGAGAAGATCATGCAACGACTGGGGATCCCGAGTGGTGTACTGCTGCTGGAGATCACCGAGCGCACCGTGGCCGACAGCATCAACTCGATCGCTCACGGGATCGATCGGTTCGCCGAACTCGGCGTCGGCGTGTCGATCGACGACTTCGGAACCGGCCAGTCGTCACTCGAGTACCTTCGTCGCCTCCGACCCACCGAGATCAAGATCGATCGAGCGTTCGTCGCCGGGGCGGGTGCCGACCCGATCGATCGCAGCGTGCTCAAGGCCTGCATCGACATCGGAAAGGCAGCCGATCTGTCCGTGTGCGGTGAGGGTGTCGAGACCGAAGCAGAACTCGACCTGCTCAAAACACTCGGCTGCAACACCGTTCAGGGCTTCCTGCTCGCTCGACCCGGCACGATGGCCGAACTCCTCTCCTACACCTGAGCGTCACAACAGGGGTCGGACCCGTGATGTGATCACGTCACCCTCAGGGTTCCGAACGCCGTCGGCGCGGCGATACTGCACACATGCCCGACCTGCACTCCCCCATGGCCTGGATTCGCGTCATCGCGCGAAACGCTCGCCGGTTGATGATCCTGATCCTCGGTCTCGCCGTGGTGCTCGCCGGAGCAGCGATGCTGGTCCTACCGGGACCCGGTGTCATCGTGATCATCCTCGGTCTCGTGATCCTCGCCACCGAGTTCACATGGGCCGAACGGGTGCTCGATCGTACGACGAGCACGGCCGCAGGCGCGGCGAGCAGGGTCAGCAACAACGGCAAGGGTCGAGCAGCGCTCGCATTCTCGGGCGTGGCGATGATCGTCGGCGGCATCGTGGGGTCGATCATGTTTCCCGGCTTCGTGGTCGTCGGCGTGTCGGTGACCGTGGCCGGAGTGATCGGACTCGCAACACTGCTCCCACAGGTACGAGCCTGGATCGACGAGAAGGCAACCAGCCCCACGACGCCGGCGCCAGCCCTCGACGAGACCTGACGCCGGCTCGATCGGTCTACGCTGGGACCGTGCCGCTGACCGGAGAATACGCACCGAGCACACTCGCATGGGTGCGAGACCAAGTCGCCACCTACGAAACGAGCAACGGCCGCGAGGCCAACACGCTGCACGAGACCGGCATCCCGGTGGTCATCGTCACCTCGCTCGGTGCCATCACCGGCAAGATCCGCAAGTTCGCACTCATGCGCGTCGAGCACGACGGCGAGTACGCGCTCGTCGCGTCGATGGGCGGACAACCGCAGAACCCCGGCTGGTACCACAACCTCGTTGCCGAGCCGCTGGTCATGGTCCAGGACGGACCCGAACCGCACGACTACACCACCCACGTCGCCGACGGCGACGAGCGCGCGATCTGGTGGCAGCGCGCCGTCGAGGTGTTCCCCACCTACGCCGACTACGAACGCACGACCGACCGGATCATCCCGGTGTTCATCGCAACGCCGTCCTGACGACGCCTCCACCAGCGGTGAAGTACTGTTCGTACCGTGAAAACACGAGTGGTCCTCAGCGCTGCGATCATCGTCCTCGCCGCACTCAGTGCGTGTGGGAGTGACGGCGACACAGGCGGATCCAGCGGATTTTCCGAGGCGAGCGTCACCGTCACCGACACCGACACCGACACCGGCACCGGCGTGCTGAGCGGGGCGGTGATCTGCGAGCGACTGTCGGTCGACTCGGTCGCCGCTGACACCGGCCTCGACGTCACCCGGGCCGTTCCTGACGATTCGGCGACACCGAGTTGCGCGTACGAGTACAACAACGACACCGGTGCTGTCTCCAACCTCACCGTGGCATCGATGCAGCCCGCCGACATGGGCGGGCTCACGGGCAGCGAGGCGTACGACTTCGTGGTCGGCATCAACGAGGCGGTGGCCGGTGACGGCGCCGAGACCCGAGAGGTGTCTGCTGGCGACGCCGCGATCCGGATCTCCGGCTCGAGCATGCAACTCGGCGTGCTCCAGGTCGGCGACCAGGTGCTGACACTGATCGTTCCGGCCGTCGACGTGGGGCCCGACGCCGTCGACAGCCTCATCGCGACCATGGCCACCGCACTGGGCTGACGACACCAACTGTCACATCGGGCCGGCACCGTGTGACAGTTGGTGTGGGATCGCTGCCGAGCGGGGGACGGATCAGTCGGCTTCGAACTCGGGGAGGTGCAGCAGTCGGGTGTCGTTCGAGAAGATCTCGATCGGCTTCTCGGTCGGCAGGCGCATCCCACGTTGCAGGATTCGCACCTGTGTGTGCTGGTTGTACTCGACGAGCGTGACCGCCCAGCCGTCGCGACCGGCGCGAGCGGTGCGGCCCGAACGGTGCAGGTAGTCCTTCACGTCCTTGGCCGGTTCGTAGTGGATCACCGCGCCGATGTCGTCGATGTCGATGCCGCGCGCGGCGACATCGGTGGCCACGAGCACCGACAGGTTGCCTTCGGCGAACTTGCGAAGAGCTCGCTCACGGGCGCTCTGCTGCATGTCGCCGTGCAAGGCGCCGGCGTCGACGCCGAGATCTTCGAGGTTGCGGGTGACCCGGTCGCAGTTGCGCTTGGTCTGGCAGAACACGAGCAACTTGGGAATCGACTTGCCCACGGCGCCGATGACCTTGTCCTTGTCCATGTGGTGCACGGCGAGGAACAGGTGGTGCATCGAGCCGACGGTGTCGGTGGCCTCGTCGATCGCGATGGTCACCGGGTCGGTCTGGTAGTGCTTGATCAGGTGGCCGACGTCGCCGTCGAGCGTGGCCGAGAACAGCATCGTCTGATTGCGGCTGCCGCAGTGGCGCAGGATCCATTCGACTTGGGGGGTGAAACCGTCGTCGGCCATCCGGTCGGCTTCGTCGAGCGTGACGATCTGCATGTCGTCGAGCGAGACCTCGTTCGACTTGATGAGGTCGATCAGGCGCAGCGGCGTGGCGATGACGATCTCGACGCCCTTCGCGAGTTCCTCGACCTGATGATGCCGCGACGCCCCGCCGTACACGGGCAGCACTCGCATGCCTGCGTGGTGGGCGACCGGTTCGAGCACTTCGGCGACCTGCACGGCGAGTTCGCGAGTGGGCACGAGCACCAGCCCGAGCGGACGCGACGGCGCCGCCGCGTCGGTGATCCGGGCGAGCATCGGCACGCCGAACGCCAGCGTCTTTCCCGAGCCCGTCTTGGCCCGGCCACAGACGTCCCTGCCGGTGACGGCGACAGGAATCGCTTCGGTCTGGATGGCGAACGGCTGGGCGAACCCGCACGCTGCGAGCCCGGCATCGATTCGTTCGGGCACACCGAGAGCGAAGAACCCCGTCGGGGTCTCGACCGGGGGGAGAGCATTGATGGAGGTGAGATTCGAGGTGTTGATGTGGCCACCGTCGTACGGCTGGTCGGATGGGCGTGTCCGCTGGCGACGAGGCGCTCCTCGACGCGCTGTTGATTCAGTCATGTTGTTCTCCATCGTACCGGGCATGTCACCGGCGAGCGCGAGATGCCACCAGTCGTGCTAGCGTCACGATCGATGTTGTGCCACAGCTTCCTTCTGCTCACGTAGGGCGAGCGCCGCACACTCGCGTTCGCCCGCACCCCCCGCCATCTGGTCGGGGGGTTCTTGCTTTTTCAGCCCTTCCACGTCACCGATTCCGAACACACAGGAGAATCCGATGCCTCCCCAGAACGTCACCCCGACACCGATGCCCTTCGAGAAGTACGCCCCGTTCGTGCCGATCGTGCTCACCGACCGCACCTGGCCGAACATCACCATCGACACCGCACCGCTGTGGTGCTCGGTCGACCTGCGCGACGGCAACCAGGCCCTCATCGATCCCATGGATCCGACCCGCAAGATGCGCATGTTCGAAGCACTCGTCGCGATGGGCTTCAAGGAGATCGAGGTCGGGTTCCCCTCGGCCAGCCAGCCCGACTTCGACTTCGTGCGTCAACTCATCGAAGAAGATCGCATCCCCGACGACGTCACCATCCAGGTACTGGTGCAGTGTCGCCAGGAACTCATCGAACGGACCTTCGAGTGCATCCAGGGCGCTCCGCGCGCAATCGTCCATTTCTACAACTCCACGAACCCATTGCAGCGCGAGGTGGTGTTCGGCCTCGACAAGGCCGGCATCGTCGACGTCGCCGTGAACGGCGCCAAGCTGTGCCGCAAGCTCGAACACACCACGAGCGACGCAAAGATCCGCTACGAGTACTCGCCCGAGAGCTTCACGCTGACCGAGCCCGAGTTCGCCATCGAAGTGTGCGAAGCGGTCATGGACGTGGTGGAGCCCACCCCCGACAATCCGATCGTGCTCAACCTGCCGGCCACCGTCGAGTGCTACTCGCCCAACGTGTACGCCGACGTGATCGAGTGGTTCGGCCGCACCATCAAGCAACGCGACTCGGTGATCATCTCGCTGCACCCGCACAACGACCGCGGGTGCGCCGTTGCTGCTGCCGAGTTCGGCGTGATGGCCGGCGCCGACAGGGTGGAAGGCACACTGTTCGGCAACGGCGAACGCACCGGCAACGTCGACATCATCACGCTCGCGATGAATCTCTTCATGAACGGCGTCGACCCGCAACTCGACATCGGCGACATCGACGAACTGCGCCGCACCGCCGAGTACTGCAACCGCCTGCCGGTGCATCCCCGCCATCCCTACGCCGGCGACCTCGTGTACACGGCGTTCTCGGGCAGCCACCAGGACGCCATCAAGAAGGGCTTCGAGGCGCTCGACGCCAAACGAGACGACAGCGGCCAGTACCCCGTGTGGGGTGTGCCGTACCTTCCGATCGACCCAGCGCACGTCGGGCGGTCGTACGAAGCCGTCATCCGGGTCAACAGCCAGTCGGGCAAGGGTGGCGTGGCCTATGTGATGAAGGCCGAGCACGGTTTCGAGCTGCCACGACGACTCCAGATCGAGTTCTCGAAGACCATCCAGCACATCACCGAGGACACCGGCACCGAGATCAGCCCCGGCGTGATGTGGGATGCGTTCCGGTCCGAGTACCTCCCCGACGAGCCCGGGTTCCGACTGCGCAGCCACGAACTGCACACCCGCACCGGCGACGATGGCGGTAACACCTCGATCCAGGCCCAACTCGACCTCGACGGTGCCGCCCACGCGATCTACGGCGAAGGTGACGGCCCGGTCGAAGCGTTCTGTGCTGCACTGATCGCCGAGTTCGGCGATCGGGTCGACGGCCATTTCGACGTGCTCGACTACGCCGAGCACGCCATCGGCAAGGGCGCCAACGCGCAGGCCGCCGCCTATGTCGAGACCATCAGCGACGGCGGCAAGGTGCGCTGGGGCATCGGTGTCGACCCCAACATCACCACGGCGTCGCTGCGAGCTGTGCTGTGCGCGTTCGAACGGCACCAACGCTGACGCGGCACTACAGTCGAACCGATGACGTCGATCACGACTGCCCTGCGTAGGACGGTGTTCCTCCTGGTGATCGCTGCGGGTGCCGGGGCGGTGGTGTCGTGGCGACGCGGCACCTCGGGCACGCCCGTCCCGAGCGCTCCACCCCAATGGCCGCCCCTGCCCGACCACTCGATGGCGTCCAGTCAGGCGGCACAGACATGGCTTCCCGCGCTCGACGATGGCTCGTTGCCCCCGAGCCACCCGATCAAAGCAAAGGACTCGTCGAAGATCTTCCACGTGCCGGGCGGCCGCTTCTACGACCGCACCAAGCCCGAGCGCTGCTATGCCACTGCCGCCGCCGCAACGGCAGACGGCTACCGTCCATCGAAGTCGTGATCGAAGTCCACGGCACCACGACCCGGTACTCCAACACCGAACTCCGTCACCGAACTCCGCCACCGATCAGAAGGGGAATGACATGAAGGTCAACGTCGATTTCGATGTCTGCGCATCCACGGGGGCCTGCATGCAGGTCTGTCCGGAGGTGTTCGAGGTCCGCAGCGACGGCTACCTCTACATCCTCCGGGAGAACCCGAGCCCAGATCTCGCCGACAAGGTCCGCGAGGCCGCCGACCTGTGTCCCACCGCAGCGATCACCATCGACGACTGATCCCGAGTTGACGTTCCTGGACCAACTCGACGCGTCCTGGAACGCATCGGGGTCGATGCTCTGCGTCGGTCTCGATCCCGACCCGGCGCGCATCCCGCTCCCGCTCGACGGGAACCCCGACGCGACCGAGAACTTCTGCAAGGCGATCATCGACGCCACCGCCGACCTGGTGTGCGCGTTCAAGCCGCAGATCGCCTACTTCGCCAGCCAGGGCGCCGAGGAAGCGTTGGAGCGGATCTGCCGCTATGTGCGAGAGACCTATCCTGACGTGACGCTGATCCTCGACGCGAAGCGGGGCGACATCGGCTCGACCGCCGAGCACTACGCCCGCGAAGCATTCGAGCGTTACGGTGCTCATGCGGTCACGGTCAATCCGTACCTCGGCACCGACTCGGTCCTGCCGTACTTCGAGCAAGGCGGCGGGATCATCGCGCTGTGCCGCACCAGCAATCCGGGCGGCGACGACATCCAGTCGCTCGTCGCCGACGGCCAGCCGATCTACGCCCACGTCGCGCGCCTGGTGGCCGACGACTGGTCGAAGCGCGGTGACTGTGGCCTCGTCGTCGGCGCCACCTACCCCAGCGAATTGGCCGACGTTCGCGCCATCGCGCCCGATGTCCCGATCCTCGTGCCGGGCGTCGGTGCCCAGGGTGGCGACGCTGCTTCGGTCGTCGAACACGGAGTGAGCCCCAGCGGCCGCGGCCTGATCGTCAGTTCGTCACGATCGATCCTCTACGCGAGTTCCGGCTCCGACTTCGCCGACGCCGCCCGTGCCGAAGCCGAACGTACCGTCGCCTCCCTCCGCCTCCCCTGAGCACCCCACCCTTGCGCCACCCCAACCCCCGGACTTGGGTTCCCACTCGGGCGGGTGGCCGCCCACTGTCGGGACGTGATGGACAAGGTGCTTCTCGAGATGATCGGACGCCAGCACGGCGTCATCGCGCGGAAACAACTGCGTGAGCAGTTCGGATGGAGCGACTCCCGATTCTGTCGCGCGACTCGACGCGGCACGTTCGTGGGTGTCACGCCCAGCGTGCTGCGATTGGCATCGACGTCCGACACATTCCCGATGCGCAAAATGGTGTTGCAACTCCATCTCGATGAGCAGTGCTTTCTGAACTCGACCACCGCCGCTCGGCTGTACGGCCTTCGATCCATGCCGACTTCACCCGTTCGGGCAACGGTGCCGGAGGCGATCCGACGAGCCTGCCCATCATGGGCTGAACCGGCTCGATCATCATGGTTCGACGCTGCGGACTTCACCCGACGAGACGACGGCCTGATCGTGGCGACTCCGTTGCGAATGTTGTTCGGACTGGCCGCCACGCTGCAGCCGTTCCGCTTCGCTCGCGCTGCGGAAGATGCGTGGAATCTCCAGCTGATCACCCCGGAGCAAGCCGCCGATTACCTGCAACGACATCGCTGTCGAGGCAAGAACGGAGTGACAACGATGGAGCGTTGGCTCGACGGCGCGCTCGCCCAGAACAGCCCGGCACAAAGTGGGTTGGAGCAGTGGGTCCATCCAGTAGCGCCGAGATCAGGCCCGAGATCGAGCATGCGGTGAGCAGGGCTGGCATATCGTCCGTTTCGACGAGACGTTTCGAGAGGACCCGATGGCCGCCGCGCGCCAGGTTCAGCGCATCTACCGAACGCTCCTCGATCGCAATTCGGAGCCGACATTGCGCCCAGCGCCATGACCACTCCGGAATTCGGGGTGGTGGTGTGGGGAACGCAACGCCGACGCGCCGTTGCGGTCTGGATGACGGTCTCGAAGGGGGCGGTCTCGAAGGACGGTCAGGCGGAGAGGCTGGTGACCTGGAGGATGCCGGGGGCGGCACGGAGTGCTTCGAGCACCTCGGGGGGGACCGGAGCACTCGGGGCGATCAGCATCGTGGCGGTGTCGGAGCCGGCGACACGGCTCACGTCCATGTCGGAGATGTTCACGCCGGCGTCGCCGAGCAGCGTACCGACGGTGCCGATCACGCCAGGGCGGTCGTCGTTCTGGATGACGACCATGTTGTCGACCGGCGGCACATCGAACGGTGTGTCGTCGATGTTGACGATGCGTTGTTGCGCCTTCGGGCCGGCCAGCGTGCCGGAGATCGAGTGGCCACCACCACGCAGTGACAGCAGGTTCACGAAGTCGGCCGACGTGGCCGAACACACGTCGCGAACCTCGACGCCATGCTGCTTTGCGAGCTGTGGCGCGTTCACGTAGGTGACCGCCTCGTCGGAGATCGCACCGAAGAAGCCCTTCAGCACCGCCAACTCCAGGATCCGGGTGTCGTAGCCGGCGATCTCGCCCTCACAACAGATCTCGAGTTCGCTCGGGAGGCTGCCGACGAGCGACACGAACAGACCGCCGAGTCGCTCGGCGAGCGGGAGATACGGACGGATGGTCTCGTTGGCCTCGGCCGCATTGACGTTGACGGCGAACGGCACGAACTCGCCGGCCAAGGCCAATTGCACCATCGACGCGATCGTGTCGCCGGCCTTGTCCTGGGCCTCACGGGTGCTCGCTCCGAGGTGTGGGGTGACGATGACCGAATCGATCTCGAACAGTGGCGACTCGGTCATCGGCTCGGTGGAGAACACATCGAGTGCAGCGCCTGCGATGATGCCTTCACGCAAACAGTCGGCGAGGTCACCCTCGTGCACGATCCCGCCGCGCGCGACGTTGATGACGCGCAAACTCGGCTTGGCCTTGAGGAGCAGCTCACGATTGATCAACCCGATGGTCTCGGGCGTCTTCGGCAGGTGCACGGTGAGAAAGTCCGATTCGGCAACCACTTGATCGAGCGCGAGGAGCTCGACGCCCATCTTCTTCGCCCGGTCCTCGGAGACGAACGGATCGTAGGCGATCAGCCGCATACCGAACGCCTTGGCACGATCGCCTACGAGCTTGCCGATCCGACCGAGACCGACGATACCGAGGGTCTTGTCGGCGAGTTCGACGCCTTCCCAGCGGCTGCGCTCCCACCGACCCTGCACCAACGCTGCGTGGGCCTGGGGCACGTTGCGCGCCGACGCCATCAGCAGTGCCATCGTGTGCTCGGCCGCGGAGACGATGTTGCTCTGCGGAGCGTTGACCACCATCACACCTCGGGCGGTGGCGGACTCGACGTCGACGTTGTCGAGGCCGATACCCGCACGACCGACCACCATCAGATCCGAACCAGCTGCGAGCACAGCGTCGGTGACGTCGGTGGCGGAACGGATGATCAGGGCGCGAGCGCCCGGGATCGCCGACAGCAGTTCGTCGGCCGAGAGCCCGAGCTGTACATCGACCTCGTGCCCTTCGGCGCGGAGGCGGTCGAGGCCTCCTTCGGCAATTTCTTCGGTGACCAGGATGCGAGCCATGGGCCCTGCTTATCGGATCCGGCACGCCACTTCCACGCCGTTTGACGAACCGTTCAGCGCCGGGGAGTACGTTCTCGTCGGTGATGTCAGCACCATGCACGCCCCGGGCCCCATGGAGGCAGGGTGGCTGTGACCGATGACCCCCGGCGCTCGGAGCGTCTCGCTGTGGGCGACGATGTCGAACGCATCGAGCGCTGGATGGTCGACCGAGGCGTGCCGCACCTCGTGGACGTGCGATCGGACAGCGCGATTCGCGACGCCTGGACTCGTGCGCTGCCGCTCCTCGTGGTCGCATACCTACTTCTCGGACTCAACGCGCTCGACCTGCGCAACTGGTCGATCGCCCGCAACCTACTCGGCGCTGCTGCGGTGGTCGCCATGCTGCTCGCCGCCTGGGTGCTGTCGAATCGGCTGCGTGGGGTGGCGTCGTTCGATCGCCCGACGAAGATCGACAAGCCCGAGCTGGCCTTGTTCCTACTCGGGCCGCTCGTGCCAGCGATCGCGTTCGGTCAGTACCGGGATGCCCTCGAGGCGTTCGGGTTGGGAGTCGTGCTCCTGGCGGCGATCTACGTGTGGTCGTCGTACGGCATCGCTGCGCTCGTGCGGTGGGGCATCCGCCGATCCGGTGGACAACTCTCCGGCCTCGGCCCGCTGGTCGCGAAGGCGTTGCCGTTGCTGTTGTTGTTCAACACGTTCTTGTTCATCAATGCCGAGGTCTGGGAGTTGGCCGGCACGCTCGACGGTGCGGCCTACGTGGTGGTCGTGATGACATTCTTCCTGCTCGGTGCCGGTTTCGTCGTCAGCCGAGTGCCCGGCTACATCCGTGCCGAGAACCACTTCGACTCGTGGGCCGAGGTCGGCATCCACGTGGTCGACACACCAGCGTCGCCCCTCGACCTCCCCACCGCTGGCACACCCGACGATCCCCTGCGGTTGCGCCAGCGCTTCAACATCGGCCTCATCGTGCTGTTCGGTCAGGCGATCCAGATCACGCTCGTCGTGGCGGCGTTGACGGCGTTCTTCGTGTTCTTCGGTTTCATGTCGATCACCGCCGACACGGCCATCGGCTGGACGGGCCTCGACGAACTGCCCGTCGTCTTCGACGCCACGTTCGGTGGGCGAACGTTGGTGCTGTCCGAGCCACTGATCCGGGTGTCGGGCTTCCTCGGGGCGTTCGCAGGGATGTACTTCACCGTCGTGCTGAGCACCGACGACACCTACCGCACCGAGTTCGGCAACGACGTCGGCCCGGAGATCCATCAGATCCTCGCCGTGCGATCCGCCTACCACGTCGCGCTCGGCACGCACCCGACGACGATCGATCAGAACCGGACCGGGGAGCCATCGTGACTGCGGCCAGCGTCCAGATCCGAACGGTGTCGGAGATCTCCGAACTGACCGAAGTGGGCAACGTCCTGCAGCGGGTGTGGGGGACGTCGGTTCCGCTCGTCAATGTCGAACTCCTGGCGGCGATCGCCCATTCGGGCGGGTACGTCGCTGGTGCGTTCGATGGACACCGGATGGTCGGAGCATCGGTTGGTTTCCTGGCCGACCATCACGGCGAGTGGGCACTGCACAGCCACGTCACCTGTGTCCTCGATGCGATGCGACACGGTGGAATCGGTCAAGCCGTCAAGCTGCACCAGCGAGCGTGGGCCGCCGGTCACGAACTCGACTGGATCACGTGGACGTTCGATCCGCTCGTACGTCGCAACGCATGGTTCAACATCGCGATCCTCGGCGCCGAGGTCGACGAGTACCTCCCCTCGTTCTACGGGACGATGACCGATGCGATCAACGTCGGTGACGAATCCGATCGGCTGATGATGGCGTGGAACGTCGCTGCGCCCGTCACCATCACCCCACGAGACGGCAGCGACATCGACACAGCGCTCCTCGTGTCGACACCACCCGACATCGTCGAGCTGCGCCGCACCGACCCGTCAGCGGTCAGCCGATGGCGCGTCGAGACCCGCGAGGCACTCGCCGGCGCACTCGACGATGGGCGTCGCGTGCTCGGATTCACGCGCGAGGGCGCCTACGTGATCGGATCGTCGTCATGACCTCCACCATCGAACGAGTCGAGTTGCGTCGCATCGCCATGCCGCTGGTGTCACCGTTCCGCACCAGCTTCGGCAGCCAGACCGACCGGGACATCCTGTTGGTACGCATCGACCTGGCCGACGCGTCAGGAAGCATCGTCGAGGGTTGGGGCGAGTGCGTGGCCCTCTCCGAGCCGAGCTACTCACCGGAATACGTCGACGGCGCCCAGCACGTGATCGTCCACCACCTGTTGCCCCGGCTGATGGCCGCCGGGCCGATCGAGGCTGCCGATGTCGCCCCGACGCTCGCCAAGTTGCACGGCCATCCCATGGCGAAGGCTGCGTTGGAGATGGCGGTGCTCGACGCCCAACTCCGGGCGGCTGGCCAGTCGTTCGCGGCGTTCCTCGGGGCGCAGCGCACGCTGATCCCGAGCGGGGTGAGTGTCGGGATCCACGACTCGACCGACGAGCTGCTCGCCGCCGTGCAGGGCTACGTCGACGACGGGTACGTGCGCATCAAGTTGAAGATCGAACCAGGCTCCGACATCGAGCAGGTGGCCGCCGTGCGCGACCTGATCGGGCCCGACACGCCGTTCCAGGTCGACGCGAACACGGCGTATCGACGCACCGACGGCAGCCACCTCGCCCGTCTCGACGAGTTCCACCTGCTGCTGATCGAGCAGCCGCTGCCCGAGGACGACATCATCGGCCATGCCCGCCTCGCAGCCGAGGTCGAGACGCCGATCTGCCTCGACGAATCGCTGGTGTCGGCAACGGGCACCGCCGACGCCATCGAGCTCGGTGCCTGCGAGATCGCCAACATCAAGCCCGGTCGCGTCGGCGGCTATCTCGAAGCGGTGCGTATCCACGACCTGTGCGTCGCGAAGGGCATCCCGGTGTGGTGCGGGGGGATGTTGGAGACCGGCATCGGGCGCGCCGCCAACGCCGCACTCGCTGCACTGCCCGGCTTCACCCTCCCCGGCGACATCAGCGCGTCGACGCGCTTCTACGCCCGCGACATCGTGACCGATCCGATCACGATCACGAACGGCCACGTCACCGTGCCCGCCACGGCAGGCCTCGGATTCGACCTCGACTGCGACGTCCTCGACTCGGTCACGACGAGCCGCATCAGCATCGACCGGCGCGGTACAGTCACCGAACTATGACGCACATGTTCCTGTCAGAAGAATGGATGGCCGCAGCTCACGAGATCCGTGAGAAGTACGCCGACCAGGTCCCGCCGGTCACCACCGTGATTCGGATCAACCAGGTCATCGTCGACGTTCCGTTCGGCGAGGGTGAGGTCAAGGCCTATCTCGACACGTCGTCGGGCCGCCTCACGATGGAACTCGGCGAACTCGACGAGGCCGATGCCACGATCACCACCGACTACGGCACCGCCAAGGCGTTGTTCGTCGACCAGGACCAGGCCATCGCGATGCAGGCGTTCATGTCCGGCAAGATCAAGGTGCAGGGCGACATGATGAAGATGATGGCCATGCAGACCGCCATCCCGTCGAACGAGTTCACCGACACCATCGCCGACGAGATCAAGTCGATCACCGCCCCCTGACTCGACAGCACGGGCCAGACCCGTGTCGTCCCCTCAGACGGCGGTCGAACAGAACGTGTCGCCGCGGGCGACGCTCGACTCGGTGACCACGTCGACTCGTGCATCGGCACCGTCGACACCGACCAGCGCGGCGAGCATGCCCCTGACCATGCCGCGGTCGACGGCGCAGATCACCGGATGATCGGTGGCCACGTCGCCGAACGGGCAGTGATCGTTGATGATGCGCAGGTGGCCGTCGTGGCCTTCGGCATGCGCGGCGAAGCCCTGGGCCGTGAGCGCATCGGCCACGGCCTGCATCGCCGAACGCAGTGACCGGCGACCGCTCGACAACGCGTCGCCGGTGAGCCCCTCCGCCATCACCCGGCCGTATTCCTGACCGACCTCTTCAGCGATCATCTCGGCCTCGTCGTGGGGCAGACGGTCGAGTGCCCGGCCGAGGAGCGACAACAGCAGGTCGTCGCTGCGCACTGGAAACTGCGCGACTCCCCCGGCGAGTGCGTCGCCGACCACGATGTAGCGCTTCGACGGGCGACCTGCGCCAGCCCCTGCCACCCTGCCGCTGACGACTGCGAGATACCCGCCTGCAGCCAGCTTGTCGAGGTGGTGGCGGGCGACATTGGCGTGGACGCCGATCTCCGCTGCGACCATCGACGCCGTGACACCCGCAGCGTCTGGCGCCGTGTCGCCCGCAGCGACACCAGCCGGGTCGTCGTCGCCGACGACCGAGCGATCCTTGGCGAACAGATAGATCGAACGGCGCGTCGGGTCACCGAAGGCGTCGGTGATCGCCGACACGCTGGCGGTGAACGACGGGCTCGTGCGCACGTGA
>Ga0335397_10003891_pt1 | contig 19859 bp, 19 predicted proteins | sample MAT04_FD_205740 | JGI IMG/M metagenome (GOLD analysis project Ga0335397, IMG submission 205740) | Freshwater microbial communities from Lake Fryxell liftoff mats and glacier meltwater in Antarctica - MAT-04 (spades assembly) (version 2) ... | reverse complement strand
TCGGGAGATGGCGGCGGCGACCACCAGCGGTGCGGCGGCCACGAGGAGGTCCCAGGTCCGGCGATCACCCACGAACGCGAGACCCACGAGCACCAAAGCCACGACCGTGACCGGCGCCGACCACACAGGCGGCTGCCACTCGTTGATGACCGCAAAGGCCTCCCTCCGCTCCCCCAGCGTCGCCGGGAACCTCAGCAGGTCCCGTCCCGACGGCCAGAGGAGCGCGCCGAGGACGAGGCCGCCCACCGCTCCTGCGAGGGCTGACCACGCCGACGTGCGCCGGGAGCCCTCGCGGTCGGTCCACCACGCGGCGCCGACGGCGGCGCCCACCAACCACACCAGGCCGAGCGCCCACGAGCCATGGGAGGGCAGCCACACGAAGAAGATGGCTACCGCCCAGGCCCAGGGCCGGGCCCAGCGCTCGCCGACGACGATCACCAGGGCGGCGAAGCACACGAGCCCCACCACCAGCGGTCGCTGCACCCAGTAGCCGGCTCCGACCACCAACGACAGCCCGACGAGCACCAGACGCACGGCGAGCGAGCGAGCCCGGCTCGTCAGCCGCCACACCAAGGCGGCCAGGAGCGCCGTGAGGAGGCCGAAGGCGAGCCGAACCCCCACGAGGCCCACCCCGCGCTCGAGGGCAGCCAGGGCCACGTCGGGCAACCAGCTCTGCACGGTCCATTCGGCGCCGCCCGACGCCCACGAGAACGGGTCGGCCGTCGGCACCGCGCCACTGTCGAGCACGAGTCGCCCGGCGGCGAGGTGGGTCAGCAGCGAGTTGTCGGCAACCGGCACGCTGCCGACGGCGAAGCCGAACAGGGCGACGAGCGGTAGCGCCAGCTTGGCTGCGGTGACGCCGCTCGACGACACCGACGACTCGGGCACGTCGGCCCGGCCGTCCAGGATCTCAGGCGCCGAACGCTGCGCGGATGTTGATGATGGCGGGGCCGATCACCACGACGAACAACGCCGGGAAGATGCAGAACACCATGGGGATGAGCATCTTGACCGGTGCCTTCTGCGCTGTCTCCTGCGCCATCTGCCGGCGCTTGATGCGCATCTCGTCGGCCTGGGCCCGCAGCACCCGACCGATGGACACGCCGAAGGTGTCGGCCTGGAGGATGGCCAGCACGAACGACCGCACCTCGGGCACGTGGCAACGCTGCTCCATGGCCCGCATGGCGTCTGCTCGGGTCGAGCCCGCCCGCACCTCGCCGAGCATCCGTCCGAACTCATCGGACAGGCCACCGGGGACGGCGTCGATCGTGCGATCGAGGGCCTGCTCGAAGCCGAGGCCGGCCTCGACGGAGATGGTGAGCAAGTCGAGGATGTCCGGGAGCTTGATCCGGAGATCGTGCTGGCGCTCCTCGACCCGGCGGTTGATGATCGAGTCGGGTCCGGCCAGCAGGGCGAACGACGCCAGCAGGAAGGCGATGAGCTGGTTCATGCCCTTGAGGTTCAAGGGGTTCAGGCCGTAGAACACGAAGAACAAGACCGGCACGAACGCCGCCGTGATGACCCGGATGGCCAAGAAGCGATCGACGGCGTCGGCCGAGGCGTTGCCGGCCCAGATGAACTTCTGGCGGACGTTGTCGACGTAGCCCACCGGCGTGAACCGACGACCGACGTTGGTGAGCCCGCCGAGGATCGGCGCCAGCGCTCGCTCGGAGATGGGGACCAGGAGCTCCTGGTCCCGCACGTTCTCGACCTCGTAGCCGTCGAGCTGCCGGAGCGACTCGCGCACGACCGCCTTCTCGTTGGCCTGGGTGAGCAACATGTAGACGATGAGTCCGAGTGCGCCTCCGAGGAGGAGGAGTCCGGCGAGGAGTGAGACGTCAGTCATGGTCAGATCTCGATCGTGATGATCTTCTTCATCCAGAAGAAGCCAATGAGCATGGCGAAGATTGCCCCGATGAAGAGGCCGAGCCCGAGGCCCGTGGTCCACAGCTTCGAGATGTACGCCGGGTTGAGCAGGTACATCACGATCCCGAGGCCGACGGGCAGCAGGCCGAGGATGATGGCGCTGAGGCGACCCTCAGCGGTGAGCGTGGCGACGTCTCGACGAAGCCGCTCGCGCTGCACCATGGTGTCGGCCACCGTGAGGAGCAGTTCGGACAGGTTGCCGCCGACCTCGCGCTGGATGCGGATGGCCATCACGGCCCACGAGAAGTCCGGTGAGTCCATGCGCTCGGCGGTGGACTCCAGCGCCTCCTCCAGGGGGCGACCGAGACGGCTCTCGGTGACGACCCGACGGAGCTCGACGCCCATCGGGTCTTCGACCTCGGTCGACACCGCCTCGACGCCCTGCATGAGCGAGTAGCCGGCACGGAGGGTGCCCGAGAGGAGTTGGAGGGTGTCGGGCAACAGCGACAAGAACTTCTTCCGGCGGGCCGAGGCCTTGTAGTTCACCACGGCGATCGGGAGCATGGCGGAGATGCCGCCGACCACCAGCGCTCCCAGCAGCGACTTCGTCAGCACGATGCCGAGGAGCGTGGCCAGGAGGATGCCGCCGGCGTAGAAGAAGATGGCCTCCCCCGCCCGCAGCGGCAGGGCCGCACGCTCGAGCGATGCCTCGACCCGACCCAGGTAGCCCTGACTCTCGGCCACCTGCTCGGTGAGGGCGACGGCCCGCTGCATGAGTGCGGTGCGGTTCTGCCCGTCGTCGTCGTCGTCTGTTGACCCGTACATGTCCGAGTAGGGCTGGAGGGCGTTGCTCAGCGTGTCGTCCTGCACGAAGATCGACGTGACGCCGTAGGCCAACAGGATGCAGGCGGCCAACGTGACGAGCACAGCCAAGGCCAGGCCGAGGCCACCCTGGAGAAACCCGATGCCGCCGCCCGACTCGAGTTTGGTGGGCGTGAGGTTGGCCTGGCCGACGGCGTCGCCGCCGAGCACGACCGTGCCGGCTGCGGTCTCGCTGCCGACGGAGAGCTCGAACTCCGCAGCCTGGTCGTCGACGACAGCCACCGGCTCCTCGCCACCCTCGGCCGCATCGGTGGCGGCCTGCTCGTCGGTGGCCTGCTGCTCAGCGGTCAACGACGAGAACGTGATGCGGTACTGCTGGTCGGTGACGGCCGCTCGACCGGCCTCGACCGAGGGAGGGACGAGTGACGCGTCCTCGACGGCGGTGTACAGGCCGCCGGCCCGCCCGACGAGGGACTTGAGCCCGCCCGCCCGCATACCGTCACCCGTGTAGGCCGTGGCGAACACCGCAGCACCCGACGAGAACACCGCGCCCTGGGCGGGCGCCTGCTGGTCGGGGGTCACGTCGTCGTTGGAGCCGGCGATGACCACGATGTTCGGCTGGAGATCCGGTTTGAACGCCAAGGCGGCGGCGCCGACCCTGATGCTCCCCCAGATCGCGCCGGCCGGGATGTCTTCCGGCCCCAGAGATTCGACCGCGTCTTTGGCCGAGCCTTTGCTGGCGGTGAGATCCTGCTGGACGGAGGCCTTGGAACCGGCGGCCACGACGGCGAACTGGGTGCCGTCCGGGGCATCGTCGATCCACGTCGTGATCGTCTCCCGAGCCGCCAGGAGCGTGCCCGAGGTGTCCATGGGCGTGGAGATGTCGACCACGAACACGATGCCCTTCGCCGGATCGCCGCTCGGGATCGCCTCGACGCTCGACGGCTCGACTGCGTTGCCGTTCTCGGTGAGGGTCAGGCTGTCCACGTCGGCTGCGGGGCCGGTGTAGAGGAAGTCGATGGTGGACTCGTCACGCTGCGTCGTGTTGACGGCACGCATCACGAGCGTGCTCGGTGCCTCTTCCTGCGCCGACACGACGGTCGCTCCACCGAACACGCCGGCGAGCAGGACCGAGCCAGCGATCAGCGCACGCCCTGCGTGACGGCTCATCCACCCACCGCCTTGCGTGAGAAGCCCTCGGGCTGGAAGACCTCTTGGCCGAGCCGGATGCCGAGGTCGGCGAGCTTCTCGGCGAACTTGGGCCGAACGCCCGTGGCCTTGAGGTGGCCCTTGAATCGACCGTGCTCGTCGACGCCCATGCCGTAGTCGAAGAGGAACACGTCCTGGAGGGTGATGACGTCGCCCTCCATGCCCTGGACCTCGGTGATGTAGGTGATCCGACGAGAGCCGTCACGGAGTCGGGAGAGCTGCACGATGAGGTCGATGGCCGAGGCCATCTGCTCACGGATGGCTCGCACCGGCAGGTCGAAGCCGGCCATGAGGACGAGGGTCTCGAGGCGGGACAACGTGTCACGGGGCGAGTTGGCGTGGACGGTGGTCAACGAGCCGTCGTGGCCGGTGTTCATGGCCTGCAGCATGTCGAGGGCCTCGCCCGACCGGCACTCCCCGACCACGATGCGATCCGGACGCATCCGGAGACAGTTCTTGACGAGGTCGCGGATGGTGATCTCGCCTCGGCCTTCGATGTTGGGCGGTCGCGCCTCCATGTTGAGGACGTGGTCCTGGGCGAGCTGCAGCTCTTTGGCGTCCTCGACCGTGATGATCCGCTCATCTTCGGGGATGAAGCCCGAGAGCACGTTCAGCGTGGTCGTCTTGCCGGTACCCGTGCCGCCCGAGACGATCACGTTGAGGCGACCGACGACGCAGGCCTGCAGGAAGCGGGCCGAGTGGGCGTTCAGGGTGCCGAAGCGGATCAAGTCGTCGATCTGGAGCTTCTCCGTGGAGAACTTCCGGATGGTGAGGAACGGGCCTCCGATGGCCAGCGGGTGCACCACGGCGTTCACGCGGGAACCGTCGGGGAGCCGGGCGTCGCACAACGGCGTCGACTCGTCGATGCGACGGCCGACCTCGCCGACGATCTTGTCGATGATGCGCCGGAGGTGGACCTCGTCGACGAAGGTCACGCTCGTCTTCTCGAGCTTGCCGGCACGCTCGACGTAGATCGAACTCGGGCCGTTCACCATGACCTCGCTGACCTCTTCCTCTTTGAGGAAGCGGTCGATGGGCCCGTACCCGAGGATGTCGTCGCTGACGTCCTGGATGAGCTGGGCCTTGTCGGCCGCCGACAGCGGTGCCCGCTCCTGGGCCAGCGCGGCGTGGAGCGTGTCGTTCACCCGACGGCGCAGGTCATCCTCCGACAGGCGCTTGTCGTAGAGGATGGGACCGAGGTCGTCGATCAGTTGGTGGTGGATCTTCTGGCGGAGCTCGTCCAGCACCGGGTCGCGGCGCTGACCGGACGGAGTCCCCATGTCCGGTGCGGCTTGCACGTCGTGAAGGCGCTTGTAGAGAGACACATCAACTCCTCGGGTTCATACCGCCGACGCCGAAACCGGCCTCAGCGCTTCTTGCGACCATCGGACACCGGGGCGAAGAGGTCGGCGAGCTCCTCGATGGCCTTCGCCACCCCGGACTTGGGGGCGTCGAGCACCACAGCTGCGCCCTTGTTGACGGCTTGGGGCACCACCACATCGCTTGGGATCTTGGCTTCGGCCTTCACGCCGATGGTGCGTTCGACCTCGGCGGCGTCGAGCTTCACCTTCGAGTCGGCTCGGTTGAGCACGAGCCGGAGCTTCTCGGTCGGGGTCCCCAGGAGCCGAAGGGTCTGCAGACCGATCTTCACGTTCTTGATGTTGGGGATGTCGAGACCGGCGACCAGCAGCACGTCATCGCTCTGCTCGATCAAGGCGAGCACGACGTCGTTGAAGTAGGCCGGCGTATCGACCACGACGAACGAGCAGAACGACCGGAGGACGTCGACGATCCGCGAGATGTCCTCGGCGCCGATCTGGTCGGCATATGCAGGTTCGAGCGGTGCCGCCAGGACCAGCAACCCGGATGGCTGGTGCTCGACGAGGAGGTCGCGCAGCAGCGCGGCATCGAGGCGGTCGATGTTGTTGACCGCGTTGTACACCGTGTGCTGCGGAGACAGCTTCAGCATGACCGCGCAGTCGCCGAACTGGAGGTGGGCGTCGAGCAGCACGACCGGCTTGGCACCCGCAGCCTTGGCGCGCTTGGCGAGCACCACCGCGAGGTTGGTGGCGATGACCGACTTTCCCGAGCCGCCCTTGGTGGAGAACACGGTGATCAGGCGAGCGCGCTCGCCGTCGTCGTCCACGCCCACCGATGCGGTGGGCGGCGTGGCCACGATCTGCAGGCTGCCCGCCGTCCGGCGGACGGCATCGACCAGCTGACCGGTGTCCACCGGCAACTGGATGACGTCCTTGACGCCGGCGCGGAGCGCTCGCTGCAGCAGATCGGTGGTCAGCTCGGTGGTCACCATGATGGCGCCCACCTCGCGACGAGCGGTCATGAGCTGTTCGGCCGACGCCAGCTCGGACTGCGAAGCGAACGAGGGCCCGAGGACCATCACCACCGGCTGACCGGACAGGCGCGATGCGAGCTCGTTCAGCGAACCGAACGGTGTCACTCCCTGGCCGAGCTGCATGGCGAGTCGGCTGCGGGCAGCCTGATCGGCGTCGATCACGACCACCGCCACGCCCGGGGCGCCGCCGCCGGACGCGGCACCGCTCCCCGGCCGCGGCACGGCCTCACCGGGCTGACCCATGAAGGGACTCGTCATGAATCACCTGCGACGGGAGGGCAGGGATCCGACCCGTCGCCATCCGGACCGCAGTACGGGGTCAGGAGCGCCGGGTCTTCGCCAGGCAGCGTGGTGATGATCTCCGGCAGCGGCTCGATCGCCTTGGGCTCGTAGTCCTTCGGCAGCAACGTCAGGTAGAAGTTGTTGTCGAACGACGCGATCCACTGGGCGGCCTTCGCCGGCACGTTGAGCGTGATCAAGCTGGAGGACTGGGTCGACCTCGACGTGTCCTCCTCGGCCGTGGCGCTCTCGCCCGGCTCGAGCAGCACGTTCTCGCCGACAGCGACGATCTGCACGTCCTGGTAGAGCACCCGTGCTGCGGTCTTGAGCAGCGCAGCCGAGCCGGCGGCAGCCGGGTCGACCGGCGCGCCTTCGGCCTGCGCCTGCGTGCGGTCCTCGAAGACCATCATGTTGATCGTGTCTCCGGCGACGAGGAAGCCGCCGACGGCCCGGGTCGGGTCGACGTTGATCGTGATGGCCACGTGGTTCTTGTTCTTCAGGCGCTGACGAAAGCTGATCTGTGCAGCGGATTGGTCGACGAACATGTCCTGCACGATGACCGTGCCCGGAGCGATGTCGAACAGCGCCACCTTCTGCTTGATCTCGTCCGTCGAGGTGATGGCCGTGTCCGGGCGGAAGTCCTGGGGGATGCCCTTCTCCTCGATGTCGCCGTTGGCGAGGGCGTCGTCACCGGGGGTTCCGCGCAGGATCTCGTTCGTTGCGGCGAACGCCTGCACACGCTGTGCACCCTCGTTGGCTCGATCTTCAATCCCTCGCACGTAGTTGAAGAGCAGGAACGCCGCCAGGGCGCCCACCACAATCGCTACGAGCAGGATCACCGTTCTACGTGAGCTCACTCCGACCTCATTCCTCGCTCTCGGGCGGTACAAGCCCCCAACACGGACGTGCGGCCACCATCTTGGCAAACGCGCACTGAGCCAACCGACATCCCAACCTCGCTACCCCCATGTTCGGCTCCAAGCCTCACCATGCTTAGCGATCCGTCGGGAATTTCTTGCCTGCGGGCCGCACGGGACCTTAGTCCGAACTCGGACGGCGCGCTGCGGATCGAGTGGTTCGTTCGGCCTAGACGCGACTCGGGGGCCGCCGTGCGGCCCCCGAGTCGGTGATGCTGTTCGTCGAGCGCCGGATCAGGCGTCGGGCTCCTCGTCGACGATTTCCTCCACGATGGCCTCTTCGACGGGCTGTTCCACCATCGCTTCTTCGACGATCGCCTCTTCGACGATGGCCTCTTCGACGATCGCCTCTTCGACGATGGCCTCTTCGACGATCGCCTCGAGCACGGCCTCCTCCACCACGGCCGGGGCGGTCAGCTCCATGTCGGCCCACGCCGACTCGGCGTTCGGGTCTTCGGACCAGTCGGTGCCGATGTAGTTGCCTTCCGCGTCGTAGGCGTGCTCGCCGAAGTGCTCGCGGTACTCGGCCGCCACCTCGCCACCCTCGGCGGCCTGCTTGATCGAGAGGCTGATCCGTCGACGCTGGAGGTCGAGGTCGATGATCTTGACCCACAGCTCCTCCCCGGGGGTGACGACCTGCTCGGGGAGGTCGACGTGGTGCGCCGACATCTCCGAGATGTGCACGAGGCCTTCGATGCCGTCGCCGACCTGGACGAAGGAGCCGAACGGCACGAGCTTGGTCACCCGGCCGTAGACGAGTTCGCCCACGCGGTGGTTGCTGGCGAACTCCTGCCACGGATCCTGCTGGGTGGCCTTGAGCGACAGGCTGATGCGCTCACGATCGAGATCGACATCGAGCACCTGCACCTCGACCTCGTCGCCCACCTGGACGACCGAGCCCGGGTGGTCGACGTGCTTCCAGGACAGCTCCGACACGTGGATGAGGCCGTCCATGCCGCCCAGGTCCACGAACGCACCGAAGTTGACCACCGACGACACGACGCCCTTGCGGACCTCGCCCGGCTTGAGGTTGGTGAGGAAGTCCTCGCGCTGCTCCTTCTGCGTCTCTTCGAGCCAGGCCCGACGGGACAGCACGACGTTGTTCCGGTTCTTGTCGAGCTCGATGATCTTCGCCTCGAGGCTCTTGCCCACGTAGGGGGCCAGGTCGCGCACCCGGCGGAGCTCGACGAGCGACGCGGGCAGGAAGCCCCGCAGACCGATGTCGATGATGAGGCCGCCCTTGACGACCTCGATGACCGGACCGGAGACGACGCCGTCCTCTTCCTTGACCTTCTCGATGGTGCCCCAGGCACGCTCGTACTGGGCACGCTTCTTCGACAGGATCAGGCGGCCGTCCTTGTCCTCCTTCATCAGGACCAAGGCTTCGATGTGCTCGCCCAGGGCCACGACCTCGGACGGGTCGACGTCGTTGCGGATCGACAGCTCGCGGGACGGGATGACGCCCTCGGACTTGTAGCCGATGTCGAGCAGCACCTCGTCGCGATCGACTTTGACGACCTTGCCCTCCACGAGCTGCCCGTCTTCGACCTCGACCATGGTGGCCGCGTAGGCCGCGTCCAGCGCGTCGCCGGAGAGATCGTTGGCCACGACCTGACGGGGGACGTAGGAGCCGTCCTCGTTGAAGGTGCCCATCTCGAGGGGGGGCATGGTGTCGACCGCGATGGTCGGGGCTTCTTGGGTGTCGGCCTGCTGGGACAAGGTGGATCGGCTCTCTTCGATGGACGGGTGGACTTCCGGCTCGGTGCCGGAACGCGAGAAAACGCGGCGCCAAAGCGCACCGAGGATCGTAGCAGCGGGGCCCCGTCCGACCGCCAGCCGAGGTCAGGACGAGCGTGCCAGCAGGAGGAACTCGGGGTGCTCGAGGTCGGGCGGGGCGGGCCCATAGGAACCGGGGGTGACCGACCAGATGTCGACGACGTCGAGCCCGGCGGCGCCGGCCAGCAACCGCAGCTCGCGCGGCGTGAAGCACGACGTCCACAGATCGACGTCGCGATCGTCGCCCGCCTCGCTCTTGATGGTGGTGCGCTCGTGGTTCACGCCCGAGGCGGCGTCGAACTCGTCGGTCTCCTCCAACCAACGGACCTGGAAGTAGGCCGAGAAGGCGCTGACCGCCAGCCGACCGCCGGGCTTGAGGACGCCGGCCATGGCCTGCAGGGCCCGGCCATCGGGGTCGGCGGCGCCGGCCTGAGGGGACGCCGCCGGCCCGCCGAGGAGGCCGAACCCGCCCTGGCACAGCGAGATGACCGCATCGAAGGCTGCGGCGAACGGCAGGGCGACGGCGTCGGCTCGCACGAACGTGGCACCAGCGGGCGCGCCGGTGGAGGCGACGGCCAGGAACCGCTCGGCGATGTCGACCCCCGTCGTGCGGATGCCGCGAGCGGCCAGGGCCCGCGTGTGCCGCCCCGGTCCGCACCCGACGTCGAGCACGTGATGGCCCGGTCGGAGTTGCAGCGCATCGACCAGGGCATCGACCTCGTTCTCCGTGCCCCGGGTGAAGGAGTAGCGCAGGTAGGCGGACCCGAGGTGGTCGGCCAGGTCCTCGAACCAGTGGTGGCGCGCCGTGCCGCCGCCACCGTCGGCCAACGTCAGAACCCCCGCTCGCACACCCACCGTGGCGGGAAGATCTCCCAGTGCTTGGGTGAGTCGGCCGTCGCGCAGGCGTTGTCGTGCGTGCTGGCGGCGATGGCGATCGAGGTGCCGATGGCCACCATCAGCACGAGCAGGACCCAGAACCACACAGAACTGCGAGTGTTGCGCTTCATCGGTGCTCCCGCATCGGTCGAATCCAACGTGATCGTACCGGGCGACGCCGGCCGGATCGGGGACGTTCCCGATGCGCTCAGCTCTTGGCCGCGGCCCAGGAGGACCCGGTGGCCAGGTGGACCTCGAGCGGGACGCGCAGCGCGAACGCCCCCGACATGGCGTCGAGGACGAGGGCCACGATCTCGTCGTGGTCATCGGGGACGACTTCCACGAGCACCTCGTCGTGGACCTGCAGGATGAGGCGGCTGGCGGACGCCGACGCCGCCAGAGCCACATCGAGTCGCACGAGCGCGACCTTGAAGATGTCGGCGGCCAGCCCCTGGATGCCGGCGTTCATGGCTTGGCGCTCACCGGCCTGGCGCAGGCGGTGGTTCGGCGAGCTGAGCTCGGGGATCTGGCGCCGGCGACCGAACAGCGTCTCGGTGTAGCCGCGCTCGCGGGCCTCGGCCACCGTCCGCTCCATGTAGGCGTGCACGCTCGGGAAGGCGACGAAGTAGGCGTCGAGGATCCGTTGCGCGTCGGACGTGGGGATGCGCAGCCGCTGGGCGAGGCCATAGGCCTCCATCCCGTAGGCGAGGCCGTACGAGACCATCTTGGCCTGGGCCCGCTGGGGGCCGGTCACCTCGTCGACCGGGACACCGAACACCCGAGACGCGGTCTCGGCGTGGATGTCGGTGCCCGCCTCGAAGGCGGTGATGAGGCCCGGGTCCTCGGCCAGGTGGGCGATGCAGCGGAGCTCGATCTGGTTGTAGTCCGCCACGAGGAGCTCGAAACCCGGCGCGGGCACGAACGCGGTGCGAAAGGCGCGGCCCTCCTGGCTGCGGACCGGGATGTTGTGCAGGTTGGGCTGATCGGAGCTGAGTCGCCCGGTTCGGGCCACCGTCTGGTGGAACGTGGCATGGATGCGGCCGTCGGCCGCCACCTCGGCGAGCAACCCCTCGCCGTAGGTCGAACGGAGCTTCTCCACCTCGCGGTACCGGAGCAGCAGCTCGACGACGGGATGCTCACCGACGAGCCGCTCCAACGTCGCCGCGTCGGTGGAGTAGCCCGTCTTCGTCTTCTTCTGGGGGGTGAGACCCAACCGATCGAAGAGCACGGCCCGCAACTGGGGCGTCGAGTTCACGTTGAACTCCTCGCCGGCGGAGGCCCAGATCTCACGGGTGAGCCGATCGCAGTCGTCGATCAGCTGCTCGCGCAGCCCTCGCAGCACGTCGATGTCGACCCCGACGCCGACGTGCTCCATCTCGGCCAGCACGCGCACGAGAGGGACCTCGACCTCATCGTGCAGCCGGGTCAGGCCGCGGGCCGCCAAGGCGGTGGACAGCGGGCCCACCAGACGATCGACGGCCAGCGCCCGACGGCCGGTCTGCAGGGCGACGTCGACGCCGCCCCCATCGAGATCGAGCTGCCCTGCGGGTGGACCGTCGTCGGGCACCACCGCGTCGGCGTAGCGCTCGACCAGGCGCTCGAGGGCATACCCGCTCTCGCTGGGCTCGAGCAGGTAGGCCGCCAGCCCGGTGTCGATGCGGAGGTTGCGGACATCGACGTCGAGCCCGAGCAGTGAGCGCATCGCCGGCTTGGCATCGTGCATGGCCAGGCCGCGCTCGACGGTGCCGAGCGAGCGCAGCGCGGACTGCACGTCGGGTGCGCCGAGGTGGTCGCCGTCGACCCAGAGCACGTCGCCCGCAGCCGCGTCGGTGACGAACGCCAAGCCGGCCAGCATGGAACGCCCCTCGTTGCCCACCCATGCCGCGGCAAATGCCAGCACGCCGATGCCCGACGACAGCTCCGACAGCACCGCCACCAGCGACGCGACGTCGGTCGGCGCGAGCATCTCCGCTTCGAGCACGTTGCCGGCCACCACGGGCCGAAGAGCCGGGGTGTCGGCGTCGTCGAACACGCCCACCAGCCGGTCCTCGAGCGACCGGAACTCAAGGAAGGTGAACAGCCGGTGGACCTCGTCGCCGTCGATCGGCCGCCGCTCGAGCCCGTCGAGGTCCACGGGCATGGGCACGTCCCGCACGAGTCGCATCATGTCCACGTTGCTGCGCAACTGCTCCACGTTGGCACCGAGGTTCTCGCGCAGCTTCGGCGTCTGCTCGTCGACATGGTCGATGACGCCCTCGATCCCGCCGTAGGTCGAGATCAGCTTCGCCGCCGTCTTCTCGCCCACGCCGGGAACGCCGGGGAGGTTGTCGGACGGGTCACCGCGCAGGGCTGCGTAGTCGACGTACTGGGCGGGCGTCACCCCGGTGCGCTCGAGGATCCCGGCCTCGTCGTACAGGGCGTAATCCGAGACACCACGCTTGTTGTAGAGCACGCGGACGTGCGGATCTTCCACCAACTGGTAGCTGTCGCGGTCGCCGGTGACGATGAGCACGTCGTCGCCCCGGTCACGCGCCCGGGTGGCCAGCGTGGCGATGAGGTCGTCGGCCTCGTACCCCACCTGCTCGACCATCGGCAGCCCCAGCGCCTCGACGATCTCCCGCACCAGGCCCATCTGCTGGCGGAGGATGTCCGGGGCTTGCTCGCGCTGCGCCTTGTAGGTCACCACCATCTCGTGGCGAAACGTGGGCTCGGGTCGATCGAAGGCCACCACGATGTGGTCCGGCCGGTGGTCGCGGACGAGATTGATGAGCATCGAGGTGAAGCCGAAGGCGGCGTTGGTGACCTGGCCGGCCGCGGTGGCCATGTCGGTCGGGAGCGCGAAGAACGCCCGATAGGTCAGCGAGTTGCCGTCGACGAGCATCCAGGAGGTCACGGCCGCAGACTAGGGGTTGCGCGGATCGCTGGCCGCTCGAGCGCTGCGGCCCGTCAGGGCGCGATCTGCTCGTCGATCACCTGCGTGGCGACCTCGCGCATCGTGACGCGATCGCGCATCGCCGTGCGCTGGATGAAGGCGAAGGCGTCGGCCTCGCTCAGCCCCGCCCGATCCATGAGCTTCCCCTTGGCCCGATCCACGACCTTGCGGGTCTCGAGCTGCTCCTCGAGGCCTTCGGCCTGCTCGTGCAGGGCTCGAAGCTCGCGGAAGCGACCGAGGGCGACCTCCACCGCCGGCACCAGCTCGGCACGTTGGAAGGGCTTCACCAGGTAGGCCAGCGCACCGGCGTCGCGGGCCTGCTCGATCAGCTCGCGCTGCGAGAAGGCGGTGAGGATGAGGACGGCGGCCAATCGCTCCCCCGAGATCTCCCTCGCCGCCGACAGGCCGTCGAGCCCCGGCATCTTGATGTCGAGGATGACGACATCAGGGGCGAGCTCGCGCACGAGGCGTACCGCCTCGTCGCCACGTCCGGTCTCCCCCACGACGTCGTAGCCCTCGTCGGTCAGCGTCTCTCGGAGGTCGAGCCGGATGATGGCCTCGTCTTCTGCGATCACGACTCGGGTGAGCAACGCCGTCGTTCCTTCCGATCGGCCCCGCAACACGGGGTTCGTCAGCCGGAGGGCACCGGCCGGGGGCCATCGTAGGTGGTGCGCCTGAGGAGCAGACCACGGCGGCCCGCCCGGACGTTCCCGTCAGGGGTTGCCGTACAGCCGATCGAGGAGCTCGTCCTGCGCGGTCTCGAGCTGCACGATCGACGCCTGAACCTCACCTCGGTGACGGGACATGGCGTCGGCGTGCTTCTGTGCCTCCCGCATCTCCTGGCCGGCGAGCGGCGTCTCCGACACCAGTGACCGGAGGCGAGCGTCGTCGGCCATGTCTGACAACGACGCGAGCTGCTCCTCGGCCACCGTCAGCTCGCGACGCAGCTCCTTCAGCCGTTCGCTGATCTCTATCAGCCGCCGTTCCAGGAGGGCCTTGGCCATGCCGGGAGTGTAGGTGCGCGTCGCACGCCGGACGGCGCGCTGTCGTCAGGGCGCTACGGTGTCGGCGTCGCGGCGGTGCTGGAATCGGCATACAGGGCAGGCTCAAACCCTGCTGTTCTTCGGGACATGTGGGTTCGAATCCCACCCGCCGCACCATTGCGGGCACACCGGTGCCCGTCCCACCCAACCGCCGGGAGGAACCATGACCCGCACGGGTTCGAAGCGCAGGTCGAGGGGGCTGGTGACGCTCGTCGTGCTGGCCGCGGCGTTGGGTGCGGTCGCCGTCGCTCGCCGTCGTCGGCTGGACGCGGCGCGCCACGTGTTCTACGAGCGGTTCGGCGAGCCCTGAGCTCGGACGACGCCACAGCCGTCGACGCTCCACGCGGCGGACCGACCACCGGGAGCGCGGACCGGAAGAATTTCCGCGCCGGCACGAAACAAAACCGCAACCGAGGGTGTCAAAGGCGCTGCCGCGGCCTGACTGCAGCGCCACGACCCGTCGAAAGGATTGCATGATCGCGTTCACCTTCCCCGGCCAGGGCTCGCAGAAGCCGGGCATGGGGTCGCCCTGGCAGACGCACCCGTCCTGGGAGCTCGTCGGCGAGGCGTCGGACGCGGCCGGCCGGGACGTGGGCGCGCTGCTGCTCGACGCCGATGACGACACGCTGCGCGAGACCGACAACGCCCAGCTGGCCACCTTCGTGCAGAGCCTGGTCGTGCTCGACGCAGTCGAGCGCACCGGCGTCGAGCCCGGTGCTGTCGCCGGGCACAGCCTCGGTGAGTACTCGGCCCTCGTGGCCGCCGGCGTCGTGTCGTTCGCTGACGGCGTCCGCCTTGTGGCCACCCGCGGGGCGGCCATGCGACGCGCCGCCGACGATCGACCAGGCACGATGGCCGCCGTGCTCGGGTTGAGCGACGACGATGCCGTCCTCGCGTGCAACAACGCAGCGGGAGATGCCTGGGTGGCCAACTTCAACGCCCCGGGCCAGGTCGTGATCGCCGGGACGACCACGGGCATCGGCATCGCCTCCGAGCGGGCCCGTGCCCTCGGCGCCAAGAAGGTGCTGCCGTTGAACGTGGGCGGCGCCTTCCACACCCCGCTGATGGCACCAGCACGGGCGCGGCTCGGAGAGGCGCTCGCCGAGACGCACCTGCATCCCACCGACATCCCGGTGGTGGCCAACGTCGATGCCACCGCCTACGACGATGCCGAGCCCTGGCGTCGCCTGCTGGCCGAGCAACTCTGCCGACCGGTGCGCTGGCGGGACGGGCTCCACGTGCTCGCCGAGCTCGGGGTGACCACGTTCATCGAGGTCGGCCCGGGGTCGGTGCTCACCGGGCTGGCCAAGCGGACCGTCAAGACGGCGACGACGGCATCGGTCAGCACGCCCGACGACCTGGACGGGCTGCTCGAGAAGCTGACCGTCGCCTCGCGGCCGGCGGCCCCGACCGACGGCGACTACCTCCACGGCTTCGAGCGGCTGATCGTCAGCCCCGCCACCGGAATCTTCGAGCCCGAGCCCACGCTCGAACCGGGCTACCCCGTCGCCACCGGCCACGTCGTCGGCCACGTCGGCGAGCACGAGGTCCGCTCCCCCTTCACCGGCCGGGTGGCGGGGGTGCTGGCGCTGGCCGGCGAACGCCTCACCAGCAGCCAGCCCGTGGCCTGGTTGCGGGTCGAACGATGATCGGCAGCGCCATCACCGGCTGGGCGTCGGCACTGCCGCCGGACGTGGTCACCAACGCCGAGCTCGAGGCCCGCCTCGACACCACCGACGAGTGGATCACCACCCGCACCGGCATCCGCGAACGCCACGTCGGCACGTCGACGACGGCGTTGGCCGTGGCCTGCGGGCGCGACGCGGTCGGTCGCGCCGGGCTCTCGCCAGCCGACCTCGATGCCATCATCGTGGCCACGTGCACCCCGGACGAGCAGATGCCCGCCACCGCGGCCTACGTCCAGGCGGCGCTGGGAGCGACCGGCGCCGCGTTCGATGTCAACGTGGCCTGCTCGGGCTTCGTGCAGGCCCTGATCGTCGCCTTCGGGCTGCTCGAGCTCGGGCACCGCCGGATCCTCGTGATCGGCGCCGAGACCATGAGCCGCATCGTCGATCCGAACGACCGGAACACCGCCGTGCTCTTCGCCGACGGTGCCGGCGCCGTGGTCGTCGAGGCCACCGCGGGCCCGTCGGCGCTGCTGGCCCACGCCACCGGAAACGATCCCTCTGGTCTCGACCTCATCGCGTCCCCGCTGGGCGGTCCGCTGCGGATGGACGGCCGCGAGGTGTTCCGCCGGGCCGTGCGCCTCACGGTCGAGATGGCCGAGTCGTTGCTGGCCGACGCCGGACTCGCCGCCGAGGACGTGGCGCTGGCCGTGCCCCACCAGGCCAACCTCCGCATCATCGACGCCGCCGCCGAGCGGTTGGCCATCCCCCGCGACCACTGGGCCTCGGTGCTCGAGCACACCGGCAACACGTCGGCCGCATCGGTGCCGCTGGCGCTGGTCGACGCCGCCGACGCGGGGCGGATCGACCAAGGCGACGCCGTGCTCCTCCTGGGGTTCGGCGCCGGGATGAGCTGGGCCGGCGCCGCGGTGCGCTGGGGAACGGAGCAGTCGCCATGAGCAGGATCGCACTCGTCACCGGCGGAACCCGAGGCATCGGCCTCGCCACCGCCACCGCCCTGCTCGATGCCGGGCACCGCGTGGCCGTCACCTATCGCCGCGAGCCCCCGACCGGACTCGACGCCTTCGCCGTGCAGGCCGATGTCACCGACATGGCATCGATGGTGGCAGCCGTCGCCGCCGTCGAATCGGAGCTCGGAGTCGTCGAGATCCTCGTGTGCAACGCCGGGACCACCGACGACCGCCTCCTCCTGCGCACCGACGAGGAGTCGTTCGGTGCGGTGGTCGACACCAACCTCACCGGCGCCTTCCGCGCTGTGCGTGCCGTCGCCCCGAAGATGGTCCGCAACCGGTGGGGTCGGATCATCCTGGTCGGCTCCGTGGTGGCCGGCACGGGCTCGGCGGGCCAGGTGTCCTATGCCTCGTCGAAGGCCGGCCTGACCGGCATGGCTCGGTCGCTCGCTCGCGAGCTGGCGTCTCGCTCCATCACGGCCAACGTCGTGGCCCCCGGACCGGTCGCCACCGACATGCTGGCGGCGCTGACCGACGACCGCCGCGACGCCATCGCCGAGGCCGTCCCGCTGGGCCGCATCGGCGAGCCCCGTGAGGTGGCGGCGGCCATCGCCTTCCTCGCATCCGAAGACGCCGGCTACATCACCGGTACCGTGCTGAACGTCGACGGCGGCCTCGGCATGGGCGGGTTCTGAGAACGCCGCCAGGCCACCCGTCGTCCCCGCCTCCCTCCGCCTTCCCATCCCCACCACCAAGCCGGCGCCGAGCGCCGCACACACACCACAGGAGCACACCATGAGCGACACCTTCACCCGATTCAAGAAGGTCGCCGTCGAGACCCTCGCCGTCAACGAGGACCAGCTCACCCTGGAAGCCAGCTTCGCCGACGACCTCGACGCCGACAGCCTCGATCTCGTCGAGCTGGTCATGGGCCTCGAAGAGGAGTTCGAGATCGAGGTGGACGAGTCCGAGTTGGACGGCATCACCACCGTCGGCCTGGCCGTCGACCTGGTGAACGCCAAGCTCGCATGAGCAGGCGCCGCGTCGCCGTCACCGGCGTCGGCGTCGTCTCCTCGGCAGGGATCGGCGTCGACGCCTTCTGGGCCGGACTTCTGGCCCCACAGCCCGAGGGCATCCGCCGGATCCCGGACTTCGACCCCGAGCCGTTGTTCGCCAGCGTCAAGGAGGCTCGCCGCATCGACCGGTTCGCACAGATAGCCATCGGCGCGGCCGACGAGGCGCTGGCGCAGTCGGGCCTGGCCGACGGCGACGCCGCCCGGCGCGGCGTCATCATCGGCACGGGTGTGGGCGGGATCCACACCCTCGAGGACCAGATCCTCAACCACCACGACAAGGGACCCCGACGGGTCTCGCCGTTCCTGATCCCCATGATGATGTCGAACGCGGCGGCGGCCGCCGTCTCCATGCGCCACGGTTGGCAGGGGCCGTGCGAAACGGTCGTCACCGCCTGCGCGGCAGGGACGCACTCAATCGCCGCCGCGGCGAAGCTCATCTTCGACGGCCGCTGCGACGCCGTGCTGGCTGGCTCGGCCGAGGCGGCGCTCACCCCCGTGGCCATCGCCGGCTTCACCAACATGACGGCACTGTCCACCACCGGCGTGTCGCGGCCGTTCGATGCTCGGCGCGACGGCTTCATGATGGCCGAAGGCGCCGCCGTGCTCGTCCTCGAGGACTACGACCTGGCCGAAGCCCGCGGCGCCACGATCCTCGCCCAGGTGCTGGGTTCCGGCAGCAACGCCGATGCCCACCACATCACCGCCCCGTCCCCGGGCGGGGTCGGGGCCCTGGCCTGCATGCGATTGGCGCTGGCCGACGCTCGCATCGATGCGGCTGACGTCGCCCACATCAACGCCCACGGCACGTCCACGCCCCGCAACGACGCGTCCGAGGCCGAGGCCATCCACGCCCTGTTCGGCGACGACGGCCCTCCCGTCACCTCGGTGAAGGGCGTGCTGGGCCACGCACTGGGAGCGGCGGGCTCGCTCGAGGCGGCGGCCATCGTCCTCAGCATGCAGCACGCGCTCATCCCGCCCACCGACGGCTTCGAGCAGTTCGATCCGGAGCTTCCACGCATCGATGTCGTCCACGGCGAGCCTCGGGCCTGGACGCCGGGGCCGACGCTGTCGAACAGCTTCGGCTTCGGTGGCCACAACGGGTGCCTCGTCATGGGCCCCGCCTAGCTTGGCGGACGGAGATCAGGCGTCGACGAAGACGAACAGCAGGTCGGCCTCGCAGGCGAGGGCACCATCGACGAGGGCACGGCCGTGCCCTCGTCCCGCGCGCGCCGACATGCGGCCGATCTCGATCTCGAGCTCGAGCGTCTCCCCGGGGGCGACCTGGCGACGGAAGCGCACCTTGTCGACGCCGCCGAACAGCGGCAGCTTCCCGGGCGCGCTGCCACCCACCAGCACCGCGTAGGCCCCGAGCTGCGCCATCGCCTCCACCTGGAGCACCCCCGGCAGCGTCGGGCGACCGGGGAAGTGCCCGGCGAAGAAGGCCTCGTCGCCGGTCAGGCGCCACCACCCGCGAGCGCCGGCGCCCGGCGTGACCTCCACGACCTCGTCGAGGAAGAGGAACGGCGGCCGGTGGGGCAGCACCTCGGCCGGCAGCGGAAGCGCGGCACCGTTTGCCACCTCCGTCACGCGCCGAGCGCCTTCAGCAGCTTGATCGGGGTGTCCTTCGGGCTGATCTTCGGCCATGCCTGCTCGACCTTGCCCTTCTCGTCTACCAGGAACGCCGACCGGATGACACCGAAGTACTTGCGGCCGTAGAGGCTCTTCTCGCCCCACGAGCCGAAGGCCTCGGCCACGGCGTGGTCCGGGTCGGACAACAACGGGAAGCCGAGACCGTGCTTGTCGTCCCACGACTTCTGCTTGGCCGGCTCATCGGGGCTGATGCCGACGATGGCCGTGTCGCCGATCTCGTCGACGACGTCACGCAGTCCGCAGGCCTGGGTCGTGCAGCCGCCTGTGTTGGCCTTGGGGTAGAAGAACACGAGGACCTTCCGGCCCTTGAACTGGGAGAGCTTCACCTTCTGCCCATCCTGGTCCAGGAGGGTGAAGGCCGGGGCAGCAGCGCCGATGGTCGGTGTGGTCATGGCGTGACGCTATCGCCGACGATCGGTGTGGTCATCCGTCGGCACGCCTCAGGACGCGACGACGGGGGAGCG
>Ga0335397_10003885_pt1 | contig 19875 bp, 19 predicted proteins | sample MAT04_FD_205740 | JGI IMG/M metagenome (GOLD analysis project Ga0335397, IMG submission 205740) | Freshwater microbial communities from Lake Fryxell liftoff mats and glacier meltwater in Antarctica - MAT-04 (spades assembly) (version 2) ... | reverse complement strand
CTGCTGCGGGCCGTCCGTCGCGACGGGCCCGGCCCCGTGGCCGAGGTGCGCGGGGTGGATCCGCTCAACGTCACCGGGATCCTCACGCCCGGCGACCGGGTCGCACCGCGCGTGGGCCCGCGGGTGCCGATGGGCTAGGCGGGGTTCGCGCGGGCTACGTGGCGCACTCCGCGGCGAGGACGGCCAAGAACCGCTGATAGAGGGCGTCGGCCTCCGCGGCCGAGTCGGCGACGGCCGTGAGACCCGTCCGGCCGCACTCGGGCAGCGCGCTCATCATGTGGAAGACGATCCCCTGGAGGCGCGTCTGGTCGAAGTGGAGGCCGTGGCGCAGCGCGAGGTCGAAGAGATCCTCGGGCGTGAGCTGCCGGTAGGCCTCGCCCTCCACGTGGTCCGACGCGACGAAGTGCTTGCGGCGGCCGTCGGGTGCCGTGAAGTGCGCCGCCGTCGGGTCGTAGGCGCCGTCCGTCAGGAACTGCAGCGTGAGGAACGGGTGCGTGGTGCCGCCCTTGCGGAGGTTGATCTCGATCGCATAGGTCCGCCACGACTCGCCCGGCGCCCGGGCCACGACGAAGTCGAGCGCGAAGCGCCCGATCACGCCCTCCTTCCCGAGCCGCACGCCGATCTTGCGCGCCTCGCGGCTGATCTCGGCGGCGTAGGCCTCGTCGGCCGGGAAGCGGCAGCCGAGGTAGCTCTGGCCGCTCGCGCCGCCGAGCATCTGATCGTGGGTCGAGAGCAACTCGACCTCGCCCAGGGGCGTGACGCGCAACTGCACGCTGGGGCTGCGGAACTCGGCGGCCTCGATGCGCTCCTCGACGATGCCGTGCTGCTCGGCGAGCTTCTCGAGGAACACCGCGTAGGCGAGGCTCTGGAGCTCGAACGCCATCCCGGGCAGGGCCCGGCGGACGGCGTCGCGCTCGCCCGCCGACCCCGCGGGGGGCAGGCCGACCAGCGAGAGGTTGGCGTTGCCGGTCCCCGAGACGCCGTCGTTCACCTTGATCACGACGCGCTTCATCGCCGGGCGCTCGGCGCGCATCGCGACGATCGCGTCCACGAGGTGGTCCTCGGTCGCGAGGTCCTCGCGGCCGATGGGGTGGGGGACGCCCTCCTCGCGGAACAGCCGCCGCGCGCTGCTCTTCGTGCCGAGGTGCACGAGGCGGGGGTCGCAGCCGTACATGGGGAGCCCGAGCTGCATCGCGAGCTCCCGGTCGGCCCAGGTCGTCGCGAACGGCACCAGGTGGGCGCGGTCCGGGTTCGGGACGAGCGCCCGGATGCGCTCGAGGAGCCGCGGGCGGTCGAGGAGCTTCCGCGCGAGCGGGCGCGACGAGGCGTCGAGCGGCGAGACGAAGAAGAGCCGCTTCCGCGCGTGGCTCGAGATCACGCCCGGCATCAGGTCGAGGTAGTAGTCGATGATGCTCGGGTGGATCGCCTGGCCCGTGACGTAGACGAGGCGGGCGCGTGGCTGGCGGAGCAGGAGCATCAGGAAGAGGAAGCGCTCCTCGTACGCCTGGAGCTCGCTCCCCTTCAGGGCCACGTCGGTGTCGAGCGACGGGACCACGACGATGGTCTGCTCGTCCTGGCTCAGCGCGCGGATCGAGGTCCACAACGGGACCAACTTCTGCTGGAGCGCGTCGAAGCGGGGCTGGTCGCGCACCCAGTCGGCGGTCGGGGCGGGGTTCGGCGGCATGGGGGGCTCCAGCGGACGGAGGAGGATACCGGGGCGCCGCCCGTCCCCGTCGTCCGCGCGTCGGACGGGGCCTCGCGTCCCGGGAGGCTCGGTCCCTCCGCACGGGCGTCGTCCCGCCGCGTGTCCGCCCCCGAACGGGTCCCTGGCGCTGCCGGGGGTATCCTCGCGCACCGCCGCCCGGGTCGGGCGGCTCCCTGCGAGAGCCTCCCATGGGTCGTCAGTGGCTGCAGAAGAAGCGCGAGATCAACGCCGCCAAGCGCGGGAAGATCTTCACGAAGCTCGTGCGCGAGATCACGGTCGCCGCGAAGTCGGGCTCGCCCGACCCCGCCATGAACGCCCGGCTCGCGGTGGCGGTCGAGGCCGCGCGCAAGGCGTCGGTGCCCAACGACACGATCGCCCGCGCCATCAAGAAGGCGTCGGGCGGCGAGGGCGTCGACCTCGAGCTCGTCACGTTCGAGGGGTTCGCGCCCCACAAGGTCCCGGTGATCGTCGAGTGCATGACCGACAACCGCAACCGCACGGCGCCCGACATGCGCGTGCTCTTCCGCGACGGGCAGATGGGCGCCAAGGTCGGCTTCTTCTTCGACCACGTCGGCCTCGTGGAGGCGACGCACGCCGGCGCGGGGACCGACCTCGAGTCGGCCGCGATCGAGGCGGGCGCGCAGAACGTCGAGCCGCTCGAACACCCGCCGGAGGGCCAGGTGGGCGCCCGCTTCTTCACCGACCCGACCGACCTCGACGCGGTCACGGGCGTCCTGCGGAAGAGCGGGTGGTCGGTGACGGCGTCGGAGATGGGCTACCTGGCGAAGGACGCCCTGGAGCTCCCCGACGACCAGCGCAAGGACGTCGAGGCGTTCCTCGAGGCGATCGACGACCACGACGACGTCCACCGGATCTACACCGCGCTGAAGTAGGGCGCCGCGGCGCCCGTCAGCGGCCGGGGATGCAGTCCTCGGCTCCGATCCCTTCGCGCGCCGCGCGGACGACCCCGCCCTCGACGTCGAGGCGGACGGGCGTGCTCACCGACCAGTCCACGTGGTCGGGCATCCGCACGTGGTGGACGAACCCGCCCCGCGGCACCTGATGCACGTGGCGTGCCCCGTCCGAGGTCGCCTTCTCGCCGAGGCGGACGAGCGTGATCTCGCGGGCGCCCATGTCCATGCCGGCCATGAACGCGAGGCACCCCGCGCACACCTCGCACGAGTCGCGGTAGACGATCCAGATCCCGTCGCGCGCCCCGGTGAGGTCGGCCCACGCCCCGAGGTCCGTGTCCTTCACGGGCCGGCCCACCCACGACGGGACGTCGGGGACCACGTAGGGCCGGAGCGCGCCGGGGCCCTCGCCCGGCGTCGCCCGACGGTCGAGCACGATCGGGAGCGCCGCGCCCACGGCGAGCGCGAGCAGGCCCACGAGGAGGTCGGCGCGCCCGCCGCGCGCGAGCCGCCACGGCCGGGCGGCGAGCAGCATCGTCAGCAGGGCGAGGTCGATCGCGAGCATGGCCCAGGGCGGGACGGCGATCGTCGCGCCGAAGCAGCCGCACGTGGCCGCTCCTGCGGCGACCTGCGTCGTGAGCACGCCGGCGAACGCGAGGAGGAGCAGCGCCGCGAGCGGCCAGCATCGGCCCGGCCGGAGCAGGGTCCCGAGGCCGACGAATGCCTCGATGCCGAGCACCACGGCGAACGTCGTGCCCAGCGGGAACGGGAGGTGCCGCACCAGGGGCGGCAGGTCCGCCGGCGTGCCGAGGAGCGCCTTCAGCAGGCAGCCCGCCAAGATCCAGAGGCCCGCGACGCGCGCGGCGAGCGCGGTCCAGAGCGGCGGGCGGACCACGGCGTCCATCAGGGGCTCCTTCGACCGGGACGGCGAGCATCGTCGCTGGACCGGGGGCTGTCCACCCCGCGCCCCGGCCCCGGGTTCGTCAGGGCCGTCCGGCCGTCCCCGACCGCCGCTGCCGCCACACCTCGTACAGCAGCGCGGCCGAGGCGCTGCCCACGTTGAGGGAGTCGACGTCGTGGGTCATGGGGATCGCGGTGGCGACGTCGCACGCGGCGAGGACCGCCGGGGAGATCCCCGCGCCCTCCGCGCCGAACACGACGCAGACGTCGCTGCGGAGGTCCACGTCGGGCGCCGGGTGGGCGGTCGGGGCGGGGTGCGCCGCCACGCACGTCACGCCGGCGGCCCGCAGCGTGCCCAGCGCGGCGACGAGGTCCACGGACTCGACGACGGGCATGCGGAACACGGTGCCCATGGACGTGCGGATCGCGCGGGTGAGGAACGGGCTGCACGAGGTCTCGCCGACCACGACGGCGTGGCACGCGAGGCCCGCCGCGTTGCGGACGACGACGCCCACGTTTTCGGCGCTGGCGAGGCCATCGAGCGCGACGAGCAGGCGGGGGCGCGGCGCGTCCCGGAGCACGTCGCCGAGGGTGACGACGTGCGGGACGCGGCCCACGGCCTTGATCGGCGCGGAGTGGAACCCCGAGATGCGCCGAACGTCGTCGTCGGTCGTGGTGAGGTACACGTCGACGACGTCGGCGCGTGCGTCGAGCGCGGCCCGTAGCCGTGCGAACCGGGCGTGGGTCGTGAGGAGCGCGTCCACGGGGTACGGGCTCGCGAGCAGTCGCTCGACGACGGCCTCGCCCTCCGCGACGAACTGCGCCTGGCGCTCGAGGTCGCGTTTGCGACGGAGGGTCCGGAAAGGCGCGAGGCCGGGCAGGGCAAGGTCCGTCGCGTCGAAGAGGTGCAGCGTGGCCACGGCGCGATTCTGCGCGCCGTGGGCCCCGCCGCCAGCCCGCGCCTCGGGGTACCCTGGGGGTGAGGAGCCTTGCCGATGGCTGGCGTCACCGAGATCGCGCAGTGCCCGGACCTCCTCGACGCCCATCGGGTGCTGGCGATCCTCGAGGGGGCCGGGATCGAGGCCCGCTTGGACGAGGACCTCGGCGCGACGTGGGCCGGGGTCGGGGTGATCTACGCGCGGGTGCTCGTCGCCGACGAGGACGCCGCCGCGGCGGTGTCCGCGCTCCGGGACGCCGGCGGCAGGCCGGACGACGAGCGGCCGGCCCCCAAGGAACTCCCGGCCGCGCTCGGGGGGAGGTCGGGATCTATCCGGGTCCGCGTGGGGACGGTGGTGGTCGGGGTGGTCCTGCTCGCGATCGTCGTGGCGCTCGTGCGCGCGTACGCCGGCGGGTGACGATCCGGTGCGCGCAGCGCAAGCGTCTCGAGGACGCCTGCGGTGGGGGCCCTCGGAATCCCTCGGAATCCCTCGGAATCCCTCGGAATCCCTCGGAATCCATCGGAAGCCCTCGGAATCTGGTGGCGCCCGCAGGGGCGGGGAGCGTCGGGCGCCGGGAAGGTCGGGGACGGTCGGGCCCCGGCGGCGCACCGGAGGCGCACCGGAGGCGCACCGGAGGCGGCCGAGTTGCGCCGTTTCCGACGACGGACGGGGTCGGTTCTTTCCCGGGCGGTCATCGTTCCCGGACCGGCAGGGGCCGGACGGGCGCCCCCGGGCCTCCCGTGCGCGGCCCAGGTCGGCCGCGCGCCGTCCGTCCCCCGCGCGCGCGAACCCGGCGCGACGTCGAGCCGCGTCAGGCGCCCGCTGCGCCCCGTCGCCACCGGCGGACCCCGACGAGCATCACGATCGACAACACGGCGATCGCGACCAGCCCCGCCCACGCCTCCGGACGCAGCCCGCTGCCCGCGGCCTCGGACGCGCTCAGCGGCCGGTCGTCCGCGTCGTAGGCCGTCTCGCGCTCCGGCACCAGGCGCAGCACGTGCCCCTCGACGCCGGCGCACCGCCACCGGTACGCCACGCGACGCACCGGCGACGCGTCCCGGACCGACGTCACCACCCAGACCGGCGCCGCCACGACGAGCGCCTCGTCGCCGCGCGCCGCGAGCGCCTCTTGCGGCGAGGGTAGCGCGGCGGCCCGGGCCGCATCCGCGGGCGTCGCGTGCCGGAGCAATGCCACGGTGACGGAGCCGAACACCGGGAGCGCCTTCGCCGCCGGATCGATGCGCCGCAACCCCGTGCGGCTCACGTCGCTGTCGCTGCCGAACTTCGAACTGTCGAGGAACGCGGAGTACCAGGTCGCGTCGCCGCCCGGGGCGAGGTCGCGCGGCGGGACCCAGACCTGGGCCGACGGAGTCGGGCGCTCCCCGCCGCCGTTGAGGTCCTTCACGACGGTCGCCCACCGGACGTCGCCGGCTTCACGGGTCGCGAGGGTCTCCCAGGTGTCGTTCCCCGTCGCGGCGACCGGGCGTGCGAGGCGACCGGCGAGCGGACCCCAGTCGATCTCCACCGTCGCGCGCACCGACGTCGTCCCCGGGGCCGGGATGTCCGCCGTCGCCGCGGGGCCGCGGCCGACGAGGGCCGTGACCGCGCCCAGCGCGAGGAGCAGGGACCGCACCGTGGAACTCCGGATCATGGCGACACCTCGCGCGCCATCGTACCGGCGTCGTCGCCGTGATCCCGGGCGCGTCCGCCCCGTACGAACGCGTGCGACCGCGCGCGCCGGCCGGTCCGGCGTCGCGACTTCCTGCGCACGGGTGGGGCGGTCGCATCGTACGATCGTCGTCCGACCCGGGAGCTGGTTCCCGGGGTTCCGCAACGCAAAGCGAGGTGTCCCGTGGCCAAGGGTCAAGTCAAGCAGTCGAAGAGCAACAAGCCGAAACTGACGGTCAAGGAGAAGTTCGCGAAGAAGGCCGCGAAGAAGGCCGCCAAGGCCAAGTAGCGCGGACGTCGATCCCGGCGGCCCGGCGGGTCCCCGCCGGGCCGCGCTCGTGTCCGGAGCGTCGTCGCCCCGGTCGGGCCTCGCGTCACCGCAGCGCTTCCGCTCCCGCGTGGGCCGCGGGCCCGTCGCGCCGCACCCGGAGGTCGCCTGCCGCCGCGTCGCGGAACCCTGGGTCCTTGCCGTACGTGCCGTCGGTCTCGGCCGTGGGGAGCCGGACGAGGCCTTGGGTGCGCGCCGGCGCATCGACGCACCACCAGACGTTGCGCGCGAAGCGGAACGAGGCCGGCTCGGTGCCCGGGCTCACGTTCACGCCGCCCTCGGACCAGCGGTCGGCCCGGAACGCGAACACGTTTGCCGTGACCTCGCCGCCGCGCGACGGCACGAAGCCCTCCACGCGCGTCTCCTGCAGGATGCGCAGGGCCCAGCGCCCGGGCAGGTAGACGGTGTTGAAGCGGAACACCGCGCCGTCCACGCCGACGAACGCGACGGGCGTCTGGCTGCCGACAAACGTGTTCCCCTCGACCACGAGGTCCTTCGCCTCGTAGCGCGGGCCGGTCCAGGCGGCGAGCGGCGGTCGGAAGTACGCGAGGCCCGTGCTCCCGCCGGCGTTGACGGCGCGGCTCCCCGCGTGCTCGAACCGGTTGCGGCGGATCGTCACGTCGCGGCTCGCGCCCTTGGCCTGCACGCCCGAGCCGTCCGACGCGCCCTCGGTGTGGCGGAACACGCATCCCTCGATCGTGCCGCGCCGGCAGCCCACCAGGTCCACTGCGGAGCCGCCGCGGCCCCAGCGCTCGACGGTGCAGTTCTCGACGCGGAAGTCGACGAGCCCCGAGAGCTTGATCCCGTCGCAGTTGCCGTCGGGGCCGACGTCGCGCACGACGAGGTCGCGCAGGACGACGTGGTGCGTCGGCGTCTCGGGGGTGCCACCGTCGTCCACGTTGAGGCCGTTGCCCGTGGCGCCCTCGAACACGAGGCTGCGGAGTTCGACGTGGGCGGCGTCGGTGAGCTGGATCCCGTTCGTGCCGCCGCGGAGCACCGGCGGCTGCGCGGGGTCCTCGGCCTCGAGGACGACCGGCCGGCCTAGCGCGCCGCGGACGTCGGCGAACGCGAGGCCGCCCGTGTACGTGCCCGGTGCGATGCGGATCCGGCGGCCGGGCTTCGCGGTCGCGATCGCCTCGCGCAGCGCCTCGACGGTGCGCACGCGGACCGTCGCGTCGTCGGGGGCGGCTGCGCTCGCCCCGCCGAGGAGCCCGAGCCCCGCGACGGCGGCCCCCACGGCGGCTCGGGCGGTGCGGCGGCGACGGCGGGGGGCGACGGGGGCGGCGCTCGGCACGCGCTCGAGGATACCGGCGCGACGTCGGCGGCGGGTGGGCCCCGCGCGACCGAGGCGTGCGTGGCCGGTAGCCTGACCCTGTGCGCCTCGAGAACCTCCGCGCCGACGACCGCGCCGACGGGCGGAGGATCTCCGCGCGCGTCGTGTGGGAGGGTGCGCACCGCGGACCCGAGGTCCTGTGGTTCGAGACCGACGCGGCCTTCGCCGTCGACTTCGAGCCCGCGCCAGAGGCGTTCCTCGTCGCGGCGCTGCCGCTCGCCGTGGGCCTCGGCGAGCCGCGCCTGCGCGTCGAGGGCCGCGCCTGCGCACGGCTGCGCGCCGGCCTCGAGGCGGCCGCGCGCCTCCTCGCGTCGTGGTACCCGACGTGTCGAGAGGTCCCGATCGAGGCCACGGACGGGTTCGCCGCGCTCGCACCGCGCCCGTCGCCGCGCGCCGGGGCGTTCCTCTCGGGCGGCGTGGACAGCCTCGCGATGCTGCACCGGAATCGCCAGGCGCACCCTCTCGACGACGCGGGTCGTGCGCCCCCGGAGGCGATCCGCGACGGGATCTTCCTCTTCGGGTGGAACTCCGGCGACTTCGACGGGCCGGTCCCGCGGCCGGAGCGCCTGCGCCTGCATGCGGCGGAGCGGGCGCGACTCGAACGGTTCGCGGCAGACGCGGGCTGCACGCTGGTGACCGTACGCACGAACGCCCGCACGTTCCACCCGACCTTCGCCTGGTCGCGCGACGTCGCCTTCGGCGCGGGGATGGTCGCGCCCGCGCACGCCTTCCGTCGGCGGCTCACCGAGGTGTCGCTCGCGTCCGCTGGCTTTCCCGGCGTGCACCCGCCGCACGGTTCGCACCCCGACCTCGACCCGTGCTGGACGTCGGCGTCGCTCGCGGTGCGGCACGGCGACGGCGACCGCACGCGGCTCGCGAAGTTGCGCGCGATCGCGACGTGGCCCGCGGCGATGGAGGCGCTCGACGTCTGCCTGCATCACGACGTCCGGCCGGCGGGGGAGGCGAACTGTGGGACCTGCGAGAAGTGCCTGCGCACCCGGCTCGCGTTGGCCGCGGTCGGCGCCCTGTCTCGGGCGCCGACGTTCCCCTCGGGCACGCTCACGGCGGACGAGGTGCGCCGCATGCCCCTGGGGGCGGGGTTCAGCGTCGTGTTCGTCGATGAACTGGCCGGGCCGCTCGTCGCTGCGGGGCGACCGGACCTCGCGGCCGCGCTCCACGAGGCGGTCGCCCGCGCCGTCCGGCGGGCCGCGCGTCGCCGGACGCCGTGGCGTCGGTTCCTCCGGCGGGTGCGCCGATGGGGGGGCGACCCGGGGGCCTGGACGCGGTAACGCCGCGCGGCGGGTCCGGGGGGCGGGCACGGCGTCCGGACGGGGCCTTGCGCCCGGCCGGGGCGACGATGCGAGGCGCGCGCGCCGACGTTTTCATGGTTTTCGGCACCGGTTTTCGGCACCGCACGATGGGAGCGACGGCCATGACCCGCGGACCCCGCTGGCTCGTCGCGTCGGCGCTCGTCGTCGTGCTGGGGACGTCTGGCGGCGGCGCCGTGCGGGAGGCGTCGGCCCACGGCGGCCAGTACCGCGCCCCCGGGGGCAGCGTCCCTCCGCGGCTTCCGCCGGCCACGAGTGGGACGGCGAGCGGGTGGTGGGACGCCAACCTCGACGTGCTCGCCGCCGAGGGGCCGACCGTCGGGCCGGCGACGTCGGGCACGCCTGCGGACCGCGAGCGCGTGCGGACGGTGCTGCGCGACGGGCGCGTCGTCCCGTTCCTGCGGACCGTCGTGGACGGGGCGCTCGGGACCGACCCCGACCTCGTCGGCGCGGCGGCCCTTGCGCTCGCGAAGACGACGTCGGAGCCGGCCGACGTCGAGCGCCTGCTGGCGCTGTCCGCCGACCCGTCGCGCCCGGCGCTGTGGGTCGAGGCCGCCGCGCTCGCGCCCGGGCTGCTCCGCCGCAGCGATCCGTCGCTCCAGTTCGACGGGAAACTGCTCGACCGCGTGCGGCGGCGGTGCCTCGACGTCTTCGACGGCGCGACGAAGGCCCCGCGGCGGGCGCGCTGCTTCGCGGCGCTCGCGCTCGGCCTCCTCGGCGACCAGCCCGCGGCGGCCCCCGACGCGACGACCCCGCCCCTCGACGTCGCGGCCGCGCTCCTTGCGCGGCTCCGCGCGGCCGACGACCTCGAGGAGGAGGTGGCGCTCGTCACGGCGTTCGGGCTGCAGACCGGCGCGCCGAGCGACACGGCGGCGTTCGTGGCCGTGCGCGAACTCGCGGCGACGGCGACGCTCGGGTCGCGCGCTCGGCTCCCCGTCGTGCAGGCGCACGCCGTGCTCGCCATCGCCCGTCGGACGGGGCCGGAGTCGAGCGGCCTCGCGATGGGGTTCGTCCGCGCGCGGCACGGCGCGCCGGAGGTGCGGCACGCGGCGATCGTGGCCCTCGGGCTCCTCGGCGCGCGCCTCGACCCCGTCGCGCGTGCCGCGGCCGCGGCGGAGGTCGCGGCGCACGCCGACCGCGGCAACCCGGACACCGTGGGCCTCGCGTTGCTCACGCTCGGCCGCCTGTGCGCGTCGGCGATGGCGGATCCCGCCGACCGGACGACGCTGGCGTCGGCGTCGGCGGCGGTGCTCGCGCGCGAGATCGACGCCGGGTCCGCCGCCGCGCGGCGGGTGGCGGCGCTCGCGACGGGGTTCGCGTTGCGCGCGACCTCGCCCGCCGTGTCGGACCCCGTGCGGGTCGCGTTCCGCGAGCGGGGGCTCGCGGCGCTGGCCGCGGCGGCCGACGACGGCGGCGGCAACCCCGAGATGCGGGCGGCGGCGCTCGTGGGGCTCGGGCTGGCGCGCGACGCCGGGGCGCTGCCCCGCCTCGCGGCGCTCCTCGCCCGTCGCGACGTCGATGTCGACCTGCGGGCGCGCGCGGCGACCGCGCTCGGGCTCCTGGGCGACGCGAGCGCCGGCCCGCTCGGCACGCTGCGGGGCGCGATCGCGGCGACGTCGCCCGAGGGCGTGCGTCGCGAGGCGGCCCGGTCGCTCGGGATGCTCGGCGACGCGTCGGCACTCCCGATGTTGGTCGAGGAACTGCGCGCCGACCTGCCCGACATGGTGAGGTCGCGCTCCGCGGTGGCGCTGGGTGCGCTGCGGCGCGCGGTCGCGGTGGACCCGCTGATCGCGTTGGCGTCCGACCGCGGCGCGGGCGACGTCGCGCGGGCGATCGCCGTGGCGGCGCTCGGCCTGCTCGCCGACCCGGAGCGCGTCCGCAGCCTCGCGCGGCTCTCGAGCGACCTCGGCAACCTTGCGATGACCGACACCCTCGGCTCGGCCCTCGTCCTGCTCTGAGCGCCTGGGAAGGAATCGAAGCTTCCGTCACGTCGATTCCTTCCCATCCGCGAAGCGCGGGCCCGTAGGGGCCGCGCGCCGAGCGGGTTTCCGGGGGGCTCGGCGCGCCGGAAACCGAGCGCAGGCGACTTCCTTACGGTCGGTGAGCGGTCCGCGCGGCGCCGGGGATGTCCCACCGCGGCGGCCGCCCGCTATGCTCCCGGCGGAGGGTCCGTCGATGCGCGCTGCGTGGGCCGTCGGAGTCGTGTCGGTGTCGCTCGCTTCGCTCGCGCTCGCCGGTGGCGAGAGCCGCGAGGACAAGGTCCGCAAGGACAAGGCCCGCGTCGAGGCCGCGGGCTGGTGGATCTACCACGACCTCCCGCGCGCGTTCGCGGAGGCGAAAGCGACGGGGAAGCCGCTCGCGGTCGCCCTGCGTTGCATCCCCTGCGAGGACTGCGTGAAACTCGACGACGACCTCGTCGACCAAGACCCGCGCCTGAAGCCGCTGCTCCAGCAGTTCGTGCGCGTGCGGGTCGTCGGCACGAACGGGCTCGACCTCGCGACGTTCCAGTTCGACACCGACCAGTCGTGGCTGGTCTTCCTCCTGCGCGCCGACGGCACGGTGTACGGTCGCTTCGGCACGCGCTCCGACCACACCGCGTGGGCCGACGACGTCTCCGTGGAGGGGCTCGCCCGCGCGCTCGAGGGGGCCCTCGAGCTCCACCAGGCCTTCCCGCGCGACCGGGACGCGCTCGCGGCCAAACGCGGCCCCGCGCCGTCGTTCCCGACGCCGGAGGCGTACCCGGAGCTCGCGTCGAAGTACGGCCCGACGCTCGACTACGAGGGCAAGGTCGTGCCGTCGTGTATCCACTGTCACCAGATCGGCGACGCGGAGCGGACGTACCAGCGCGGCAAGGCGTCCGTCCTCGACGAACGGGTCCTCTTCCCCCACCCGCACCCGAAGGTCGTCGGGCTCGTGCTCGACCCGAAGCAGCGCGCCACGGTGGCGCGGGTCGAGCCCGGCTCGGCCGCCGCCGCCGCCGGGTTCCGCGCGGGCGACGTGCTCCGCACGCTCGACCGGCAGCCGATGCTCTCGATCGCGGACGTGCAGTGGGTGCTCCACCGCGTGGCCCCCGAGGGCGGCGACGTCGCGGCCGTCGTCGCCCGGGGCGGGACGACCGTCGAGCTCCCGCTCCGGCTGGCCCCGGGCTGGCGCCGTGCCGACGACCTGTCGTGGCGGGCGAGCACCTGGGGACTGCGGCGCCGGGCGCTCGGCGGGATGAAGCTCGAGACCTTGTCGAAGGCCGAGCGGAGCCAGGCCGGCCTGCCCAAGGCGGCGCTCGGCCTGCGCGTGGCGCACATCGGCCAGAACGCGCCGCACGACGTCGCGAAGCGCGCCGGCTTCCAGAAGGGCGACGTCCTCGTGTCGGTGGACGGCCGCACCGACCTCCCGCGCGAGACCGACGTGCTCCGCTACGCCCTGAACGACGTGAGGCCCGGCGCGTCGCTCGCGTTCCGGGTCCGTCGCGGGGGCAAGAACCTCGACCTCGCGGTGACCGTGGCGCCCTGACCGTCGGGCTGTTCGGCGCGCCCCGGGCGGCGTACGCTGCCCCGATGACCCCGGGCTCCCGCGACGCCCCGATGCCCCGACGCGTCCCCGCCCGACGCGGGGCCCGGCCCGCGGCGATGCCGCTCGCCGAGGCGCGTCGGCGCGCGCTCGTCGCGCAGGGCTTCGGCGCGCCGCGGCCGCGGGGTCCCGTCGGCGTCCACCACGTCCGGCGCGCGATCGACCGCGTGGGTCTGCTGCAACTCGACTCGGTGCAGGTGCTCGTCCGCGCACACTACCTCCCGCTGTTCTCCCGCCTCGGCCCCTACGACCGGGACCTGCTCGACCGTCTCGCGTACCGCGACCGCGAGCTCTTCGAGTATTGGGGTCACGAGGCGTCGCTGTTGCCGTTGCGCTTGCACCCGCTCCTGCGCTGGCGCATGGCCCGCAAGCCGTGGGCCGCCGTCGAGGCGCTCCTGCGGAAGCAGCCCGACGCGGGCGACGCGCTGCTGGCGCGGATCGACGCCGAGGGGCCGCTCACGGCGTCCGACGTGAAGGTCGCGGACGGGCGCCGCGGCTCGTGGTGGGGCTGGGGCACCACGAAGCACCTGCTCGAGTGGTTGTTCTGGACGGGACGGCTCACGACGGCGGACCGCCGCCGGTTCGAGCGCGTCTACGAGCGTCCCGAGCGCGTGTTGCCGCGCGTCGTGCTCGACGCGCCGACGCCGTCGCCCGATGACGCGCGCCGCGAGCTTCTCCTCCTGTCGGCGCGCGCGCTCGGCGTCGCGACCGCGACCGACCTCGCCGACTACTACCGGCTCCACAAGCCGACGGCCCGCGCGCTCGTCGAGGGCCTCGCCGCGGACGGCCGCCTGCGGCGCGTCCGCGTCGAGGGCGTCGCCCACGACGCGTTCGTGCTCCCGGACGCGCCGCCCGCGCCGCGGGCGGTCCGGGCGCGCGCGCTGCTCGCGCCGTTCGACCCGCTGGTCTTCGAGCGTGCGCGCACGGAGCGCCTGTTCGGCTTCCGCTACCGCCTCGAGATCTACGTCCCCGCGCCGCAGCGCACCTACGGCTACTACGTCCTCCCCTTCCTGCTCGACGAGGCCTTGGTGGCGCGCGTCGACCTGAAGGCCGACCGTGCGCGCGAGGCGCTCGTCGTCCGAGCGGCGCACCTCGAGCCCGGGGCGCCCGCCGAGCCGGTCGTCGACGCGCTCGCGGGCGAGCTCCGGGCGATGGCGCGGTGGCTCGACCTGTCGCGCGTCGTCGTCGAGCGGCGCGGCGCGCTCCACGCGCCCCTGCGCGCGGCGCTCCGGTCGGGCGGGGCGTGAGAGCCTGGGACGGAATCGAAGATTCCGTCCCAGGCTCTCAGTGGACGCGCTTGATCAGGTGGTAGCCGAACGGGCTCGTGCGCGGGTCGTGGTCGGCCATGCCGATGGCGCCGATCTCCAGCGCGAAGCCCACGTCGCCGAACGCCGGCACCATGCCGTCGCGCGGGTACTCGCCGCGGCCCGGCGGGACGCCCCGGTTCGACATCGCGTACGGGCCGCCCGGGGGCGGGTCCTCGCTGTTCGCGCGCTTCAACGCGGCCCAGTCGCCGCTCTGCTGCAACTGCGCGAGGAGGTCGTACGCGACCTTCTTCGCGTCGGCGGCCGAACGCTTGCCGTCGGGGAACGATGGGCTCTTCACGCCGACGAGGATGTGGTCCACCGAGATGCGGTCGGGAGCGGCCATGGGGGGGCACCAAGGGCGAGGAGGGGGCAGCCGGAACGACCGCGGCACTCTACCGGTCCGGGTCCGGCGGGGCTCACTTCCCGGCGGGGGGCGCGTCGGGTGCGGGGGCCTCGACGGCGGGGCCGTCCACGTTGAGCGTGAGGCGGGCCGAGAACCCGAGCGCGCGGTCGAGGAGGCGGCGCCCCTCCTCGGGCACGACGCGCGGGTCCGGCGTCACCCGGCCGCGGAGGCGCACGACGTCGTTCATGACGACCTCGACGTCCTCGACGTCGTTGGTGAGGGCGAGTCTCGGGTCGCTGGCGAGGACGGTCGCGCGCGGGCCGCCCGCCGTGCGGACGACGACCCGGTTTCCGTCGCGGGTCGCCTCCACCGGCGGCAAGCCTCCGCGGACGGCGCCGGCCTCCTCGAGGGTCGAGCCCCGCGGCCCTTCTGCCGTCCACCGCCGTGCGAACGTGGGCGACGTCGAAGATCGAGTCCTGGCCGCCGTTGATCACGAACCACGTCAGGTTCCGGAGGTTCACGAAGCGCGTGACGCCGCCGGGGGAGCCGATGACGGGCACCGCCGCCGCGCAAGGTCCGTCCGCCCTCGGCGGCTTCCATCGGCTTCAAGGTAGGCTGCCCGCCGAGGCCCCCGAGCTCCCTGAGGACCTCGAGGACCCCGAGGGCCCGGAGGACCGACGCCATGCAGGACACCCCGATGACCCGTCGTACCGTGCTCTCGACCGCTGCTGGCGCCGGGGCCCTCGGGGTCGGGGCCGCGGTGGCCCTCGCCGGGCGCGCGCTCGCGGCGCCGGAGGACGCGGCACCGGCCCCCGCACCGGCGCCTCCGGACGGCGACCGGGCCTCGCGTCCCTTGAAGGTGCTGATGCTCGGCGGCACCTCGTTCCTCGGCCCCGAGATCGTGAGCCGCGCCGTCGCGCGGGGCCACACGGTCACGCTGTTCAATCGCGGGAAGACGCAGCCAGGGCTGTTCCCCGACCTCGAGAAGCTGCGCGGCGACCGGGGCGGCGACGTCTCGGCGCTGAAGGGCCGGGCGTTTGACGCGGTGATCGACACGTCGGCGTACGTCCCCTCCCACGTGACGCGGATCCGCGAGGCGCTCGGCGACGGCGTCGGCCACTACACGATGGTGTCCACGATCAGCGTCTACCCCGCTGTCGGCAGTTCGAGGGAGCCCGTGGACGAGTCGAGCCCCGTCGGGCAGGTTCCGCCGGGCGCCGAGGAGAAGCTCACGAACGAGACGTACGGGCCGTGGAAGGCCCGGTGCGAGCAGGCCGCCGAGCAGGGCTGGCCGGGGCGCGTCGCCAACGTGAGGCCCGGGCTCATCGTGGGCCCCAACGACCCCACGGACCGTTTCACGTACTGGCCGGCGCGGGTCGCCCGCGGCGGCGACGTGCTCGCGCCCGGCGACGGCACCGACGAGGCGCAGTGCATCGACGTCCGCGACCTGGCGGCGTTCCTCCTCCGCTGCGCGGAGGCGCGGACGGTGGGCGTGTACAACGCGGTCGGCTTCGAGGGGCGACTGTCCTTCGCCGAGTTGCTGCACGGCGCGAAGTGCGCGCTCCGTCACGACGTCCGGTTCACGTGGGTCCCGGCGGCGTTCCTCGAGGCCCAGCAGGTCGCGCCCTGGCACCACCTGCCCCTGTGGATCCCCCCCGAGGGGAACGGCCACGTGAGCGCCGACCGCGCGATCGCCAAGGGCTTGGCGTTCCGTCCGGTGGCCCAGACGATCGCGGACACGGCGGCCTGGGTGCGCGACACGAAGCGCGAGGTCGCGTGGGGGACCGGCCGGGCGCCGGGCCTCTCGCCGCCGCGTGAAGTCGAGGTGCTGGCGGCGTTCCGGGCGAAGTAGTCGCGCGACGGCGACCCGTCACGGCGCGGCGACCGTGCGCGCGACCCGCGCGAGGAGGTCGACGTCGCGCACCGGAAGGTCGTCGGGGTGGTCGAGGAGGCCGACGAGGTTGAAGAGGTCGAGGAGCTCCGCGGTCCGGCGCCAGCCGTCGGGCAGGCGGCCCCCGCCTTCGACGTAGGCCGTCGCGAAGGCTGCGACGAACGGCTCGGGGACCTCCCACCGCAGCAGCTGCCCGACGTCGATCAGCGCGGGCCCGGCCCACGCGAACTCGAGGTCGAGCACGAGCACCTCGTGCGCGTCCGGGCGCCACTTGAGGTTCGCCGGCTTGAAGTCGCCGTGGACGAGCCCTGCGTCGGTGCACGCGGTCGCGAGCGCCGGGGCCGCGGCGTCCCACGCGCGCGCGACGTCGGCGGCCCGGTCGCCGAGGCGCCGCCCCGCGGGGCCCGCGAGCGCGCCGTCGGCCCACGCGCGCAACGCGTCGAGGGCGCTCGGGTGGGTCGGGGAGGGGCGCAGCGGGGCGTCGGGGGAGGTCGGCGCGAAGAGCCCCCACGTCGGGAAGCGGATCGCGTGCAGGCGGGCGGCGACGCGGCCGACGGCGGCGCCCGCCTCGGCGGTGGCCGGCAGTTCCTCGTGGGGGAGGTGTTCGAGGAGCAGCACGCGCGCCCCGACGTCGACGCCCACGACCCGCGGCACGCACACGACCCCCGCGAGGCGCGCGTGGAGGGCGGCGGCCTTGATGACGTCGTCGTCGGCGGCGAGGGCGAGCCGGGCGACGACGTCGCCGACCCGCAGCACGAGCGCGCGCAGGCCGCCCTCGAGGAGGGTGAACGGTTGCGCGGCGAGGGCCGGCCACGGCGCGAGCCGACGGCGGACTTCGGCGGCATCGACGTCGGGCGGGGGGCCCGCGCGTTCCCACGACGACTCGGCGTACCGGAGGCGCGGGAGGTCGGGGGCCATCGCCCGACGGTACCCGACGGGTCGCGTGCCGCCGTCGTGCGGGCCGCGCGTCAGCGCGCCACGATCGCGACGTGGACCGCCTCGAAGCGGTCGTTCGGGACGGTCACCGCGAGGTGGTACTGGGCGATCCGCCAGCGTCCGTCGGCCGCGCGCACGAGGACCCCGCTCCCGCGCAGCGGGCCCATGCGAGCGTGCGCTAGGTCTTCATCGAACCAGGCGACGTCGCCCCAGACCTCGACGGCGCGGCGCGTGGGCGCCATCGTCCAGCCGCGCCCGCCGACGAAGCGGTCGCCGACGAATGCGCGGAACGCCGGCCCCGCCCAGCGTTCGGTGGCGTCGGTGCCGAGGAAGACGCCGTCGTCCGTGACGCACGCGAGGAGTGCGGGCCCGTCGGCCCGCGCGGCGGCGGCGTGGAAGGCGTCGAGGACGAGTTCGACCGGGCCTCGCGTCATGGGGGAACCTCCGGCGGGCGACCGCGGGATCGTAGGCGCCGCGTGCGAGACTCGCACGGGATGATCCCCTTCGTCCACCGGACGCCGTCCGACGCGCGCCGCGTGCCCTGGAAGAACGGGCGCGGCGTCACCGAGGAGCTTGCGATCGGGCCCGCCGGCGCGACGTTTGAGGCGGGGGACTTCGCGTGGCGCGTCTCGCGGGCGGCGATCGTCGAGGCGGGCCCGTTCTCGGCGTTCCCGGGGATCGACCGGGTGCTGGTGGTGACCGAGGGCGCGGGACTCGTGCTCGTGCACGGCCGTGGCCCGCCGACGACCCTCCGGTCGCTCGTCGCGCACCGGTTCCGCGGCGACGACGCCACGACGGCGACGCTGCGCGCCGGCCCGGTGCGCGACTTCAACGTCCTCACGCGACGCGGCGCGTGCGCCGCCGACGTCGAGGTGCGTCATGTCGGGGCGACGCGGACGCCGGTGACCTTCGCGCCCGGCGTGGCGCTGCTGCACGCGGTCGGCGGCGACGTGGTCGTGGGCGCGGAAGACGGCGGCGCCACGACGCTCGTCCCCGGCGACAGCCTCTACGCGTCCGACCTGCGCGTCCCGACGACGGTCACGGTCCGCGGGGCCGCGGCGGCGGCCGTGATCACCGTGATCACCGTGAACATCGTGCGGATCGCGGCGGCGGGGTGAGGGCCTCGGACCCCGGGCGCGGTCCCGGCCCCGCGACGGGGCGCCGCCGACGTTCGGCGGCGCCCCCGGGACGACGCGGTCAGTACCGGTAGTGGGCGGGCTTGAACGGGCCCTCGGCGGGGACGCCGAGGTACTCCGCCTGCTTCTTCGAGAGCTTCGTCAGCTTCACGCCGAGCTTCGCCAGGTGCAGCCGGGCCACCTTCTCGTCGAGGTGCTTCGGCAGCGTGTAGACCTTCTTCTCGTACTGCTCGTGGTGGTTGAAGAGCTCGATCTGGGCGATCACCTGGTTCGTGAAGCTGTTGCTCATCACGAAGCTCGGGTGCCCCGTCGCGCAGCCGAGGTTGAGCAGCCGCCCCTCGGCCAGCACGATCACGCCGTGGCCGTCCGGGAACACCCAGCGGTCGGTCTGCGGCTTGATGTTGTCGCGCACGATCCCGGGGACCTTGGCGAGCCCGGCCATGTCGATCTCGTTGTCGAAGTGGCCGATGTTGCCGACGATGGCGTTGTTCTTCATCCGGGCCAGGTGGGCCGCGGTGATCACGTGCAGGTTGCCCGTGGCCGTGACGAACAGGTCAGCGTGCTCGACGACGTCGTCGAGGGTGAGGACCTGGTAGCCCTCCATGGCCGCCTGCAGCGCGCAGATCGGGTCGATCTCCGTGACCACGACGCGCGCGCCCTGGCCGCGCAGCGACTGCGCGCAGCCCTTGCCCACGTCGCCGTAGCCGCACACGACGGCCACCTTCCCCGACAGCATGACGTCGGTGGCGCGCATGATGCCGTCCACGAGCGAGTGGCGACAGCCGTAGACGTTGTCGAACTTCGACTTCGTCACGCTGTCGTTCACGTTCATGGCCGGGAACGGGAGCCCGCCGGCCTCCTGCAGCTGGTAGAGGCGGTGGACGCCGGTGGTCGTCTCCTCGCTGACGCCGAGCACGCCCGGCAGCATCTTCGAGTAGCGGCCGGGGTGCTTCGCGAGCGACGCCTTGAGGCACTTGACCAGCTCGACCCAGTCCTCGCCGTCGCCGGCCTTGGTCGCGGGCACCTTGCCGGCCTGCTCGAAGGCCGCGCCCTTCATCACCATCATGGTGGCGTCGCCGCCGTCGTCGAGGAGCATGTTCGGGCCGTCGGCCTCGGGCCACGCGAGCGCCCGCTCCGTGCACCACCAGTACTCCTCCAGGGTCTCGCCCTTCCAGGCGAACACCGGGACGCCGCGCGGCTGCTCGACGGTGCCCGTGGGGCCGACGGCCACGGCGGCGGCGGCGTGGTCCTGCGTGCTGAAGATGTTGCACGACGCCCAGCGCACGTCGGCCCCGAGCTCGACCAACGTCTCGATGAGGACCGCGGTCTGGATCGTCATGTGGAGCGAGCCGGTGATCCGCGCGCCCTTCAGGGGCTGTTGCCGCCGGAACTCATCGCGCACCGCCATCAGGCCGGGCATCTCCACCTCGGCCAGGCGGATCTCCTTGCGGCCGAATTCCGCGAGCGCGAGGTCGCGCACCTTGAAGTCGGTGGGGGCGAGTCCCTTGCGGGCGCTCTTCTTGGTGGGCTTCGGGGTCGGGGGCTTGGAGGTGGCGGTCGGCTCGGGAGTCATGGGGCCTCGAGGGG
>Ga0335397_10003880_pt1 | contig 19877 bp, 18 predicted proteins | sample MAT04_FD_205740 | JGI IMG/M metagenome (GOLD analysis project Ga0335397, IMG submission 205740) | Freshwater microbial communities from Lake Fryxell liftoff mats and glacier meltwater in Antarctica - MAT-04 (spades assembly) (version 2) ... | reverse complement strand
TTTCTACTCCGTAATCTGCCGCTGCCTCAGTGAGGTTGTTTTGAATTTGAAGATTCCACAGCAGGAACTCCACGGGGAAATCAGAGTTTGCCTTGATTCCCCCCACTTTAGCGGCAGCCACGACAACGGTTTGTGGACGTTCCTTTTCAAAAAAAGCCCTGGTGGCATCTCTATTTCGGAGATCCAATTCAGCACTACTGCGGGTAAGCGTATTTGAGTAACCCGCATTTTGCAGCTCACGAAGGATGGCTCCACCCGCCATACCACGGTGTCCGGCGACGAAAATACGATCAGTTTTCTGCATGCCTCCTACTTAAGGCAATTTCAGGTAAGGCTGTCCATCCGCAAGACACTACAGGAAAGAAAAAAGCACCGATTACTGGGCTGGATAAAGAATAGTGCTTGAGGGAATCCAGTCGGATGCCGGCACGAAGCGGTTCTTTTCTGGCATATCCGGCCTTCCGACGATTGTTTCCGGTCCAGCGGATTTCAGAGTTGCCGCCTTGGTTGCACTGCAGTCCGCATTGAGAATTATCGCATCGGTTCCACTCCACACTCCGCCTTTTTGAGCGAGATCCTTCACGTAATGGGTGGTTCCAGGAGCGAGAGCGGTCATCACCAGCGGCCACCGGGAATCGCTGGTGTCGGTGAGATTGAGCACTTTTATGATGTCCGCGTGGAATGCCAAATCCTAATATTGCCAGAACGGCGATAATACCTATCACCACGACAAATTCAAAGAGCGTAAATGAAAATCCCGGACACCTTTCAGCTTCGGTTGGTGAGCACCGGGATAGGCTTGTTGGTGGGGCGCCATTCACTTGTTTTCAAACTCTCAAACTCTCAAACCCCTCAAACCCTCAGCGCTGCGATTGCAGACGCGCCGACAGCTTCCCCCATTCGTATCCGGAAAAGAAAAAGGCACAGGTTGTTCACCTGTGCCTTTTTTAAAAATTTAACTTGTTAGGGCTTCGGGTAAAGAATCGTGCTTGAGCTAATCCAATTGGTTGTTGGATCTGCAACAAAACGATTCACGGTTGGCTGGTCTGGCCTTCCGACGATTGCATCTGGTGTAGTGGATTTCAGTGTTGCCGCCTTGGTGGCACTGCCGTCTGCACTAAGAATAATCGCATCAGTTCCATCCCAGACACCGCCTTTTTGACCGCTATCTTTCAGATAATTAGTGGTTCCTGGTGCAAGAGCGGTCATGATCAGTGGCCAACGGGAATCGCTGGTGTCGCTTAAATTCGTCACGTAGCACCAGTCGTTTTCATTGTTGAGTACTTTATACTGGTTGGCAGCACCTGAGCTGGCAGCGACTGGGCCTTTGCAATACTGTGATGCTTGGTTGCCGAATAGCTTTTTGTCCGTCAAATAGCGAGGCATCAAAGATTCAAAAGTTTCGTTCGAATTGGTGAGAACCGCTGTTGGAACCTCCGGATCAATGTAAACGGGGTAGCTACCGTTATTGTCATTTGAAAACATTTTGAGCGATAAACCGATTTGTTTAACGTTACTGAGTGAAGCAGTCAGCTTCGCAGCTTTCTGAGCCGATTTAAAGGCGCCGAAGCCGAGGGTTGCGAGGACGCCGATAATACTGATCACAACGAGGAGTTCGATCAGTGTAAATGCAGAGTGTTTACGAATTTTCATGGGAGTATGGATTATGGAGGGATTAAGGGGGTGAATAAATAGTGCGAAAAATGTAGAACTCTCCCTGAGAATCGCAAATCAAAAAACCGGGAGAACCAAAGTTTTTATCAGTTCTTCAATTTGAAGGCGAGCACACTGAGTGGTGGCAATGTAATGCCAATTGAATGCGGACGTCCCTGCCACGGAGTCGGCTCTGCATAGACTCCGCCGTGATTGCCGACATTGCTGCCGCCATAGACTTCGCTGTCTGTGTTGAGGATTTCTTTCCATAATCCGCCGTGCGGAACACCCAGCCTGTAACCGTGGCGCACCACAGGGGTGGCATTGATTACAATCGCGATGGTGGTTCCGTGACGCGCTTTTCTCAGGAAACTCAGGACGCTGTTGTCCGCATCGTGAAGGTCAATCCACTCGAAGCTGTCGTAGGAATCATCCTGATCAAAAAACGCGGGCTCGTTTTTGTAGAGATAGTTCAGGTGTTGGATCAGACGCTGCAAACCCGCGTGCAGCGGAAATTGAAGGACATACCAGTCCAGGCTGCTTTCGTGATTCCACTCCCCGCGCTGGCCGAATTCGCTGCCCATGAAAAGGAGCTTTTTGCCGGGGTGCGCATACATCCAGGCGTAAAGCAGGCGGGTGTTTGCAAATTGCTGCCATTCGTCGCCGGGCATTTTACTGACGATAGAAGCCTTGCCGTGCACCACTTCGTCATGACTCAGCACGAGCATAAAGTTTTCGTGAAAGGCGTAAACTAGGGAGAACGTCGCCTCACCATGATGATACCGCCGATAAACTGGATCCGCAGCCATGTAGCTGAGCGTGTCATTCATCCAGCCCATGTTCCATTTCATCCCAAAGCCAAGACCACCGAGGAAAGTTGGCTTGGAAACGCCCGGCCAGGCGGTGCTTTCCTCGGCAATCGTCAGCACGCCGGGATTGCGTTCATAACAAATTTCATTGAAGCGCTTCAGGAAATAGATCGCGTCGAGATTTTCGCGCCCGCCATACATATTCGGCACCCATTCGTTGTGCTCTCGCGAGTAGTCCAAATAAAGCATGGAAGCCACGGCGTCCACGCGCAGACCGTCGATGTGATATTCCTCGAGCCAGAAGAGCGCGTTTGCGATGAGGAAATTGCGGACTTCACTGCGTCCGAAATTGAATATCAAAGTCCCCCAGTCCATGTGCTCGCCCTGACGCGCATCGGCGTGTTCATAAAGCGCAGTGCCGTCGAATTTCGCCAGACCATGGGCGTCCTTTGGAAAATGCCCTGGGACCCAGTCAAGAATGACGCCTATTCCTTGCTGATGACAGCGGTCAACGAACCAGCGGAAGTCGTCTGGATTTCCAAAGCGCGAGGTCGGCGCGAAGTAACCGCAGATTTGATAGCCCCATGAGCCATCGAACGGATGTTCAGCCACTGGCATGAGCTCGATATGCGTGTAGCCCATCTCGATGACGTAATCCAAAAGCTGCTCCGCGAGTTCACGATAAGTGAGATACGCGTTACCTTCCTTGCGTCTCCACGAGCCAAAATGAACCTCATAAACACTCACCGGTTCACGATGCCATTCCATGCTTTTGCGCCGCTCCATCCATTCTCCATCCGCCCATGAATATTTTTTGAGACTCCACACCATCGATGCAGTCTGCCGTCCATTCTGACCGTAAAATGCAAGCGGATCGCTCTTCATGTGGAGGTGTCGGTCTGCTCCAGCGAGTTCAAATTTGTAATGCGCTCCCTCGGTGATACCTGGAATGAAAACCTCCCATACCCCTTGCGGTATCAGCTTCCTCATTGGATTCACGCGGCCGTCCCACTGGTTCCAGTCGCCTACAACAGAGACCCGGCGCGCGTTCGGTGCCCACACGCGAAAAACCACCCCCTGCGTCCCTCCATGCTCTTCAAGATGAGCGCCAAGCACCTGCCAGAGTTGCCAGTGCTGTCCTTCTCCAAACAAATGCTGATCCACTTCGCCCATCATAGGTCCGAAGGAATAGGAATCGGGATACTCTGTCGTCCTCCCCTCCCCGTCGGTGACCTTCAGCGTGTAATCAATACGCGCCTTTACTCCGTCCAGTTTCGCGACGAAAAAGCCGTCCTTATGGTTGGATTCAGCCGTCCATGTCCGCTTGGTGCCGTCATTGGCAATCACTACGACTTCACGTGCATCCGGACGAAACACCCGCACTACAAGCTTGTCTCCATCTTCGTGTATTCCTAAAAATGAAAAGGGATCACCGTGATCTGCGCGCAGCAGAGAATTCAAGTTTGCCGTTGCCGGATCATCGGGAAGGGACGGAACAGGTTTTACCATGCGCTTTGTTACGAAGTTTCGCCCCGCCCCGGCAAGCAGCAATGGGGACGGAGATTTTGGATGAGTGTGATTGGAAGTGGTGAGAAAACGCATCGGCGAAGCCGAAATTCACGGGATCGGGTGGTCGTCTTGCTCGCCGTCTTTGGCGTCCCGCCAAAGACTCCCATAATGCGGAGCATCACTTTGTTGACAAGGTGGCTGGCTGCTGCGCGATACCGAGTCAGAAACCGCTCAGGCAGGATGCCCTCGCAGGCGGGCGGGACGCCACACCCGATCCCGAAAACCAATGACCCGACTTCGTCGGGCTTTCTCGCCACTTCCAATCACGCCCATTTCGGATTGGTGGTGGAGGATTGCGAAATGGAGTCTCACCAATTTTTTACACGGCACTCATCGGGCTCTGACATCTCGTTTCCTTTGCTGAGCCAGACTGCGAATATGAAAACAATGCTCGCTGTCCTCGGTGTATCAGCAACCGTCATCGCCCTTTATGCAACAACGCGCGACTCTGGATATGTCGCTCACGAATGGGGAACTTTCACCTCGGTGCAGGGAAGCGATGGCGTCCAGATGGATTGGAACCCGCACAATATCTCCGATCTCCCGTCATTTGTGTATGAAATGAACGGCGTGCATACGGGTAGTAAGGGAGCCATCGCGCTCAAGTTTGGGATGAGCTACCGGCAACGTATGGAGACGCCGGTGATTTACTTTTACAGTGATCAGCAACGCAAGGTGGACGTGAGCGTGGATTTCCCTGAGGGAGTGATTACCGAGTGGTATCCGCACCGGGACGCTGCGGATTTAACACTAAAAATCGGTCGCACAGCCGTTAATCCAAACAGGGCGGCGCTCGAATGGAAAAACCTTCAGATCGAGCCATCGCATGTTTCGGAGAGGGATTACCCGCTTCCGTATGATTACTCAGAAAGTCATTACTATCCTGCTCGCGAGACCGATGCCTCGCTGGTGCGCATCGCGTCGGAGGGAGGGAAGGTGGAAACCGAGAAGTTTCTCTTCTACCGGGGGACAGGAAATTTCACTGCGCCTTTGAATGTGCAGGTCGATCCGGTTTATACCAACCAGCTCGTCATTACCAATACCGGACAGGAAGAGCTGCGCAGCCTGTTCATTTATGAGGTGACAGAAAAGGGCTCGGCCTGGCAGCCGATGGTGAGTCTCAAGCCGGGCGAGACTCGGAAAATCAGTCTTGATGCATCAACAAGCACGGATTCCGCGGGTCTCGCGGAAGCACTGCGTAGCGCGGTTGTCGCCGAAGGACTCTATAAAAAGGAAGCCGCCTCCATGGTGAAAACATGGGAGACCTCCTGGCTCGGTGAGCGTGGTGTGCGGGTGCTTTATACACTGCCGCGTGTTTGGACGGATCGCATCCTGCCGCTAAAAATCAACCCAGCTCCGAAAGCCATCGAGCGTGTCATGGTTGGACGCGCCGAGGTGATTACGCCCAAGATGGAAAAAGCGCTCCTTTCTCAAGTGGAAGCGTTCATTCTTGCTGATCCTGTAGGACGTGCACGCATCGTTGAAGAAACCCGTACGCTACAACTCGGTCGTTTCATTGAGCCGACCATGCGCCGCATTATCGGTGGAGAAGATCGCAGCAAGGCCCAGATCGCGGCTTCCTGGCAATTACTGAATGCCGTGATAAATCCTGTTGCTCCGCCCAAAACTCCAGCAATCGCAAGTCGGGGATGATAAGTGGATTTTATAAACTATGGACCGCGTAAGTTACCATTTTCCAGCGGCATCATGGATGACATCCATGGACTCGTCTGCGGTCAGAACTCGTGAAGTAGTGCGATCTCGTTTTACTGCTGGGCTTTGTGACCAATCGACCTTCTTTGCGGATTTGTCCTACTCTGGAACTAATCGGGCGATGACTTTTCCTCTCTGTGTAATCACTATTTCCTCACCAGCTTCGATCCAACTCAAGAGACTGGTGTAGTGATTCCTTAAATCTCGAACAGTAACCGTCTTCATGGCGCTACATAATTGGCGCACATGTAATTGCTATCAAGGAGGACTTCTGTGAAGGAGAGCACCAAATCCTAAATCAGAAATATCAGCTCGTCAGCTTCTCCCACTCCGCCGTAAGCTTCTCGACGGATTCGGCGACGGTCAGGAGCTCGCGGTTGAGTTCGTAAGTGCTTCCGCTGTTGTAGGAGGATGGATCTTCCAGTTTGGTGGTGAGTTCCTTCTGTTTCACTTCCAGTGCGGCGAGCTGCATTTCGATGGCCTGAACACGCTGTTCATGGTCGCGTTTGTTCTTCGCCTCAGCCTTGCGCTGTTCGGCTTCCTGACGCTTCCGCTCCTTCTGTTCCTTTAATCCCGGCCCCTTCACCGTCTCTCCGCTTTTCGGCGCTTCGTCGGGCTGAAGGTTGCTTAGCTTCTCGCCAGCAGTGAGCGCGGCCCGGGCGCTCGTCGCTTTACTCTTATCGAGGTAATATTGGTAATCGCCCGCGTAAGGTGTAAGCAGTCCGGCGCTGATGTGCAGGACGCTTTTGGCGATTGCCCGGATGAAATGCACATCATGGCTGATGAAAATGATGGTGCCTTCGTATTGCTCCAACGCGCCGATCAGCGCATCGATACTCCCGATATCGAGATGCGTCGTCGGTTCGTCCATGAGCAGTAAATTCGGCGGATCCAACAGCAGCTTTACGAGCGAGAGGCGCGACTTTTCACCGCCGCTGAGAACAGCGACCAGTTTGAAGACATCGTCTCCCCGAAACAAAAACGACCCCAGCACCGTGCGTGCAGTCTGCTCACCCACGGGGCGCGGCGAATCCATCACCGACTCCAAAACGGTATGCCGCATATTCAACACCTCGGTGCGCTGCTGCGAAAAATAACCGGGATTCACATTGTGCCCAACTTCACACGCGCCTGCCTGTGGCTCCAAGACACCCGCCAGCAACTTTAACATTGTGGATTTACCGGCGCCGTTGGGTCCAACTAGCACCGTGCGCTGACCTTTTTCCGCCATGAAATTCATCCCGCGATAGATGTTCATTTCCCCGTACGAGAAATCCACATCCTTGAGTGCGATCACTTTTTGTCCGCTCCGTGGCGGCTGTGGAAAACTGAACCGGATGCTGCGCTGCGCTGAAACCGGAGCTTCGATTTTCTCCATCCGGTCAATCTGCTTCAGCTTGCTCTGCGCCTGACTCGCCTTGTTTGCCTTGGCCCGAAACCGATCCGCAAAATGCTGCAAGTCGGCTATCTCACGCTGTTGGTTTTTGTAAGCCGCCATCTGTTGCTCTTCACGCGCTGCGCGCTCGATGATGTAAGAATCCCAGTTCCCACGGTAACGATTCAGCTTGGAATGCGCTATTTCCAGAATGCCGCTCACGAGCTGGTTTAGAAATTCGCGGTCATGCGAGATCATTAAAATCGCGCCGGGATAATTGCGGAGATATTCCTGAAACCAGACGAGCGATTCGAGATCGAGATGGTTTGTCGGCTCGTCGAGCATCAGCAAATCGGGCTCGTGCACAAGAAGTCGAGCGAGGTGCGCCCGCATGATCCATCCGCCGCTCATGGTTCTTGCCACCCGATCAAAATCGCTTTCGCGAAACGCCAGTCCGTTGAGAATCTGTTTCGCCTTGGGCTCGAGCTGCCAGCCGCCCAATTCATCAAAGGTAGCAAGCGCATCGCCATAAGCGCTGTCGTCGATCAACTCTCCAGAGTCGTGTTTTTTGATGACCTCCCGTGCCTTCGCCATCTCGGGTGAAATATTCGTCGCCAGCTCCAAAACCGTCTCGTCACCAGCGGGTGCGCTCTCCTGCGGGAGAAAACCAACCGTCGCGCCACGATCCAATGTGATACGTCCGTTATCCGGCGACGCTTCGCCTAGGATGAGTGAAAATAAGGTGGATTTGCCTGCGCCATTGGGACCAACGAGACCGAGACGGTCACGGCGGTTGATCTGTAAAGAGACGTCCTGGAAAAGCGTGCGGCCGGCGAAGGCTTTGGAAACTTGTGAAACGGTTAGCATGAAAGGGCGCAGAAACTGCGCGGAACCCAGAAATTCTGCAAGAGCGGAAAGCGGGTGAGTTTTTGTCTTATTTCGACAAATCGTAGCAGGCCGCTTCCTTCGTGCTGCGGACATATACGCGGCCGTTGCTCACGACGGGGGTTGTCCAGCATTTGCCTTCCAGCGCCTTTCCGCGGGCGACTTCCGTATAGGCATCCGATTTTGCAGCCACCAAAACGAGCTCCCCGGCATCGCTTAACGCCAGGATGTGATCGCCCAGCAACACGACATGTCCCGGACCAAACCCTTGCTGTTCCCATTTCACTTCGCCACCGGGTAGCGCCACACATTTCATCGGACCGTCTCCATATTTCTTAAACTGAAACATGCCGTAAAGAAACCCGCCGTGAGCAACGGGCGTGCTCCAGTGATTTGCCAGCGGCCTGTCTCCTGGGACGCGCATCACCTGCTCCGCTTTCCAATCTAGCCCGTTCTTCGTGATTTTGAATGCGCCCGCGCCGGTGTTGTATCCTGCGCTGCAATAGACGAGATCGCCCACGACCACCGGACTTGCCGCCGAGCTCACGTTGTAGGGGAAATCAGCATGCCAGAGTTGTTTCAGCGTCTTCGGTTCAAAAGCGGTCAGACCAGACTGCATATAAAAAATGATCTGCCGCTGTCCGCCAATCGTCGCAGCGATCGGGGTCGCGTGAGTGATCATATCGGTCCCGGTCTTGGCGATGACGGAGCCAGTCTGGGGATTCAGCGCCAGGTAAGTCTGTCCCTCTCCACCGCCTGCGACATAAATAATTCCGCCTTCCAGCAACGGGCTCGCCGCATACTTCCATGTGATATTCTTGCCGCCGTGCTCTCCGATCAGGTCACGCTGCCAAAGCTGCTTTCCTGTCGCCTCATCATGTCCGGCCACCACCATATCGGCGTTGATCGTGACAATAACCTTGCCTGCAATCGCGGGTGTGCTGCGCGGTCCGTCTCCTCCTTCATTGCCTTTCGCGCCGGCATTCCCGCCCTCCTGTCCGTAGTTCGCAACCCCGACCTCTGCTTTCCAAAGCTCCTTTCCCGTGGCGGCATCCCGAGCGACCAGCATTTCCTTTTGATCTAGCCCTTCGAGCGTAAAACATTTTCCAGCAGCCACGGCAAAGGAGCTAAAACCCGAACCGCCCGGCACCTTCCAAACCTGCTTGAGGCTGGCTGGCCATTTCAAAGCGACCCGATCCGGAGTGGAACCATCGGAGTTGGGTCCGCGATATTGCGGCCAGTCGGCGGCAACGCCAATAACACCAGAAAGAGCAACGAGACCGAAAATAGCAGGGAGTTTCATAGACGCTCATTGGCAGAATGCGCTGCATTGGGCAAGCTGTGCTTCGCTATGTGAAGTAGAGCTTTTGACGGAGGCTATTTTATAAGTCCTATAGGTCTCATAGGTCCTATAGGATCTGCACGCTCGATAAAAGACTGTTGAAGAAACGTCCCAGATTGTTGATAGAAGCCAAGACCGATGTCCGATCCCATTCCGCCAACCATTAGTAAGAGACGCCGTTTTATCGGGCGCATATGGGCTACGCTATGGCGGAGCTGCGTGAAATACACCGAGACGGATGGTGAACAGCGCGCCGCTTCATTTGCCTATTACGCCCTCTTTTCGCTGCTACCGCTTACCGTGCTTCTGATTACCGTCGGCACGCGTTTTCTAGGCAATCAAAAGGAAGCGACGGATGCGGTCTTTAATATGATGTCCCAGTATATCGCCGTGGATTTGGGAGCACAGGATCAGGTGCGCGGCACCTTGGGGGGATTTATGAAATCGCGCCTAGGCTCCGGTGTGATCTCGTTCGTCGTCGTCCTTTGGTGTTCTCTCCGCTTTTTCCAATCGCTCGTACGCGGGGTCAATCGCGCTTGGGGCACGCATGAGTATAGCTGGTGGCGTCTTCCTCTAAAAAATCTGCTCATGGTCGCCATTCTGGCCAGCGCTCTTCTGATCGGCCTGTTGGCACCCGTAATCATCCGCACTGTGGAGCATTACTACCATGAGACAGCGCGCGCTTTCCCTTTCGATTTTGGTCTTGGAGACTGGCTCCTCAGCATCGCGCGCTGGTTGTTGCCATCGATCCTGTTGTTTTACGCTCTGTTACTGTTTTACAAACTCTCTCCGCAGCGCTCCACCACGGTCAAAGAGGTGTGGTTTGAGTCGCTCCTCGCCACCTTGGCCTTGGGCGGATTGCAAAAGCTTTTTGTGCTCTACACGGGAAGGATCGCTGAGTTTAACGTGATTTATGGGACGTTCGGCAGTGTCGTCGCCCTCCTCATGTGGATTTATCTCTCTGGAACCGTCATCATTTTTGGCGGCTGTCTCTGCGCCGCGCGGTCGGAAATTAGACGCAATTTGGCCGACCAATCGGAGCCCGAGACGGTGGATGAGGTGGTGAAGGGAAATAAGGAATAAGGAAAAAGGGCGTGGCGCTTCGCGCATCTTGGAAGGTTTTTACTAATTATTAAGCGCGTAAGCCTCGCCCCTCGGTCGTGAGTGGAGGTGGTGAGAAAACCCGACGAAGTCAGGTCATTGGTTTCCGGGAGCGGGTGTGGCGTCTCGCCCGCCTGCGAGGGCATCCTGCCTGAGCGGTTTCTGACTCGGTATCGCACAGCAGCCAGCCACCTTGCCAACTTAGTGATGCTCCGCATTATGGGAGTCTTTGGCAGGACGCCAAACACGGCGGCCATACACCCACCCTACCCGTGCTTATTACGATGCTTACTTTCGGATACCAAGGCAGGTTACCCATTTGCCTTTGCGAACTATCTTATCGAATCGCACCCCTAGCTTTTTGAATGCGCTCACCACCTCATCTGCCTGAATTGCAAGGATGCCGCTTAGGATTAAAGTTCCTCCCGGAGCTACCGCAGCAGTAATCTGCTTTGCGGCTGCAATAAGGATGGGACTAAAGAGGTTTGCGGTAACGAGCGGCCATTGTCGTGTCGGCTTCCAGTTTAAAACATTAAAGCGTTTCAGAGTGAGCCCAGTGATCTTGTTGACTGCTGCATTCTCCTTTGCTGCGCGGATCGCAGATTCATCATGGTCTGCAGCTTCAACCTTCTTTGCCCCGAGAACCCTGGCCGCCATCGCAAGTATCCCGCTCCCGGTTCCAAGGTCGAGCGCCTCCCATTTTCCAGGAGTCAGCGCCCCTGTTACATCGGCTATCATCCGCAGGCAGGTTGCCGTTGTGATGTGTTCACCTGTCCCGAAGGCAAAACTAGCTGGAATCAGGAGGCTCACAATGTGCGGTTGCTCCTTCAAGGCTTTGCGCTGCTCTTTTACGGAGCTTACAATCAATAGCTTCCCGCGAATCTGAATCGGCGCACGCGGTTCCGGCTCCAAATCTTTGGCTGTCATGGGTTTGTCTTTGCGAAGCTGCCCTCCAAACTCTTTCACTAATTCATCCGCTTCACTCTTCTTTAAATGATACGCCTCGAGACGACTCGTTGGTTTTCCTGAGAAATTGATGATAACCAGGCGCTCTTTGAGCCAGCCGAGGCGTTCTTGCCATACATCATCCCACTTCGAGGGGCTGAGTTTTCTCCAAACAAAACGGTCTGTCTTTGCTGTTTTCATAGTTTTAAAGGCAATATTCAGAGTTACTTACGAACAAAAGTGATAATATGCTGCTGGGGTAGCTCCGTGTGGGTGGCCTGCCATTCCAACTCGGAATGTAGCGCCAGTTCCTTTTTGACCTGCATCTCAGTCATTTTGTGAATCAGCTTGATAGGAACTTTGGGGTCCTCACCTCGAAACTCGACCAATACCAGACGTCCGCCCTTCTTGAGCGCCGGAATCATATTACGCACCATTTCATAGGGTTGCTCCAGCTCATGATAGACATCCACGAGTATAATCAGATCGCAACTTGCCACTGGCAGCTTCGGGTCGGCAACGTCGCCAAGCACCTGCTTGACGTTCTTTATACGCTTCATTGCCATCTTGCGCATCATGAGATCAAGCATTTCCTGCTGTATATCTACGCCATAAACCAGCCCTTTTGCGCCCACTTCACGCGCCATCCGCTCAGTCAGATAACCAGTGCCCGCCCCGATATCGGCCGCAACTTCCCCATCCTTTAATGCCAGTGCCTTGATGAGTAAATCTGTCCGCTCTTCCTCCTCTCGCTCCGGACGCTCCAGCCAGGGCGCTGCCTGATGTCCCATGACCATGGCAATCTCCCGCCCCATGAAAAATTTCCCGATGCCGTTTGGATCATGCTCCTTTCGCTCCTCATACAAACCGTCAGGAACCGGTTCGGCAAAGAGTGAAGCCACTGTGAGGAATAGTAAAAAGAGCGTTTTCAAAGTGTTGATCGAAAGAAAACAGGACAAACGAAAGAAAACCAAGCGTTTCGGCACAAACATTGCAGCCGGAGGCGCAACTCCTTTACGTCGTGAAAAACCGAATCCTCCCCATTTTCCTCACCGCATCCGTTCTTTTGATTGCTGTCTCGATGATAGCTTGGGCCGCGCAGCCCAAACCCAAAACACACCCGGCGGTTCAAGAAAAGCAGGCGGTGGCGACTTCTACTCCAATTCCGCAAAGCAAGTCTGATGCGGCACCGCTTCCAGCTCCAAAGCTGAAGGAAGACAAGGCGCAGGAAAAAGAGAAGGAACCCAGAGGACGGTTTATCAAACGGAACGCTGCGGAACAGTTTGCATAACTGTAGGAGACTAAAAGCCCCCTACATGGAGAAGTTCTCTCCGAGGTAAAGCCGGCGTGCTTCAGGGTTGTTGATGAGGAATTCTTTCGAGCCTTCCATCAAAACGCGGCCTTCGAAAATAAGGTAGGCGCGGTCCACAATACTCAGCGTCTCGCGGACATTGTGATCGGTAATTAAAATAGCCAGGCCGAGCTTGCGCAGGTCGCTCACGATTTTCTGCACGTCGCTAACCGCAATCGGATCCACACCGCTAAATGGCTCGTCCAACATGAGCAGACTCGGCTTGGTAACCAAAGAGCGCGCAATGGTCAGACGGCGTTTTTCACCTCCAGAAAGTGTCAGTGCGAGCTGCTTGCGCACGTGTGTGATGCCAAACTGCTCCAGCAATTCCTCACAACGTTCTTTCCTCTGCGCTTTGTTCATCGGCATCGTTTCCAAAATTGCCATGATGTTATCTTCCACGGACAGCTTCCTGAAAATGCTCTCTTCCTGTGGGAGATAACCCATCCCCAAGCGTGCGCGCTTATGCATCGCCATGTCGCTCACGTCCTGTCCCTTGAAAACGATCCGTCCACTGTTTGGACGCACGAGGCCAACGATCATATAAAAGCTGGTCGTTTTTCCGGCACCGTTGGGTCCAAGCAAGCCGACGATTTCCCCTTCCCGACAATTGATGTCCACCCCATTGACTACGGCGCGTCCGCCATACTCTTTCACGAGTTTTTCAGTCTGAAGCACTGGTTCGCCAGAAACCGTTGCCTTTTCAAAGGTCGGAGCTGTCTGTTTTTCCATGATTATTGGTCTTTCGTTCCGTCGAGTCCGCTTCCGTCCATGATCGTCGTCGTCGCCCGCCCGTTTTTGGTGTCAATACGGCCATCACGATTCAAAATCATGATGCAACCGTCTTCGATTGCTTTCATCTTTTTTGCCATCGCGCCACCAAGACTCTGAATGATCTCCGGAGAACCGTAGAGTGTCAGGTTTCCGGTCGCGGCTTCATAAATCGCCTTGTCACCTTTCGCGATAAACTTGCTCATCTTGCCGTCGTCTCCTGGCTTTTCCTGGATAATCACCACATCACCTTCTGCGATGGACTTTTCCAGACCGCTTTCGCTTTTTTTAGCTTCTGGCTTTGCTTTTTCAGGATCGGGTTTCGCCCCGATCGGAGCTGGGTTTTGCGAACCGTTTTCCTTGGCAACCTTTGCCGCCGGTTTCTTTAAATAGACTGTCAGCTTTTTACAGGTCATGTCGAACTCGGGATCCTTCACGATCACATCCGTGGTAAACACACCAATGCTCGCCTTCTGATCGAAGCTTGCTTCCGTCGCCGTGATTTCGGTCGGTCCTTTCGCGCGAGGCTCCCCCTTTTCTCCCTTGGCGGTATCCGCATTTTTGGTGATTTTGGTCGTTCCGAGTCCGGATGAGATGTCCTTAATGCTACTATCCCCAAGATCAAGCTGAGCCATAGCCGGGGCAGCAAAGCCGAGTGACACAATTAAAGCTACAATACACAAATTCGTTTTCATGGTTTTTTATCTGAAGGCTTGGGTTCAACTTCGACGGAGAGCTTCTTCTTCGCTTCTGGCTCGTTTGTTTCCGAGTCCCTCTTTCCGTCTGCATCGTAAATCAACATCCTCACTCCGTTGGAAAGCGTTCCCATTTTGGTCTCCGTATTATAAACCAGCTTCTTGCCGCTGATTTCAAAGTCATCCCGCCGGATCGTGACATTGGTCTCGGTCGCGATCTCCTTCGTTTTTACATTCATCATCGCGTCGGGAAATTCCATATCCAGCTCCAGTTCTCCGTTCTCGCTGTAAGTCTGCACGCTGAGTGTCTCCATCTTGATGTGCTCTGCACTCACCCAGGTCGCAACACCGATGGTAAAATGCATTCTGAGTTTCCCGTCCGCATTATATAGGGGAATTTTCACACCCTTTTGCGGGCGATCTTTTGGAATAGGTAAACTCAGAGTATCTTTCTTGCCCTCCTTTTTGTCCTTTTCCTTGTCTTTCTTTCCCTTCTTCCCCTGCTCTTTCACCACGCTTTTCTCCTCGGCAGTGACTGTCGTCGCTCCCAAGCCCACGAAAATCAAAGCCGTAATAACCTTAAGGAACAAGCGCATGAATTTGGATCAGGTTTTCAAGAAGCTTCGGCAAATCGGCTAGTGGGATTTGATTCGGCCCGTCGCTCATCGCCTTGGATGGATCTTCATGTGTCTCGATAAACACCGCGTCACATCCCGCCGCGACTGCCGCCCTCGCCAAAACAGGCGCCATGATTCCGTCTCCGCTCGTCTTATCCCCTCCTCCCCCAGGACGCTGAACGCTGTGCGTAGCATCGAAAACGGTGAGATATCCCATTTCGCGCATCCAATAGAGCGAGCGCATATCAGCCACCAGATTATTGTAACCGAATGTCGTTCCGCGCTCGGTAAACATGAACTGTTCGCAGCCGAAAGCCGTGAGTTTCTTCGCAATGTTCTTCACATCCCAAGGTGCCAGGAACTGCCCTTTCTTTACATTCACCACCCTGCCCGTCCGCGCAGCCGCTTCGATGAGATCAGTCTGCCGACAAAGAAACGCCGGGATTTGCAGCACATCAATCCACTCCGCCGCTCTTTCCGCCTCCTCCTCGGAATGCACATCCGTTGTCACTGGAATATTCAGATCCTTGCCGATCCCCGCAAGGATTCTACAGCCAATATCCACGCCAATCCCGCGGAAGCTCTTCCCCGATGTCCGGTTGGCTTTGTCGTAGCTCGCCTTGAAAATGAACGGCACATCCAGTTTGGAACAAATTTCTTTCAAAGAGCAGGCCATCTTCCACACAAACTCCTCTGTCTCGATCACACATGGTCCAAGTATAAATACCGGCTTAGTGTCACCAAATATCACATCTTTGACTTTGATTTGTAGTAGTCCGCTCATGCCTTTCCTCCTTGGGTTTTTACGCTTTCTGCAAATTCCTTCTGCAAATGGCTGATCGCATTATTAAGCGCCATCTGTTCGTCTCCATTCAAATTCCCTTTGGTCTTTATATTAATCGCCACCAGGTGGGAAACATAGGCCTGTGCGAGATCCAGATTTACCGGCGGAGCTTTGTCCGAACCCTGATGCGATGGATGTCTGCCCATCGCCAGCAACGCCTGCTGCGTCTGCATCAGAACGAATTGTAAAAACGTCTGCGTCAATTCGGCTGACTGCATCGTGTTAGGTTGAACTTGCGGCATGATAAAATGTGGAGCCGTTGAAATTACAACGATACTTCACGCGAGTGCAAGACGCGCGGTGAATTATGATGTTTTGGCGGAATGAATGAATCGGGGAGTGACTTGAGGCGTTTTATCCGCCTTTCTGCTCTTCTTAATTTTTTCTACTAGTGAAACCATTCCTCACCCTCGCCCGAACATCGACGCCCGATGGTTCCCAATTCACGCTCCATCAGCACGACGGGGAATACTTTCTGAAGCTGAACGGGCGGCAGCTCATGAGTACGACCGCCACGAGTTCGGAACTATTGCTGGCCGAGCTTCCGTGCCGGCGGCTGAGTCGCCAGGGTGATGCCTGTGTGCTGATCGGTGGCCTTGGGCTCGGATACAGCCTCCAGCGCGTGCTCGAAATCATCCCCTCGCGCGCATCCGTGCAGGTCGCCGAGCTACTTCCCGAGGTTGTGAAATGGAACCGGGAATTTCTGATGGAGGTCAACGGGAAGCTGCTCAAGGACTCACGGGTGAAGGTCATCACTGGGGACGTTTTTGATGTGATCAAACGCGCTCCAGCCGCAACGTTCGACGCCATCCTGCTCGACGTGGACAACGGTCCGACATCGTTTGTGCAGAAGAAAAATTCCCGTCTCTACACGCGGAAAGGCTTTGAGTGTATCCAACGCTCACTGAAACCCGGCGGTAAAGTCGCTTTCTGGTCCGCAGAAAAGGAGCCCGGTTTTGTCCTGAGACTCGAACGCGCCGGATTCAAAACCGAGGAATACCCAGCCAAAGCCCACGACCGCGCCAAGCGCCATGCGCACATGATCTACGTCGCGCAACTGGCGTATCACGAGCCTGATCCGAGAAGCCAGAGGGACTGAGCTGGGATTAATTTTGGATTGGTGATTTTGGATTGGAATTGAAACGCAACCCGTCTCCGGCTGCTTCTCTGCCTTTGTTTTCGCGTGTTCCGCGTGATTCGCGGATAAAGCTGTGGCCGGTTTTGCTCAGCTCTTACCCCGGCAGTTTCGTCAGCGTGCCGCTAAACCAAACCCACGCCATGCTTGCAAAGCCCGCTACATTGAGCGCGGCACCGAAGAGCAAAAACTCTTTAGGCGTATAAGCGCGCGAACGGAAAACGACTATATCGAGGACCATCCACCCGGCGCCAAAGAGGAGAAAGACGCCGAGGACGAGGTCGCGGAAGACAAAGCCGATGACCGCCGATTCGATCAGCACCAGTAGCATGACGATCCCTTTTACCGGGATAACCCCAAGCACCGTGGCGGTGGTGCGTCTGCCCGCAAGCCGATCGGGATAAACATCCATAATCTCCCCCATCAGATGCGCGTGTGTGCAAAACAAGATGAGATACAGCACAGACTGCCATGGCAGATTGGGTGTGCCATTGAGAAGAATACTGAGGGGTAAAATGAGCAGATAGCCGAGCTGGTTGATGAGTTCGAGTGGCGGACGTCCGCGAAGTCCCCGACGCGGAAGGTTATAAAGCGCTAGAACGAGGATGATTCCTACCAGGACTAGAATCATCTTCCAGCCGCCCATCACCCCAAACGCCATAAAGAAAGGCAGATTGGTGATCACCATGGCGCGCGGGAGCAAAGCGAGTTGCTCCCGGCTCCCTCGTGCGCCGAAAAGGAAACTGTCTTTTCGCGGATTCACCTCATCCAGCTCCCGATCCACAAGATCGTTCCATCCGTAAACGAGCAGGTTTAGCGGAAACGTTACATAGATGACACCCAGCCAGAACTCCCAGCTATGCAATCGCGACTGACCTGCAACCGGGAGTAGATACAGCCAAAGCGTCTGAAACCACAGACCGGGGCGTGAGGCTTTGAGGATGAAAAGGAGACGGTTCAATGTGATTAAAACTAAAGGCGCAGCACTCACTTAATATCGTTTAATTAGATTGTGAAATGTTTCACAAAGCCAATTCTTAGTGCTACAGTGCACGGATAAAAGGAGCATTTATGAAAATACATCATCGTAATTTACCCCGGGTAATCATCATTGGCGGTGGGTTTGGTGGGCTGGAAGCGGCAAAGCAACTCCGCAAAGCCAGCGTGCGGGTTACCTTGCTAGATCGACAAAATCATCATCTTTTCCAGCCGCTGCTTTATCAGGTCGCAACGGCCGCTCTGTCTCCTTCCGATATCGCCGAACCGCTGCGTCATATTTTGCGCAAACAAGAAAACGCCGAGGTAATCCTGAGCGAAGTGCAAAGCATTGACCCCGCAAACAAGCAGGTGATCACGGGCGACGGTTCCCTTGCTTACGATTACCTGATCGTTGCAGCGGGCGCGCGACATTCCTACTTTGGACGCGACGAATGGGAGAAACTGGCTCCTGGTTTGAAGAGCCTGGACGATGCGCTGGAGATACGCCGACGGATGTTGATGGCGTTTGAGATCGCGGAAAAGACGACTGATGACGCTGAGCGCAAAGCAGCGATGACGTTTGTCATCGTGGGCGGTGGGCCGACCGGCGTCGAAATGGCGGGTGCGATCGCCGAGATTGCGCGGATCACGCTCATCAAAGACTTCCGTCATATCGATTCCTCACAAGCGCGTGTGCTTCTCATTGAAGGCAGCCCGGAGATTCTCTCTGCATTTTCCGGTGGTCTTCCGAATAGCGCGCTCAAACAGCTTACGAATATCGGAGTGGATGTGCGCCTCGGCGCGCGGGTAGAAAATATCAGCGAAGAGGGCGTCACGCTCAAAGGCGGCGAGAAGATCGCGGCAAAAACGGTCGTTTGGGCGGCAGGCAATACGGCGTCTCCTCTTGGCAAAAGCCTCGGAGTTCCGCTCGATCCACAAGGTCGGGTGATCGTGAAGGCCGACTGCTCCATTCCCGGCCATCCCGAGGTTTTTGTCATCGGCGATCAGGCGCATTTTGGAGCGCCCGATGAACGTCCCCTCCCCGGCTTGTCTCCTGTGGCCATTCAACAAGGCGGACACGTCGCGAAAGCCATTCAGGCGCTGATGCGCGGTCGGGCTACAGAGCCGTTTGAGTATTTCGACAAGGGAACGATGGCCACGATCGGACGTCATGCTGCAGTCGCTGAAATGGGTTCCATCCGGTTTAGCGGAATCATCGCCTGGCTGGCTTGGCTGTTCATCCACCTCATCTTCCTAGTCGGATTCCGAAACCGTCTCGCCGTACTTTTCAACTGGGCCTACGCCTATGTCACCTACGGACGCGGCGCGCGGCTCATTACCGGACGGAAACCTGATAGCCCGAGCAGCGGATCATAGTTGAATCGTAGGGCATGAGTTACCCGGATATAAAGAAGGGGCTAAAAGCGGGATGTCTCGGTGGCGTGGCTGCCTGTATTTTCGCCATGTTCACCTCCATCGCTTTTGTGCAGACCCGTATCTCCATGCATCAAACAGAGGATGAGAAACAGCCGGGCTTCTACGACAGCTTCCTATTTATAAAAAATCTTCCTGCGCCATTTTTAATGAAACGGGTCGCCTTCGTCTTCTTCATTATTGGCGTGCCGGTTGGGATTGCTGCCGCATTCCGTCCGAACACACCCGGCAATAAACAAAAGCTATCCGCAACCAAAGCTGCACTTGAAAAACTAGAAACCGAAACGCGTGAGGAGTGAAAAGTTTCATCGAGCCCTAAAAAACCCCTTGCACAAAATAGAACACCTCTCTATTTAAACCCGCCTCAATCACGCGGGTGTAGCTCAGTTGGTAGAGCACTTCGTTGCCAACGAAGATGTCGAGAGTTCGAATCTCTTCACCCGCTCCATTTTTCCCTCTCGGGATCAGTGACTTACAAAAGTCCGGTTCTCCGGATTTTCCTTTGCGTAACACCGCGCGTAACATCGGTCGGCTTTTGCTCCAAAGTTACAACTGCGAAAAATGCTCCAGAATTTTCCCGGAGCATTCAAATAAACCCAATAGGCTCTGGAACTTGCTGGCCACAATGAGGAACCGGTATTCATCGCGCTCGAAGCGATC
>Ga0335397_10003879_pt1 | contig 19877 bp, 15 predicted proteins | sample MAT04_FD_205740 | JGI IMG/M metagenome (GOLD analysis project Ga0335397, IMG submission 205740) | Freshwater microbial communities from Lake Fryxell liftoff mats and glacier meltwater in Antarctica - MAT-04 (spades assembly) (version 2) ... | reverse complement strand
CAACGCGATCAACTTGCGCATGGATGGCTCCGCCCGGGCGCGCGCGCCGACCGGGAGGGTCGGGTCGGCCGGGATGTGGGCGCAAGCCTACGGCCCGCCCCCGGTCGCACCAAGCGACGCCCCCCGGTCCCGGAACCTGTCAACGGGGTGGAGGAACATCGAATCGGAGTTTCAGTGTGAGGAGCCGGGTTGAAGGCCGTCGCGTCCGGGACGGCAGCCAGGCGGTCCGAGGCTGGCGGAGAGGAGAGTTCCACCGAGGGCGGCGGAAGGAGTGGGTGGATCGAGACCTCGGTGGGGCGCTAGAAGAAGTCTTCGGTTTCGGTCGGCGGAGCAGGGGGGGAGTTCGGATCGTCGCGGGGCCCGCGGGACCCTCTGCGATGGGAGCGACGACATCGGTGCGTCGGCGTGTTGCCGGCGGGAAGGGTGAGGAGTCTGTCGGCGCGGGAGGCACCCCCGGTCGCGAAGGGCGATCCAAGCGCCACACGCCCGAGGAGCGGCGCGCGGCGGTGGAGGCGTTCCACAAGTCGGGGCGGACGCAGAAGGCGTTCGCGCGGCAGGGGGACGGGCGCCACGTGACGCTCGGGGCGTCGCTGCGCAAGCACGCCGCCGAGGGCCCCCGCAGGGCTTGGAGCGGGTGGTGTCGGGCCCGGCCAAGCGCCGGGGGCGGGCGCCGCTCGCGCCTCTCCCAAAGCGGAAGGCTTTTCCTGGCACCCCACTGTGGCGGAATCCGGGCGTTCACGTCAAGACCGGGGGCCGTGCGGTGACGGGAACTCGTACAAGAGGAGCAGGATGTCGTAGTTCGGAGCAGAGAACCTCCCCACCCTCGGTCCTGAACCTCAAGCGGGTGGTGTCTCCCCCCACGTTCGCAGAGAGGGTCGGGCTTCCGTCTTCCGCCCTCCGCCCTCCACCCTCCGCCCTTCGCCCTTCGCCCTTCGCCCTTCGCCCCGACGATCGGGCGCGACGGGCCCGTCCTCGTCAGCGCGCGGACGGGCGCTTCACGCCGTCCACGCGGTAGGTGCCTGCGCGGCCGGCGTCGATCTCGAGCAACGTCATGCGGTGGAAGATCCCGCGGCCTCCGACCCCGAGGTCGGCGCGCTCGCCCGTGAACACCGTCCCGTCCCGCGGAACGTCCGTCACGAGCAGGACCTGACCGTCCGACGGAAAGGGCCCCTCCACCGGGAGTTGCGGCGCCCGCGGGAACCGTCCCGGCGGCGGACCGGCGCGCGGGACGACGAACACGCCGGAGGTCCGGCGCGGCGCGCGCTCGCCGAGGAAAACCTCCACGCCCTCGTTGGTGCGCGGCAGGAGGTCGAACCCGATCCAGTCCGTCGGGCCCGCGCGCGCCGCTGCCGCGTCGAAGGCCTCCGCCAGCGCATGCAGGCGGCCGGCGGCCATGGGTCCGGCCGGGACCGCGCGCTGCAACCCTCCCGAGACGGCGTGCAACGCGAGCGGCACCGTCAGCGCCCACGTCGCCCCGACGACGACGCGGCGCAACGGCACCTTCTCCGCCGTCACCCCCATGGCCGCCGCGACGAACACGAAGGGCCACGCCGCGAGCCCGAACCGCAGCGACCCCGAAGAGAAGCGCAGCGCCGACGGCGCGCTGCCCGTGGGCCCGGCGAACAGCAGCACCAACAGCAAGTGCGCCGCCGCGGCGAGGAGCGCCGCGCGCACGAGCGCGCGGGCCTCGCGTCCCTTCCAGAGCGCCCGCAGGCCCCGGGCCGCGAAGGGCAGGAGCAGGACGAGGCTCCCGACCGGGACCAGCAACCCGAGGAAGACCAGGACGTTCTTCGGCAGGCGGTCGAACGCGAGGCCGTGGTGCGCGTAGCCCGCGCCCCACGGCGCGCCGGTCACGATCCACGTCCGGAGCGCCCACAGGCAGAGCGGCGCGAACGGAACCACCAAGGCCACGACCCGCGCGCGCACGACGCGAGGCCCGTCCGCCGCCCGCCACGCGAGCCACGCCGCGGCCGCCGCGAAGGGGAGCGCGTCGTACCGGACGAGGGGCAGGGCACCCGCCGCGACGAGGGCGACGAAGCGGAGGCCGGGTCGCGCCCGATCGGCGAGCAGCAGGGCCCCGAGCAGGAGCACGAGCGTCAGCGCCTCGGCGCCGGGCACGAGGCCGCCCGCGAAGAGCGCGAGGACGGGATGGGCCCCTGCGAGCGCCACGAGCAGAGGGAGCGAAAGGCGTCCGCGCGACCAACGCGCGCCGAGGACGACCAGCAACGCGGCCGCGACCCCCCCGAGCATCCACGCCGTGGTCCGCACGGCCTGGGTCACGGACGTCCCGAGGGCGACCGGCACCGCCAGCAGCGCTGGCCACGCCGGCGGATAGCGGTCGTGGGCGACCCCGTCGAGTGCGAAGCCCTCGCCGTGCGCGAGCGCGCGGGCGAGCGCGCCGTACGCAACCGCGTCGCCTTCGATCGGCAGGGCCGTCGCCGGTAGGCGCAGCACGAGGGCGAGCAGCGCGGCGGCGAGCGCGGCGAGGGGGACCTTCAGGGGCTCGGGCACCTGCGCCGGGCGCGGGGCTCGCGGCCGACGCGGGGCGGCCTCGGACGCCGGAACGGGGGCCAACGGCGGCGAGGAGCCTGCGTCCCCCACGTCAGGCGCCGGCGCGGGCGGCGGCGTCCTTGAGGCAGCGGCGGAGCGCGTCGCGCCAGGGCGGCATGGGCGCTCCGACGGTCGCAGCGTACTTCGCGCCGTCGAGCACGGAGTATGGCGGCCGCTTCGCCGCGCGACCGGTGGCCGCGGCGGGGATCCGCGCGACTGGCACGTCGGCGCGGCCGGCCCCGTCGAGGACCGCGCGCGCGAAGTCGGCCCAGACCACGGCGCCGGCGTTCGAGACGTGGTAGGTGCCCGTGGCCCCGGCTTCCACGAGCCGCCGGATCCCGCGCGCGAGATCGTCCGCGAACGTCACGCCCGTGGTGACGTCGTCAACGACGCTGATGGCCCGGCCGGCGGCCGCTGCGCCGAGGATGGCGCCGACGAACGACTTTCCCTCGCGGGCGAACAGGCCCTGGGTCCGGACGATCAGGTGCCCCGGCACGCCGCGGGCGTGTGCCTCGCCGGCGAGTTTGGTACGGCCGTAGACGTTTACCGGGTTCGTCGGGTCGTCCTCGCGGTACGGCGTGCCCTTCGCCCCGTCGAACACGTAGTCGGTCGAGACGTAGACGAGGTTGGCGCCGCAGGCTGCGGCCGCGACCGCGACGTGCGCCGTCCCGCGGTCGTTGACGGCCGCGCACGCCTCGACGGCGGTCTCCGCCCCGTCCACCGCGGTGAACGCGGCCGCATGGATGATCCACTGCGGTGCGAGCCGCCGGACCGCGTCGCCCACCGCCGCCGCGTCGCGGAGGTCGAAGTGGGAGGCGCCCACGGGGAAGAGGATCGCGCGCCCGGTCCACTCGCGCACGAGGGCCGTGCCGAGCATGCCCGGGCCGCCGGTGATCAGGATGCGCTTCATCGGCCCCCCCACGGGCGACGGCGTCCTCGGGAGGACCGGCCGGGCCCCATGGCTTCGGAGGAGAACGGGCGTCGGAGGATCACGTGCTTCGGACGATCACGCCCACGCTCGGCAGGATCGGCCCCGCGGGCGCGCGACCCGAGGGGATTCTCCCCCGACCGGCGGCCCGGGCGCCGAGTTCCCGCCCGTCTGCCCGTAGCCCGTCTGCCCGTAGCCCGTCTGCCCGTAGCCCGTCTGCCCGTAGCCCGTCTGCCCGTAGCCCGTCTGCCCGTGACCCGTCGGCGTCAGTCCGTCGCCTCGCGCATGGCGCTCGACGGCCGGGGCGGCGGCAACTTCACGTTTTTGCCAAGGCTCCGGCGGCACCAGGCCAGCGTCTTGACGAGGCCGAGCTGGATGTTGACCCGCGGGCGGAACCCGAGGACCTCCTGCGCCTTCGTGGTCTCGGCGAGGCTGTGGCGGATGTCGGCCGGCCGGGGGTCGGCGTAGCTGGGGATGATCTCGCGCTCGAGGAGCGCGCCGATGATGTTCAGGAGGCCCGAGATCGTGATGCGGTTGCCCGAGCCGATGTTGAACACCTCGCCCTCGGCCTTGGGGGCCGTGCACGCGAGCCGCACCGCGTCCACCGCGTCGCTCACGTAGGTGAAGTCTCGCGACTGCTTGCCGTCGCCGTAGACCATGGGCGTCTTGCCGGTGAGCAAGGCGTGGATGAAGCGGGCGACGACGCCGCTGTGCTCGCTCGTGATGTCCTGACGTGGGCCGTAGAGGTTGAAGAAGCGCAGGCACACCGTCTCGAGGCGGTACGTCGTGTAGAAGACCCGCGCGACGTCCTCGCCCATGAGCATGCTCGCGCCGTACGGGGAGTACGGCGTCGCGAGCATGGTCTCCTCCTTCGGGAGGACCGGGCTCTCGCCGTAGACGGCGGCCGAGGACGCGACGATCACGCGCTTGATCTTCGCCTCGCGGGCGGCGTGCAGCGCGTTGATCGTCCCGTTCACGTTCACGCCCAGCGTCGTCTCGGGGTCGGCGACCGACCGCGCGACGCCGGTCACGGCGGCGAAGTGCAGCAGGTAGTCGCACCCCTTCGCGACCTTGGCGAGCGCCTTGGCGTCGCGGACGTCGCCCTCGACGACCTTCACGTCCTTGGGGTTCCAGTCGAGGACGTTCTTCTTGCTGCCGGTCGAGAGGTCGTCGTAGACGACGACCTTGTCGCCTGCCGCCAGCAACGCGTCCACGACGTTGCTCCCGAGAAAGCCCGCGCCGCCAGTGACCAGGTACTTCGCCATCGGGAACGGATCCTCCACCCCCGGACACCGCACGCAGGGCGGTCCGATGGGGCGCGGACGATAGCGAACGTTCTCTCGTCCCGACGACAGGATTGCCCACCGACGACGCAACCCGTTTCCTGCAATCCACTTACATCGATATCATCGGTTATACTTCGTCATACCTTAGGCTTCATTTTCCCGTCGCGGGCGCCGTCGAACCGACGGAGGTCGGCGACGATCCGCGCCGACGCATGGCCGTCCCAGAGCGTCCGGGGCGGACGCGGGTGCGGCGGTCGACGCAGCATCGCCCCCACCGCCCGCTCAAGGCGGGTCGGGTCGTCCCCGATCAACCGGTTCGTCCCCCGCTCGACCGTGAGCGGCCGCTCGGTCGTCGTCCGGAGCGTGAGGCACGGCACCCCGAGGAACGCGGCCTCCTCCTGGATGCCACCCGAGTCGGTGAGGACGATCCGCGCCGCCCGGACCCGCGCGAGGAAGTCGACGTAGGCCAGCGGTTCGGTGACGACGACGCCCGCCCGCTCGAGGCGGTCCCCCAGCGCCCCCGCCTCCAGGCGCGCGCGCGTCCGCGGGTGGACGGCGAACCGGACCGGCAGGTGGGCGGCCAGCCGGGCGAGCGCCTTGCACCAAGCGGCCAGCTTCCGAGGGTCGTCGACGTTGCTCGGCCGGTGCAGGGTCACGACGGCCTCGCCGGACGGGGTCGCCGCACGCCGGTCGATCTCGGGCAGCGCGCGCCGCAGCGCGTCGATCATCGGGTTGCCGACCAGCCGGACGCGGCGCCGGTCGATCCCCTCGCGCGCGAGGTTGCGCACCCCGCTCGGCTCCGTCACGTACAGCCGCGCGCTCGCGTGATCGACGAGCACCCGGTTGCGCTCCTCGGGCATCGTCGTGTCGAACGAGCGCAGGCCCGCCTCGACGTGCGCCACGGCGACGCCCGCGTGCACCGCGGCCAGCGTGGCCGCGAGGGTCGACGTGACGTCGCCGACCACGAGGAGCACGTCGGGGCGCTCCGCCGCGAGCACCGCCGGCAGGCGGTCGAGGATCCGCGCGGTCTGCTCGCTGGCCGTGCCCGGCCCGATCGCCAGCGCGGCAATCGGCGCCCCGAGCCCGAGGTCGGCGAGGACGTCGTCGGACAGGGCCTCGTCCCAGTGCTGGCCCGTGTGCACCCAGGGCAACGCGAGGCCCGCCGCCTTCGCGGCCGCCACGAGGGGGGCGACCTTCACGAAGTTGGGCCGCGCGCCCGCGACAGCCAGCCAACGGGGGCGGCGCCGGGCCACGGCCGTCAGCGTCGCTCGGCCGCGAGGGCCTCGCGGAAGTACGCGACGGTGCGCTCGAGGCCCGTCGCCAGCGAGGTCTTGGGCCCCCACCCGAGCGCGCGGGCGCGCGTGAGGTCGGGCTCGCGGCGACGCGGATCGTCCACCATGGCGGGCACGAACACGATCTCCGAGCGGCTGCCCGTCGCGGTGATGACCTTCTGGGCGAGCTCGCGGATCGTGATCTCGCCGGGCGCGCCGACGTTCACGGGGTCGGGGCCGGCCTTCTCGAGCACCGTCAGGATCCCCGCCACCGTGTCGTCCACGTAGCAGAACGAGCGGGTCTGCGCACCGTCGCCGTGCACGGTCACGGGCTGGCCCGTGAGCGCCTGCGAGAGGAACTCGGGGAGCGCGCGGCCGTCCCGCAGCCGCATGCGCGGGCCGTACGTGTTGAAGATGCGCACGATGCGCGTCTCGATGCCGTGGACCCGGTGGTACGCCATGGTCATGGCCTCGGCGTACCGTTTCGCCTCGTCGTACACGCCGCGCGGCCCCACGGGGTTCACGTGGCCCCAGTACGACTCGCTCTGCGGGTGGACCTCGGGGTCGCCGTAGACCTCGCTCGTGCTCGCGATGAGGAACTTCGCGCCCTTGGCCCGCGCGAGGCCGAGCGCGGCGTGGGTGCCGAGCGCCCCCACCTTGAGCGTCGGGATGGGGTGCTCGAGGTAGTCGCGCGGGCTCGCGGGGCTCGCGAAATGCAGGACCGCGTCCACGGGGCCCGAGAGGAAGATGCCCTGGCAGACGTCGCGCTGGACGAACTCGAAGCTCGGCGACCCTTCGTGCCGCGCGAGGTTCTGCCGCGACCCCGTGAGGAGGTTGTCCACGGCGACGACCCGGTCGCCGCGCGCGAGGAAGGCCTCGACCAGGTGGGACCCGATGAACCCCGCCCCGCCCGTGATCACGACGCGCGCCATGGTGACTCCGCTGTGGACGCCGTACGGTAGCCGGGGGCACCCGAGGCGTCGTGCCCGCGCACGAGTCCCCGCGCGAGCCCCCACGCCACCACGCCGGCGGCCGCGACCGCGGGCGCGTGGAACGGCGCGCCGGTCAGCGCGAGCGGCGCCGCCGCGACCCACCCAGCGAGCGCGACGGGGACCGGGAGGCCGCCGGGCCCCGCGACGCGCCGGTCCGCGCGGAGCGCGCGCACCGCGGCCACGGCGAGGAGCGCTGCGAGCGCCACACCGACCGCGCCGAACTCGACGGCCCCCTGCAGGAGATCGCTCTCGGCCACCGCGGCCCACCGGTCCGTCGGCGCCCGGCCGTCGCCCGGGTACGCGTACGGGAACGCCCCCCACCCGATGCCGACGGGCTGGCGCTGCGCGAGGTCGAGCGTGCCCCGCCAGATCTCGAGTCGCGTCCCCTCGTTCGCACGCCACGCGAGCGCGCCCGCGAGCGGGCCGACGCCCGCCGCCCCGGCTGCGGCGACGGCCAGCGCCGCGCTCGCGACGCCGAGCGCCACGCGCCGCGCGGTCCCGGCCCGGACGCACACGAGCGTGCCGAGCGCGGCCACGATCCCGACGATGCCGGCGCGCGAGCCCGACGCCACGACGGAGGCTGCGGCGACCGCCGCCGTGACGACCCCGAGCGCCCGGTCGGCGCGCCGCCCCGGCCGCGCGACGAGGCCCCACGCCGCCGTCCAGCCGACGAGCAGGTAGGCCGCGGCCTGCGTCCGGTTCGGGAAGGTCCCCCACGCGTTCAGCGCGCGGCGCACGGTCCACCCGAGGAGCAGCGGGTCGTCCTCGCCGTAGCGCCCCCGCAAGAGCGCCGCGCCCCCGTGCAGGAGCACGCCGACGCAGGTCGCGCGCGCCAGCGCGCGGCCCCCGCCCGCGGCGACGACGGCGCGCACGGCGGTCGCGAGCAACACCAGCGCCGCGAGGCCGACCGCCGCGACGGCCGTGGCTCCCGCGTCGAGGCTCCACGGGCCGGACGCGTCGCCGACCGCCGCCGCGCGGGCCGCCGCCGTCTGTGGCGCGACCGCGGCGACGACGGAGGCCGGGAGCGGCACGGCCGCGAGCGCGGCCCACGCGACGCACGCGAGGCCCAGGGCCTCGAGGCCCGTGAATCCGGCCCGGGCCGCGCCGCCGCGCGTCGCGAGGCCGGCGACGCCCGCGGCGAACACCAGCGCCGCGGCGAACGCGACCGCGTGGAACGCCGCCGTGGCGCCCCCGGCCGCGGCGCCGGCGACTCCCGTCGCGACGAGCAGCGTCGCCGCGCCACCCACCACGCCCGAACGACTCCCGTCCGGACGGCCCGCGCCCGTCACGGCGTCGCCTCGAGATCGGCGAGCAGGCGGCGGGCCTGCGCCGCGCGCTCCGTCACGGGCGCGCGGCCGGGCGTCGTCGGCGAGAGCGCGGCGTCGACGGCGAGGACGGCACCGAGCACCCGGCGCGCGTCGGCGAGCGACCGTGCAGCCTCCGCCGCAACCTCCGTGCGGTCCGGTCGCCCGGACGCCGCGGCGCGCCGCGCGCGGTCGCGCCACAGGACCGCCGTCGCCGCGCGCACCTCGCCCTCCGCGAGGCACCGGGCCGACGTCGCGTCGGCGACGCCCCCCGCGTACGGCGCGACCGCGACCGCGTGCACCGCGAGGGCGAGCGCGGCGGCGTCGAACGGATCGGCGGCGCCGACGGCGAGCGCGGCGAGGAGTCGCGGGTCCCGCGGCCGCAGCGTGAGCGCCCGGCGCAGCGCCTCGGGCACGTCGGCTTCGGTCGGTAGCACCACGAGGCCGGCGTCGGGCAGCGTCCACGCGCGGGCTGCGGCGAGCGCGACGGCGTCGGGCGCGCGCCGCCAGGCCTCGCGTCCCGCGACCTCGCGCACCGCCACGGCGAACGTCAACCCGCCCACCAGCGCGACGGCCGCGCGCCGCACGGCTAGGCCCGGTCGCCGCTGCTGCCGTAGTACCCGCGGGCGCCGCGGTCGTAGTACCCGCCATACGCCCAGCGGCTCCCGCGCGGGACCATGTTCATGATCACGCCCGTGGCGGGCGAGCCCACGGTCGCCAGCAGCCCTGCTCCGTGCTCCGCCGACCGCTTCTTCGTGCGGCCGGCCGCGACGACGAGCAGGACCGTGTCGGCGACGCGCGCGAGCACCGCGGCATCGGTCACGATGCCGACCGGCGCGGTGTCCACCACGATCCGGTCGAACGACCCGCGCAGCGCGTCGAAGAGGACCTTCACGGCGGGGCGCCCCAGCAACTCCGCCGGGTTGGGGGGCAGCGTGCCGGCCGGCAGCACCCAGAGGTTCTCGTGCGCGGTCGCGAGGACCACGTCCTCGGCGCGCTCCCGGCCGACGAGCACGTTCGACAGGCCGCGCGCGCTGTCCACGCCCATCACCTCGTGGACCCGCGGCTTGCGCAAGTCCGCGTCGATCAGCAGCGTGCGCTTGCCGTCCTGCGCGAGGACGATGGCGAGGTTGCTCGCGACGGTGGTCTTGCCCTCGCGCGGCGAACACGACGACACGAGGAAGACGCGCCCGCCCTGCTGGTCGGCCGGCACGGAGAACTCGAGGGACGTCCGCACCGCACGGAACGCCTCGGCCACGGGCGAGCGCGGCTGCTCGGACGTGACGCGGTCGGCGGTGCGTGACGGCAGCGAGAGGATGGAGCCCACGACCGGCGCCCCGATGTGGCGCGCGACGTCATCGGGGTCGCTCACCGTGTCGTCGAGCCAGTCGATGACGAGGGCCAACGCGAGGCCCAGCAGCAGGCCCACCGCGGCGCCCAGCCCCACCAGCAGCGGCCGGTTCGGCTTCACCGGGCGGGCCGGGTCCGCCGCGAGCTCGATCACCTTCAGCGGACGCGCGTCGTTCTCGATGGAGATCTGGGCCCGGATGCGGTCGAGCTCGCCATCGACCTTCGTGCGCTGGGTCGACACCTCGTCGAACGCCCCCTGAACCGCCGTCAGGCCCGCCGTGAGCGTCCATTGCGCCCGGAGGTCGGCCTCGTCATCGTGCAAACGGTCCCGGCGCTCCACACGTCGCCCGAGGAGGATCCGCAGTTCCCGCACGCGACGGAGCACCACGTCGCGCACGGCCGCGAGCACCGCCTTCCGGGCGTCCGCCTCGGCTCGGCCGGCCCCCGCGTCGCGGAACGCCTGCCAGCGCGCCATCGCGCCGACGAACCCCGCGTCCGCCGTGACGAACGCGAGTTTCTCCTGATCTTCGCTCGGACCGCTCTTGGCGAGGTCCCGCTCGACGACGTCCAGCGCGGTGAGCCACGCCAGGTCGGCGTCCTTCGCGCTGGCCGCGAGTTCCTCGCGGGACGCGTCCACCTTGGCCGCGAACCGACGACCCGTGAGCGCCTCGAGGTCGGGACGGGCCACCACGAACTCGTCCTCGAGCTCTCGGAGCCGCGCTTCGCCCTCCACGACCTGCTCGCGGCGGGAGGCCGACCGCAGCGCGAGCCGTTCGGCGCTGCTGCCGTTTTTCGTCTTCCACGCCTCGAGCTCGCGTTGGGCCCGGGCGAACTTGTCCTCGCCCTGCTTCGGGTTGCCCTCGGGGTCCCCGATCGTCGCGGCGTCCTCGGGGTGGTTGTCGTCGTCGCGGCCGAGCATCCGCCGCTGCTGCGCCCAGAATTTCTGCTCCCGCTCGAGGCGGCGCTGCGTCTCGCTCCGCTGCTCCCGCCAGAAGACCTCGACGAGGAGGTTGAGCAGCGGCGCCAGGGCCTCGCGTTCCTCGCCCTCGAGTTCGATGGAGACGAGGGTCGTGCCCTTCTCGGGCTTCACGACCACGCGGTTCGCAAGGTAGCCGGCGAGATCGGACGGGTCGTCGTAACGCGCCGTCGGCGACGGATGGAGGCCGTAGCGACGGAACGAGTACCGCCGCGCGAACTCCTTCGCCGTCAGGCCGACGACCTTCTCGAACGCGACGACGTCCTGGACGCTCGGCCCGAACGTGTCCCGCTCCGCGTCGGGTTGCTTCGCGAGGTACACCGGCCACGTGAGCCAGTCCCACATCGGGTAGCGGCGGCCGCCCGGGGCGTCGACGAACGCGAACAGGCGTTCGACGTAGGTACCGCTCGACAGGAGCGACCACTTCGTCGGGTAGTAGAGCTGGCTCTCGTGGTACGACTCGCCGAAGGCCTGCGTGGGCGCGGCGCCGCCGAACGGCTTGGGCTTCTGGATGTCGATCGAGGTCGCGACCCCGTACACGTCGGGGGAGCGCCGCCCCTGCCACCAGCCGCCAGCCGCGCCCAGGGCGAGCAGCAGCAGCACGAGCCCCTTGCGCCGCCAGATCGCGCCGGCGTACGCCCGCACCGTGTGGCCCGCGTCGGGCGCGTGGTCGAGGTCGACGGCGAGCGGCGAGACGGGGTGCAAGCGGCGTCAGTCGTTGACGACGACCATGTCGTCGGCGAGGAGCGGCAGGTCGGCGACCTGGCCCCCCATGATCGCCTTGAGGTTCACGCGGACGACGCTCCCGTCGGCCCGCCGGACGATCACGTCCTTGATGTCGGCGTACTGCGTCGCGCCGCCGGCGCGCAGGAACAACTGGAGGGCGGTGATGGGCCGGTTCGACCCGCCCGGCTCCTGCAGCGCGTACACGTTGGGCTTCGCGACCTCGCCGCCGATGTAGACGACCGCCATGGGCGGCTCGACCTTGACGGCGCGCTCGAGGATGAGGATGTCGCCGGCGTCGAGGAGGGCGTCGGCCGTGGCGCCGCCCGCCGCGAGCACCGCGCGGAAGTTCACGCGGCGGGCGGGCCGCCCCTCGGACACGACCGTCACCGCGCCGACGTCGACGTCGGTCATCGCCTCGCCAGCCTCGGCGAACACCGTGAGCAGGTTCGGGCGGCCGAACGGCGAGATCTCGATCTTGCGGTACACCGCGCCCACGAGGCGGACGTAGCGCGGGGCGTACGCCGTGACCCGTACGAAGACGTCGGGGTTGTCGGCGACCTGCGCGGCCTTGAGGCGCTCGACGATGTCGCGCTGGATCTCCGCGAGCGAGCGACCGAGGAGTTCGACGTCCTTGACCTGCGGGACCGACAGCCGACCGCCCGGGGCCACGATGAACCGCCGTCCCTCCTTGAAGGGGTTCGTCGTGACCTCCTCGACGGCCTTCGGGAGGACGACCTCGATCTCGACCTCGTCGCCGGACGCGAGTCGGTAGTCCGCGGAGACCACGAGGCCCGGCGACCGCGGTGTGGCGGTCGGGTCCTGCGAGATCGGGCGCGGCGTGGGCGAGGCCGGGCCCCCGGGGCGGCCGGGCGGCGGCAGCGGCGCGTCGGCGGCGCGCGCGAGCCCTCCGCACGCGACGGCCACGAGCAGACCGAGGACGGACACGGTCGACGACGCGCGCATGGAAAGCACCTCCGACGACCGTCGCCGCCCGCCGCGCGCCCCTCGGTCCGGCGTCGCGGGACGTCGGGAGGCGGCGGGCCCAGGACGGACGCGGCCGCATTCTAGGGGACGACCGCCACCCCGGGGGGACGGCGGTCGCCGTGAGACGACGAGCGGCCTGCCGCCCGGGGCGCGATCGCAGGAAGGCTAACGCATGTGGAACGTGAGGCCCACCGCCACGCGGTGCCCGTCGGCCTGGTCGTATCCCCCGCCCTCGAAGCGGTACATGTATTCGTAGTCGGCCGTGGCATCGAGGTTGTCGGAGAGCATCCACCGCAGGCCGGCGCCGGCGGAGACCCGCCACGACTCGCTGCGGTCCTGCGGCTCGATGCGCGTGCCCGACACCGCCATGCGGCCCACGACGCGGCGGGACAGGTTCTGCGTCACCGCGAACGTCAGCGCGTCGACCGTGTTGTAGTTGGCGACGGCCGAGAAGGTGTTCGTGCGCTGGAACGAGAGAAAGCCGCTCGTGTAGGCGCTGGGCCGGTACGTCAGGTCCGCACCGAACGTGAAGATGTCGGCCTCGGTGTCCCGCCCCTCGCCGAGGCTGCCGGGGTTCGTGGAGGGGGTGTACTCCTCCATCCGCCAGCCCGCGTAGACGTTGCCGACGACCCGGCGCGTGCGCGCGTGGGGCTGGATGCCGTTCACGCCCACCCGGACCTCGTACGCGTGGTCGAGGTCGCTGGAGTCGGACGCCTCGTCGGCGTCGCGCTCCTCGTAGCGCCCCTCGACGTACGCGAACGACTCGTGGCGCATGATCGCCCAGCCCAGGCGGGCGAAGGCCTCGAGCGACTCGTAGTCGCCGCCGTTCACGTCGGAGTCGATCTCGTCCATCCACGAGTACGACGCACCGGCCGACAGTTGGAGGTCGTTGGACAGGAACCGGTCCCAGAGACCGTTCACGAACACCGACCGCCGCTCGAACACGTTCTCCTCGGCCCCGAGGGTGGTGTCGAGGTCGAACGCGCGCCGGGCGCGCTCGATCTCCCCGCCGACCTCGACGGTGTGGTATGCGGAGAGCCGGGTCTCCGCGGAGGCGCCGCCCACGTACGTGACCGCCTCGTCGTAGAGGGTGTCGTACCAGTGGTAGTCCGCGCGGACGGCGGCCTTCAGCTTCGTCTTGCCGCCCGACGCCCAGTACTCGGCCAGGGCGCCCACGCTCGCCATCACCTCGAACACGGACTCGCCGTCGTTGCCGCCGTCGCCCTCGCCCAGGTTGCTGTGCCACACCGCCTCGACGTGCGCGAACGGGAACACCGACAGGCGGCCCCAGCGCAGCGTGTTGCGGCCCCAGAACGGGACGTACGCGAGGCCGCCGTACCGGGAGATCCCGGTGTTGGTGATCAGGTCCTCGGTGTTGTTCCAGATCTCCTCGCGGATCTCGTAGTGCGGCGAGGCGATCGCGTCGAACGTCTCCACCTGTTCGAAGTCGCGCGGGTCGGGCTCCTCGGGCGGGAGGTCCCACGCGTTGGGCGGCGAGCCGTCGGAGGCACGGGGCTCCACGCGGTACGGGATCGCCTGCTCGGTCGTCGGCGCCCCGAGGGACGCGGGGACGGCGAGCGTGGTGCGGGAGAGGCGGCCCTCCACCGGCGTGCGGGCGATCGGGCCCACGACGCGCGCGTCGAGGCCGTCGCCGATGCCCGTGCCGAGGATCCGCGGCGAGACGCCGCGCACGCTCGGGGAGGCGACGCGGGCGCCGAGGCCGGTGGCCGACGACGATCCCGAGCCGGACAACCCTGAAGCGGACAACCCCGAAGCGGACAACCCCGGAGCGGACAACGGGGCGCCCAGCGTGTCGTCCCCGTCGGCGACGGCGCCGACGGTGAAGGCGCACGCGCTGGCGGCCCCGAGCAACCCCAGCGTGAACCAGCGCGAACGAACCGAAGCCCGGATCATCGGACGCTCCCCTGCAACGGCCCGTCGATCGCGTCCTCGGAGACGTTCTTCTCGTCCCCGGGCGGGTTCGTCTGGCGGTACGGCGTGTCGTGCCGGGGGTACAGGTGCACCAGCCCGCGGAAGTACTCGATCTGCCCGAGGCAGTTGATCACGATGAACCCGTCGTCGCCGATGTAGCCGAACTGGTTGTCGTTCAGTTCGATCAGCGCGAGGTCGCGACCGATGTTCGGCGCCCACATCTGGAGGCTGCCGTCCGGCAGCCGGTGGACACGCACGCGGCTCGCCGGACGCACGGTCACGAGGCCGTTGCCGACGCGGTACGTCGAAACGTCGCACTCGAGGCCTTCGACGTAGTGGACGTACGGGATCTTGCCGCAGTGGCACGCGCAGACCCGCTCGGGGTTGCAGGCGTCGCTGCCGAGCGCGGTGCCCAGTGGTGAGCGGCCCGTGTCGTCGGCGCGGACGGGCACGGGGACGCCCGAATGCCGGATCTGCTCGCCACAACCGCCGCACGTCGGCGGCGGGGCGCAGGGAGCGGGGGCACAGGGAGCCGGGGCACAGGGCACCGGGTCGGCGCACGGGTTCGGGCCGCACGCTGGGTCGTAGGGGGCGGGCGTCGGCGCGAGCCCAACAGCCTGGGCGAGCCCAACAGCCTGGGCGAGCCCAACGGCCTGCGCGCCGCCGTCCGCGACGCGGACCGGCGCCGTCGGGATCCCCGCCGGCAGGACGACCGGCGTCTTCGAGGGCATCGAGTCGCCCGCGTCGAGCGCCATCATCCGGAACGTGCCGGCGGCCAGGCCGACGACCGGCGCGCCGGGGCTGAAGAGCCCGGCTGAGCCCTGGGAGCCGACCTGGTGTTCGACGTACACGTTGCGGTTCGCGACGCGCGCGAAGACGACGGCGCGGTCACTGCGCAGCACGCCCGCCGGCGTCGCGACGTCGAGATAGCCAGTGGTCGTCGACGCGTCGCTCACCACGCCGCTCACCAGTTTCACCGCGACGCGCTCCGCGTCCACGCCGGTGACGGAGAAGCGCGTGCCGGGCAGCGCGCGGAACGACGCGCCGCGGGGGCCGGAAAGCCGGACCTCGCGCGCGCCATCGACCGCGTACTCGAGCCCCGTGCGGAGGACCGCGTGGGTCTCCGCCACGCCGGCCGCAGACGTCAGCCGTCCGGTTTCGACGCGCAGGGCGTCGCCGTCCGCGGCGGAGCCACGTCCGCCGAGGAGGGCGACGACGGCCAGCGCCGCGCCGACCTGTGTCCAGAGTTTCCGCGTGATCATGGAGAAGTCCCACCCGGGCGAGGAAGCGAGGAAAACTACACCGTTCGGTCCGCGATGGCAACCGGGGAATCCCCCGGCCCGCCGGGGGGAAGGACCGCGGCTCGTCTCTGCTCCCGCCCCCCCCCCCCCCCCCCCCCCCCCCCCCCCCCCCCCCCGCCCCGCCGGACGGCCGCGGGACGGGCGGTCAGCGGGACGGGCGGTCAGCGGGACGGGCGGTCAGCGGGACGACGCCTCGGCGGAGAGCATCTGGTCGAGGAAGCGCGTCGAGTAGTCGCCGGCGGTGAAGTACGAGTTCCCGAGGATCCGCCGGAGCAGGGGGATCGTCGTCTTCACGCCCTCGATCAGGTACTCGTCGAGCGCCCGACGCATGCGCCGGATCGCCTGGTCGCGGTCGGCGGCGTGGACGATCAGCTTGCCGATCATGCTGTCGTAGTTCGGTGGGATGCGGTAGCCGGCCCGCGCGTGCGAGTCGATGCGGACGCCCGGGCCGCCGGGGGCCGCGTAGGCCGTGATGAGCCCCGGCGACGGCGCGAACGCGCGGTCCGGGTCCTCGGCGTTGATCCGGCACTCGATGGCGTGCCCCTCGAACGTGATGTCGTCCTGCTTGAACGGCAGGGGCTCGCCGGCCGCGACGAGGATCTGCGTCTTGACCAGGTCGATGCGCGTGAGCATCTCGGTCACCGGGTGCTCGACCTGGATGCGCGCATTGACCTCGATGAAGGAGAATTCCTTTCCCTGCACGAGGAACTCGACGGTGCCGGCGCCGTAGTAGCCGACCTCCTTCGCCAGCCGGACCGCCGCCCGCCCCATCTTCTTCCGCAGGTCGGCCGACAACGCGGGGCTCGGGGCCTCCTCGACCATCTTCTGGTGGCGCCGCTGGATCGAGCAGTCGCGCTCGCCGAGGTGGACGATCTCTCCGCGACGGTCCCCGAGGATCTGGATCTCCACGTGCCGCGGGGCCTCGAGGTACTTCTCGAGATAGACGGACGGGTCGCCGAACGCGGCCTCGGCCTCGGCCTGCGCCGAGAGCAGGCTGTTCACCAGCGAGATGTCGTTGTGCGCGACCCGCATCCCGCGCCCGCCGCCGCCGCTCACCGCCTTGATGAGCACCGGATAGCCGATCTTGCGCGCCGTCTCGAGCGCGACCGCCTCGGACGCGACCGGGCCGTCGCTCCCCTCGACGAGGGGGACGCCGGCCTTCTTCGCGGCGGCCTTCGCCTCGGTCTTGTTCCCCATGCGGTGGATGGCGTCCACGCTGGGCCCGATGAACTCGATGTTGCTCGAGCGACAGATCTCGGCGAAGTGCGCGTTCTCGGACAGGAACCCGTAGCCGGGGTGGATGGCGTCGACGTTCGCGATCTCCGCCGCGCTGATGATGTTCGGGATCGAGAGGTACGACTTGGCGCTCGGCGCGGGCCCGATGCAGATCGCGTCGTCCGCGAGGTCCAGCCACGGCGCGTTGGCGTCGGCCTTCGAGTAGACCACCACGCTCTCGATGTCGAGCTCGCGGCAGGCGCGGATGACGCGGAGGGCGATCTCGCCGCGGTTCGCGATCAGGATGCGCTTGAACAAGGATCGTGCCCCGGGGCCGCGTGGCCGACGTCAGGTCCGGCCGACTTCAGGTCAGGCCGTCTTCACGCGGAAGAGCGGTTGATCGAACTCCACGGCCTGGCCGTTCTCGACGAGGACCTCGACGACCTCGCCGGCGATCTCGGACTGGATCTCGTTCATGACCTTCATGGCCTCGACGATGCAGACCACGGCGCCGGCCTTCACCCGGTCGCCGACCTGCACGAACGCCGGGGAGTCCGGGCTCGCGGACTTGTAGAAGGTGCCGACGATGGGCGAGCGGATCTCGGCCGTGCCCGCCGGGGGGCCCGCGGGTGCCGCTGCCGCGCCCGGCGTAGGCGCCGGCGACATGGGCGGATACGCCGGCGACGGGTACGGGGGGAGCATCTGCATCGCGGTCGGCAGCGGGAGCGCGACGCCGGGCGCCTTCCGGAGGCGGACCGTCCGCCCGTCCTCCTCGATCTCGAGCTCGACGAGGTCGTTCTCGTTCATCAACTTCACGAGGCGTTCGAGATCGGCATGGTCCATGAAGCGCTCGCGAGGGAGGGGACGGGAAGGAGGGCACGGTACGCCCCCCCGTCGAGGCCTGTCAAGGCAAGCAAGGGCCGACGGGCCTCCGGTCGTCCGACGCCCGAGCACGACTCCAACGGCGGTCAACCGCGCCGGGCGGTGGGGAGGAGCGCCTCGGCAATCTGCACCGCGTTCAGGGCGGCCCCCTTGCGGAGCTGGTCCCCCGAGAGGAAAAGGTCGAGGGCCGTCGGGCACCCGGGGTCGCGACGGATCCGGCCGACGAGCACGGGGTCGAGCCCCTCCGCGGCCCGGGGCGTCGGGAACGCCGTCCGGGCGGGGTCGTCGACGACGAGGACGCCGGGGGCCTCTGCGAGCCACGCGCGCGCGTCCTCGGGCGCCACGGGTCGCTCGAACTCGACGTTCACCGCTTCGCTGTGGGCGCGACGCACCGGTACGCGTACGCAGGTGGCGGAGACGCGCAACTCGGGCAGCCCGAGGATCCGGCGAGTCTCCTTGATCATCTTCCACTCCTCCGTGGTCAGCGCGTCGTCGCCGAACCCCGCCACGAAGGGCAGGACGTTCGACGCGATCGGGTACGGGTAGACGTCCGTCGTCGGCGGGCGTCCGGACCGCTCCTCCTCGAGCTGGCGCGAGAGTTCGGCGAGGCCGCGCGCCCCCGAGCCCGACACGGCCTGGTACGTCGAGACGACGACGCGCCGGACCGGCACGCGCCGCAGCAGCGGCGCCAGCACCATCACGAGCAGGATCGTCGAGCAGTTCGGGTTCGCGATCAGGCCCCCGTGCCCCTTCGCCGCGTCGAGGTTGACCTCCGGCACCACGAGGGGCACGGCCGGGTCCATCCGGAACGCCGACGAGTTGTCGACGACGAGCGCGCCGGCCTGCGCCGCCCGCGGGCCGTGGGCGCGGCTGCGCTCGGCGCCGGCGGAGAAGAACGCGACGTCGACGCCGCGGAAATCGAACGTGGCGAGGTCCTGGACGCCGAACTCGCGGCCCTCGTACCGGACGGCCTTCCCCACCGAGCGCGCCGACGCGAGCGGGATCAGCCGCCCGACGGGGAAGCGGCGCTGCGAGAGGACGGCGAGGAATTCCTCGCCGACGGCGCCGGTGGCGCCTGCGATGGCGACGGTGAGCATCCCCGCAATCTAGCGCCAAGGACCGGCGGGATCCCCGATCGTGTCAACGAGCGCGTCGCCGCCAACGACCCGAGGCCCCGCCCTCCTTCGCCACGACCTCCACGGTGCGGATCGACGCGCCGCGGTCCACCGCCTTGACCATGTCGTAGATGGTCAAGCACGCCACCGCGACGGCCGTCAGCGCCTCCATCTCGACGCCGGTCCGGTCGCGCGCCGTCACCTCCGCCTCGACGGCGATGCCCCCCACGGTCGCGCGGACGTCGACGCGGACGCCGTCGATCCGCAGCGGGTGGCACAACGGGATCAGGTCGGCGGTCCGCTTCGTCGCCGAGATCCCGGCGAGGCGCGCGGTGGCGAGCACGTCGCCCTTCTTCACGGCGTTCGTGCGGACGAGGCGGAGCGCCTCGGCCGAGAGTTTCACGAACCCGTGGGCCGAGGCCCGTCGCGCCGTCTCCGGCTTGGCCGACACGTCGACCATCCGCGCGGCACCGGCCGCGTCGACATGGGTGAGTTGCTTCGTTCGCGCCATCCTCCCACTGTACCCACCGTCTCCCTGCGCCCCCCCATCACCGGGCGTCTCGCCCCCGGCGGGCGCGGCCACCCGTCCCCCGCCGGGCTCTCCTCGAAAGGCGCCGCCGCCGGACGTCCCACCCGGCCCCTCCACCCGGCCCCTCCACCCGGCCCCTCCACCCGGCCCCCCCACGCGGGCACCCCGACACGAGAGCACCCCGACACGAGGGCATGAGGTCGGGGCCGCGGCGGCCCCCCGGGCGGACACAGCCCCGTCCGCGGGCACGAATCCAGGCGCCACGGCGCGGAGGCTCCTCGGCGGGGTGCAAGCCCACGCGCTCGTCGCCTCCGCGCCGCGCCCGGATCCCCTCCGTCGGCCCCCACCGGCTACGGAGGCCCGCTCCGCCCCCGTCGAGGCTCTCTCCCTCGTGGAGGGACCGGGCTGCCCCCCCGGAAGGACCGGACGACCGGAGGGACCCGGACTAATCGTCGCTGCTGGGCTTCGGCTTGGTGGGCATGTCCTTGAGGGGGCCGCCGCCGTAGCCGGGGAAGCCGAGGACCTTCTTCACCTCG
>Ga0335397_10003876_pt1 | contig 19885 bp, 13 predicted proteins | sample MAT04_FD_205740 | JGI IMG/M metagenome (GOLD analysis project Ga0335397, IMG submission 205740) | Freshwater microbial communities from Lake Fryxell liftoff mats and glacier meltwater in Antarctica - MAT-04 (spades assembly) (version 2) ... | reverse complement strand
TGCGCGCAAGCCGTTCCATCTTTGCCAGCAGTGCTTGCGATGTTTTGCCTTCGCTTCTTGCGCTGCTAGCGAAAGCGCAAGGACTTTTAGGTCGGCCAGGCAATCTAGGGCGTGTGCCGTTCGACTCCGCCGTTCGCCAAACGGCAAGCCAGCTAAACCTGGAAGAGGTTTCCGATTCCATAGTTTTTTCGGATTAGCGGATTTCTCCGAAGTTTGCCGGTTACGAAGTCGATATCAAGCCTGACGAATATTGCCTGTCGGTGGAATGCGCTCAGTTTATGGGCAAACCCGCCCCAGGCGCGATGTGAGCGGGCCGCGCCGAATGCGAGCCGCATACACTCCGGCAACCGCGCCGTTTAGGGACACGAATCCATGAGCCTGCGAGACGCGAAATTTTGGGCCGTGCTGGCCGCCGTTGTGGTACTGGTAACGGGCTGCAGGCCCAGCCGACCGTTCTACTTCTTCGAGGATGGCGATCTCTCCCATTACAAGGGAGTCGCCACCGAGGTGGAGTATCCGGACGTGCAGGCCGACACGATCCCGGACGTGAGCGCATCCTCTCCTCCGTTAACGCTCGATAATCCCGAGCCGAAAGAGTTCTGGGCGCTCAAGCTCGAGGAAGCGATCCGCATCACCTTGAGCAACAGCAAGGTCATGCGAACGATCGGTGGCCAGGTGCTGCGTCCGCCGACACAGATCTCGCAGGTGCCGACCAGCGTGCAAACGGTCTACAACCCGGCCGTGGTCGAAAGCGATCCGCGGTTCGGCGTGGAAGGAACGCTCGCCCAGTTCGACACGCAATGGACGACCAACGTTCTGTGGCAGAAGAACGACCACCCGGTCAATCTGCGGTTGGACGGCCTGGTGGCTCCCGTGTTGCAACAGGACGCTGCCCAGTTCCAATCGCAATTGGCCAAGACCGCGGCGACCGGCGATCGCTTCTTCCTCCGTAATAACACCGGCTACGACTCCAATAACAACCCTTCCAACAAGTTCTACAGCTCTTGGACCACGAACGTAGAAGCGGAATTCCGCCATCCGTTCCTCCAAGGAGCCGGCGTGCAGTTCAACCGCATTGCGGGTCCGAGCGGCATCCCTGGTGTGTCGGGCTTTGCCAACATCCCCGGCGTTTACAACGGTGTGGCGATCGCCCGCACACAGATGGATATTGCGATTGCCGACTTCGAAGCGGACGTCCGCGACGTTGTGGGCGAGACCGAGTTGGCTTACTGGGAACTTTACTTCGCCTATCGCAACTTGGACGCCTTGGTCGTCGGTCGCGATAGTGCTCTGAGCACATGGCGAAAAGTGAAGGCTCTGTACGACGTCGGCGCCCGTGGTGGTGAAGCGGAAAAGGAGGCCCAAGCTCGCGAGCAATACTTTCTGTTCCGCGGCCAGGTCGAAAACGCCGTCAGCAACGTGTATGAAGTCGAAAACCGTCTGCGATACATGATGGGTATCGCCGCCACGGACGGACGATTGATTCGTCCCGCGGATGATCCCACCACGGCCGAGGTCAACTTTGACTGGGCCGAGATCCTGGTCGAAGGCGAAGCACGCTACCCGGAACTCCGCCGTCAGAAGTGGGTGATCAAGCAACGCGAGCTGCAATTGATCGCTTCGAAGAACTTCTTGCTGCCGAGAATTGACGCGACCGGTATCTATCGCTGGTACGGCTTCGGTAACGACCTCTGGGAGACCAACCGCAACGGAGTGGCCGACTTCTCCAACGCCATGGCCGTGATGACCGGCGGTAATTTCCAAGAATGGCAACTGGGTTTGCAAGCGGCCGTACCGATCGGCTTCCGCGCTCAGTTGGCCGGCGTGCGAAACGCTCAGTTGCAACTGGCTCGTGAGCGGGCGATTCTGCAAGACCAGGAGTTGGAAGTCTCGCACCAGCTGGCTTCGGCCGTCCGCGACGTCGATCGTTCTTACCGCCTGACTGAGACCAACTTCAACCGCCGCATTGCGGCCGAAGTCAACGTGCAAGCCGTCCGCGCCGCCTACGACACGGACACCGTGACGCTGGACTTGTTGCTCGACGCCCAACGCCGTCTGGCCGTGGCCGAAAGCGACTACTTCCGTTCGCTGGTCGATTACAACCTGGCCATCCGCACGGTCCACCTGCGTAAGGGTTCTTTGCTGGAATACAACAACGTCTACCTGGCAGAAGGCCCATGGCCTGGCAAGGCTTACTTCGACGCCAACAAGCGTGCTCGCGAGCGGAGCGCTGGCTTCCTGGTGAACTACGGGTTCACGCAGCCGAACGTCTTCAGCCGCGGTCCAATCAACCAGAAGGTCAACGATCAGGGAGCCATGATCTTCAATCAAGACAACGGGGCGCCCCAACCGCAAGCGGAAGACATCCCCACGCCGGGGAGCCCTTCGGACGCAATGCCAGCCACCACGCGGACCGGCAGCATTACGAGCGAACCGGTGGCGAACATTCCTCCTCCAGCAGCAGGGAATAAATTGGCGTACGATTGGGGGGCCGGTTCGCGACCGATCGCCGCCCCCGCGCTAGCCGGGGCGCCAGCAGGAGCCTCGATGGCAGGTCCGGGCGTATTCCGGACGCAGTACAACGCCCCAACCACGGATAAGCGTCTACTCGATGAAGCGCAACCGGCTTACCAGGCTACTGGAGCTAATCGGGCTGCTGCAAGCCGGTAGTAGTCACAACGCGCACTCACTTGCTCTGGAATGCGGAGTTAGCCGGCGAACCATCTTTCGAGATCTCGACCTTCTACGACTCGCCGGCGTCCCCCTGTTGTTCGATGAAGAACAACAGCAATACCGCATCCCGGGCATGAGCTACCTGCCTTCGACAGATTTCACGCAGGAAGAAGCGCTGTCGCTGTTAGTGGTCTGCTACAACATGGGACGCGAGGCGGGCGTTCCTTTTCACGGGCCGGCGCGGACCGCGGCCATCAAGCTCGAAAGCACGCTCCCGGCCAAGCTCCGCGACTATCTGCGCGAGGCCAGCGACGCGGTCCACTTGCGGATCGAACCGACCAGCGAACTCTCGCTGGCCGCCAAGAACTACGATCAGCTCATCACCGCGATCACCAGCCGGCGCGCCGTGCGGCTGGAGTATGACAGCTACAGCGAGTCCGAGCGGATTCTGACAAAGCTCAGCCCGTATCGACTGCTGTTCAGTCGGCGAAGTTGGTACGTGATCGGCCGATCTTCCTTGCACCGGCAGACGCGGACGTTTCACCTGGGCCGGATTCACCAGATGGAACTGCTGAACGATCGGTTCCAGTTCCCTCGCGGTTTTTCGATCGATCGCCAACTGCGCAACGCCTGGCACATGATTCCGGAGCCAGGCCCAGACCGGCACGTGGTGGTGCGGTTTGAGAAGCTGGTCGCCAAGAACGTGGCCGAAGTCCAGTGGCATAAGACGCAAAAGCTGGTCTGGCGCCGCGATGGCCGGCTCGACTTTCACGTCGATGTCTCCGGCATCCACGAGATGTCTTGGTGGATCCTCGGCTATGGCGATCAGGCCGAAGTCTTGCGGCCGGTGGAGCTGCGTCGTCTGGTTGCCACGCGAGCGCGGAAGATGGCCGACCGATATCGCGAGCTGTAAATCTTCTGCGTCGGACGGGCCCTCGGTCTCGCCCGGATAGTGACCCAGCGGGCGAACGCTTACAATGCCGCTCGCCGGCCCCGATTGGCCGGCTGCGTTGGCGGCGCTGTCGTTTTTGAAACCTCCCTTTTTTGAAACCGCGAGAGCGATTGTGTTTATTTCCCTGGATGGCATCGACGGCGTTGGCAAGAGCACGCAGATCGCCCTGTTGGTGGACTGGCTGCGCGCTGCGGGGGCAGACGTGGTCACCTGCCGCGATCCGGGGAGCACGCCGCTGGGAGAAGCGGTGCGGCAGATCCTGCTCCATACGGGCGGAACGCCGATCTCGCGCACGGCCGAAATGCTCCTCTATATGGCCGCCCGCGCCCAACTGGTGGCCGAAGTGATCCAACCGGCGTTGGCTGCTGGCAAGACCGTGGTCTCGGACCGTTACTTGCTGGCCAACGTCGTCTATCAGGGGCACGCCGGCGGGCTGGATGTGGACGAGCTGTGGCGGATCGGTCGGGTCGCCACGGCCGGCCTGGCGCCGACATTAACGATCGTGCTGGACATGCCCCCGGCCGCGGCCGGAGCCCGAATGAATCGCCCGCTGGACCGGATGGAGTCCCAAGGGGACGCCTTCCGCGAGCGGCTCCGGCAAGGCTTTCTGGCGGAAGCCGCCCGCCGGCCCGACGATTGCGTGGTCATCGCCGCCGACCGGGACATTGCGACGGTGCACGCCGAGATTCGCCAGGCTGTCGAACGCCTGCGATAAAACGCGACGCGCTAAGGCCTGTGTTTTCGGGCTGCTATCGCGGGTTTCTTCACTCGCGATTCACTTCGGCGCGGCAATTGCTTAGTGGATCCTTCGAATTTGCGCGCAGTGCATGGCGTGAAAGATTAGGCGCCGCTGCGCGCGTTGAAATATCGCACTGAAAATCCGTCGAAGAACAAGACCGCTGGCGCCGTGCGGAGGATCGCGCATGCGCGCCGTCGGTTGTTTGAGACTGCGCAGGGTAATCGCCCCAACGATCGCTTAGCGCTACGCGAATCCTTACTGCCAAATGAACGATCCCAAGCGGTCTTTTGCCGCGGGATTTGCCGAAACAACTTATGCCCTCCGTGGCGTCCGCTCATCCAAATCGCGGACGAAAGTTTGCTGCGCGTCGCGCGCAGGGACGATCGTCCTCTGATCGACTCCGAAGGCGCGCCTGAAGGGATTTGAGTCGAACGCGACTCGCTTGTCGCGGCGAATTTTGCTGCGCGGATCCGGCCCCGCTGCTGGGGGTCTGGCATCACCATTTTGGTGAAAGGCGCCCTCGTTTTTGTGAGGCTCTACTAAGCCATTTTGGCGATTGAACTTAGCTTCGGCAAATCGCTCGAACCGATGATCTTTTGGCTGCTGGCCGCTTGGAGCGATCGCTATAACCCCGGCGATTAGCACCACTTCGGGCTGCGGCGCGAACGATTCACCAAAGCGCGTGTTCGTCCGGCGCTGGCGGTCTGGCGTCGCATTCGGCTGGCGAGAATTCCTGAAAATCTTCTCCCTGTTTCTGCGGGAGTTTGCGGCGATCTGCTGGCAATGCCAAGTCCACTTATGTCGATTGGCACGGGCGCTGCTTTAGGGAGGACCGAATCCCACGGCGAATCGTATCGCGGCGGGAAATGTCGTCGCGGCAAGCGTGCGAAACGCGCCAACTTAATAGGGAGAAAGCTAATGTCTCTGGAACCTATCGACTTTGATCCAGATCAAGAATTGGACCGCCGCATCCCAGTGCGCCGGGGCCTGACGCCCCCCAAATCCAAAGGTCCAGCGGCGCCTCACTCGAGCGCCCCACGTCACACCAATAAGAGCGGATTGCACAAGCGTCGTCGCCGTCACTACGGTCTCTAAAAACTGAAGCGAGCCGTTCGGGCTCGTCCTGCTGGGAGATTTCTATCATGCGTTCCACCGTCCGCTCGCAGTCTGGCCGTCGAGGCGTCCGCGTAGGCGTCAGGCCGAGTTTCGTCCGCGCCTGCTCTTGGTCGTCGCGTCCGCGTCCCCACTTCGAGAGCCCCGGCTGGACCGCCTGCTCAAGATCGGGACCGCGCTAGAGAGCACTCGCGTTGCGTTCCGCAAGGACGCTCGAGGCTCGCCGGCGCCGAAGTGCGAGGTTTGCGGCGCTGCATCATTCCGTTGTGAGTCTCAGCAGCCTGTTGATTTTCTCGACAGGCTGCGACCTCACATGGATGTGAGGACAAAATAGCGACGTAAGTCGTTATTTTGCGAGCCTCGCGAAGCCTTGCTTTGCGCCGGGCGAGGTTGAAAAACGCCACGACGGCGTTTTTCAACAGGCAGTTAGTTCGAGTTTCGCACTTTTAAGCGGCTAGTGCCGCGATGTTTTCTAGGGCTTGGGTGATTTTTCGACTACCTGGGCCGGTGAGCGGGAGTGACAAAATCCGTTCGCGGATGGTTTCGCGGCGGAGCGTGGCCAGCATGTCGGCGAAGGAAGCTTGGGTTTTGGTCGTATACCATGGACGTTTGAACGCACGGTAGTGGCGATGACCTTCTTCGACGTACCACAGCACGATCAGGCTATACAGCAGCATTGCCATCGGCGCGGTGCGCTCGACCGCGCGACGCGTCCAGCCCTGCGGTTCTTCGAAGCCCAACGACTGCTTGCTATCGTGGAAGGCGACTTCCAGGCTCCAACGCATCGCATCCCAGGACAACACTTGCTCGGCATCAGCCTGCGCGCACGTCGAGTAGAACGCCTGACGCGTTCGCCCTCCCCGCAAGGGCTCGACGGCGACTACCCGCAGGGGCCGCGTGGGGGCCGAGTACACGCGGGCCTGGCAGTCGCACAGACGAACGGCGTCGTGGCGGCCATAGATGTCGAGCGTGACACGTCGAGCGCGCCCTGCAAGCATCGCCTCGGGCGTGGGCAGCAACGCGCCCCGCTTGCGCGGCCGGCCGGGAACGCCTGGCTTTCGCTCAGGCAGCGCGTCGTACAGCCGCGCGTTCATCAGTAAGCGACTGGTCAGGTCGCAGTTCTTTGGCAGTTCATTCAACACACTCTGACCGCCGTAGGCGCTATCGGCCAGCACGTGAAAATGGCGGTTTGCACGATGCCCGCACACGATCCGCAGCATCTCCACGGCCAACTCGGGACGCGTGCGGTATTTCCGCCGATCACGCTGGGCCGACTTCTTGTTCAAGTACAAGCGGAACAAGATCGGCAGGCAGAACGCACGCTCAGGTGTTGGAAACGCACGATAACGCCCAGCACGACCCAGCTATGCCCCCAGTTCGTCACGGCCGTTCTACGTGTCGACAGGAGCGGATCGTGATGCATGCCCACGCCAAACACCTTCAGACCGCGTTTACGCGCCAAGGTGTCGTCGAGCGCGACAAAGAGATCGCCTTCCAGCCAAGGAACGAGCATGTCAAACACCAGCAATCCGACACGATCGAGCGACCACTGCGCTTGCGCAAACAGCCGGTGAAACGCGGAGTGATGTTTCTGGCCCACGACCCCAGCGGCCAACAACATCCCCGTCACCGTGCGCCTCGGGGCGAAGGCCCAACCTGCCAGCAGCGTAGTCCAATTGGAAAACGTGGGCGCCGTCATGGCGACAGCCAAGGGTTGCAACATCACCAAAAAAGAAGTAACAAGACCCATACGAGCCTCCTTGCGCGCGAGTGGTTTGCAAGACCTACCAGCATCGTGAGCGAGGCTCGTACTTTTCGTCAACTCTGCTAGCAAAAACCGCGAAACTCGAAGTTAGTTGCACCGCAATTCGTCCTCGCTGAGGAGGCGGCGCAAGAAATTCTTATCGTCGGCGATGCGCAGCTCTTTCGTTTGCCACCCGTCGAGGCACTTGCCGATCTTTCGCGCGGGAACTCCGCGCCGTTTCTGCCCGTGAGAGATGACAAACTGGTGATTCTCCGCGAGCCAGCATAGATGCCAGTAATCGCAGTTGCTGATAGCTATTGGGGCGCGGAGGAGCGCTTGTTCGACAACCTCTCGATGTTCATCGGACTTGACGGTTCGAAACAGCCGCAAGACTTTGGCGTGAACGCGCAGTTCGGTGGGCGAGCGTCCGTGAACTGGGGCATCCCACTGTTCGAAGCCTTTGGCCTTGGCGCCCAAATTGGCACGGCAATCGACGCCACAGGTGACGCCGTGCAGGTAGTACAGCGCCTTTACGGTTCCTCGGGTAGAACGCAGAGCTTTACTACACTCGGCGCTTTTCAGCGGACGGAAATGGGCCTTAGCTGGGATTGGCCTATGACTTCTTGTACCAGGATTACTACGACCGGTTCAGTCTGGGACAATGGCGATTTAACATCGGCTATCAGGTATCGCGGCGGAATACGATTGGCGTCTGGTCCGACATCGCCGCGCAGAGCGACCGGGGGGTGTTTCATGATATTCCAGTCAGGCTCACGCCCATCACGCAGACCAACGCCTACTTCAAGCATGTCTGGAACAACGGCGTGCAAACGACTTTCTGGTGCGTTCGGGCAGCAGATATATTGCGCACGCCGCCGTGGGGATAAAAGGCGACGCCCGTCGTCGCCGGCATGATAAAGTTGCCCTGGCCCACCATCGCCAGCCGATGGTTCAGCGGCACGAATAGTTCCGACCCAAAAACAAACGGCGTCCGCACTGGTCGCAAGTCGTCCAGCACAGCATTGACCTAGCCGTGCTTGGTATGCTAACGTCGATCCTCGTGCAATAGGGGAACGAGAACCGGCGCCACATAAATGCTTCGAGCTGACATAGTATGGACTTTGCGCTCGTCGGTTACTTTATGAAGCGGACGACCCGCGAAAAGGATTGGACGCTGCCGGCGAACGTCCTTGAGATTTGCAGCGTCAGCGATTGCATGAATCCATCCCCGCCCGAATGGATGGATCGCTGGGTTCATAATGATTTGGGATTCTTCAATACGATTCGCGACGCGCGGTCAATGATCGCGGATGATCCGGCCCAGGCAACAAGTCCAGATGGATATCAGTTATTTGCTTTCCGTTTGCTGCCGATTCGGTTTGAGAAGGAACATCGCTCGCTGCTGACGCTCCCGTCATTGGAGATCGAATCGCTCCCAACCGAGTTTGTGTCGTTGGGATTCGATGTGGTGAGCAAGAGCGTCTCGGCGTTCTTTGAGTGCTCGCCTCTCTCATGCAATGCGTTGGCCGAGGACATTCGGGTCAACGAGCATTGTCTTGTCGACACACTGGCAGAGGCCGAAAGGTTAGCGGTGCGATGCGCATTGGAAGAGCCGGAACCTGGTCCATACTATGTGATGGAAGTCTTGCGGGAATCGCGATGAACAAGCAATTCGCGAAACGGTTCAGAGCAAGACCGGCAGAGTTGCCAACGCGCGCATGCCGTGCTTGCCTGTGAACTTAATCTCGCTGCGCGGTACGGCCAACCGCAATCCGGAACATCTCTCGAAGAGCAATCTCAACGCCAACTCCAGTTCAACTCGCGCCAGTTTCGCGCCCAGACAGGCATGAATTCCAGCGCCGAATGCGACATGCCCCTTTGCCCCACGCTGGAAATCCAAGCGCTCCGGATGCGGGAATCGACTGGGATCAGCGTTCGCCGAAGCGAGACACCCAAACAGCGGCTCTCCGCGACGGATCTGCTGGCCGTAGAATTCCGTGTCCTCACGAGCGAAGCGTGGCTTTGTAATCTGCGCAAGCGAGACATAACGAAGTAGCTCTTGTACTGCCGGTTCTCCGACGCGCGGATCCTCCATGAATTCCGCTCGTTGCGGCGGATGGTCCAGGAATGCCAAGACGCTGCTGCTGATCTGATGTAATGTGGTTTCATGCCCGGCGACTAACAGTAGAAATACCATCGCCACTAGTTCGTCTTCGGTGAGACGGCTGCCTGCTTCTTCCGCGTCGATCAGCGCGCTCAGCAATCCGCCCCGAGGATGTTGCGCTTGCCGCCGACATTCATCCCGAATGTATTGCGTTAACCTTCCCAGACGACGAACGCCCCAGGCCAATTTCAGAACGCCATTCGAGGCGGTAACCCCGGAGACCCACTGTGTGAACTGTGGGCGGTCCTCTGGAGGAAGCCCTAATAACTCGCAGATCACCGCTAGCGGAAAAGGGCGCGCAAAGTGGTCGATGAGATCGACGCCGCGGGGGGAGTTTTTTGCTGCCTCGGCAAGTTGATCGGCAGCTTCCGCGGCGAGCGCCTCCAGTCGCGGACGCATCTCGTCCACGCTGCGGCGTAAAAATGCCTGCTCCACCAGGCTGCGTAGTCTCCGATGGTCTGGCTCGTCACGTAACAACATGTTGCTCATCAGCGGTTGTAGCGAGCGTGGCATCCAACGAAATATCGTGGTGAACAGTCGATTGCCTGCCGACGCCGGATTCTGTAAGAACCGACCATGGTCTCGCAGTAAGTCGTTGACCGAATCGTATGTGGTCGCGAGCCAGATCTTTCCGCCAATGGGGATTCGCGTACGGATCAATGGGCCGTGCTCAAGGAGCCGCGCCAATGTTGGGAACGGATTCTGTTTGAACGCCGCCGACTTCATGTCAATCTTGAGCACGCGCGTTCGTTCGGCGTTCATCTGAAAACAGCTCCGGGCGCCTTCTGAGACCATCGGCGAAACTTGCGGCAATCATGGTGCGCGCTATTTTATCATGTTTGTTTGGACTAGCAGCGGCGGGCACCCGCGTCACGGAGCGGAGAAATCAATCGTATCCGTGGATATCGCGTTTCGACGGTCGCGGGGAAGAATCCGCCCGAGGGCGAGGCGGCCGAAATCAATGGCCAGGACATTGGCCAGTGGGCTGCGCAACGAAATGTCTTGACGACGCGCGGCGCGGACGAGGGAGTCTAGGCAAGTACCGTCGGTGTCCTGATGTCAGCTACCCGTTGAGGCCGAGGCATGGTCGGCCGGCGCGGCATTCTGCGAATGGGGCCCAACCTTTTCTGGCGCCGTCGCGAATTCTCCGTGCGGACCGCTCAAAATTGGTTCGCTCCCGTCGATTAGTCCTCCGTCGATCAGGCTGCTCGTGGCCGCCACGTCGACTGGCGCCGGACTCTCCACCGCCATCGGTAGAGCGATCGCTGCCGGTTCCTCGACAATAAATAGCTCCCCTTGCCAAAGCTGCCGCCAGGCCTGACGAAACGTAATGCGGTGGTAACGATCCGGGAACCTTTCACGCAGGACTTCACTCACCAGTGGGTAATACTCAGAACTCATTCCTGGAAAAAGGTGATGCTCCGTGTGGTAAGAAAAGTTGCTGTGCAAACGGTCGAACACCTTGGGAACTTCGACCGATGTCGACCCCACAAGCGGATCGTGCACTTCGTGTAGTCCGTGCAGGTAGTGGTTCGTCCAAATGTATGACATGGCGTACGTCGACGTGAATAGGAGCGCGATCGGGCCCGCCCACAGCCAGGCCATGACAGAACTACCGACGGCCAAGTAGATCACAAACTGCATTGCGCTAATGCAGGCCAGCTCAAACACAATTCGCCACTTGTCGGCGGCGCGATACTTGGGTTTGAAGGTCACGATGTAAGGGCGGCTATCCCCAGGGTAGAAAACCGTGGCCAAATGCCGCATCGCATAGGTGATAAAGTGAAAGCCCACGCCTAGATTCCAGGCCGATGTATGGCGATGGGGCATCGTCCAACGGGCATACCAGCGGCGCAGCGTTCCGCCCGGTGCGTCGAGTTCGGACTGGCGAAAATACCGGTCTGGATCATTCAGCGTGTTGGCGTGAACGTGATGATTCTCGTTGTGTAGCTTGCGCCACATCGTCGCCGGAATCAGATTCAAGCCCCACAAAAAAACCTCCAGCGGATATCGCAGTCCGCGACGCCGAGTCATCCCGCCATGTGAGAGTTCGTGGGCCAGAAACACCATGCATGTCAGGCTATGGCCGATGATTGCAGAGAAGATAAATCGCGCGAAGATCGAAGGGATTCCGCGAATCCCCCAGATGCACAGCGCCATGATGACCAGGTGCATGCCAACCTGCCAAAGCTTTTTGGAAGAAGGCGCAAAGGCCTGGGACGGAAGCAGCGGCCGAACGACCGCAGCGTATTCTGAACGCGAGCGAAGTGGAACCGACGCCATGATCGACGCCTCCGCGAATTGCCTAGAGCACGACTGCCGGAACTACGAGCGACTAAACATTCAGGCGTCCATGCCTCGCACGTCCGCGGTTTGCAAGGCACGCTTGGTAGCGATCGCTCTTCCAAGGAGTATACCCACTCGTCCGGCGCATTGGAAAAAGAAACTTTCAAGCATTCGCTTCATTCAGCGGCGAGCGCCTGCGCAAGTAGGACAACTCGCTTTAGTTCACAGCGCAAGGATCGAGAGCGAGTCCGCGCCGGCTACGCAATCGGCAAACTTATCTGCCAGATATCAACTGCGCTATGTGCCAAAGTGTTCATTCGGCGATTGTCTACCTGGCAGGGCCGAGGGTTCATAGGATGAGATGGTCCTATGTGATCGCTTAGCAGCCTGTTGATTTACTCAACAAGCTGCGACATCCACAGGTGATGACACCATAACGACGCAAGTCGCTATTCTGCGAGCCGTGCGGAGCTTAGCTCCGCACGTGGCGAAGTTGACATATGCCGCGAGAGCATTCTTCAACGGACTGCTAGAACTGCACGGTAAAGCCCGCCTGAATCCAGTCGACGCTGGTGGTGTTCGTGATGCTGGTATTCGGAATCGGTCCAGTAGGCGTCAAATAGGGTCCGGTAAGCGACGATTGGAATCCGTGTGTATAGGCTACGTTCGCCAGGACGTTCTGCCGGAGCCGATACGAGGCGCCAATGCTGAGAAAGTTCTTCATTATTAGCGAGGTGCCGACGTTGAACTGCTCTTGCGAAGAGGGAATTGGGTTGTCGACGTACGTGTAGCCTGCTCGCAGGTCAAGCCGGTCCGTCATGCTGTATTGCACGCCGTTTGATACGCCGATCACACTTCGCCATCCTAGGCCAGCGACGGCGCCACTTGGCGTGTACCCAGACCCATTGAATCCAGAAGCGTTCTCGTAATCGAAGTAACGCACGTCCACAGCCCAGACCAAACGCTCGAACCCGGTAAACGCGGCGCCAATTGAGGTGATCGAGGGAAGGTTGAACCGGATACGGTTGAACACCGGATTGCCCAGGGTATCGTTCGATTGAAAGTGGAGCGGCTCAAACCACTGAATGCTCTTGTAGCTGGCTCCCAGTCGCCAGGCCGGATTGATGATGTAGTAGGCGCCAAGTTGGAAGCCGCCGCCCCAAGCAAAGCTAGAACCGGTTCCCGGGCCGTAGGTAGGCACGCCGCCAACCACGTTCGGTGGGGCCAAAAACAACGGGTCCGCCTGCACGTTGGCCAGGTCGATCGTCGGCGAGAATCCAAACGAGAGTTTCTCCGTTAATGCATAGGAGACGGTTGGCGCAACCTGATAGATGTCCGCGTGTGAGTAAACTCGTCCCACGCCAATGCCGTTCGGTGGTTGTGGCGTGAGAATTGGATTTGCGCCTGGACCGAGCGCGCTCGACGGAAAATTGGAGCTGAACCCACCGATGCCGTAAACGCCGACACCGAAGGTCCAAGCTGAATTGGGGTTCTTGAGCACAAACGTCATGGTTGGAACTGGCTGCACACCCGAGTGCCCATCCGTTGTGCCGGAGAGGCCAAAGGCGTCAGACGACAGTGACGTCGTAGGTATGATCACTCCCAGCGCCACGGCCATTTCAGATCGCGACAGGCCGCTGATCGTCGCCGGATTCCACAGCAGGGCGCCGGCCGAGTCAAGTGGCGCGGCCACGGCGGCGCCACCCATCGACTGATTGATTGGCCCAGCCCCTGTCAGGAAGATGCCCTGTGCATGGACAGTGCTACACGCCCCCATTAGGGCGCTCACCGCCACGATTGTCCCGAGGGAGAATCGAAGCCGGGATGGGCGCGGATCAACACCGCTCCGCACGCGGATAAAACGGCGCATTCGGAAATCCTTTTCAGTCGAGTTCGACGTCCTGTCGAGGCGCTCTATGCAACTGGTATCGGATGCGCGTCCAAGGTCCATTCAAGCCGAACTGCCACCCGGATCGAATTGCCCGTTAGCGAGATCCTGATTTACCAGCAGGGTAAAATGTGCGGCCCGAGCCCAGTGAAAAGCAGGCCCCCGCATGGCGTCGCCGTACCCGTTCAGGCCGGAACTTGCCCCTCCTGGGGCAGGACAAAGCCGAGCGGCGCAACGACTAACGTCTTGTCGAGCAGGCGGCTGACCTTGATCATCTCGTCTTCTCTCGCCAAGAAAGCGCGGACGATGTCAGGATCAAAATGGGTGCCACTTCCCTGGATGATCACTTCGCGCGCTTTCTGGTGGCTCATCTTGTCTTTGTAGACGCGACGAGTCGTCAGGGCGTCGTACACGTCGGCCAAGGCCGTCAGTCGGCCGCAAAGCGGAATGTCCGTGCCGCTCAATCCCAGCGGATAGCCTGTTCCGTCAAAACGTTCGTGATGGGTCAACGCGATATCACGCGCCATCGAGAGGTAACGCGCCTCGGGGTGCGCCTGGGTCACCGCCTCCAGCGTATCGCCACCGATAGTCGTATGCCGCTTCATGATCTCAAACTCATCCGAAGTCAGCGGACCCGGCTTGAGCAGAATTGAGTCTGGGATCCCAACCTTGCCAATGTCGTGCAACGGCGAAGTGAGGTAGAGGAGTTGGATGAACTCGCCATCGATCTCACTCTGGTACTTTTCCCAGCCCGATAGTTCAACCGCTAAGATGCGACAGTATTCGCGAATCCGATCAAGGTGCAAGCCTGTGGCGACGTCGCGGGATTCCGTCAACTTTGCCATGGCAAACAGCAGCACATCGCGACTCTCAAGCGCCAGGATTCGTTCGGCCACTCGCAGTCGGCTACGAAGTTCGTCCGGGTGATATGGCTTGCTAAGAAAATCGTCCGCCCCGGCGCGTAGACCTTCGACGACACGGTCAATGCCGTCAAAATAGGTCACCAGCATGATGTAGATGTAGCCGCTCCACTGCCGCGCGCGCACCTGGCGGCAGAGTTCGTCGCCACTCATCTCGGGCATTTCCCAATCCGAAATCACGATGCGAAATTCGCCGGTTCGAATCAGTTCGAGCGCCTCTCGCCCATTGCTGGCTGTGGTGACATCATAGCCGAAGCAATTGAGCGAACTGCTCAAGAATTCAGACGACACGCGATCATCTTCGACTACTAGGGCGCGCATACCGAAGGTCCTGGACCGACTCAGGTCGATGGGCTGGGTTGAGCATCTTCGGACATTACCGCGTTAAAACGCTGCCATTCTTTTTGCAGATCGTGGAGGGCTCGCTCGGTTTGCTCACGCGAACCGCTGCTAGCGGCGATGCGCAGCTCAGATGCGGATTGTTTCAGCCCAAAGGCGGCGGCGTTTGCCGCTGCGCCGCCTAGTCGATGGGAAACGAGCCGCATCGACTCCAGGTTGTCCTCAGCAAACGCGCGCTCCAAGACCGCTAATTCTTCGGCGCAATGATTCTGAAACAAACTGAGCATCCGTTCGGCGAAATCAAGCTTGTTGAGGCAACGCGCAATAAGTTGCTGATAATCGACGACCGATGAGAGGCGTTCGGGATTTGTAAGATGCATTATTGGCGCCTGAAAGGACGACCGGTTGGAAACGTTTCACAGGCACTGCCCCTCGGCCTGAGTCTATTGGTCGCGCTGGCTGTTGACAGAGCCACTCAAACAGTAGCTTGCGAACGACTGGAGTCAATTTTACGCCTGACATCCCGGCGCTGCCCCTACAACCGGTAAATCGTGGTCGTTAACGCGGGCGTCGCCCCATATGCGAGGTTGGCCTTTCAAAACCGACCATCGTTCGGCCGCAATGCACCGTTGCGAATCTCAGGTGACTGCGATCGTAACGGCGGGCAACAATCCCGAGGGGGCAGTAAATGGAATCGGCGGCGACCTTAGCGGCGCGGCGTGCGCCAGAGCGCCGTAAAGCTCTTCCGTCTGGATTGGCTTGGTGATGTAGGTGTCCATCCCTGCGCCGAGCGACTTTTCGCGGAATCCCACCAGCGCGTGCGCTGAGAGACCGACGATGCCAATGTGTGTTTCCGTTCCGACTTCTAGTTCACGAATCAATCGCGTCGCAGCCAGCCCATCGATCTCTGGCATCTCCACGTCCATGAAGATGATGTCGAAGGGTTGTTGCTTGTAGAGTTCGACAGCCTCCCGGCCATCGTTGGCCAGGCTGATTGTGTGGCCTTCCAACTCTAATAGTCCGGCCGCCACTTGCTGATTGAACGGACTGTCATCCGCAACCAGAATTCGCAGCTTGCGCGTCGTCGACACCTCCTGGGCGGATTGATCCTGCTCTGCGGTATTCCGTGTGCCCATGGCAGAGCTGATGGCTTTGGAAAGCTCCGCGATCTTGATCGGCTTGACCAGGCAGTGCTCCAAACCGAGTTGGCGGCACTGCTCGACGAGGTCGACCTTGCCAGCCGGTAGCAAGAACAATGTGGGGATGGACGGGCCGCCACGAGAGTTCTGCAACTCCTGGACCACCGCGGCATCTAACGTTTGAGTTGCCATCAGGTCAACAACGACGATCGCGGCTGTCGGCGAGATGGTGTTTTCCTGCCGCATTAAGTCGATGGCGCCGGCAATATCGGCAACACTCGATACTTGAAAGCTGAGCTCGGACAGCATCTCGGCGCATGCTGCTTGCATTGCCGCGTTTGCGCTGACCAGGACGGCAGCTGAGGTTGGCGTGGATGGCACGGATGTCGTTGCGTCGGCCAGATTGCCGACGAATTCCAATGGAATCGAAAAGTGAAACTCACTTCCCTGGCCCAATTCGCTCTCAACCCACATCCGTCCGCCCATTAATTCGACGAGTTGCAGCGAAATGTTCAAGCCCAACCCGGTGCCGCCAAAGCGCCGCGTGGTGGAACTATCGCTTTGGCGGAACGCTTCGAAGACCGTTGTGAGTTTGTCCGCGGGGATGCCAACGCCGGTATCGCGCACGACACCATGAATGATTCCCTGGCGATCAGCCCCGGACTGCAAGCTGAGATCAACGACAACCTCGCCTTGGGTCGTGAATTTAACGGCATTACCAACCAGATTGACGATGATTTGGCGGAGTCGGTTTGGATCTCCCAGGGCTTCGTCCGGCACGGCGGGGGCAACGCGACAGGTAAGCTCTAATCCCTTGGTCGTGGCGTTCACGGCCAATAAGCGCGACGCCTGCACCGCTACGTCGCGAATCGAGAATGGAATGTGTTCCAATTCCATTCGGCCGGCTTCGATCTTGGACAGATCGAGAATATCATTTAAGAGCATCAAAAGCGCATTGCCGGATTCTTTGACGATGCTGATGTAGTTGCGCTGCTGATCGTTCAGTGGCGTGTGGAGCATCAATTCCGTCATGCCCAGCACACCATTCATAGGGGTGCGAATTTCATGGCTCATCGTCGCCAGAAAGCGGCTCTTGGCCTGATTGGCGCTTTCGGCCACGTCCTTGGCGGCGAGCAACTGTTCTTCGGCTTCTCGCAGCTCGTGCGCCACTCGCTCCAATTCCGTATTGGAAACGGCAAGTTCCTTGGCGCGACTCTCAGCGGCGGCCGTTCGATCCTCCACGCGTTGCTCTAGCGACGCGTTTAATTGTTGCAACTCGGCGAAGCCTTCGGCGTTCTCAAGTGCGGCGCCGGCGATTGTGGCAATAAAATCGGCCAGGCGTTCTTCGTCCGGACCAAAGAGTTCGCGGACATGCTCGTGCGTTACGTACAGACAGGCCACGATTCGGCCTCGCACGCGGATCGGAACGCATAGCTGCGAGCGGTCGTCCGTTTCCATAGTGCTCGGACTGACGCCGTGAAGGTTTTCGTCCGTACAGGAGATAGCTCGTCCGGCCTGTAGGGCGCGCAGGACGAGCGCGGAATCGATAACCGCGCCCGGTTGTTCCACGATTGTGCCTGGAGTTTTGCCGTTGTTCTCTGTGTTGACCTCCAATACGAGGCAATGCTCGCCCCGCAGCAATCGCAATGCGGCAGCGCGGGCCGCCTCATGAATTGCCGGAGCGGCCAGGGCCGAGGCAATCTGTCTGCCTGCATCGAGTACCGTATCGAACCGATCGGCCAACGACAGGTTTTCCGTACCACGGGTTGCGCCTGCTCCGGTTCCGCTTGTCACTGCTTCGAGCGCCGCCATGATGGTTTGCGACTCTTGCGTCCAACTGTCGACGTCGGGCCAGCCCACTTCACGGCCGACTTGAGCCATTGCCTGTAGAGTCTCGGCTTCTTGGCGCCGCTGGAACAACTGCTGCGCGACTCGCAGGCTCTTATCGAACGCTTTGCGCGCCTTGGCCAGTCTGCCCCGCATTGCAAACAACAGGCCTTGTTCTCTGAGCGATTGCGCCTGGTCATTGCGGCACAGCCAACAAGCGCGCAGCGCCTGTCGGACGTAACGTTGGCCAGCCAGCATGCTGTTAGCGCGCCGCAGCGGCGTGCGATCTTCGCTCCGTTCGGCCTCCATCCGATGCGCGGTCGCCGCCCAGGCAAGCGCAGGAATGGTGTAGGCGTTCATCACGCCCGCCGCCCGCGCAATCGCTGCTCCCTCTTCGAATATCTCCGCAGCGCGAGCAATTTTGCCATCACCGATATGACGCACGCCGTCGGCCAACATCATTTCCGCGATGCCTTGAGGATCAGTGCGTGGTCGGGCAAGTTCGCGATCAAACAATTCGGCGGAGATCACGCCGTCGGTGGCGCGGGCCCAAACGTCAAAAATGATTCCCGACGTCTGCTCATCACCGACTTCAATTCCGGACTTGTAGTTCAGCTCAGATTCTTCGATCGCCCCACGCAGGTCCCCCAAGTGATAGAGCGAGGCAGCGATTTGGTATCGCGCCATATGGACTTGCCAATAGTCTCCCAGGCGTTCGAGAATGCGAACCGATTTGCGGCACTTTTCCACGCACTCTTCAAATCGCGAGGCAGCGTAGAGCGTGATGCCGTAGAAGACTAGCGATTGTCCCTGTCCCCAGGTATCTCCCAGTGCTTCGCGCATCGCGAGCGAACGCTGCGAGTACGTCAGGCCGCGGCGGAATGCTCCCACCAACGACATGCCCGGCCCGTGCTCTGAATAGGCTTGCGCGAGCTCTCGGCTAGGTTGGTAGCGCTCGCCCAGATTCATGCCCCGCATATGGGCCCAGAGTGCGCGCACCTTGCTGCAATACCAATAGCCGTGTGCGAGGTCGCTCAATAGGCGTAGCGTCAAGCGCTCCGCATCGGTCGGTGGCCTGGGCAAGCGATGCACGAACACCGAAGGCAACGCTGTATGCAGAAGCTGCACGATGCCCTCCCACACGAACAGCACCGATCCAAACCAGTTGGATTGCGGGACGGATCGGCCGAGTAACTTCAAGCCGCAGTTGAAGTGTTCGATCGCCGCGCTCATCGCGCCGCGCTTGAACGCTAACTCCCCCAGTTTGCAGCGAATCTCGGCCCTGGAGTAATCTCCCGCGGCTACCTCGGCAGCCGATTCAAAGAGTTCGCCAGCCGCGTCGTAACGGCCGCGAAGCATCAGAATATCGCCCAATCCTTCGACGACCCGGAATCGCACGGCGTCGGTATTCGCGCCACGAAGTGCGATGCGGTATTGCTGCTCCGCGATTTCAAGCGCGTGTTGAGCGCGGGCCTGATCCGCCGATTGGAGCGCATAGGGGAGCGCTGCTTCACTATCTCCGGCGGCATCAAAATGATACGCGAGTTCCGCCGCGGCGTCCGCGGTTTGATCCAACAGGTATCCGGCCGCTCGACGGTGCAGATTCTGCCGTTTTTCAGCGCTCATCCGATCGATGGCCGCTGTCCGGATCTTGTCGTGAACGAACACGCAGCGGCCGCCGTCAGGTCGCAGCCATAGCAATTGACGTTGACGGGCTTCGTCGAGCGCCGCAATCCCCGTCGCGGATTCCTGGCGGGAGAGCTGCAGCGCCATTTGCAAGTCGAACTCTTTTCCCAACACCGCGCCGGTGGATAGGAGTTCGATCGTTTCTGGCGGAAGAAGGTCCAATCGACGCGCTAGAAATGAACCGGCCCGGTTTGAAGACCCAACGTCGGCAATCGCCGTTGCCTCGACGCCCCATTCGTCCGCTTGTGCGAACAACGCGCCGCTTTCGACAAAGCCGCGGAGCACTGCCGCAGCCATAAATGGGCTGCCTTCGGCCAGTTGCACGATGCGCGAGGTTACCATCTCCGGCAATGGGCCGGCCATGGACTCGACAAGTTGCCGGACCTCTTGTTGTTCCAAGGGTGGAAGCTTCAGG
>Ga0335397_10003871_pt1 | contig 19901 bp, 23 predicted proteins | sample MAT04_FD_205740 | JGI IMG/M metagenome (GOLD analysis project Ga0335397, IMG submission 205740) | Freshwater microbial communities from Lake Fryxell liftoff mats and glacier meltwater in Antarctica - MAT-04 (spades assembly) (version 2) ... | reverse complement strand
CGTGGGCTCGCGTCGGCCAGGGTCGAACCAATGACGGAGTTGGCTCGGGCCGCGGCTCCCTGAGCCGAGTAATTCAAGCCATGGATGGCAAAGAAAAACCGATCCCACCAAGACCTGATCTTCCGCCGGTTGTTTCACCCACGCCGATCAAGCCGGTCTTCGACTCTCCTCAGCCTTCGCCGTTTCAGTCTCCACCACCCGCGCCTCCACCGGGCAGGAAAAGCAACCGGGTTCTGATCATCTGTCTGATTGCCGCACTGGTGGTCGCGGCCGGAACCGTGAGCGCCGCGGTGGCCCTCACGCTCAGCGGAAGTGACGATTCCGGTTCCAGCAATGATCCGGCCCTCGCCGACGGGGAAGGGTCCGGGACCGACGCCGGTGTCTCCGACCCAGTGGATGGGTCCGACCCTGCACCTGAATACGAACCGCCTGCCAAAGAACCCCCTGCTTACGATCCGCCTGCTTCCGATCCGGTTGTGACCTCCGCTTGGAGAACTGATCAGAAAGGCGGATGGACCGCCTTCGTCCCCAAAGGTGGTGGCTGGAGCCCGATGGTCGTAGATGAGCATGTGCCGAACCGGAGAACGGTCAGCAGGCAGTACGGGCCCGGGTCGACCCTGGCCGTCTACTCAACCCCGGCCGACAGGCCGGATCCGGGCCTGTTGGGCAGCGACATCGCGTCAAGCTCATATCTCGTCAACGGAGCCCAGGAAATAGTCATGGAACCCGGTGTCGGCACGCAATTCGAACCTGCCTGCGGCTACTCGAGGTGTATCGACTATCTGATCGACTCCGGCAGCGGCGGTTTCGCGGTCCTGGTGAGCGCCCCCACGGTTGCCGAGGCTCAAGAAATCGGCCGGGCTACCGCTAAATCAATCGGGTAATCGACCGCAGCCGGCCCGGCGCCAACTGAATCCGGTTCAGGGGGCGATGTTGACGGTCCTCGTTTTCCCGACACCGAAAAGCCTTGTTTGAAGGGCCAGTTCACTGGCCGCCGCCTTTCGGGAAGGTCCCACGTACACAACCCAGAGATCATCCCGGTCGTAGGCCCACGGAATATCGGCCGATTGAAAGATGTGGGCTTCCGCACCCATGTCGTTTATGTGTCTGGCCTCCTTTTCGGCTTTCGCGGACGACCGGAAGGCACCCAGTTCGGCGATATAGGTATAGGGAGGAATCGCGGTCGGTGTGAGCGTCAAGACCTGCCCTTCGTCCGAGGCTAGAGGTGAGTCCGCGGGGACCGGTGCATCCGGGCTCTGTTTCTCCACAGTCACATCGTCCACACGGGGACGATCCTTACTTTCTCCCCCCATCAGGACGGAATATCCGGCGAACGCCGCGGAGGCGAAGAACAGCACGACCAAGACAGTCACCCAGAGTGTTCTTCGCCGACGACCATGCTGGCCCGTACCGCGGGACTAATGTCGGCAGTCGGCCATACCGGTGTTGGCGGCTGGACTTGCGGTTCGGGCGGAACTGGCGAAGCGGGCGGGGGCGGGGCTTCCGGACGGCCTGTGTCCGTCCCGAGGTTGAGGCGGGGCTGGGGTCTGATCGGCGGCAGCTTCGGCTGCGGTTCGGGCCCCACGGTGTCGTCCTTGTCGCCGGTCAAGTCAGAGCACTCCAGATCTCATGGTGAAGACCTCGCCAGATGAAGATGCTGAGCAGAAAGAACATGGACGGAACCAGCCAGAGGACCAGCATCAAGCTTCCCATGATCACGCCGGGGGCGGGGGTCCCGCCGGAGTCATTCTTCGCTCAGATCCTGGATGTGCGGTCCGGAGACGTCCATTGGCAGGCTCTGGTCAACCAGCCTGAGCGCCCGGCTTTCGGTGGTGGGACCGGCATAGACAACCCAATAGCCGTCGACGAAAGGCGGGTTGTAGTTGTCCGATTTGAGAATCCAGCTTGAGATTCCCTGACCGGTCAGCTCTTCGGCTTTATCCGCTGCCTCCTGCCTTTCATACGGTCGGAACGACGCCAGCTGGGCCACGTAGGTTTCTGGTGCTGAGTACCCCGGCTCTCGATGGTACTGCGAGAACAGGGCCCGGGTAGGTTCAGCCTCCACCACAGGCGGTTCAGGCTGGGGTTCCGGAGTGGTCGAGGTGGATTCGGATGTCGAAGCCACGGTACCCTCGACGATCCTGGTGCTGTCGCCGTCCCGGGTCAGGAAATACGCCCCGACCGCAGCCATAGCGAGAATCACCAGAACGAGCAGGATAATGACCGCCCTGTACCCGCCATTGCCCGAACCGTCGGTACCGGCCGGCGGCGGGGTGCTCACCGGCTGGCCGGTCGGTGGTGGTGGTGGTGGCATGACTGTTCGCCTGGCCTTGGGGTCGATCGGCGGCGGTAGAGGTGGTGGTGGCATCACCCGGGTCGGTTCCGCGGCGGGATTGGCCAAACCGGCGCCGCAACCGACGACCGCGCAGCCCTCCCCGTCCTGCCAGCAGTCGGTGTGGTGCACGGCACCGCAGTCATCGCAAACCTCGACTTCGTTGTCCGCCTTTAGCGGGAAGCGGCAGTAGGGACACACCCTGCCGACGTCCTCGGCTCTCGCGTTCATCCTGGTCATCTCTTATTCCTCCACGTTGTTGACAAATGCGTCGCCGACTCCGGCCGCGATTCCGTCGGCGGCGTATGCCCCGGCCGTTGCCTTATCCGTGGGCCCGACCGCCACGACCCAGTATCCGTCGGTCAATCCGGGATAGTCATCCCCCAGGATAATTTGGGCAGGGATGCCGGTGCTGGTCATCCGCAGAAGACGCTTTTCCGCATTCGGGCGACCCGGGAAGGATCCCAGTTGGGCAATGTACGAGCCGCTCGCGATTGAAGGTGAGCTTCCGCTCGTCGTCGTTGTGGCCGCAGATTCGGCTGCGGCCGCAGCGGCCTGAACTTCGGCGCTGGCTTTCGCAAACTGAGCATCGGAAACGTTCAGCTGGCCCTGGAGGTCGGTGTTCTGTGACCTGAGTTCCTTGACTGTTGCGCCAAGGGCGGCGATCTTCGCCCCCGAACCCACCTGTTCATTCTGAGCTTTTTCGTTGGCCGTCTGACTCGCTGCCAGCTGGTCCTGCAGGTCGCTCTTGTCGTTCAGGAAGTAGGTCAGACCACCGCCGATCAGCGCACCGGCCAGGACTCCACCGATAGCGGCCAAAGCGATCTTGCTGCGGATCCCGTCCGATCCGGAAGAACCTGCTGGTGAGCGCGTGGCATCGGGCCTCACCGGTGGTGGCGGATTCTGTCGTGATGGCGACGTCGGCATCGGAGGCATGACCCTGGTCCGGGCGGAGTCGCCGGCATGCCCTCCGCCACAACCAACGACCGCGCAGCCACCGCCGTCATTCCAGCAGTCCTCATGGTGAATCGCGCCACAGTCGTCGCACCTTTCGGCGGCGATTCCCTGCTTCAACGGAAACCCGCAGTACGGACAGGTCCTGCCGGTTTCTTCGGCGGTAACCGAGATCTGACTCACTTTTGTCCTCTTCCGTTCAGTGTTTCGTACACATCGTCCATCACTTTCTGGATCGCGTAGGTCTCCTGGCTGAGGCCGATCGTGTCGTCCACTGGCTGGTACTCGGGCTCAAATGTGACCGCGACCCCGACCGGTATTCCTTCTGCATCAAGTGCTGCCATCTGGCTCGCTTTGTACCTCTCGCCGTTTCGAATTCCACCCCAACCCGATTTGAACGCGGGAGTCCAGGACTTTGGAAATGCCAGACCGGCACCCCAGTTGTAGTCCCAGCCTGGTGATTCCGGTGGGAGCGTGGATCCGTCTTCGCGCCCGTCCCTGCTTGGACCCTTTGGCTGACGCATCGCCTCAAGGACAACCTCGGCTGTTTCTCCAAACGGGCCGTCTGATCCTTCAGCCATTGCCAGTGCGAAGCGGGAAGCATCAACTATGTCCCATTCGAACGTCCCGAATTGGGGAATCTTCGCTTTGGCGGATGATTCGATCTCTGCCGGATCAAATTCGGTTGCGTTGCAAGTGGGATCGGTTGGGTCGAGGCTATCCGGCTCCAGCGAATTCGGCACCAGGCGATCTACCCCTGCCTTCTTCAAGTAAGCATTGAAATTGTCGACAACCGCCTCGGAAGAGCCAAGCTTGTCCTGAGTCCTTTTGACAGTGATGCGCTGTCCACAGTTGCTGGAACCAGTCAGCGCCAGCATCGTCGGCTTGGGCAGCTGGTCGGCTCCGGATGCATCGAGACATTCCATCGCTGAAACTGGCTTGGCCATCGAGTAGATGGCGTGCGGAACGTCAGCGTTCACCGCTGCCGGTTCCGGCCAGCCATTGACTGTGACCGCGACTTCCACATCTCCCGGGTAGAGCGCCGCAGTTTGCCTGGCCGAATTCATCAAGGCCGCCATGACTTCGTCCCGGCGCCAGGGAGATTCGATCTTTGCCGCAGATTCCTGTCCGGTTTCGACGGTCCGCGCGGTTTCGCCCGTTGTCTTGGTCGGCTCGGAAGAGTCAGCAACATCGATGACCACCGCCAGAATCACCCCGAGCAGCAGCCCGGCTGCCAGAGCGACAGCACACGCCACGATCTTCGCGCGGACAGAACTCATCCGTTCAGGCAGACGTAGCCAAGGGTTTCGTCAACGCGGGGCTTCCATCTGGCGTAACGATCGTCGTCAACTGCATACCCGCCCTGATAGACCCATCGTCCGGCCTCAAATTTAACCCAGGTAACCCCGTCAAAATATCCGTTGCAGCCCGCGTTGTCCGCGCCCGGACCGTCGTATCCAATGCCGGTCAATTGGACCGTCGCAACGTTCGATTTACGGTCTTCGCCAAGGATTGCGACTCGCACCCCTGATGGGTCCAGGTAGGCGGCATTATTCGATTGATCGACTTCCCCTGGTGGCGGGGGCGGCATCGAAGGCTGGGAAGGTGGCGCCGGGATCGGCACCTGGTGAGCGGTTCCACCGGGACCGCCGGCGCAGGCAACCACTGCGCAGCCCTGGTTGTCGTTCCAGCAGTCGCGGTGATGGGCCGACCCACAGACACCGCAGGTCGTTATTTCATCCTGCTCTTTGAGGGGGAAACGGCAATAGGGGCAGGAGCGCCCGGTGTCGTTGGGGCCGGCGAAACCTTCGCGTGGTCTGCTCATCGCGGGGGTTCCGGAACGGCTGGCGTCGTCACGCCTCCCTCGTTAGATCCAGCCACGCCGGTAACTGACTGCGCCTGAGACTGATCTTCAGGTTTCGTGGCAGGGGCTTCGGCGTCGGTCCGGGTGATTGCCTCTGGCTTGTCGTCGCCGGACAGCACCTGGTACCCGCCGAAGCCAATTCCGAGTCCGACGATCGCGGCGACCACCATCCAGACGATCAATCCCGTGGCGAAGCCTCTTTCGGTGCGAGTCGGCTGGACCGTCTCTTCGACCGCGGCGACCGAAGACCGCTCGGATCCACGCCGGTGGGGATCCTGCCCCTGGAACGGCTTGGGGGTGCCACGGTTGAAGTGCTCGACGACCTTGCCACCCTCCCAGACGAAAACTCCTTCGGTGCCGGCGAGCGGATCAACGACCAGGGCGATCTGCGACGGGCCATTGAAGAAGTTCTCCTGGATGAACATGTCGTGATCCGAAAGAAAGATTCCGAACCCGGGATGGCTGTGGTACCAGCCGACGATCTGGCTCTCGGGGTATTCCTCATCGATCACCTTGTGGATGTATTCCCAGGAGTCCTGCGTAAAGGTCAGGGTTGCCCGCTGCTCATCGGCGCTGATCGCCGCAATGGCCGCTTCGACCACCGGCAGTTTGTTTCCCTCCTGGCTCCACCCGACCAGGACGCCGCCGACTTCACGGTCGCTGTTACCGAAGATGTGCGGATAAACCGTGTCAAAACAGGCCTTGCGAATCCCGATGATGTAGTTCTCGTCGGGAGGCGTCTGCTTCGGCTTACGTTTGCGTCCAGGTGTCGCCATCAGTGAACCTCCACTCCGGTCAGCGGCCTTGAAGCATTGACTTCCAGGCCGACCAGTTCATCCAGATCTATGCCCGGCTCGATCTTTTCGCGAAGAACCCAGTCCGCAGCCTCAAGGTCTAGTGCATCCCCGGTGTTGAAGGAGCGCCAGGCGATCATGTCTTTGAGCCTTCGTACCAGGTCGGGCAGGCTTTCCGACGCGCTCCAGGTGCCGATGCAGACGCCGCCGTTTCGCTCCGGGCTGAGCAGGTTCGGATGGAACACCGGCGTTGTCCAGACCACGACCGGAGGGCGCCGGGGATAGTCACGGTGAAGGTAGACCTCGCAGCGGTGGACCCGTCGCTTCACCAGTGATCCGTCAATCAACGCCAGGCCAGGGGAGTCAAGCATCAACTGATACCGCTCTGGCGGATTCCCTTCGCTGTGAAAGCCGAGCAGACCCTGCTGTTCTGCCTCTTCCATCTGGCGAAGGTCGCTGATCAGACGTCGCGAGCGTGGAGTCAATTCGACCTCTTGCCGAGCGATCCGATGATCGTGCCGGCCGGGGCGGTGCGGATGAACGCTCGTTCCATGCCGTGACGGGCAACCAGCACGTCGCCTTCCGGGATTCCGAGCTGGACCGGGGTCATCTCCAATACCGGTGATTCACGATCGACCGAGTGGGTGAAACTGAGCCGCCATGTTTCTCCGCACTCGGTGCAGTAGCCAGCGTCGGAATTCAGGGAGTCGACCAGTTTGCCGATGGATTCTTCGTGACCGCAGGTGCCACAAACCGCGTTCAGTGCAACTTCGTGCTCGAACTCAACGATCGCCCCTTCACCGAGCTCGGACTCGGCGATCGTCAGGGCATCGGCCAGGATGGTTTCGGAACCGGAGATCGTTTTCGCATCGCTGAGGTCGTAACTGTCGTGGCTCATGCAGTCCTCGCGGGGCTGATAGCGGACCACATACGAATCGTGGGTGAGTCCGACGAAATGAAAGCCGGCGCCGGCCAGTTCGGGTTCGCCGAGCCGATCACGATGAAGGAGCTTGACTGCCTCCTGCGCTTCCATCGCTCCAATGACGCTGGCCGAAGTGGCGGTGGTCGGCACCTTGCCTTCAGCCATCTGTTCCTTGCTGAGCAGCGCACAGGACCGGCGGGCGGCGATCAGTTCATGGTCCCGCTCGCTCATGGTGCACTCGTAGCAGGCGGTTTCCGGCGGGATGAAAACCCGGACCACACCCATCAGGCCTTCGATGGCCCCGTCGATCCAGGGGGTCCCCGTCTTCCAGCAGGCCTGGTTCACAAAGAGCCTGGCCTCCCGATTGTCAAGACCACCGATGACCAGGTCGACCTCATCGATCAGGCCGAGTCCGACGGTCAGCCGAACGTCACCGTCGATTCCGATGACGTCGACGTCACTGTTGAGCGCAGCGGCCCTCTCCGCCAGGACCTCGGCTTTGGACCTTCCTTCATCTTCCGGACGGAAGAAGACACAGCGGGCCAGGTTGGAGTACTCGATGTGATCGAAGTCCGTGATGATGATCTGCCCGACGCCGGTCAGGACCAGGTTCTTGACGATCTCGTTGCCGAGTGCACCGGCCCCGACGACCAGGACCTTCGCGTTCGCAAGGTGGTCCTGGTCCCACCAGCTGATCAAGTTCTGGCGGTGATACCGGTCGACCCCGTCGTCCGGCTGGACTTCAATCCGGTTCTTGAGGTCGGCAGGCTCCATTGGGTTCAGCCCGCGGTGATCTCCGCCACGAGTCGCAGCACGTCGTTCTCGGCCACACCGGCATCGGCCAGAGTCTCGTTGTCGTTGATCTGACGGCCCGACTGCTTGTGGTGAAACTTGTATGAGAGCGGCTGCCCGTCGGGTCCCGTTACTGGCAGCTGGAGCAGTTCAACGAGCTTGCCAACTATCCGGCCGGTAGCAACATCACCGGGGACGGTGACCTCTTCGGTCTTGTTCCCCGTTGCATCAACGATCGTCAGGTCCATTGTTTTCTTTCCGTCGCTTTCTTCATTTCCCGGGTTTTCGGCTGCTACCGCAGGCCAATTGCAAAGTCATCGTCTTCGTCAGCGGGCGAAACGCTGCTTGTCGGCAGCGGCTGCCCGGTTGGCGGAGGCGGCAAAGGTGGAGGCGGCATGACCGCTGAAGGTATCCCGGCGTTCGGGGCCGTTTCGACCGAGGGAGGCTTTTCGTCGGGTAGTGCCGACCCGGTTGGCGGAGCGACCGGCTTTCTCAGGCTGATGTCGACCTCTTTGACGCCGAACTCAACATTTCCCACGGGGAAGATCCCCGAGTCTTCATTCTCCGATGCCCAGCGGGCGGCGATGCCGTCCAGAGGGCTGGCCACGTTGTAGATCCGCCACTGGATCATGTCGCCCATCTTCGAGATCACATCAACGAGGGTGGTTCCGGCTGCCCAGTAATCGGCGATGCAGTAGTACTCGCGGATGTTCGGGTGGAATATCGGTGTCAGCGGAACGGCATATGGTTTCTCTGCCGGATAACGCCTCGGCAGCATCAGCTCGACCTTGTGAACCTCACGAAAGTTGGGCTGCGACCCGTCCAGGAAAAGTCCCTTGACCCGATATTCGATGTTGTAAGTCTCCGGCGGCAGCCGGCTTCCTACCGGTTCAACAGTTATGTGCGGATGGCCCGACAGCGAATCGCGCACCAGTTCGAAGTCGGCCTGGAGCCGTCTCAGTCTTGGATTCATCCTTGAATTCCTTGGTCACGCTGCACGATTTGGACCGTCTCCCCGACGTCACTGGACGATTTAGTTGAAGCGAGCGTGGAATATTACCGCGATCCGCCGATAACGAAAGCTGCTGTGTCAGTTCATTCGATGCGGTTGTCGGGATCGGGACCTGCCGGAGGCTGCTTGTCCTTGATCACGATGTCGATGTCATCCTCAGGCGCAACCGGCGGCGTGGTGCCAGCGGCTGGGGCCTGTGGTGCGACAGGCGCAACTGGCAACGCGGGCTGCTGTGCCTCGACCCACTGGGTGCCGTCCCACCAGTACCGGCCATCGTCACTCCATTGGGTAACGGGGATATCGACCCGGATCTCGACCAGCTTGTCGGAATCAGCCGCATAGACGATCAGATAGACCAGAAGGGGGATGAAGCAGATGACCAGGCCGATTACTGCCCAGAGAATACTGAACTCCTTCTTCTTGAAGAGCACCACCGCGTCCGGGGTCCGGTTCTGGATGACGTATCCCTCGGCTATGTAACCGGTGATCGTCTGCTCCAGAGCCTGTTCACTCGAGACACTGACCATCTGATGTTTTGTCGCCATTGATCTTTCCCCTTGGTACTCGAGTGAAGTGTTATCGAACAGTTGTCAAACTACGCCGGACGGGCTTGCCAGCTCAGATGCTGGTCCGACCAACCCTCCGGGAAATTCATCTGCCGATCAGGCGCTGGCTGCCAAGGCGATCAGGTAGACCAGGAGGCTGATGCCCCAAACGGCGCAACCAACGATTCCAAGAATGAACCCGGCCTGTGCCATTCCGGCACCTTCCATGCCCGGGTTCGCGGCGATCTCATCCTTGGCCTGCTTGCCGAAGATGATCGCGAGAATCGCGCAGATTCCGCAGCAAAGGATTCCAACGATGCCGAGCACCAGAGATGGGGTCGCCTTGCTGCTGGATCCCACCGGCTGCACATAAGCCTGGGCGGGGGCGGGCTGCATGGGCGGGGGCTGCTGGGGCGGCGGCGGCGGGGCGGGTTGATCGGTCACTGGACGAGCCTTTCAGAGTGGTTTGGGTCAGGTACTGAATAGTTGCGGAAGCATGTATGAATAAGAGTCGTAGTTGTAGTCGTCACCATAGGAGTAGTCATCGGTGGCGCTGACGGCGACGATGATGATTGCGATGTAGGCGATGATTGCGATGGTCCACAGGGCCAGGCCGACGATCCCGAGAATCACTCCAGCCTGCGCCTGCCCCCGCCCTTCCATACCGGGGTTTTCATCGATCTCGCGCTTGGCCATGATGCCGAAGATGATCGCCAGGACGCCCGGAATGATCGGACACACGGCGATGCTGCAGATCCCAAGTACCATCGATGCCGTGGCTTTGCCGCTGGTGCCCTGGGTAACCGGTGGATATGGGCTTTGGGCGGGCTGGACATGGGTCGGAGGACCCGGTGGCGGGGGTGGGGGGGGCTCGTATGGTGAGTTCATCGCGATGTGCTCCACTCTCGTACGTTGGAAACGCTGCTCGTCGTTGCCCGCGAGCAGCATGGTCGCAGTTCTACCGTCTCCCGATCGGTAATGCAACTTCCTCAAGGCCCGGCATCGTGCGACGCAAGCATCTCATAACATCAAAGGATGCAGCATGCAGACAATACGGTCGGCAAACCTGGAGGTCCAATCACACCGACTCAGGCGCACCCCGCAGGTGACGGGCATGTCCACGCGCGACGTTCGCGCACCCCTGAGTCAACTGGCTTGACGCTGCTACTCGCGGGCTGCGTCCCATTTGCGGTCGGCGGCGCCATTTCAGTGGTGGGAGGCGAAGGCACGCTGCCGGCCCTCTGTCCGTTCCGGCTGGCGACGGGCGTTCCCTGCCCGCTTTGTGGAGGAACCCGTGCCTTCGTTTTCGCAGCTTCCGGCGATTCACGTTTTCTGTCCTACAACGCGTTCTGGGTTTTTGTGGCAGTGGCCATGATCGTAATGGGAGTGATCATGATGATCACCCGCCGCTCATTCAGCCGTTTCTGGCGGCCAAGTAGCCGGGCTCCGCTCTACCTCGTAGTCACGCTGCTTTCAGGCGGATGGATCTGGTCGCTCACGCACCAGGCCAGCATCCTCACCTGATTTCAGGCCCCTAACTCAGGGAGGTGGTGGCGGTGAGTGCTCGGCCGCAGGATCAACACCGAAGCACTGCCGGGATCCAGATACGAGAGTGAGATCCCGATCATCGCGCACCACGCTCAGGCGGTGTTGGCGCTAATGGGTCAACCGGATTCTCGCCCGGGCGCGAGACTCCATCCGTCCATGCGGCGCCATCCCACCAGCGCATCTGGTCGGTGACTTCCGGATCGGGAAACCAGCCGGCGGTAGAAGCCACCGGGGTTGACGGCGAACGTTGACGGCCGACCATCACTGCTACCAGGACCACGGCCACAACGACGCCTATGAGGAACAGGAGTACAAGTATTTCGAGCGGTCCAACATTGGGCATCAGGCAGTTCCTTTCTTATTCGAAATCAATCCGGGTCCTTCCTTGAGGTGCCGGTGGCACTTCCGGCTGATGCGGAACGCCGGGAGGGGCAACCGGTGCGGCAGACGCAGACCCGGGAGGCAACGAAACCTGCTCGGTCCATGCGGCCCCATCCCACCAGCGGAGCTGGTTCGGAATCCAGGGATCGGGATGCCAGGCGGCTGGGGCGCTCGCTGGGATGGTGGTGGGTTCGTGACCTGTCGGGACATGGTTCTTTGGAGCAAACAGGAGCAAACAGAACCCGACAAGCATGGGGATGATCAGGATGACTTCACCAAGAAGGAACCCTGTGGCAAATAGGAGACCCATGACTGCTCTCGCTAAACCCACAAGGACCAATGCCCCTGACACCACCAGGATCAAGTTATCGATTCGAAAACTACGTCGAAAACATCCTGTGATTGCAACCACAGAAAGTGTTGATACTGCCAGAGCTATGGCTCCGCGAATCACCAGTGAGTATCCCCGCTCATAGCTCGACTCTACGATCGCGTAACCGAACAAAGCTACGAACAACAGCGACAAGAGTGAGCTGTAAACGGCGATCATGATTCGCCCGGTAGCCGCCAACTTCCCGGTCTGATAGACGGCTGAAAGCGGTCGTCGGTCTCCAGGTGGGTTGTTACTTGTGGCGCTCATTGGCCTGGATTAAAGTGTTCGGTCCACCGCTGGCCATCCCACTTGCGCAGCCGGCCTGAGCCCGCCGGGACCGAATGCGGGTAAGTCCTTACCGCTCCCACGCCGGCCTCGGCGCATAGTCATCGGTCCACGCCTGCCCGTTCCAATACCTGTACTGGGCAGGGTTGTTCGGATCGGGCTGCCACCCGGCCGGCGCCTGCGTCTGGACAGGAACCGGTTGAGGAGCGGACCGTGGAACCGGGGACGGCGACTGCCGGAACAAATTGGAGTCAGCCGCGATCGCGCGCTGCGAACCTCCGGCAATACCTGCCAGGAGGAACAGGAGCCCCAAGGCAATCAGCATGAGACCGACAGTTCCGGAGATCAGAAAGTCGCCGAAATAGTCCAGGCCGCTTTGCCAATTGATCGCATTCAGAGTCGCAGCACTTATCAACCCGCCAACGAGAAGAGCAACCGCCACCACCCAGTTATCGACGGTCTTCGAATGGCTCGCCACAGCTGCAACACAAAGGATGCTCAGAACCACCACGGCTAGAATTCCCGCCCCGAACAGTCCCGTAGTGAGTTCGTCTCCATTGCCGGAGTATTCGAGAATGTCGGCCATCGTGCGGACCGCAACTGTGCCCATCCCCAGTGATCCAATCCAGATCAGGAAGATGCCGAAGCCACCCGCGGCACCAGACGAATATCCGCTGGAAGCGCCGATCGGAACCGTCCGTCGCGAGCCCCCGGAGATTGCCGGTAGCGGCGCGGCCGGTGGCGGCCGCAGCGGGGTTTGCACCAGCGGTGCAGCAGGGGCGGGCGAGGGGACCGGAGGTGCCCGCATCACTTCAGTTGGTTGCTGCTGCCTTTCCGGAGGCGGCACTGGAGCCGGCTGGGAGTAGCTGTCCGACCAGTCGGGCGGACCGGGCGTTTCTTCAGTCTCGAAGTCTTCGTGACTTAGTACCAGCCGGCCGTCGGGCGGCGGCGGGCCGTCCGGCTTTTCCTCCGAACCCCCGGTCATGGCTACTGCCCGGTGTCAGACAGGGGACGGATGTTGTCCGTCCACTCAGAACCGTCCCAGTAACGGGCGGTCTGTCCGTCGGCCTGGGGGTACCAGCCTTCCGGTGCCATCTCCGGTTCGGTGACCGGTTCCGGCTCGGGCTGAGCAACCGGCTGCTGCACGGCAGTCTCGGGTTCCGGCTGAGCGACCGGCTGCTCCGTCGCCTGGGCAGCGGGCTGTGCAGTCGGAGGGCTGTAAGGCTGCGCCGTTGGCGGGCTGTACTGCTGGGCAGGCGGCTGCGAAGTCGGAGGTGCATATGCGGGCGCGCCCGGCTGAGCCTGCCCGGGAGCGGCGTAGGGCTGGGCCGACGGGCCGGAGCTGGCGAACATCCCCTGAACCTGCTTGCCGAATCCTTCATCCTCGATCGGAGGACCGAAAGCAAGGCCGGCACCGGCAAGGCCACCGAAGCCAAGCAGAAGCAACCAGGCCAGTATCGAGAAGATCGAGGTTCCGCCATCGATGTTGAACCCATCCACCTGATAACCAAAGGCGAATGCTGCGGCACCCCCGGCCAGTAGTGCGGCGAGGACAACATTGCCGAGATCGAGTGCACGCATCACGGGCTTGAAGAGGCTGGTCGCTGCACAACCAATCAGGGCGAGTGCTCCGACGATCCTGAACATGAGGAAGGGAATGCTGCTCTGGTCAAGATCGATGATTCCGGCAAGCAGTGCGATCAGACCGGCAAAGATCAGCCCGATGCGACCGATTGTTGCCAGGCGCCCAACGATGTCAGGCGGGGACGAGACGGTTGAACCCTCATTCATTGCAACAAGCTCCCTCTTCGTGAGATCAGACTGGACCCGGGCACCCTACAACGAATCGGCCCGGGAAAAATAGATGCTCGCCGCGAACAGCCCGTGACATGTGGTTCAACTGGTCAAGGCCACGACAGCGATGACGATCACGATGACGATCAATACGTTCAGCGCCACGGAGATCCACCCCATGATCAGACCGGCCTGAGCCTGTCCACGGTTTCGCAGGTTCGGATCTGCCCGAATCTCATTCTTGGCTGAAACACCAAGAATGATCGCGAGGATCGCCAGCACGAAACCGGCCAGGGTCCCGAGGATGGGCACGCTCAGATTTCCACCGGTAACTGCAAGCAGAGCGAGAATTCCCAAGATCATCGACGCCGTTGCTTTGCCGGACTGAGTACTCACTGGCGCATATGGCATCTGAGCCCCGGCCGGCGGAAGCGGGGGCGGAAACTGCGCCGTAGCCATCGGTGGGGCGGGTGGCTGCATTGCCGGCGAAGTGGGATATGGAGCCATCGCTGGTGGGTCCACCCTGGTCGGAGCCGCAGCGGCCGGCGGGGCCGGTGGTGGAGGCGGCATCGGCACCTGCGCCCGTCCGGTCGGGGCCGGTTCGGGATCCGGAATTATTTCTATGCGCTTCTTTTCGCTCATGCCTCTTCCCTGAGTTGGACCGCCGCAGCATCGCATAGTGGGCGGCGGAGCTACGGCATGGAGACGAAAGCAGACTGGTGGACGGCCTGATCAATCCGTCAGGCTCACCGCGGTCCGGTGTGGTCAGTCCACTGCTGGCCGTCCCACCAGCGATACCGGGTCGGATCGCCGGGATCATCGAACCAGCCTGCAGGCACGGCCGTCTGGGCAAGAACCTGTGTTTCAGCAAAGGCAATCTGATGGTGTCCGCCTTGCGGATTCGGGTCAGCCAGTTTCCGATTCAGACCAGCCCAGAGCAGAACCGCGCCGGTCCCGAGGGTCAGTGCCCCGAGCACCCCGACCGGGCCGGCCCACCTTGCCCAGTAGTACCCCTGCCAGTAGTCGTTCCCCAGCGAATCAACCCACTGACTGATCTCGTTGGGGCCCTGGATCGCGAAGGTGGCAACCCAGCCCGCGGCCGCGACCAGGGCGATGTCGGCAAGAAGATTCGATCGCCAGAGCGAGACCGAAGCGCCGCAGATAACGAGCAGTGCCACCACCGCGCCGAAAACAGAAACCATCGTCTGATCCTTGCCGTAGAACGAAACGGCGAGGCCGATGATAACTGCGAACGCCATGAAGGCACCCAGGATGAGAACACCTTTTCCGACCCCGGTGAGCGCGTTCGGTGGATATCCCTCCAGCGCCCGCTGACGGCCCAGACTCAGAAACAGCGACCCGAGGACGAGCAGGCTTCCCAGACCGAGGATGAAAATCCCGACGAGCAGCACGGTATGTGGCCAGTACGAGTAGTCGTATTCCGAGAATCCGAGGATGTCGTAGACCGAGAACTTCGGAAAGGTCAGGAATGCGCACCAGGATGCCGCGAAAAGAACCGCCATGTCGATGTGGGGCACGCGGACGAAGAGTGAAACAACCGCCCCGATCATGACCAGAATCGCCAGCAGCACACCGAGCGAGGTCAGAACATTGAAAGACCACAGGAAGGACCAGTCATCGAGCTGCCACCCCATTGCGCCCACGGCCGTGACCAGAGCGCCGAGCGCGATGACCGACTTTGAGATCCAGTTGAGCGGATTCCGAATTGAAGGGTTCAATGTGTCTTTCTGTTCACGCGGTGTGATCGGTCCACTGCTGTCCATCCCAGTAGCGCTGTCCACCGGTCCCGGCAGGATCGGGGTACCAGGCCGCCGGGATGGCGGCCGGGACCGGACCGGCAACCGGAGTTGATGGACCGTGCCGGACTTGACTTCCGAAGTCGGAAGTCAGCAGACAGCCGACCAGCAGGATCGGCACAGAAAACACGGTGAAGTAGACCGCGAACTCAGGGTCACCGAACCCGATTCCTTCTCCGCTGAGTGATTCGACCACAACCGCCACGGAATAGACCGCGGAGACCGAGGCGAGCGGTATCACCCATGAAGCGCACCACAGCAATGCAGTTTCCAGCCGTGCCTGCGAGAAGAAGAAGGACAGAATCGCGAGTACCAAGGTTCCCACCGAGAAGGCGAGCGAGAAATAGGCAATCGCCGGAGTCCCGTCGTTTGTCCCGATGCCCGTATAGCTCAGCCATTCATAACCGTCACCGAGCAGTTTCGCCTGGCTGACGATGAGGATGCCGATACCGAGCAGAAGAATGACGCGGCCGACCAGACCGGAGATTCGAGACCCCGACCCAACCTCGGCGGTCTTTCCCAATCCTGTTGAAATTCCGCCCAGGAGCAGCAACGACCCGACCAGAAGAAGGAGCGTTCCCGCAATGCCTGCCCAGCCCCACCAGATGAGGTCATCGATGAAGCCACCCATCGGGTAGTAGAGGCTGGGAATGGCAAGACCAGCCGCAAAACCAGCCAGTATCAGGATAGAACGATCAAGCGTGAGTGAACGCAGGAACAAGCCGACGAACACGAGGCACAGAGTTGCCAGCCCGAGAACCACGGCGAGCCCGGCTGCAATCCAGTACGCCTTCTCACCGGAGGTGGCCCAGCCAATCTCGAAGTCGACTGGAAAAGCAATTGCGTATGTGGCAGCCGACAGGACGCCCATGAGAATCAAGACCTTGCCGATGATTCCCAGGGCACCGCTCGAATAAGAGCTGACGGTCGCGGCCGGCAAGCTCGTGGCCGCGACTGGCGGCCGAACTGGTGGCGCCGGTGGAGCTGGCGCGGCCACCGGAGGCGCGGGTTGGGCCGGGGGTGGCACCGGCATCTGCTGGGTCGTGTCCGGCATCGAGGGTTCGGCGAAGTCTTCAGCGCCGAGAACTATGCGCTGAGTCTCGTCCGGACCGGCTCCCTCAGTATTCCCTTGATCCGTCACGTCGAAAAGCTCCTTCTTTCGAACAACACTCCGAGCGGGTCAGCTTACTGTGAGGTCAGCCGATTCGCAGGAGCCGGCCGGTTCCCTGACACTAGTAAGGAGGAAGGTCGTCGTGCCAGCGGCCGAGCGTGCGGAAAGCCCGCCAGAAACGGCGCTTGGCGCCCTCTTCGTCGAGGGCGTCGTCGATCTCCGGTACGAACAGGGCGTCGCAGGCCGGGGTGAATGCCTGGATCTCGCCATCGCGGGCTTCGACCGCGCGGGAAAGCGGGATGTCGAGTCCGTTCAGAACCTCGAGCGCGCCGTCTCCCATGATCACGATGATCTTCGGCTGCACGATGTTGAATTCGTCGGCAACCCGGTCGATGCAGGCGGCGTCGGCTTCAGCCGGATCGTCCACCGGGCATTTGGCGCAGACCGTGCCGTAAACGACAGACGGATCGATGTTCAGGCGCTTGAAGCTCTTCATCAGCGCGTTTCCGGCCCGCCCGTAATAAGCAACGCCTTCTTCGATCTCTGAAATCATGGGCGCGTACTTCAGCATCATGATGTCGGCCTGCGGGTGGCCGGAACCCAGCACCGGCATTACCTTGGTCCGCGAACACGCTTCGCAGGCCTGCAGTTCGCGGCTCAGCTGATTCAGCTCCCGGATCGCTTTTTCCAGGTACTTCTCTTTGATCTCGTTATCGGTGACGGGCATCGCTGATCCTTTCTTTGACGCCCCGCGCGCGCCTCCTTCATCGGAGGCTCCATGCATCAGCTCTTGCTGCCCGTCCGCTTCGCCCCGCGCTGTCTTTGCTTGCCGCCCTTTACCGCCTGCGGATCGCTGACCGAACGCTTTGCCGCCTTTGGCCGGCCGGTGGTCTGCAGAAACTTGAGAGCCTGGACGTAGACGAGATTCTTGTGGCGCCGGGTGATCTCCGCGTCCCGCATCGACTCGAGGAATTCTTCCGGTCCGTCGAAATCGTGGAGCCGCACCCGCACCGAGCCGAGCCCCTGGGCGACGTGGTTATCGGAGCCGGCCGCGGGGGTGATGTTGTACTTGCGGGCGAAACGCTCGGCCTCTTCGTTGAAGGACGTGATCGCGACCCGCGGGTTGAAGACCTCCATCAGATCGATGTCTTCAACGATGTTGAGCAGGTTCTCGTAGTCGGGAACCGAGTGGAGGCGATCGAACGGATGCGGCACGTAAACCAGTCCGCCCTGGCGTTTGATCTCGGTGATCGTGTCTCGCATCGAAGTTCCTTTGGGGATCTTCTCCTTGATGAACAGGCCGATCACTTCACCGGCATCGCCGGTCATGACTTCTTCCGCAATGATGATCTTGAAGTCGTCCATGCCTTCGACCACTTCGGCGGCCGCGTGGGCGCCGGAGACTTCGTTGTGGTCGGTGATCGCGATCGCTCCGAAGCCACGGTCGCGTGCGGTCTCGATCAGCACCTCGACCGGGGTCGCGCAATCGGACGAATGGTCCGTGTGCATATGGAGGTCGACGTCGATCAGCGGGCGATCCTTCAGCCGCTTGCGAATGGTTTCGTTGCGCGTCTGGTCCTGGCGGCGGGAAGCGAGGCGCTCGTAGATCCCCTCGACCTCATTGACCACCTGCGACCAGGTCTTCAGCAACTCCCAACCCGTTGCCGCTGTGCTCAATGTCTTCATCAACTTGCGATCCTCGGCCAGGCGTGCGACCTGGCCGGCCATGGTTACCGGATCACCATTCGGGAAGAGCAGTCCACGCTGGCCGTCGCCGACCAGCTCGGTGTAACGGGAGATGGTCGAAACAACCGGCACCGCACCGGCGGCCATCGCCGCCCGCACGGCGCTGGGCGAAGGACTGGGCCCTCCTGAAGCAGCACAGAAGACATCGCTGCTTGAAAGCAGTTCGGACAGGCTGGCCTGATCCGGCCCGATTACCTTGATCCGGTCACGGATGGTTTTAGAAATCCGAACCACGACTTCTCCCGGGTCCGGGGAGAAGATGGTCGCCGTCCAGTCGAGGTCTTCCGGCAGGCGTCGAAGCGCGCGCAGAAACAGCCGAAGTGCTCCTTTCTCCTCCTGGTCGGAGAAAGCGATCCGCAGCGGCCCGTCCGGACCCTGGGCGGGCTCGACCGGATCAACGCCAGGCGGGGTCAGGTCATACGCCCCCGGGAAGTAGCGGTTGAGAAGCTTGGCCGAAGCCCGCGAGGAAGCGGTGCGGGCGTCGAGCCGACCGAAGAAGATCTCCAGCAGCGGCCGAGCCACCTGGGTGGCGAAAGGCCGCTCCGCTGTTTCGTGGAAAGTGCCAACGTTCAGCGAGAACGAATGACGCAGCGCAGTCGAAGAGAAGCTCGGGAGGAAAGGATCGTGAACGTGGACCACGTCCAGCTTCGCCTGGCCGAGCAGCGCTTCGACCCGGTTGCCGACGTCCAGCGAAACCGGGGCCGGACGTTTGCGGGAACCGTGGGGCAGCGAGACTCCGCCCATCTGCATGATCCGCGGTGCCTCTCCAGGCTGGAAGAGTGATTCGGGCTCATCAGCCAGCCGGCCGATCGCCTTGCGGGTTTCGCTGACACCAGCCTTGCCGCCACCCGGGGCGGCGATCAGGACCGAATGGCCGCGGTTCGCAAGCTCATCGCTGACCCGCTCGGTGAAGTTGTTGATCTCTCCCTGTTCGTCCCATGGAAAAGGTGTGAACTGGATTATCGATAGCGGCTTCATACGATCCTCAAAAATAAAGGCGCCCGCCGGTGGGCGGGCGCCTGGTCAATCAATGCAGGTTGCCGCTCAGGCTTCGGACTTGGAGTCCTCGGCGATTTCCGTAACTGGCTTGGTGCCGCTGAGCGGAACTGAACCGCGCTTGTTCGATTCGATGAACGATTCGGTGTCCTGGCGGGCGATGTCGTCGGGGCGCTGGTTGTGCGGCGACTTCATCAGGTAGGACGACGGTCCGTCGAGCTGACCGGAGATGCCGTTATTCAGGGCGAGTTTGATCATTCGCACGGCGTCGATCACGACACCGGCCGAGTTCGGTGAGTCCCAGACCTCGAGCTTGAGCTCTACGGTCAGCGGCACGTCACCGAAGGACTTGCCTTCGAGACGGATGTGGGCCCACTTGCGGTCGGTCAGCCACGGCACGTAGTCCGAAGGACCGACGTGAACATCCTTGGCATCCAGATCCAGGCCCATGACCGAAGTCACGGCGTTGGTCTTGGAGATCTTCTTCGAGTCGAGGCGTTCGCGCTCTAGCATGTTGAAGAAGTCCATGTTGCCGCCGACGTTGAGCTGCGACGTGTGCTGCAGTTCAACCCCACGCTCATGGAAAAGGCGGGCGAGCTGACGATGGACGATCGTTGCGCCGACCTGGGACTTGA
>Ga0335397_10003868_pt1 | contig 19905 bp, 18 predicted proteins | sample MAT04_FD_205740 | JGI IMG/M metagenome (GOLD analysis project Ga0335397, IMG submission 205740) | Freshwater microbial communities from Lake Fryxell liftoff mats and glacier meltwater in Antarctica - MAT-04 (spades assembly) (version 2) ... | reverse complement strand
CGTGCTTCACCACTACCGTCTTCATCACACTAAACCCGTACAACGCTTCAAACCCTTTTTCGCGTCCATAGCCCGACGACTTCACGCCGCCAAACGGCAGCTCAACCCCGCCCCCCGCGCCGTAGTTATTGATGAACACTTGCCCGCTTCTCACGGCGCGGGCCATGCGCATTCCGCGACTGCCGTTTTCGGTCCAGATGCCTGCGACCAGGCCGTATTCCGTGGCGTTGGCCAGGCGCACCGCGTCGGCTTCATCCTTGAACGACATGGCCGCGAGCACCGGGCCGAAGACTTCGTCTTGCGCCAGTTTTGCGTCAGCGGGTACGTCGGCAATTAGCGTTGGTTTGGCGTAGAAACCGGTGGCGGGAGCTTCGGGCGCGATGCTGCCTTGGGCAATCGTTCGCAGGTTGGCGGACTTGGCTTCACTGAGAAAACCATTCACGCGCTCCAGCTGATTCGCACGAATCAACGGCCCGACGTCCAGATCCATCGAGGCTGGGCCAACCTTCAGCGCGTTAATTCGTTGGCCGACGGCTTCGAGCACGCGCTCATACGCGCTTGCCTCCACTAACAAGCGCGACCCGGCGCTGCACGTTTGCCCAGCGTTTTGAATGATGGCGTTAATGATGACGGGGATGGCTTCGTCGAGATTAGCGTCGGCGAAGACGATCTGCGGGCTCTTGCCGCCTAGCTCTAACGTGACGGGGACATGCCGCTTTGCTGCGCTTTGCGCGATGATCGTACCGACTCTGGCGCTGCCAGTGAAGCTGATGTGGTCGATGCCTGCGGCGTCCGCCAGCGCTTGTCCCGCTTCGTGTCCGTAACCGGTGACGATGTTGAGCGCACCTTCCGGGAAGCCGCAGTCAGCGGCCAGTTCAGCGATGCGCAGCAACGACAGGCAGGCGTCCTCAGCAGGCTTCACCACACAGGCGTTACCTGCCGCCAGCGCACCACCCACCGAGCGCCCGAAGATTTGCATCGGATAATTCCACGGGATAATGTGACCGGTGACGCCGTGCGGTTCGTAAAAGCTCATAACCGCGAAGCCCGGCGTGTACGGAATGGTGTCGCCGTGCAGCTTGTCGCAGGCTCCGGCGTAGTATTCGAAGTAGCGCGCAACCGCCGCCGCGTCGGCCTTTGCCTGCTTGACCGGCTTGCCGCAATCGCGCATTTCGAGATGCGATAACTCGTCGTGATGCGCAAGGATGGCGTCGGAGAGTTTGCGGAGCAGACGACCACGCTCCATCGGCGCGAGACGGCTCCATGCGCCGCCGTCGGCGGCTTTGCGCGCGGCGGCGACGGCTTTGTGAATGTCCTCAGTGTCGCCTCTCGCGAGATGCGCGAAAACCTGACCGTCGCTTGGGTCGAGCACCGGGATGGACTCGCCCGAGCGGCCCGCGACGCGCTGGTTGTTGATGAAGTGTGTGGTCATAGCAATTGGAATTAGCGTTCTGAGCTTGAAGTCGCGTCACGCGATAATCAATCGCTATCGATGATTCGCGCGCTTGGCGTGAGTCAACAGAATAACCGAGGCTGATTTGAACGTTGCGATCAAGACCCAGTTTCCGGACATTGGCGCCTGGCAGAATGGAAACACTGGCGTGCCCTACGTTTGGCTATTCGAAAGCGGGATTGCGGGGCCCCATGTGTGCGTGAACGCGTTGGTGCATGGCAACGAGGTGTGCGGTGCGATTGCGGCGGATTGGCTGTTACGCGAGCTTCACATGGAATTACGTGTGCTGCGCGGCACGCTTTCGGTCGTGTTCGCGAACGTCGATGCATATCACTCGTTTGATCCAGCAAAGCCGTTTGATTCGCGCTATGTTGATGAGGACTTCAACCGGTTGTGGGATGTGACGACACTCGAAGCGTCGCACGAATTGCGCGATGCTCTGGAGCTGCGTCGTGCACGGGAATTGCGGCCGTTTTATGACACGGTCGATCATTTGCTTGATTTGCATTCCATGACCGAGCCTGCGCCAGCGATTGCGTTGGCGGGTGATACTGCGAAGGGCCTGGCGCTTGCACGCGCCGTCGGCGTTCCTGAACATATCCTGGTTGATTCTGGACACGCGGCTGGCAAGCGGCTGCGCGACTACGAAGGTTTTGGTGACCCGCAGAGTGCGAAAAGCGCGTTACTGGTGGAGTGCGGTCAGCATTGGGAGGCGGCTTCAGGCGACGTGGCAAAGCAGGTGGTGTTGCGATTTTTGAAGCACTTTGCAGTGCTTGAAGGCCGTTGGGTCGAAGAACGCTTGGATGCCGACGCGCTGGTCGCGCAGCGCGTTGTCGACATCAGTACGGTCGTCACCGTGAAGGCGGCCGATTTCCGCTGGGTTCGCCCGTTGCGTGGACTTGAAGTGATTGCAGAAACAGCTACATTGATCGCGATGGATGGTGAGGTCGAGGTGCGTATGCCGCATGCCGATGCGGTGATGGTGATGCCCGTTCCGAATCCGAAACCGGGCCAGACGGCGGTGCGGATTGGGCGGTTCAGGCGCTTGTAGGAGCGGCGAAAGCCGCGAACCCTCCAACGCAGCCATTCGCGGCTTTCGCCGCTCCTACAAGGAAGTGTCACTCAATCGGTCGTCGATCCGCAGGGTCGGGGCGATCAACCCAATAGCGTTGTCGCACCTCCCGCGCCTTTGTAATCTTGCCGATGCCGTCGACCGAGTTGAGCGTGATTGCGCCATGCCAGTCTGTCCGCATTACGGGAATGCTACGCGCTGTGTAGCGAGCCAACACGGCTTCGCGTGGATGTCCAAAGCGATTGCGATAGCCGGCATTGATGAGCGCGATCTTCGGCGCGACCGCTTCGATGAATTCGGGCGTTGATGAGGTGAGACTGCCGTGATGCGGCATGAGCAACACGTCGCTTTTGAGCATGGCGGGTGTAACTGCATAACGCTCGAGGATGCCCGCTTCACTCATCGCCTCAACGTCCGCGGTGAGTAGCGCGCTGAATCGCGGCGTGCTGACTTTGACCACACATGAGCGGTCATTTGTTTTGAGTTTGCCTTCTGTGTAGTTGTCCAGATCGGGGTGCAATACGTCGAAGCGAACACCGTCCCATACCCACGATTGACCCGCCGCGCAGCCGAGCGCTTTAACGCTTCGTTCATTCGCTGCTTTAACGATTTCGGCTTCGGCGAAAACGGAGGTCAGCATCCAGTCGACGGGAACGCTTTTCAGCAACGACTTCGCGCCGCCACTATGGTCAATGTCGAGATGACTCACGACAAGACCATGAATGTGTGACGAGCCTGCCGCTCGCAGGTAGGGCGCGATCAGCCGCGAACCTGCGTCGCTTGCGTCGGTCCAGCGTGGGCCAGTGTCGTACACCATCGTGTGGTTTGCAGTTTGTACGACGGCAGCAGTGCCTTGTCCGATGTCGAGCACAGTGAGCTCGAATTCACCTTCCGCTGGACGCACCGGCGTGATTGCGAATAGCGGCACGCACCATACAAGCCCCAGCCAGCGATGCGGCCAGCCGCGCGGCGCGAGCAACACGAGGCTACCGAGTAACGCCAATCCGACCGTCCACCACTGCGGCGCATGCTGCGACCAAAGCGGCGTGGGTAGCGTCATCAACCATTGCAAACCGAGCGCGAGCCACGCGATGAGTTGATGCGCTATGGTCAAAAGCAGATCAATCGGAGCGATGAGCCAAACCAGCGTGAGCGGCACTACGAGCATCGTGATAAGCGGAATCGCCACGGCGTTGGCAATTGGCCCGACCAGCGACACTTGTTGAAACAGCGCAATCGATAACGGCGCGAGGCCCACGGTGACTGCCGCTTGCGTGATCAGCAACGTGTGCCACCACGGGCGCTCGCCGACTCGCCCGACGGTGACGTACATCAGCATGGCCACAGCCGTAAACGAGAACCAGAAACCGACGGCGAGCACGGCCCACGGATCAATCACCAGCACGACCACTAACGACCACGAAAGAATTAGCCACGGAGAAAGCGAGCGTCGCAGCATCAGCGCGAGAGCAGCGGTGACGAGCATGTAGCAGGTGCGTTGCGCGGGCACGGCGAAGCCGGATAGCGCCGCATAGGCGACGGCGACAATCGCAGCGACGATAGCGGCAGCAAGTTGCGCGGGCATCTGCGATACCAGTCGCGGCGAACGCCGCCATAGAGCGAACACCGCCAGTGCAACCCACGTCGCAAACAGCGTGACGTGTGCGCCGCTGATCGAGAGCAGATGCGATACCGCCGTGGCGTTGAACAACGCCCAATCCGATTCGGCAATCGCACGTTGATCGCCGAGCGCGAGGGCAATGACGACCCCGGAGTAACGCTGATCCTTCAGCGCCTGCTGCATGCGTTCGCGCAGACGATCTCGCAACTGATTCAGGTAGTCAATCGGACGACCCGCATTGGCTGCGAGGCGACGATTCGGCTCATCGCCGCGTACCGAGCCGGTCGCGCGCACTTCGTTCTCCAGCATCCAGGCTTCAACGTCGAAACCGTCTGGATTGGCGTATCCATGCGGGCGCTTGAGTCGCACCGTTAGCTGCCAGCGCTCACCGGCGTGAATCGTCGGAAGGGGTTCGCCTTGCAATTCCTTGATCGTCGCCTTGTACCAACCGAGCGCGATGCGTGGCGGCACGGTCGCCTTCGGCGTCAGGACGTGTTCGACGGCGAACGCGAAACGCACGCCTTGGGCATCGGCTTGCGGTAGCTCGTCGATGATGCCGATCAGCTCAATGTCGCGGCCTTCCCAAACGCTGGCTAGCACTTGCGACATGCGCCAATCGGCGCGGAGTGTGGCGAAACTAACGCCCAAAACGAGCGCTACAGAGAGCGTCAACCAGGTGGCCGGGCTGGACTTCCGTAACAGCAGAGAAACGCCGGCAACGACAGCAAGGCAAACAAGCGAAACACTGATCCAGCGCGGCGGTAACGCTGGCGCAAGCTGCGCGAGGCCAACACCCAGAGCGAACGCGCAAAGCGCAAGAACGGTTCGCACGGCCGGACGTTTGACTGGCGGCGCTACTCCGCCTTCCAGTGCCCCGATTTGCCGCCTTCTTTTTCGAGAAGGCGTACGGCTGAAATGGTCATGCCGCGGTCCACCGCTTTGCACATGTCGTAAATGGTGAGCAGACCAATGCTGACGGCGGTGAGCGCTTCCATCTCAACGCCGGTCCGTCCCACGGTTTCAGCGGTCACTTCTATATGCACGCTGGATGAGGCGATATCGGTCGTGAACACGACGGCGACTTTTGTCAATGGAATCGGATGCGCCAGCGGGATCAATTCGGCGCAGCGCTTGGCCCCGCCAATCGCTGCAATACGCGCGATACCAAACACATCGCCCTTTTTGTGCGTACCCGCTTCGATAAGTGCCAATGTCGACGGTTGCATCACAATCGCGCCCTCGGCCCGCGCCACGCGTTTGGTCTCGGCCTTGTGGCCGACGTCGACCATGTGGGCCTGCCCGGAGGCGTCGAAATGTGTAAGCTTTTGTAACGAATCGGTCATGGCGAAGTGTGAAGCTGTCTTTACAAAGGAACTGGAAGCGCAATTGGGCTATCTTAGCAACATGCCAAAGCCCAATGCAGCGTTCGCCGTGACGCCCGTTCGCCGCTCAAATTCGTCTGCATTGTCGGGTTTGCACCGTGAATCCGCAACGCGCCCGGTGATCGCTGCGCTGACAGCGCTCTCGTTGTTGCTGCCCACTTTCGCTTACGCACAGAACAGTTTGCCCGAATTGGGCGACAGCTCCGGCGTGCTGGTGACGGGTCAGGCCGAGAAAAAACTCGGGATGGAGGCGATGCGCGAGTTGCGTGCCAGTGGTGCGTATTTGCAGGATCCGGAGGTCAACGCGTACTTAAACGAGCTAGGCGCTCGCATCCTCACTGCCAACCCGAGCATTCGCGACCAGTTTGAATTTTTTGCCGTCGCTGACTCCGGTGTGAATGCGTTCGCGATGCCTGGCGGTTACATCGGCGTCAACATGGGCCTCGTGCTGATCACCCAATCCGAGAGCGAACTTGCCAGCGTGCTCGCGCATGAGATGGCGCACGTCACCCAGAAGCACTATGCGCGCATGATGGACGATCAACGTAAAAACGCATGGATGGGCATCGCGGGCCTCGCGGCGGCCGTGCTCGCCGCGAAGTCTGGCAAAGGCGACGCAGCGCAGGGCGTGTTACTCGGCTCGCAGGCCGCGCAGATACAGAGTTACCTGAATTTTTCTCGCGAAAACGAACGCGAGGCGGATCGCGTCGGTTTTCAATATTTAACGCGAGCCCAATTTGATTCGGGCGCCATGGGCACGTTCATGGAGCGTTTGCAGCGCGTCGGTTCGATCAGCGACACCGGCGTCGTGCCCGGCTACATGCGCACCCATCCAGTGACCGTGGAGCGGATTGGCGATGCTCGCGCTCGCGCCGGTAGCGGCGAGTTCAAACTGGCGCGCGAAAGTACTGATTTTCATTACGTGCGCGCACTGCTGCGCAGCTACGTTGGCGAGCCGAAAGCGGCAGTCACGTTTTTTGAGTCAGCGCTGGAAGAGCGTAAATACTCATCGGAAGCTGCAACGCGCTACGGACTGGTCGCTTCATTGATGCGTCTGCGTGATTTTGATCGCGCAAAACGCGAACTTGCGGTGCTCGAGTCGGCGCGCATCAAGCATCCGATGATCGCCGCGATGCACGGGCAGATTTTGATCCAGAACGAAGAGTTTCCTGAGGCCGTGAAATTCTTTGAGCAGGCGATTGTCGAGTATCCGAATCATTGGCAATTGCATCACGATTTGCCCGAAGTTCTGTTGCGCGCGAAACAGCCGAAACGCGCGCTGGCCTCGGTGGAGCGCAGCCTGGCCCGACGTCCGGATGACATCACGCTACTTGAACTTGCGGCTCGCTCGAGTGCCGAGTCAGGGTTGAAGATGAAGCAGCATCGCTTCCTCGGCGAGCAGTACGCACGGCAGGGAAATCTGCGCGGCGCACTTGACCAGTTCGAGTTGGCATCGAAGGCGGGCGACGGCGATTATTACGAAGCCAGTTACGTCGAATCAAGGGCGCGGGAAGTGAAGCGCGAGCTTCAATTATTGGCGAAAGACAAGCGGGCGCTCTTTGAGTAGCTTGTTGCTTCATGCTTGATGCTTCGAATACAGTGGGTTTGGCGCAATGTGGGGAGGGCAGTCGATATTCGCTGCGAATGCGAGCGCGAAAGGCAGCGCGCTAGAAATCTTTAGTTTGCTCAATTTAGCCACCGCTCTGACCGCCTAATACAGCGCTCGCAGAACTGAGTTTGCGCTACGCAGCCAGCAGTTCGCCGCAAGTGTTGCCTCAATCAATGCGCTCAGCTAATAGCGCACCCCAGAACCGACCGGCAAAAAAAGGCCCGCGAGACGCGGGCCGTAGTCCTGAGAGACCTGATAAGACCGGAGGTGTATCGAGGGGTGGTCTCAAAGGTACACACTAGAAGAGAAGTCTGAGTATGCGGATGTCATATTAGTGGCATCGCAAAGGCTTGTCAAGTACTGTACTGCGTGTGAACGTGACAAAGTTCTGGAAAATGATCTGACAAAGCCCACCAATGGTGCAATAAAAAACCCAGCCACGGCGAGCCGGGGCTGGGTGTCAGGCATGAGCATTCGTGTTAACCGTAACGTAGTCACGACCGCGACAAATCCGTTCGTGACAAAACAGGAGCTACCCGCCGTGCCGCTGGCGAAACTTCTCACGCATTTCGTCTGCCCGAGAGACGCGGTCGAGAAGTTGACCCTTGATCAGTGCTTTTTGTTCCGTAGACAGCAGTTGGGTGAATTTCACCCATTCCGAAATTGCGGTTTTTCGCTCGCTGGCGGTTGCGGCTTGCGCTTCTTCTTTCAACATCAGAATACGCCCGAAATCCGGATCGACTTTGGCAAGCTCAGCCTTGGCCGTCGCTGCGGAGGCGGTGCGCGCTTTGCGTGCAGCCTCAATCGCTTTGATGGTGGCCTGTGAAGCGACCGAATACTGTGCGTCTTGCGTCGCGTTTAAGTTGAGCTTTGCCTTCATGGCGGCGAAATGGTTACCGAATGGCATGCCGATGTCGGGCATGCCGGGTGGTGCTGCCTGAGTGAGGGTCGGTAGCGAGGCGCTGAGAATGAAGGGAATGAGCATCGCGGCGATGCGGCCGACGCTTTTTAAGGGTTTCATGGATGTCTCCGGATAGTCATGCTGACTTGAATGAGTATGATCGCGATTCTCGCGCACCGTTCACAGCAACGGGCTGTCGCTCGTGCGCGGTTTTGTAAACACTTGTAATTGCTGTGTGTTTCAGGTGGGGGCGTCTGTTATGTTTCCAATATGAAAGACCTATGCGCGACTACTGCGCGACAAAAATTCGTCGCGATTTTGGCAAATGAGTCGTGCTCGCAATCCTCATGTACCAGGGCGTACATTCCGGTTGCTGCGCGCGCTGCGCCTAGACTGTTCGCCGCTCGCTACGTTGCGCAAAGGCCTTTGTGACCGCTCGCAGCCACCACATTCTTGTCGTCGATGACGACCAGCGCCTGCGCGAACTGCTTCAGCGCTTTCTTGCGGAGCAGGGTTTCCGCGTGTCCGCGCTAGCCGATGCACGCGATTTGTCACGGCGGCTGGAGCGCGATCCACCGCATCTCATCGTACTCGACTGGATGATGCCGCATGAGGACGGTCTCTCGGTATGCAAGCGTATTCGCGCCGCTGGTGATCGTACGCCTGTCATCATGCTTACCGCGAAGGGCGACGACGACGAGCGTATCGACGGGCTCGACGCCGGCGCAGACGACTATCTCGGCAAACCGTTCAATCCGCGCGAACTGGTCGCTCGCATTCATGCCGTACTACGCCGCGCCGCAGAGATTTCACCGGGCGCGCCTATGCCGACCGATCAGCCGATTCTGTTTGGCGAATGCGAGGTCAATTTTTCGACGCGTGTCCTCACCCGCAAGGGCGAAGCGCAGGACCTCACCACCAGCGAATTTGCGATGCTCAAGGTGTTCGTGACGCATCCTCATGAGCCGCTCACGCGTGAACGCCTGTCAATGCTGGCGCGGGGCAAAGAGCATGAGGTGTTTGATCGCGCGGTGGACGTGCAGGTCTCGCGTTTGCGCAAACTGGTCGAGCCCGATGCCACGAAGCCGCGCTATATCCAGACCGTGTGGGGACGTGGTTACGTGTTCGTGCCGGATCAGGTAAACGCAGACGTGCCCCGTGCCTAAATCGCTTTTTTGGCGGCTGGCAGGATTGTTGATGGTCGCGTTGGCCATCGCTGTGCTCGCGATGGTTTTCCTGTTCCGCCAGGATCGCGCCTCGCTGATCGCGCGTAACTTCACCGAAGCGAAGATGGAGCAGATCGAAGCGTTGCGGGCGACGCTTGCAAAAGCGCCCGCTGAGGAAGGTGCAGGGAGGCCCATGATGCAGCTTCAGCGACTGGGCCGCGAGTACGGCGTGATGTTGATCCCGACGGATCGTCGCCCGGAAATCGGACAGGTGCCCCGAGGCCCAGCGCTCGCGCCGCTGGTGGAAAAGCTACAGGAACAATTGGGCCGCGACACCGAAATCCGCCTCGGCATGCGGGTCGATCAGCCCGTTGTCTGGATCAAACTCAAAGTTGGGGAACAGGGCGCGCGTTCCGTCTGGGCTGGCATTCCGGTTCGCAATGTTGAGACGGGCGAGGTGCCGATGCGTCTCCTGGCGACACTTGGCGGTGTGCTGGCCATTTTGCTCGCCGCAACCCTGTGGTTTGCCAGGCGTCTGTCGCGACCGCTGGCCGATTTGGCCGATGCCGTGGACAAAGTCGCCGTCGGCAAGCGCCCCGATCCGCTGCCCGAAGATGGCCCCACCGAAATTGCCCGCGTCGCACGCAACGTCAACCGTATGGCCGCCAATCTGGAGCGGCTTGAGCGTGACCGCAGCACTATGCTCGCAGGCATTTCGCACGACATCCGCACGCCGCTCACACGGCTGCGGCTCGCTGGAGAGATGGCCGTTAGCGATCCGCAAAGCCGCAGCGAAATGGCCGCCGACATCGACGAAATTGATCGCGTCGTCACGCAGTTTCTGGACTTCGCTCGCGGCAATCCGAAGGAAGCCCCGGTGCGCATTGATCTTCGCGAATCGCTCAGCGCGGTTGCCGCGAAAGCCGAATCCCGATCATTACCGGTGCTTTGGGTACCCGGCAGTGACGCGCTGTGCGTCAACACCTACCCCGCCGCGTTCGAGCGCATGCTCATGAACCTGATCGAAAACGCGCATCGCTACGGCAAACCGCCGGTTGAACTAGCACTCAACCGCGACGGCGCAATCGCGGAGATCGACGTGCTCGACGCAGGGGCAGGCGTTGACGCTGCTGACGTGGAACGGCTGAAGCAACCCTTTGTACGCGGCGATCAGGCGCGTGGCGGCGTGATGGGCGCAGGCTTGGGGCTTGCGCTGGTAGAGCGGCTTGCACAATGGCATGGCGGGAGTTTTGATTTGCTGCCAAGGGCTGGTGGCGGGACGATTGCCCGGTTAAGGTTGCCGTTGGCGTAGTGAATTTTGTGATCGACGTCGCTGCCACGGGGGTCGTAGCGGATAATCACCAATCTAGTCATTGTTGCGAGCAGGCATGACCGCCATATCTGTTGAATTGCCCGACGAAGCGTTCTCGGCGCTACGCCAGACTCCACCGGAGTTTGTGCGCAGCATGCGTCTGTCCGCCGCCATCCACTGGTATTCGCGTGGCGTGATGTCGCAGGAAAAAGCCGCTCTTATTGCAGGCGTTTGCCGCGAAGATTTTCTGCAGGCGTTAGCCGACGAAAAAGTGGACGCGTTCGCGGTTGATTTTGAAGCGCTAGAGGGCGAACTCAATCGTGCGTGAATGCGCAGTGGTGAATGCCTCGCCACTGATTTACCTGTCCAAAATTGATCGCTTGCCGCTGCTGCAATTAATTGCTCCGTGCGTGCTCGTGCCACAAGCTGTGATCGCGGAAATCGCTGTAAAAGGTCGAGACGATGTCACTTATCTCGCGGTATTGCAACAGGCTTCGTGGCTAGTTCCGCAAGCGACGATTGATGTGCCCGCACACGTGCTTGCATGGGACTTGGGTGCGGGTGAATCGGCAGTGATTGCCACGGCGCTCTCTCGCCGCGCCTGCCCGGCAATCATTGACGATGGGCTGGGCAGAAAGTGTGCACAGACCTTGGGCGTTGAACTCTTTGGAACGCTCGGTCTGGTTCTCATCGCAAAGCCGCGCGGCGTTATCGATTCCGCACGCGCACTGCTGGCTGACTTGAGGGCCAATGGCATGTTTCTCTCTCTGGGTGTCGTTGAGCGGGCGGTCGCGTTGGTTGGCGAGTAACGCCCCTTTAATCCGTGCTATTTCGGTTGCTCGCTGACGCTGTCCTCATCCTGCATTTCGCCATAGTGCTGTTCGTCGTCGGCGGCCTCGTCTTGATCATCGTTGGCAATTTCAGCGGCTGGCGCTGGGTCAATGCGCTTTGGTTTCGGCTTTTGCATCTGGCGGCCATCGCGATTGTGGTGGCTGAGTCTTGGCTGGGGATCACTTGTCCGTTGACGACGCTGGAAATGTGGTTGCGGGCACAGTCTGGCGCTGCTAGTGCTATCAACTATAGCGAGAGTTTTATCGGGTACTGGTTGCAGCGGCTGCTTTTCTATTCTGCGCCGCCGTGGGTGTTTGTGCTTACTTACACGGTGTTTGGCGCGCTGGTGATTGCAGTTTGGTTTCGCTTTCCGCCGGAATTTCGGCGGCGTAATCGACGCTGATGTTTCGCTTGATCGAGAGCCCGTTAATGGTGGCAGCTTTTTTGTTTACTCCCTATCGCACTGGGGCTAGGCACGGTTTACACAAATAGTCGACTATTAGACAAAACCATTTCTAGCCCTTGTGTAATAAGGGCTTCAGCGAAAAGCTGCACAGACGAAAAACGAGTAACCGCACCTACAAGGGCCGGATGGCGCTAGCGGTTCCAACTACACAAACAACGGAATCGACGGGTACTTCCCGCCCAAAACTTTCTCGCTCTGCGCGCCCGAAAATCCCCACCAGTCGCGCAGCAGGCTGGCGTAGAGCGAGCGGTAATCCGCGCTGTGGATGAAGTTGCCATCGCCGGTGAGTTGCGTGAGCGAGGGGGGCATGCCCTTGATGCCGCCTTTGACCGCGCCGCCCAACACGAATTGGGTGTTGGCGGTGCCGTGGTCGGTGCCGGCGCTTTGATTTTCTTTGGCGCGGCGGCCAAATTCGCAGTAGGTGACGACGAGCGTGTCCTGCCAGCGGCCGAGTTCGACGCTAGCGTCCTTGATGGCTTTGATTCCTTCGCCGAGTTGCTTGAGGAGGGCCGCCTGGGTGCCGAGCTGGCCTTGGTGCGTGTCGAACGAACCGAGACCGACGCGCAGTGCCGCGACACCGGGCGAAGCGGCGACGACCTGCATGGCGGTCTTGACCTGCTGGCCGAACGCGTGCGTCGGGAATTCAGTTTTCAGCGTGACTTTGGGGTCGATATTGAGGGCGGCGGATTGCGCTTCGCCTTCAATTTTCAGGATGTGTTGCAGCGCTGAATTGCTGGCGCGGCCATGCGGGTCGGCGAGTTTCGCCTGGCGCAAAAACGCATCGGTCGAGGCGATGGACAAGGCGCGTGAGCCCGTCGCGCCACCTGCGAACGGGCCAAGATCGCCTCCGCCAATCGCGACTCCATCGGCGACGAACGATCTCGGCGGCGCGACCGAATCGAACGCGCGCGCAAGCCAGCCTTCGTTCAGATACTGGTTGGAGTTCGACCCCGTGTCCCAAATCTCAATCGAGCGGAAGTGCGACAAGTTTGGCTGCGGGTAGCCGAGGCCAGTGACAGCGGCCATCTCGCCCTTGTTCCAGATTGGCATCAGCGTGTCGAGCGCGGGATGCAGGCCGAATTTGTCGGAGACTTGCAGCACCTGATCGCGCTTGATGCCAATGGTGGGGCGCAGCGTGGCGTAGGTTTCGTCGCGGTAGGGAATGAATGTGTTGAGTCCGTCGTTAGCGCCCTTCAGTTCCACGAGGATCAAAAGTCGCTTGTATCCGCCCGGAGACGTGGATTGTGCGAAGGTGGGGTAACTCGGCAAAGCCATCACGCCGACACCCGCGCCGACCGTGGTCAAAAAATTTCTGCGGTTCATCATGATCTGACCCTGCTACTTAAGTTGATACATCGGGTCGAGCGCGAGGCTGCGCAGGCCGACTAACGTGGGCGGCACATCCCTGGCAGCTTGCACCGGTGGTCCGGCGAGCACAGTGCGCCAGACGGTGTCGGAATTGATGCCCGAGCCCTGCGACAGCTGCGCGAACCACTGCTCGGCGTTGAAGAAATATTGACCCCGTAGCTGATTGGCGACGCCGAACGCGGGCAATACTGCCGTTGCCATTGCGTCGGTGGCAGCTTTTCCGCGCGCCGCCAGTCGCATCTGCGCGCGCTGACGATTGGCGCCCACCAGGTCTGTGTCCATCAATTGCGCGGTGCTTTGGCCGGCCATCGCCATCGTATCCATCGGCCCGCTGGTGGGTTTGGCGTCCATCGCAGAAGCGTTCATTGCGGTCGCTCCAACCGCCGGTTTGACCATCTCGTCTGCCCGGAACAACCGGTTCAAAAATCCTTTGCGCGCAAGCAAGGTCGTCGTGTTGAGCCACGCTTCGCCGCCCGACCAGCCTTTGACGTTCGGCGGGTTGAACAGATCCTGCCCGAGCTGGCGCAGGATCACGGCGAACGGCGCTGGATCTTCCACCGAAAACCTGAACTGGCGCAGCGAGCCGATCACCAGATCCACCGGTGATTTCACGAGCACGCCGCGATTCTGCGACGCCCAAAACGCATCGGACAGCAGCATTTCGCGCAGCAGCGGTTTGATTTCGTAATTGGCCGCGCGCCAATCAACGGCCAGCTTCTTGACGCCAGCAGCGTCTGGTTCTGGCGACACAAAGTCCCGCCACAGCTTGCCGACGACAAATTCACCCGTGGCTGACTGTTGCAACAAGATCGTGATCATGTCGTCGCCATTAAAACGCCCTTCCTGCCCCAGTACTTTTTTCACGCCATCATCGTGAATCGCCCGACGGAAGCGGAACTCGCCGCTGTCGCCGTCGATGCTCCAGCCGGTGAACGCGCGCGCGGCCTCCTTCACATCCTGCTCGGTGTAATGGCCTTCGCCGAGGGTGAACAGCTCCATCACTTCCCGTGCGAAATTCTCATTTGGCGCGCCCTTGCGGTTTTGCGCGCCATCCAGATAGATCAGCATTGCAGGGTCCTTGCCCACCTCGCGCAGCATCGCGGCGAAATTGCCGGTCGCGTACTTGCGCAGCAGCACGTTCTGGCGATACATCAGCGTGGCGGAGCGTGACTTTTGTTGCGAGGTGGCGAAATGGTTGTGCCAGAAAAGCGTCATCCGCTCGGTAAATGGCGACGGCGTTGACAGCATTTCAGCCACCCACCAGGTGCGCAGTTCGAGGCCGCGCTCGACCAGCTCGCGGCGGTTCGCCTTCATGCGCTCTTCTTGCGTCATTTCCGGACGGTAAGCACGCTCGTAGGTTTGCGACCACGCGGGTGGCGGATAGCTCGCCTGGCGTGTTGTCTCCGCTAGCAGACGGTCCACGGCTTGCGCCCGCGTGAGCTTGGCGAATTCGTTGATCTCGTCGACTTGCGCTGCGAAACTCGTGCGGTTCAAGAGGTGGCGCGCTTCGTCGAACCCCATCGGGAGGGCTGCCGGTGTTTGCGCATTCGCGGGTGCAGCGCCCGCAACGATCAGAAGGACGACAACGCTCAACGCCAGCCACCATCCGTATCGCGATCTGACCCTGTTCACCACGGCAAGGGCTGTTTGCGGCGCATTCATAAGCGTTCTCTCTTGATCAAATTTCGCGGATCACAGGCAGTCTGATGACACGCTTTGTTTCCAACGCAATGATCCGCCGTATCGACGACGTGTAGTACCCATTTAGGGCAATCGCTTTGTAAACACTTGTTACCTCAAACGGCGCTTGTGCGGCTCGCCTGCGTTGCGCAGGATTTCGTGTCGCCGCTTGGAGACGCACTTTATTCTTTTAAATCAAAGACTTACGTTTACGGCACAACAACTGTGTCGCGGTGACCCGACAAAATCACAATCAAAATCACTGAAAAACCGCACTTTGAAGAATTTTTCGCGATGAATGTCACTTAAGTCATTGAAACTACGTCTGTTTATCTGAATGGCACGGAAGCCGCTATAGGAGTCCGTCACTGATAAGGAATGTTATGGATATGTTTTCACCCTATGCTTATGAGTTCGCTCAAAACAGAGCTCAGGAGCCCGTTGCTCCCGCATCCGGCGCTTTAGCCGATGACGGCGAGAGCAAGGCGCTTCGCGAGCTTGCCGCGCTAGGTGATCGCGTGTCCGCTGCCCGACTTATTGTCTGACCACGTGGGGGTGTTTTCCTCCCCCGGTCACCCCCGCGTGCACTTCTCGTGATCCCCTCAGGCCCGCTTTATGCGGGCCTTTTTTATTGTGGCCCGCTGATGCGGGTTTTTTATTTTTTTCGCTGTGTCGTCGATTGGATAATCGAAAGAGTGAGCAACTTATAGACGTCGAAGGCGGGCATCAATGAACGGCGCAATAGTGCGCACGCGCAAACTTCACGCCGCAGCAGAATGAACAACTATTGAGAAAGCCCGGTGCGCGAACAGCGCGGGCGACAAGAACAATCGCCTGAACTCAAACGTCGAGTCTAGAGCCCGAACACAGAATCCAGTCGCACAAACCCGGTCTGGCCGTCACGATGGCGCACTTGTGTCCACGCGCCCGCATTCGACGGTTGCGGTGTCACGATTTGCAGCAGCACGCCACTGTCAGCACGGAAGAGGATCGGGGTGGCGGCATCCGGCGCGGTGTAGACGTCGGCAATCGCCGACTTCACCTGCACGTTGCTACGCTCGCCAAGCGCTTTGCGCTCAATCCACGCCAGCGTTCCGGTCGCATCGCGCACCTTGACCCAGCCTTCGATGGTGACAACCACCTCGACCGGCGTGCCGCGCGAATAGATGAACTGCCTGGTCGCCTTGGCCGAGGGGGCCTCGTAGGCGATCGTTGCGTTGTCGACGGTTTGCCGGAAATCCGCGTGCGCTACCCCCATCGCGCCGAACAAGCTTGCAAAAACCAAACCTGCGAGACAAGTGGTGCGCGACACGCGGTTCATCGAAATGACCTATTGCTTCGTTGCAGCGGCCTGCTCAAGCTGCTGCTGGATGCGCGCCTGATAGATCGCTTCAAAATTGATCGGTTGCAGGTAAATTGCCGGAAAGCCCATGCGCTGCACGGCGTCCGAGATCAGCTCGCGAACATAAGGGAAGATGATGTTGGCGCAATGAACGCCGAGCAAAGGCTGCAATTCTGGCTCAGGAATATTGCGGATCTGGAAAATGCCTCCCATCGCCGCTTCGACCAGGAACATCGTCTTGTCGGCGATGGTGGCCGTGACGGTGACCTTGACGGTCACGGTGTGAAAACCGTCTTCAATCGTGCCCTGATCTTGCTCGAGACCGATTTCAACGGTGGGCGACTCGCGCCAGAGATACGCTTGGGGTGCATTCGGGTTTTCGACCGACAAATCCTTCAGATAAATCTTTTCAATCGAAAAGTGCGGTGCGTTCGGGTCTTGTTGTTCTTGCGCTGGGGCGTCGGACATAGTGTGCTTTCGGGTACTTTTTTGAAAAACGGAATCAACCCAGAATTTTAGCTGGGCTGGAGATGGGAGAATTTCGGGGAAACTGCGAATCAGGCCGCAAGCAGGGTGTCAAGCCCACCGGCGTGATCAAGCGCAGACAAGTCGTCAAACCCACCCACATGGGTGTCGCCAATGTAAATCTGGGGCACCGTGCGGCGGCCAGTTTTTTCCATCATGATGGCGCGCTGTTCAGGTTGTAAATCCACACGGATTTTGTCGATGGCGGTAACCCCTTTGGCCGTGAGCAAGCGCTCAGCCTGAATGCAGTAGGGGCAGACGCCTGTCGAATACATCAATACTTTGGCCATGAAGTCACCTAAAAAATTTCAATTGTGGGGCGCATTGTGTCGTTGCGGAGTGCTCGCAATTTTGACAAATAAGCTCACGTACCGAAGCGTACGCTTCGGTTGCTGCGCGCCCCGCGCCTAACACTGCATCCCCAAAAATGAAATTTTTGAGGTGCCTTTCTCTAAACCTTTTCAACAGGAAGGCCAGCTTCGGCCCATGCCTTGAAACCGCCGTTCAAGTTGTACAGTTGGGTGAAGCCCGCTGCTTTCAAGGCCCCGCCCGCCATCATCGCACGCTGACCGCGAGCGTCATAAACCACGAGCGGTTTGGACTTGTCCAGCGTGAGCGTCGCGGCACGATCTTTGAGTTGCGACAGCGGAACATGAATCGCACCGATGATCTTTTTGCTGCCCAGATCGCGCGCCTCGCGGATGTCCAGAACGGCGGCGTCCTCGCGATTCAAGAGGTGGGTCAGGCGCACATTGCCGACCTCCGACATGCCGGACGAACGGCGCTGAATGAGCGGATAAAGCAGCATCACGCCCGACATGAACATGATCAGGACGAGCATCCAGTTGGTATAGAGAAATTGCATGAGTGGGTTTGGCTTTGGGAAACTTGGAGACAAAAACGTCAGGAAGCCTAGAATTTTAGGTGTTTCCGCGCAATTTTCAGTCCTGCGCCACGCGTCGCGCATTTTCGATTGCCCCCATGCTCGCTTCAGCTACCTCCGTCAAGTCGCCCGTCCGCCCCGTCGTGCTCATCATTCTCGATGGCTTCGGCTATCGCGAAGCCGCCCCGGACAACGCTATTTCGCTGGCAAAGAAGCCCGTTTGGGACGCGCTTTGGCGCGACTGCCCGCACGGGTTGATTGATGCATCCGAACAATACGTGGGCCTGCCAAAGGGCCAATTCGGCAATTCCGAAGTCGGGCATCTGAATCTGGGCGCGGGCCGTGTGGTGTATCAGGACCTGACCCGTGTCGATCATGCTCTGGAAACTGGTGAGTTTCAAAGCAACGCCGCGCTAGTCGCTGCCTGTGACACCGCGAAAAACAACCATTCGACGCTGCATGTGCTCGGCTTGCTGTCATCGGGCGGGGTGCATTCGCATGAGCGGCACATTCATGCGATGGTGCGTATGGCAGAAGCGCTTGGCGTGCCACGTGTCGCCGTGCATGCGTTTCTTGATGGTCGCGATACACCACCGCGCAGCGCCGCAACGTCCATCGAGGCGATGGAGGCTGTGTGCCATGAGACTGGCGCGCACATCGCCACTGTCAGCGGTCGCTTTTATGCGATGGATCGCGACCGCCGTTGGGAGCGCGTTGCGCCCGCGTATCACGCGCTGGTCGAGGCCACTTCCGAGCACTTCGCATCGACTGCAATGGCGGCGCTGCAAGCCGCGTATGCGCGGGACGAGAACGACGAATTCGTCAAGCCCACTGTCATCGGCCACGGCGCGCCCATGAAAGACGGTGATGTCGTCGTGTTCATGAACTTTCGCGCCGACCGCGCACGTCAGCTGACCACCGCCTTGGTTGACGCGAGTTTTGCCGGCTTCGAGCGGCACATGCCAAAGCTCGCGAGCTTCGTCTGTCTGTCGCATTACGGCGATGCGTACGCTGCGCTGCCAGTCGCGTTTCGCAACGACGCCATCGTCAACGATCTGGGTGCCGTGCTGGAGAGCAACGGACTGACACAACTACGCATCGCCGAGACCGAAAAGTACGCTCACGTGACTTACTTTTTCTCAGGCGGCCGCGAACAGCCTTACGTGGGCGAAGACCGCATCATGGTGCCCTCGCCCAAGGTCGAAACCTACGACCAGCAACCCGAAATGAGCGCGCCGGAAGTCACGAGCAAACTCATCCGTGCGATTGAGTCGAAAAAGTACGCTGCCATCATCTGCAACTACGCCAACGGCGACATGGTTGGCCACACTGGCATTCTGCCCGCCGCGATCAAAGCAGTCGAGGCGCTTGACGTCGCGCTCGCTCAGGTGGTCTTCGCCGCCAAGGCCAGCGGCGCGCAAGTACTCATCACCGCCGATCACGGCAACTGCGAGCAGATGTATGACCCCGCATCGCATCAGCCGCACACGCAACACACCACCGACAAAGTCCCGCTTGTCTACGTCGGCCCGGATGCAATGACGATCCGCGAAGGTGGCGCATTGCGAGACATTGCACCGACGCTGCTGGCGATGATGGGGCTCGTGAAACCGGCGGAGATGACGGGCGAGACTCTGCTTAGACGGTAGCCGCTCCTGCGCAGGACGCGGTAACTGGCCCACCGCCAAGCCCTTTGGACAACAGTGCTACCGGTCTGCCCGTTTTTCCAGTCGGGCCTTCAAAAACCCGCCTGTGCCGTCGCGTGTCACGCGACTGTAAAAGCGCTCGGTGAGTCGCTGCACCATGGCAGCGTAGAGATCGACCAGTGGGGCCGCTATCGTGAAGCTGTCGTTGTTGACCACGACCGCAACCGCTCACCTTTTGACTCCAGCGGTTGCAGCAATTGGGTGACGTGATTCTCCACTGCCGCTTCGGGCGTACCAGCCAGCCGGAACACGCAGCGTTCGGTCACATACAACACCGACTTGCCGCGTCGGCGCGCCAGACGACCGCTGAAGGTGCGGTGCTCAACGTTCTTGACGAACTTGCGCTGTGTGCCTTCGCTATCAATATGCAAACGCCCACCCTCTACCCGCACCGCCAAATCACCCGCAGTAAAGGTGCCTACGAACATGACGCTCTTGGCGTTCTGACTGATGTTGATAAAGCCCCCGGCGCCCGATAAGCGCGTACCAAATTTACTCACGTTCAGGTTGCCTCCCGCATCGGCTTGCGCCAGTCCCAGCACCGCAATATGGAGGCCGCCACCGTCATAAAAATCAAACTGCTCGGTT
>Ga0335397_10003867_pt1 | contig 19906 bp, 14 predicted proteins | sample MAT04_FD_205740 | JGI IMG/M metagenome (GOLD analysis project Ga0335397, IMG submission 205740) | Freshwater microbial communities from Lake Fryxell liftoff mats and glacier meltwater in Antarctica - MAT-04 (spades assembly) (version 2) ... | reverse complement strand
CGCCTGGCAAACCCGCGCGCCCGGCAGGCCGCCCTGCTGAGCGGCATTTTGCTGCTGGCGGGGTGGTCTGCCACACATACTCCCGAAGCCCGCAAAATGCTGGAGGCACTGACCTGCCTGACTCAGTGCCAGTGGGTATGTGTCGGCCCGCGCGACTCAGCCGATTTCATTGTAGCTCTGCGCAGCCAAACACCGCCCGGGGCGCGCATCTTCAATTTCAACCAGGATGACCGCAGCACCTCCAATGCCCTCAGCATTCGCTACCAGGCGCTGCGGCCTATGGTTTACACCGTGCGGGATGCCGGCCTGTTTATCTATGCCAACCGCTCCGCATTCAAAGACTGGCTCAACGCCACGCAGCAGGTGGATGGTATTCAGGCGCTCGCCGACCCAGCCCAGCGCATCGATCACCTGGTGCCGCTCGCTCAAGCATTCCATGCCGATTATCTGACGTTCGATTTCCCGCTGGATGGCGCCGATTTAAACCGCTACCCAGTTGACCTGGTCTGGCAAAACAAAACCTACACCCTGCTGCGCCTGCGTTAAACATGGAAAGTACACATGCCTCCAGAGCTGGTGGCCGCAAATTAGCAGATGCCAACCGCGGGAGGCAGGCTGCTGCCTGGCAGTCCATTCAGCATCGCCCAGCCGCTTTTTCCGCGCATCGCTGAACTGACCTCATTCTCCACAGCGCCGTAGAATTACGGCCTATCCGTTCAGCAGATCTTCCAGAAATACGCCATCCTGGAAGATATTTACTTTCCAACCGGGGGAAAGCCGGTCAAGCAGCGCTGCCTGGGCAAAGCCACTGTAATAAAAGCGAGTCTCGCTGCGGTAGGTATCCATGCGCTTCACTTCGTCGAGCTGCATTTCCCAAAAGTAAGCCCGGTCGGCATAACGTTTGAAATTAGGCACTGCCAGAATCTCAGGCGTGGGCTGGTAGGCCGGGTCGCCCGCGGCTTTGGCAAGGGTCAGTTCGGCATATTTGGCCAGGCCCTCCAACCACTCGCGCTGGCGCTCATAGTCCACCAGTTCACTGCTCAGACCAGCGCGGCGCGCCTGGCGCGCCACCGCCCAACGCTGTGCTAACACACGCGCATCTGCAGTGGATGGGGCACGCACCGCCTGCACCAGCAGGTCCAGCTCAGCTTTCCAGGCTTCATTCTGGCGAACGTCGTCAAACGGGTAAGAATTTTCAAGCCGACTCACCCTCTCGGCCGCCTGCACACGCCCCACGCTGCGGTTGGCCTGAAAAACGTGGAAGGCCTCGTGGGCCAGACCAGCCACCGACCCATCCATACCGCCGCCCAACACGCTCCACAACAGGCGGTAAGGCAGCACCTCACGCACGCCCGGCGGCAGCGTTTCGCGGAAGCCAAGGTAGAAAGCGATCTCGCTGTATTCCACCGTCTGCATCGTGGCGACCCACGTTTCACCGATCTGCGCGATAAAATTTTGCGGGTTCTCGTCCGGGGTGGCCAGCCGCTGGCGGAAATAGGGCTGCCCCGCCAGGGCATCTCCTGCGGCACCTTCCCAGGCAGCTCCAAGCTTGCGGCCCAACACAAAGTTCCAACCCGGCGCCGGGTCTGGCAGCCCCACCGCAAAGGCATATTCCTCGTTATAGACCACAAATGGCACCGCCACTTGCCCCCAACCGGGCCATACGCTGTCGCCCAGGCTGCGCCGCAGATGATCAGCCTCACCCAAACGCGCTTTTTCCGCTGCACTCAAACGCTCTGGCTGCGGCGAACGCTCCGGCAGCCCCTGGTTGCTCACCACCGCAAGTACGATAGCCCCCAGGCACAACCCCATCAGCGCGAACAGCACCCCCAAAATGCCTCGCCTAATATTCTTCATCATACCCACCCACTGCAATTTTAGAGCTGTTCCAGCAGTTCGCCGCTCTCCCTGCCCGCTTAAGCCAGCCAGTGCTCGATGAACGACTGGAACTTAACCGGGTTAAACTCAATAAAGCGATAGGCCGCCAGACCTTTCTTCTGATACGGGTCGCCGGCAAAAAACTGTTCAATTTCCGCTAGCGATTCGCCCCGCGCCACCACAATGCCCCCCACGCGCGGCACCTGCGGGCCAGAAAATAGTAGTTTCCCGGCGTCATAGCCCAGTTGCAGGTAAGTGCGATGTTCAGGAGTCACTTCCGTCAATTGTTCGGCGGGGATTAAGTAAGTGATTTCAACAATGAAGTGTTTCATGATTTTCCTTTGGATCGTGTAAATTATTAGTTATCCAGCATTTCTTCTACTGAATGAGCAAACAGGTTTTTCTGCTCGGCGCGGTCGCGTTCCATGCGCAGTGCGCGCACCACCACCCCGGCCGGTCTGCGTGCCAACCCGGCTTCCACCCAGTGTTCCGCCGCGGCGAACTGAGCCGTGCGCCGGCACAGATCCGCCAGTACCAGTTCTTCCACCCCGGGGTCTTCAAAACCGGTAATATGCCCCTGGTTAGCGCGCTGCCGGGCAAACCGCTCCAACGCCAGCTTACGACACTCCATCGCCCCCCTGGGGATTTCGGCGTCATCGCATACCCAGGCCGCGTGAACCGCCGCCCAACCCGCTCCGCCGTACTCGTCATTGGCAATCTGAATCAGCGCCCATGCCAAAAACTGGCGAGCCTTTTCTGGCAGCGAGCGCTTGCGCAGGTTTTTTTGATAATCGGCGTTGCGCACCAATTTGTCCGCCAACGGGTACTCCAGCGATATATCTGTGGCGCAGTAACCGCAGTGGGGACAGCGCTGCACCCAGTATGGCAGGCTGGAACGCACCGGTTCGGAAGGGCGCGAATCCAGATCCGGTAAGCCCTGGGTAGTCACACTTTCCACCACCAACTGCTGTTCACTGTGCGCTCCACACAGGCTGCATTCACTCTCAACCGCAATCACGGACACCATGCCAATGCTCCCCAACCCAAATTTTCTATAGTATACCTGAATTTCGCCGGCCACATTGCTAGTGTCACGGCAACCCAAAAGGGCCGCGCGTGCGGCCCTTTTGGGTTGCCCGGCTCAGCGCTCAGCCAGTGGTAAAAAATGTGGTGTAAACCGTGACCAGCGAGGCGATCACGATAATCACCGTCAGCACAGTCGCAATATATTTTTGAAAACGATTGTTCACGTATTTTCCCATCAACTGGCGGTTGCTGGTCAGCGAGATTAAGAAATAAAACACCAACGGCAGCACCATGGCATTCAAAGTCTGCATCCCTACCGCCAGATTGAACAACGATACCCCCGGCAGTAAAATGGCCAGGCAAGCAATCACCAACTGTGCCAGGAATATGAAATAAAAAGTCCTGCTCTGGCGAAAAGACGTATTCAGACTGCCGGAAATGCCAAAAAACTCAGAAAACGCATAAGCCGTGGAAAGCGACACAATCACAATCCCCATGAAGCCCGCGTTTAAAATACCAACGGCAAACAGAGTGCTCGCCAGTTCGCCAGCCAGCGGCCTGATCGCCAGGGCAGCATCCTCCCCCGAGGTCAGAGGAATATTATTAACATATAAGGTCGCCGCGGTCGCCACAATCATAAAAAATGAGAAAAAATCGGTCAGAAATGCGCCCCAGTAGGTCTCCAACTGCGAGTAAAAAATCTTTCCCGATTCAATCTTCTTGTCATAAGCAAAACTGCTGATGAAAAACTGCCCCCAGGGGGTGATGGTCGTGCCCAGCACACCCATCCCGATCAGCAGGTAATTGCGCATATATTCTTCGGTGAACACCACCCCGTGTGGGTAAACGATATTGCTCAGCGCCAGACCCCAATCCGGCTGGACTTTGATTGCCGAAAAAATATAGGCAATGTAAAAAAAACTCGACAGCAGCAAGATATTCTGCGTCAGTTTATAGTTGCCGCGCGTGACGAAGAAGAAAATGACCACGATAATCACAATCACCGAAGGGATTGGCGGCAGGTTAAAAATTGCGCTGGTGGTTTTGACCGCCGAAAGGTCGACGATGATCGTGCCCATATTGGCGATAAACAGGCAGCCAAAAATGAGCAGCGAAATTTTGACCCCCCACTTCTCACGGATCAGGTCACCCAGGCCCTTGCGCGTGATCACCGTCAGGCGCATGCCCATTTCCTGGGTCACCCCCAGTAAAATGGTCACGATGCCCAACAGAAACAAAATAGGATAACCCAGCTTGGAACCGGCAATGGAGTAGGTTGCCACACCCGCAGCGTCGTTGTCGGCCATGGCGGTGATGGTGGCAGGGCCAAACACCGAAGCGAAAATCACGATCCGTTTAATAAGGTTCGATATCACCAACCGGCGATTCACCGGGGTTTCCGGTTTTGTAAAGTTCATCGCGCACCTCCCAATCTTCCCACTCTCAAACCCACCCACGGCTCCACTCCTCAGGAGCGCGCGGCTCATGCCATACGGCGGGCAGCCTGTGAAACCACTTTTGGGCTGGAGACAGGGATTATTTTATTAATGATACATGCGCGGAAGACGCTTCTTCCACGCCGTGGGAATAATTTTATCGAGCGCGTCGTCGGCTGTGACAATGCCGTGAATCACATTATCATCATCCACAACCGGCAGGGCCAGTAGATTATATTTTGAGACCAGTTGCGCACATTCGTCCTGGTTTTCCAACAGTCTCACCGAAACCACCCGGTCCTCCATAAAATCTGAGACAAGGGTAACAGGGTCGGCCATCACCAACCCGCGCAGTGAAAAAACACCCTCAAGGTGGCCCGGTTCATCGGTAACATACACGTAATAAATCGTTTCAGCCTCACTGGTGTGGTGCCGAATATATTCCATGGTCTCCGCCGCCGTCCATTCGGCCCGGGCAGCCACAAACTCAGTGTTCATAATACCGCCCGCCGAATCTTCCGGGTAGCCCAGCAGTTCGCGGACGTCATCGGCCTCATCGTCTTCCATCAGGTCCAGCAGTTCCTGGCTGCGGCCTTCCGGCATTTCAGCTAACAGATCGGCGGCCTCATCCGGTGCCATTTCCTCCAGAACGTCAGCCACCTTTTCGTTATCCATCCCCTCCAACAGGCTGGCCTGGAACTCAGGCTCCACCTCTTCCAGGGCATCCGCCACCGTTTTCGCATCCAGTTTGTCCAGAATGTCGCGGCTTTCGGAGCGGTTCAAGTCACTGATAATTTCAGCAAGGTCGGCCGGATGTAGATCTCCCAGTTTGTCCCGCGGAACCTTCAAGCGCATGGGCTGATCTATCCCCAGCAATTCCACATCATCCCAAGAAATTGCTCCCGCCGCCGAACCCTGGGCGGTGCGCGGCCCCATCCGGCGGGCAAGGCCATATAAACCCAACCGGCGTAACAGGCCGGCGCTGCCAATATCTACATTTGAAACATAAACTTCGCCATTCACCCGGGTCAGTTCCAGGTCGTTCACCCGCACCACCCGCACTCCATTCATATCAATGATCTGCTTATCCAGCACATCTTCTACCAACCGGATCTCACTTTCATCCGGAGTGTAGTCTTGAATATCTTGCAGGCGTATTCTTAATGGAAGAGCCGGGGCAAACAGCACCGGCACATCCGCTACGGCAATGATGCGTTCCGAACTGCGGTTTTTTACGACAATGGCCGTAATCTGAGGGTGGGGGTTTTTACCCTTTAAGACGGCTAACAGATCCTTCAGGGTGCCAACTCGTTCACCTTCCACATCCGTCACCGGCTTGCCCATCAATTCACTCACATAAGCCATGCGGCACCTCCTGACATAACAAACGCCCAGCGCTTCTCTGGGCGTTCTTCATTTATTTTCCGAAGCCATTTGATTCTATCACCACGCTTCAGAAAAATCCAGCCTAATAATGAAACTGTAAGGGGCACTGGATAAAAAAACAGCTTTCTGACGGCCTGTGCAACACGCCAGAAAGCTGAGGGGTTAACTTAAGAGCGCCAGGTTACCAGGAGCGCCGCGGGCCACCGCTATTACCACGGTCACCACCACCACGCTCGCCGCCGCCGCCGCGCCGTGGAGCGCCACGATCGCCAGCCCCGCCGCCGTAACCTCCACCGCCGCCACGATCGCCACCGCCGCCGCCGTAACCTCCACCGCCGCCACGATCGCCACCGCCGCCGCCGTAACCACCACCGTAGCCGCCGCCACCGCCGTAACCACCACCGCCACCACCACCTTCACGGCGTGGTCGTTCTTCACGCGGGCGCGCTTCGTTGATCTTGAGAGGCCGGCCCTTGAAATCGGTGCCGTTCAAACCAGTGATCGCCGCCTGGCCCTCAGTAGCATTGGCCATTTCGACAAATGCAAAACCGCGCGACTGACCCGTCGCTGCATCCTTAATAATTGCCACCGACGAGACCTGACCATACGCTGCAAACGCCTGGCGCAGCTCCTCCTCACTGGCCTTATACGAGAGGTTTCCTACATAGATATTCATACAGATCCTTTCAAGTCTAAACACGGAAACGACACCCACTCAGGCCGATTGCAGTCATCACCGGCGGTCAGGAGATCAGGCACAGGTCAGAAAAGCCTCCTACAGAACCCAGAGAGGGATATAAATTATATAGCATTTTTTTTAAAACATGACAAGCAAATTTCGGAATGGACCGAAATAATCGAGGTTTTCGGCGGTTTCGTGCTAACTTTCTACCAATATCGACCTAAACAGAAGCAAATGTACTAAACGAACTGCGTGGTCATAGCGCTTCGTGGTACCGCTGCCTCTTCCACCGCGCGTGGATGCTACTGCGCCCCCTGCACACATACCGCAGCGCAATCAGGCCCTTAATCAGCGCCAGGTATTCGGCTGAATGCGCATCTAAACTCACCGGGCAGCCTGCATAAACACGCGGTGATACATCACAATGCTGCCGGTGACTGCCACATTGTAAGAAACCTGGCGCACGGCTTCGAGCGCGATCAACGCGTTGCATTGGTCAATAATTCTGGCCGGCAGGCCGTTATCTTCAGCCCCCAGCAGATAGATGGCAACTTCTGGATGAGAAAACTGCGCCAGCGGGGTGCCCCCGATCTCTACCGCCACCAACTGCGCCCCACGCGGGCGCGCCTCCAAAAAATGCTCAAAACTGGGAAAACAGCGCAGCGGAATATGCTGATCCACCGCGAATGGATCGCTGGTCTGGCGCCGGTAGGGTCGTCCAATGGTAAAAATGCCCGCCGCGCCCAACTGGTGCGCTGAACGCCACAGTGTGCCAATATTCAAATCATTACGAGGTTGAAAAATGCCAATTTCAAAATAGCCCATTGCTTAATCATAACCTGTTTTTAAAAGGACACATCCCGGAGAAACTCCCGGGATGGTCCTGACTGCGCTTTGCGCAGTTGGTCAACCCCTGACCCTAGCGATAAAGGCTTATGAATGCTTCGACCACCCCAGGATCGAAATTGCTACCGGAACAGCGCTTTAATTCTTGAACCGCCTCAGCGTGGGTGCAAGGCAAGCGGTAGCACCGTCCATCCGTCATCGCGCTGTAAACGTCCACCACTGCCACAATCCGTGCACCCAGGGGAATCTCTTCGCCCATTTTCTGCCGCGGATACCCCTGACCGTCCCAGCGCTCGTGGTGATCTTGAATCAGTTCGGTCACATCCGCCAGGTTCGAAACCCGGTTGACAATCTCGGCACCGATCTGTGGATGGCGCCGCATAATGACCCATTCCTCCGGAGTCAGAGGCCCCTGTTTTAGCAAGATCCGATCTGGAATGCCCAGTTTGCCAATATCGTGCAACAGAGCCGCCCAGCGGATCGTTTCCAGTTCGGCCGGCGTGCAGCCCAGGCGCAGGGCAATCCGTTCCGCCAGTTCGACCATACGCTGACCATGGCCGGCGGTATGATCGTCGCGCGCTTCCAGCGCCTTGGCCAGTGCCAGCACCGTTTCCAACTGGCTGGCCTGCAGCCGCCGGCTCAAATTGACGCGATAGAGCGCCGCCGCGGCCTGTTCAGCCAGATAGGCGATCAACCGCCGTTTTTCTTCCAGGTGAGTCTCACCTTCCTGCTCCACTGTCAACCCCAACACCAGCAGCCCAATGCTTTCGGCATTTAAACGCATCGGGGCCAGACACAGGCCTGCCACATTCTCTGCCCCCAGCAAATGCTGCTCATTGTGTGAAAGGGTCGGGCTGGACATACGAAATACCAGCGGACTCAGGTTCGTCGCCGCGCGCTGGTAAAGGCGCATCGACGCGACCGGCACCACCTTGCTTTCAAACCCTGCCACATTCACCCGAGAATCATAGGTCGCGACACAAGACAGCGCATGATTGGGGGTAGTCACCAGAACCCGGCAGTAGGTCACTCGCAAAATTTCCACAGCGCGTTTAGCAATTTCGGCCGCCAGCACATCCAATGAAGATGCCACCGATAAAGTGCGGCTGAACCCCAGCAGCTCCTTCATAGCATCCGCGGTTTCTTTGCCCTGAAAGGAAGATGCGGCCTTCAATAACGCCGCCGCAGAAAATGCTTCCTGCGGAGCATCAGAGCCGCACTCATTCCAGTTTTTTTTTGGCCAAATTGAACTACTCAGGGCGCTCATCGATAAACCTCTAAATGTTTTTAAGGAAATGGGAAGGTCCATTTACCGGAACTGCGGAATCTGGGCAGCAAATTCAGCCAGCGAATTGGCCCGAATGGCCACCAGTTGGCTGCGTTCTTCCTTCGCCAGGTGAAAAGGCTCGCCACGATAGCCTGCCGCCAACGCCTTATCGGGGTTGGTCAACAGCAGCTTGCGAAAATTTTCATTAATCACCGCGGCCGTTAAAATACGACTAATTTCCTGTCGTTGATAGGCATTCATAACCTGACGATTAGGCTCACTAAAAAACTGATTCATGTTTGCATCTCCTTCGGAATTGAACTACCGCCAAAAGAAAAGAGCATCCAAAACGCTCCAGCCGCGATCAACACATCACCCACGCTGAATGCCAGCTTGTAAACTGCCCAATTCGGCAGAGTCAGACAGTCCGAAAGGAACCATAAAACCGTTTCAGCGGCAGGCAGCACCACGTCTTTTCCCACACCCAGGCGCTGCCCCAACTGCCAGGCTCCGGCGGATGCGTTGGGATAGAGCTTTTGCAGGGTTTCCGGGCTGATTGGCATCATGCCCCCATTCAGAATGATCACCAACAAATTGCACACCAACCCCAAACCCAGCAGCCAGAAACCGGAACGTCGAATATTGATTATGGAAAAGAGCAAAAGCAGCACTTGCGAACTAACCAGCACCACCCCGATCCATTCGCGCGGGAAACCTCCGCGGGTGGCCGGCAAAACAAAGGCGAAAAACTGTGGAATAAAAGCCAGCCCCACCAGCCCCGCCCAGCGCAAATTTGGAACTTCGTACGGACGTTGCGCCAGTACCGCCCAGACCCTGCCACCCACCAAACCCAGCAGGGCCGCAGCTATTAAAAGAATCAAGACTGTTTACAGACCGATTCCGCCGCTCGCATCGGGAGCACCGGCAGAAATGATGTACAGTACCAGGGTGACGAAAATGAAAATGGCGCGTGCATCGCGGCGGCCAACCAAAAGGGTCAATTGAGTCTTTACGTTTTTCATTTCATTTCTCCTTAGTTTTTATTTCTAAGGTTATTATGACAACCAGGAGACTACCGTTCAGACTACCAAAGATTAAAATAAAATTAGAGGAAATAAAAAATCTACATGAAGTGAAACGATCACTTCATTACAATTTACAAAATATAAGGAGAAATGTGCTTAGCGGGAAAGTTCTTCGAAAAGGCGGGTGGTCTGCGGTGAAGGGAGCGCGGCGAATTCTTCCTGCAGCGCCTGGCAGCAGGTATTATATTGGCGAATTAATCCGGCCCGGTCGCCTTCGGCTGCAAAGCAGCGCATGGCCAGGCGGTGGATCTCTTCCATGCTGGGATCCACCTCCAGAGCCTGCTGGCACAATTGCAGCGCCTGTTCGGCCCGGTTAAGCTCCACCAGTGCCAGGTTGGCGGCATCCGTCAGCGCATCCAAATGCAGGCGCAGCAGCCGCTGGCGGGCCACCAGCGCCCACTCAGCGCCTAAATCGGGCAAATATGGGCCTTGTACCAGGCGCACTGCGCACAACAAATGCTGCAGACGGGCCTCCGGCGCAGCAGACTTCGCCATGGCCAACTCGCGCTCAAAGGTCTCCACATCATATTCATAATCCAGATTGGCATTAAAGCGGTAGGTTTCGTCTGGGCTCAGCACCACCGCATCGCTGCCCACGGCATGCCGCAGGCGGTAAATCAGGTTGCGAAAACGCTGCTGCAGTTGGTCGGGCGAAGCATCCGGCCAGAACACCAGCCCTATCTGTTCCTTGGAGAGGCCCTGGGGATGGTCGAGCATAAAAAAGAACAGGTCGCGCGCCACCAGCGAACGCCAATCCGAATTGGTCACCAGGCGGTGGTTGTAGCGCACTTCCATGCGGCCAAATGCCTTAACAACCACCTGTGCCGGACCCAGCGGCACCACCCCGGCCTGCGGGCGCAGTTGGCGGCGCAGCCCGGGCAGGCGCTGGCCCAGGCTATCTGCCTGGCGCAATAAGCGCCCTGCCAATGGCTCCAATTCAGCCCGGTGATGAAAATGTTCCAACCAGGGCTGCAGTTCACGCGCAATCGCCACCAGCGGCGGCCAGGCAGCCGGCGAATCCCAAATCTCCATAAACTGCTGGCGGTGAATCCGCGCCGCCGCCCAATCTTCACGCACCGCCGCCGACAACATCAATAGCAGTTGCACGCGGGCGTTTTCCATACGCGCGCTCTGAGATGCATACAGGCGGGTGGCAAGCGTTAATATTTCGGGCACCCGCTCAGGCTGGTTCTGCAGCAGGGCCAGAGTGGCCAGTTCCAGGTCACAGGCAGCCTGCTCCACCTGAGATAAGCCGTTTTCCACCCGGGCGGCCGCGGCGTAGAAAAAATCACGCGCCATCACAAACTGCTGCTGGTGGCGCGCCAGCACCCCGCGTGCCAGGTCAAGGTAAAATACCAGTGACTGCTCGCCCACCCGCCCGGCCAGCACAACCCCCTGGCGGTAAGCCTCGGTTGATTCATTAAAAGCATCCAGGTCGCGGAATAAATCGCCCAAGCCTGCCAGCGCAAAGGCCTCCATGCGTGGATAGCCTGCCAGCCGGGCACACTCTACGGCTCGTTCCAGGCTGTGGATGGCAGCCAGGTAATCGCCACGATCGTGCTGCAGCACACCCAGGTTATTGAGTGTGTTGGCCTGCCACAACAGGTTACGAGTCGCTTCCCACAGTTCGAGGGCTTGAATATAGGCAATTTCCGCTTCATCCAACTGTCCCAGGCGGCGGCGGGCCATGCCAATTTCAATCAACAGGCGTGCCGCCCCGGTAGTATCTCCCAGAGTCTGGAAAGCCGTGTAAGCCTGTGTCAGACTTTCAAAGGCGGGGCGGATCTCTCCCATGGAAAGCAAAACCATGCCGCGCGCCCGCATCGCTTCGGCCGGGGCACGATTCTGACCGCCGAGTTCGGCTGCCACTTGCACGGCCTCGTCGGCATCTATTAGCGCCTGGTCATACTGCCCGCGCATGCGCAGTTCAATCGCGCGCCGCGACAGCGCTACCGCCAGATGGTAGCGCTCACCGCTGGCGCGCAGCCCGTCAATCGCCTGGTCAAATAAGGCCTCGCCTTGCAGCAGTTCGCCGCGCATGACCGCCAGCGCCCCCTGCAGCGAGAGCAAAATCGGGCGTGCCAGGCGCGTTTCTTCGGGCATGGTCTCCAACCAACCATCCAAAGTGTTCAGCTTGCCGCTGGTCATCATGTCACCAGCGGCCTGTTCCACCAGGCTGGCCTGCGCCGAAATTCGCCCCAGGCGTTGGTACACCCGGTAAGCAAGCTCCCACTGCCCCCGCGCGGCATATACCTGCGCCAGGCGCGTTTGAATCAGTTCGGCCTCCCTGGGGCGCTGCTTCAGAACCCGTTGCCGTAAAAATTCCAAAAACAGGTGGTGGTAACGCAGCCAGACCGATTCCTCGTCTACAGACAGAATAAACAGGTTGCTGCGCAGGGCCGCATCCATCAATTCTTCCCAATCCAGGTCCACGCCCAGGGCAGGGCCGATCACCTCAGCACAAAAACTGGCGTTAAATTCTTCAAACAGCGACGAACGCAGCAAAAACTCCTGTAACGCCGCGGGTTGTTTTTCAAGCACTTGCTGGGCCAGATACCCATACAAATCCACCCCGGCCGCCTTGAGCGCCCCTTTGCGAACCGGCAGCCCCCCACCAGAAATCTGGCTGGTCAGCAGCACACCGGTGATCCAACCTTCCGTACGATTAAACAGATCGCGCGCCATTGCGGTGGGCAGCACCTGGCGCTGGTTCTGCAAATAAAGCGCCTGAATATCATCCGGTTTAAAACTGAGTTCATCCACACCCAACCCGCCTACTTCATCCCGCGCTACCAGCAGCGGCAGGTCTGGCAGAGTTAGCAGGGTGCGCGAAGCAATGAACAGGTGGCAGTTCTCGCCCACCACCTGCAAAAACCGGCTGACAAACTGGCTTACCGGGCGACTGTCATCAATCAGATGATAGTCGTCCAGTACAAAAACAAAATGTTCAGGGATATTTTCGAAAACATCGTTGGCGACGGTCGCCACCAACATATCCAGGTTAAGCCGGTCCTGGGTACTGCTGTTAAGCAAACCCAGCGCCGATTGGCCAAAATTTGGAAAATGCACGCGCAGCGCTGAAATAAAATGGGCGATAAAACGGATGGGGTCGCGGTCCAACTCGTCAATGGCATACCAGCAGGCCGGCCACTCAAGATGGTGCACAAAATCCACCAATAGCGAGGTTTTGCCATACCCGGCGGGCGCAGAAAGAATTACCAACCGGTAATCCAGGCGGCCCATTAATTTATCTAAAAGCTGGTGGCGCGTGAGCAGTTCATCGCGCCGGCGCGGCACGACGATGCGAGAACGAGTTACCTGGAAAATCGAATCAATCATAAGCGGGATGAAAACCAAGCTAACTATACTTTAACCTGGCCCACTTCGCAATAGAATTGCTTTCTGTTTTGCCAGAAAAAACTGGCAAAACAGAAAGGTGAAGCGAACCCCTGGGGCGGGTGCCAGGAAGCGGCAAATCCCCGCTGAGCGCGCTGAAATGCGTTCAGGCGGCTATTGCGGCAGCCAGCCGTCGTAGTACGGATGATCGGGCGCGATGGGCAGTTCCACCGCCTGGTTGGTGCGCGCCGAGAGAAAAAAGGCCGTCAACAGTTCGATTGACTGGCGCGAATCGGCCAGCGAGACCGGAAAAGCTGAGCCACGGCGCAGCCCTTCTGAGAACCCCACAAACTGCCCGGCAAAACCTTCCGGAATGGGGGTGAAGCGCTCCAACGCCGCCGCGATCGCTACCTCAGCCTGCGGGCTGTCTGGGGTGATCTTCCACGGTTCGGAGGCCGAATTGTAGGGGCGGTTATGGCTTTCAGCGGTCAGGTTGGCAAATACAAAACGCAGGCGCGTCACCTGCTCGCTGGATCCGGTGGTCAACGCCAGCGAAGCCAGCGAGCCATCGGCCATTTCCAGTGCGGCGCTAAAGCAGTCTTCCGTCTCTACCGGGTTGACCAGCGTGCGCATGCGCGCAAAGACGCTGCGCGCCGGGCCGACCACCGAAGTGAGCACATCGTGGGCGTGAATTCCCAGTGTAACCAGCGCTCCGCCCAACTCGCTGGACCATTTGCCGTGCCAGGTTCCGTCGTAATACTCCCAGCGCCGCCGCCAGGCCGTTTCGGCCGTGGCCAGATAGGCGCGCCCGGTTACGCCTTCCTTCACCAAAAAACGCAGCTTTTGGGCCGCCGTGCCCATGCGGTTCTGAAAAATTGGCATTATCCGCCGCCCCGTACGGGCTTCTGCCGCCTCCAGCCCGTCCACCTCGCGTAGCGATCCGCAAGCTGGCTTTTCCAGGATGACATGCTTACCGGCCTCCAGCGCCTGTACCGTCTGCGCATAATGTAAAAATGTGGGCGTGCAGATATCAATTACATCCACATCCGGATCGCGGCACAGTTCCGTGAAATCGTCGGTCACATGCGCAATGCCGTAGCGGTCGGCCACACCGGCTGTTCGCTCATCTTTACCGGCCAGCGCCACCACCTGAAAACGGTCCGGCAGCGTTTGCAGGGCCTCAACATGCGCGCGGCCAATTCCAGAGCCGGCCACAGCCACTCGTAAAATAGAATCCATACGACCCATACCCATACCTATTTCTAATCTAACCACAGGCACCCTGTCGGGTGGCCGAAGCGGCAAACTCAGAGGAAGAGCTCGTTTTGAGTGATCCACAACGCTCGCACAGCTTCGTAGAATGGCACTAGCCAACTACTCACTTTGCAGTTTGAGGAATTCCGCGTCGTGAAACAATAGCCGGTCAGCCGGCCAAATTTCCCAGCCGGACGGCCGCGGCCTGCGCCTTCAGCGCCAGTTCGGAAGCCAGGAAGCAGTGCGCCTGGGTCATGGCGGTTTCTGTGCGTTGGTAAATATCTGCAATCAACTGCCGCCCGTAAGGCAGCTCCTTGTCGGAACAGTCGATGTAATGCACGCTCTTCTGATCCACCAGGAAGAGGTGCTCGCCGCCAGGCCGTCCGGCTATATCCACGTACTTGCGCAGTTCAATATAGCCTTCTGTTCCCAGAATCGTGCAGCGCCCATCGCCCCACACCGGCAGCCCGTCCGGGGTGTACCAATCGACGCGCAGATAACCCACGCCGCCGTTGCCGCGCACCGTGCAGTCGCCAAAATCTTCCAGGCCCGGGTACTGCGGGTGTTTGAAATTACCCACCTGCGAGCTGACCACCTCGGCCGAAGTGGACCCGGTGAAAAACAGGAACTGGTCAAACTGGTGAGAGGCGATATCGCACAACACCCCGCCGTATTTTTCGCGCTGAAAGAACCATTGATCGCGGGTGGGCAGGCTGGTGCGGTGCGGGCCCAGGCCAATCGTCTGCACCACTTTGCCAATGGCCCCGGCTTTCACCAGTTCACCGGCATAAACCGTCGAACGGGTTTCAAAGTGTTCGGAGTAACAAATCGAATAGATCCGGCCGGTTTCATGCTGCACGCGGCGCGCCTCGGCCAACTGATCGAGCGTGGTAAAGCCCGGCTTATCCACCATATAGTCTTTGCCGCGCCGCATCACTTCCAGTCCCAGCGCAGCCCGGTCCGCGGGAATGCCGGCGCTGACGATCAGCGGAATGGATGGGTCATCCAGAATCTCCGCGGCACTGCGCGCCTGCGCCGCCTGCGGAAAGACCTGCGCAAAGCGCGCGGCCAGTTCAGGCTCTTTGGCATAAAACGCCACCAGTTGGGCGCCAGCGCGCAGCAACAGGTTAACCTGCCCATAAATATGGCCGTGATTGAGACCAATCGCCGCAAAACGAAGAGGGGGGAGGGTTTCCATGAGCACCTTTCCAGGTTGGGAAAATAAGGGTTAATAAGATTTAAGCTTCAGCAGTATTTTACATCCAAAACCCGCCGGTGCACAAAGCCTGTGGGTTTTGGCCGCGGCAATTCACATTTTTGACTTAATTACTAATATTTGACATGATTTATAATTTTTGCTATGATATAGATTATTCACTGAACACTGTCCCACCGATTGTTTCCGCGCAGCGCCTCGCCGCTTCAGCGCACCCTCCCGCTTCGGGCCCGAAGGGCATGTGGGGTGGCGATGTAACCTGCCCCTGCGAGCGCCCTCAGCGAGTGGCAAGGACATCACCTCAAAAGTCTGATGAGAGCCATGCCCCACCCTGGCGGCGCGATGCGCGGTCAATCCTCATCCAACGCTATCAAGAACGACGGCCTGCGTGAGCCGTCCCAGGCGCTGGATCCACAACATCAGGAGAGGTTTCAATGATCGACCTATTGCAATCGCAAAAGTTCTTAACTGGGCGGGCTCTCAACATCGCTCTGGCACTGTGCATGCTCCTGTCGGCTTTTCACACCACCCTGGCGGCGGCGGCTCCCACCCCAACCCCCACGCCCACCGCTGTGACTATCGCCGGCTCCTTACAAAACGAATTGGGCTGTCCCGCCGATTGGGACCCCGCCTGTGCGTCCACCCACCTGACCTTTGACAGCAATGACGATGTCTGGCAGGGCAGCTTTTCGGTTCCGGCCGGAGCCTATGAATACAAGGCTGCGCTTTCCGATAGCTGGACAGAAAATTACGGCCTCAACTCCGCGCTCGGCGGCGCCAACATTCCCCTGGCCCTTTCCAGCGCCACCCCCGTCAAGTTCTTTTACGACCACAAAACCCATTGGGCAACCGATAATCAACATTCCATCATTGCCAGCGTGCCCGGCAGCTTTCAAAGCGAACTGGGCTGCTCAGGCGATTGGGACCCCGGCTGCCTGCGCTCCTGGCTGCAAGACCCCACCGGCAGCGGCAGCTACAGCTTCAGCACCTCCGCCATTCCACCGGGAAATTATGAAGGCAAAGTGACCCTCAATGAGGACTGGGCCGAAAATTACGGCGCCGGAGGCACGCCCGGTGGGAGTAATATTGCCTTCAGCATCACCGTGGCCAATTCTACCGTCACTTTCAGTTACAACCCCACCAGCCACATTCTGAATATCCAGGTCACCCCTCCCGGTCATTCTCAGGATAACAACGTCGAATGGGCCGGTTTGCGCCACGACTCGCGTGATATCCTCTACCGCACACCGGGCGGCGCGGTGCCAGCCGGCACACCGGTTACCCTGCGCTTCCGCACCTTCCACAATGACGTGAGCCAGGTGAAACTGCGCGTTTATGATCTCAACCTCAACGCCCAGCGCCTCGAAAACATGACGCTCGCTGCCAGAGACGTTTCGTGCTACCAGGTGGGGCTGGAAAACGACAGTTGCGATTTCTGGGCTTTCACCCTGCCCAACAATCAGCCCAATAACCTGTGGTATCGCTTTATCGTTAGCGATGGCAGCAAAACCGTTTACTATGCCGACAACACAGCCGCCCTGGATGGCGGCCTGGGCAGCCCCAGCGATAGCCCGGTGGATAACAGCTACGCGCTAATGGTCTATGACCCGGCCTTCAAAAGCCCCAGTTGGGCGCAAAGCGCGGTAATTTATCAGATCTTCCCGGACCGCTTCCGCAATGGGCGCGCAAATAATGACCCAAAGACCGGCGACGCGCGCTATGATGACCCGGTGCTCAAGCTGCCGTGGGGCACGTTGCCCGAAGGCTTCTGCCGCGCCTACAGCGATGCCGCCAGCGCCTGCGCGTGGCGCTTTAGCCCGGTGCCCGCCTGGGGCGTGGGCCAACCCGAAACCCCGCGCGGGCGTGATTACCAGGGCGGCGACCTGAAAGGCGTCGATCAGAACCTGGATTACCTTAAATCGCTGGGGGTCAACACCCTCTACTTCAACCCCATCTTCGACTCAGGTTCCAACCACGGTTATGATACGCAGGATTACTACCAGATTGACCCGTATTTTGGCACCCAGAAAGATTGGGAAAACCTCGTCAAACATGCCAAGGATTCCGGTATCCGCATTGTGCTGGACGGTGTGTTCAACCACATGTCCTCAGACAGCCCGTTCTTCGACCGCTACCAGCGCTACCCCACGCTGGGCGCCTGTGAATCGCTCACCTCGCCTTACCGCAAGTGGTTCACCTTCCACGACGTCGCCGCGGGCACAGGCACCTGCGCCGGCACGAACGGCCCCAAATCCGCCAGCTATGATGGTTGGTTTGGCTTCGACAGCATCCCCGTTCTGACAAAATCCAACCCGGATGTGCAGGCCTACTTCCTCACCAACCGCGACAGCATCGCCAAACACTGGTTGGACTACGGCGCCAGTGGCTGGCGCCTGGACGTGATGGGTGATTCCTCCTTCCCCACCGGCTACTGGGAAACCTTCCGTAAGGTGACCAAGAAAGCCGAACCCGGCACGCTGATCATCGGTGAACTGTGGCAAAAAGACAGCACCCTGCTGCGCTTCTTGCGCGGCGACCGCGCCGATACCACTATGAACTACCGCCTGCGAGACGCGGTACTGGGCCTGCTGACCCCTGGCACGTTTGATGCAAAAGGCTTTGCCGACAGCGGGCGCGCGCTCAAACCCTCTGAATTTGCCGCCCGCCTGGCTTCCATTCGCGAAGATTATCCAGACGCGGCCTTTTACTCATTGATGAACCTGTTGGACAGCCACGACACCGCCCGCCTGCTGTGGGTGCTAACTCCCGGTGCCGAAAATCCCGCCGATAAGGAACTCAATGCTGCCAACCTGGCCGCCGGTAAAAAGAACCAGCAGCTTGCCTCGCTGATCCAGTTCACCCTGCCCGGCGCGCCTACCATCTATTATGGTGACGAAGTCGGAATGACCGGCAGCGACGATCCGAACGACCGGCGCGCCTATCCCTGGGCCGACCTGGGCGGCAAGCCCGACCAGGCGCTCTTCAAACATTATCAAACGCTGGCCAAACTGCGCCAGCAGAACAGCGTGCTCACGACCGGCGACATGCGCCTGCTGCTGGCAGATGATGCCGCCAATACCGTGGCCTACGGCCGCAAAACCGCCAAACAGGCCGCGCTGGTGGTGCTCAACCGCGGCAGTCAGGCTGCTACCGTGCAGATCCCCGTCTCGGGTTACCTGCCAGACGGCGTGACCTTCAAAGCGCTGTACGGTGTCGCCAACAGCGCCAACCTGAGCGCTAGCGTGACCGGCGGTATGCTCAGCGTGAGTCTGAACCCGCACAGTGCCTGGCTGCTGGCCACCGCCCCCAATGTCGATTTGCAGCCGCCCGCCGCCCCCAGCGGGTTGGCGGTCACCCATGAAGGCAATACCCAACTAAGCCTGGCCTGGAATGCTGTAGGCGGCGCTGCCGGCTACAACCTGTACCGCAGCCCGGTTAACGGCGGCGGCTGGGTGAAAGTTAACCAAGCCCTGCTCACCGCCACCAGCTTCAGCGATAATAACCTGCGCAACACCCAGGCTTATTACTACGCCGTCACTGCCCTAGATGGCGCCGGCAACGAAAGCGCTTTTTCCAAGAGTGCCAGCGGAATGCCACACCTCAGCATCAGCTGGGCCAACCTGCAGTGGCCGCCGACCTTGACCCACACCATCCACATCACCACTCGCACCGGCAATGCCTATGGCCAGGTGTGGATTGACGGCGCCACCCCGCAGCCCGGCCTCACCCCCGGCCTGGACGCCCAGCTTGGCTTTGGCCCTACCGGCAGCAACCCAACCGGCAACTCTGCCTGGATCTGGGTAGACGCGGCCTTCAACGCCCAGGCGGGCAATAACGATGAGTTTGTAGCCAGCGTGCTGCCCGAAGCGCCGGGCAGTTACGATTATCTCTATCGTTATACCACCACCACCGGCCGCGATTGGCTCTACGCCGACCTGAACGGCCCCATTGCCGCCGGCAGCCTGCCTGCCAACCCCGGCAAGCTCACGGTCAATCCCAGCGGCGACACTACACCTCCGGTCACCCCGGCTAACCTGCGCGTTCTTTCAGCCTCGCCCGCCGCGATCGTGTTGGCCTGGGACGCCGTGCTGGGCGATGCCAGCCTGTATGGGTATGAGCTGCTGCGCAGCGGGCCTGGCGGCGCCCCGGCCCTGCTGGTGGCGCGCGTAACCAGCGCAGGCTACACCGATACCAACGTGTTGGAAGGCGCTTCCTATACCTACGCGGTGCGTGCCATCGACACCTCGTTCAACCGTTCAACCAGTACGGCGCCGGTCTCGGCGACCGCCAACCTGCGCACAGTAACCCTCACCTTCAATGTCACCGTGCCCGCGGGCACGGATGCCGCCGCCCGCGGCGTCACCATTGCCGGTTTCCTCGACCGGCTGGATGGCAATTTGCCGCAGTGGAATCCCAGCGGGGTGGTGCTGACGCGCATGGATGCCACACACTGGAGCATTACCCTCACCGGCAAAGAATCGGTTCAGATCGAAT
>Ga0335397_10003865_pt1 | contig 19912 bp, 19 predicted proteins | sample MAT04_FD_205740 | JGI IMG/M metagenome (GOLD analysis project Ga0335397, IMG submission 205740) | Freshwater microbial communities from Lake Fryxell liftoff mats and glacier meltwater in Antarctica - MAT-04 (spades assembly) (version 2) ... | reverse complement strand
GGCGGCGTTCGAACGTTTGCGAACGTTTTCCCCGCCGCCGGCCGCCGAATATGCCTTGCGCTACCAGGCCGACAACGCGGGGCAGTTGTCGAAGCTGGGCGGCTCCGACGGCCGCAAGGCCAACGACATCGTGGTGAAGTGGAAGAACGCGGCGTGCCCGGCCACCCGCCCGTCGGGCTCCTGACCGCATAGCTGGACGACGATGGGTCCAGCCAGTGAATCATCGCCGAACGGTCACCCTTTGCTGGGTACAGTTCTCAAATCTGATGCCTGCGGCGCGCGCTGGGCACAGCAACGAAAGGGCATTCCATGGCACCCACACGCAAGCTGTTTGCGAGCCTCGCGATCGGCGCCTCGATACTCGGCGGCGCTGCCGTCGGTTGCTCCACCGAGGCAACACCAGCGGAATTCAAAGCGGAACTCGTGAAGGCGGGATTCGCGGAGAAGGACGCTCAGTGCATCATTGATTCGATGGCCACCAAGGGCATCAAGATCAGCAAGTACACCGAAGCCAGCACGGAGCAGACCGATCAGGTTGGCACGATTGCGGTCGACTGCGCCTTGAAGAGCGCCGGGCTGGGCGGCGGCGCCACCGGCGCCGGAGGCTGATCGCTCCCACGTGGTTGCTGCCCCGGATGTTTCGGCGTCCGGGGCAGCGTCGCGTCAGCGGAGAGATGAACACCTGGTGCCCTACCCGGCCCGGACGTCCGCTCCGGCGGCTCCTCGATTGCTCGGGTTCCTCGCAATCCGCTCGCCAACTGCTGCTGAGGCCCGGGTCAGAGTTTGGGCCAGCTTCGTTGCTGTCGCGCTCGTTTCGGTGTGTTGGCGCCGAGTTGCCAGGTGCGTCGCCACGCCCCCACTGCCTCGGGGCCGACCAACGACGGGGTGACGCCAGCGTGGGCCCGCTTTCGGGCGCTGTACCAATCCGTGGTGGTCTCGTCGGCGAGTTGTTCCACCGTGGCCTGGATGCGCGTTGCGAATGAACGGGAATCTTCGCCGTCGGTCGGGCGCAGTGGCGCGCCGAACGTGATGGTGGTGCGGCCGGGTTTGGGGAACGTTCGGCCCTTGCGCAGGATGTCGCCCGTGCCTTCGAGGTGGATTGGCACCACCGGTACCCCGCACCGAAGTGCCAGGTACGCCGCGCCGGGACGGAAGGTTTGCCCCCAGCCATCGGGCGACCGACCACCTTCGGGGAAGATGAGCAGGCTCCAGCCTTCGTCGAGCAGCGCGGCGGCGTCGTCGGCCGACTTGCGGTTCACCTTGTTGCGCTCGATCGGGATGGCGCCGATGGCCAGCGCGCTCAGCGGGGCGGTGAGTCGATTGCCGAAGAAGTAGTCGGCGCCGGCCGCTATGGCGAGGTGGTGCTGCCATGGCTCGGGGATCGTGGCCAGCAGCAACGGGGTATCGACATGGCTGTGGTGGTTGGCGGCGAAGATCACCGCACCATCGAGATCGTGGAGTCGGTCGAGTCCGTCGACCTTGGGGGCGGCCAGGATGTCCATGGCCGGGCGTACGAGCCCCTCCACCATGAGCACGCGGGCGAGGCGAGCGGGATAGCTGCGCGCCCACTCGGTGTCGTAGTCGGCCCCCAGCTTGGCCTTCGGTCGCAATGGCGTGACGCCGTTGGGAACGGTGGGGGCCCGGAGCGGGAAGGGGGCATTGCGCCACGCCGCGGAGCCCGAGGTACGCGCGGCGCGCATCGCGAGCTCGCCCAACGAGCGACCGTTCACGGGGAGCCGGGTGCGTTTGCTCACGACACGTCGGCCATGAGGATCGGCGGGTTGTGCAAGTGGGTGATTGTGGGCTGAGGGCCGACCACGTCGGTGGCCATTTCCAGGGCATCTTGGAGGGTGGAAGCGGGCACGAACCCGAGTCGGCGGACCGACTTCGGGTCGCCGCCCACGATGATCACCCGGCCGAGGTGTTTGAGCGCGTGGGCACCCCAGTACCACATGTAGAACGGGTGCACCCCGTGGTAGGCATAGCTGGTGCGGTAGAGATGCCGGTACCACTCGTCTTCGGCGAATTGTTTCTCGTAGCGCTGTTCGATCTCCACCGGATCGGTGGTGTCGGCCAGCACCTGCTCGAAGAAGTCGATGTAGCTGGGATGGTGAACGGGGTGGAAGTCCCACGGTGTGGGGTGGCTCATGATGAGTACACCACCCTCGCGAACGAGGGGTTTGCCGCGGTAGAGGTTGAAGAAGTAGCCGAGCCCGAGGCACATCACCAGGATCGGGTTCATCACCGAGTTCACGTTGTAGGGGCAGATGAACGGGAGGCCCATGGTGAGTACGTCGGTCTGGCCCTCGACCGGAACGAGGTGTTGATCGAAGCAGTGCTTCAGCGTCACCTCGTGCACCGCCTCCACCTCACCGGCTTGCACCGACGTGAGGCCGTAGGGGGCCCGCCACGAGTGGAACGCCGACCGGCGCTGTTTGGCCGACATCACATCGAGGCCCTTCTGCATGCCGAGGAACGTGATCCGATCCTTGGCCGACCATTCCCACTCACGCTTCTGGAGCACGGACAGGGGCCCGTCGGTGCCGAACGTGTTGTTGTTGATCGTGGTTTCGATCTGGAAGATCTTGATGCCGGCATCGCGAAGCACCTTGCCTTGGCGCCAGTTGCTGTGGTGCAGCTCGGAGCTGTGGCGGTCCATGAAGCTCTTGCTCTGCTCCATGGTCTTGACGTTGTGGTGGTGACGAATGGCGCGGTAGCTCGACAGGCCGGTGGCGGTGCTCTTCCAGCCCCCGTCCATCGCCACGATGTTGAGGTTCACGTACACGATGAGGTCGCTCTCCGCGGCGCGCTTGTTGATCTCCACCTCCTCGCCGTGTTTGGTCTCGCCCACGAACAGGAGGTTGTCGGGATCTTCGGCGTCGTGGTTGTAGAGCGTGCCGTGGGGGGCGAAGGCGTCGTAGATGCGGTCGCCGAGGGCATGACGAAGCTCGGTCTCGGTCATGCGACGGTGCAAGGCCAGAGCCGCGATGAGATGCACGTCGTCAACGCCGGCTGCCGCGGCGAGGTCGAGCACCTGCTCGATGATCCGCTGACGGATGTCGGGGGCCCGCATCTGGGGCAAGGGCAGTGAGACGTCATCGAACGCGATGGTGAGCTTCATGCCCGGGGTGAGCAGGTCAGGCAGCGGCTTGGAGTCGCCCATGGGGTTGAACAGGGCGTGGCGGATGGCGGCTTCGGGATCTTCGAGGGCCTCGATGGGCTCGGCCGGATAGATCACCCGGCTGCGTCCGGCAGGGAGCCGCTCCAGACGGAACTGCTCACCATGGTGGAACAGGATCGGTGGGGTGGACTTGTCGACGTCGAGCACGAACCCGGGGCGGGGCATCAGCAGATCTCCTTGGTGGGTGTCCCGGACACCGTGGTGGTGGGGTTCACAGGTGGTCGCGTTCCTTCTCGGGGCGCAGGTCGAACGCAATCTTCACGGCGCCACGGCGGCCGGCGTTGGCAGCGTGACTGATCGCTTCGGTGTACCGGCTGAGCGGGTAGGTGGCGGTGACAAGGCGGCCGAGGTGGTGGGCTTCGACGAGCTCCATGGCGAGGTCGAAGGTGCGAAGGGGCGTACCGTCGGCGGCGGGGGTTTCGGTGCCGTAGGCGTAGGTGCCCACGAGTTGAAGCTCCTTGTGCCAGAGGCCGGTGAGGTCGACCTCGGTGTGGCCGGCCATGCCGACCAGCATGATGCGGCCGCGGGGACCGCTCACCGCAATGGCGTCAGCGAGGCTGTCGTTCGATCCGACGCAATCGAACACCACCGAAGCCCCGCCCGTGAGGCGATCGATCGGGCCGTCAGGGCCGGCGTTGGTGAGGGCCTTCGACCCGGTGAGCCGGCGTACCGCTCGTTTGATCTCCGATGGTTCGGCGAAGTGGTCGGCACCGAGCGTGCGGGCTTCGTCGCGCTGCTCGGGATGTTTTGCCACCACGAGTATCGATGCGTCCGGAGAGATCGATCGCACGGCGGCGAGCGTGAGTAGGCCGAGCGTGCCGGCGCCGAGGATCACGACCGTGGCATCGCCGGCATCGCTGCCGCTCACGCCGCTGGCGAGCGCGGCGTGAACCGCGCACGCAGTGGGCTCGACCATCACGGCCATCTCGTCGGTCCAGTGGTCGGGGACGGCATGCAGTTGGCTCTCGTGGGCCACCATCATGGTGGACCAACCGCCGCCCGTGTCGCAGCAGAACCCGCTCTGCAATCCGGGGGCGAGGTCGCCGAACGCAATGTTGGTGCAGTTGCCGAGGTGGCCAGCGGCGCACTCGTGGCACACGGGCGAGATGTTGCGGGCCACACAGCCGAGCACCGGTTCAAGAATCACCCGCTGTGAGCCGTCGGCCGGTGCCTTGGGGTTGGCGGGGTCCACGAGGTCGGCAACGATCTCATGGCCGGGCACGAACGGGAAGCTCACGATCGGTTCGAAGTAGCGGCTCGACGTGCCGTCGATGGTGGCGAGGTCGCTTCCGCAGATTCCGGCGAGTCGGGGTTTGATATAGCGCCAACCCGGCCCGGGCAGGTCGGGGATGTCGTGATCTTCGTGCAGCCTGAGCGGTCCGACCTTGGCCCCGGCGCCGGAAGCGACCCGACCGGCCACCACCGCGGCGGCGTAGCGGGCTGGCTTACGTGAGAACACGAGCGCTTTCATGCGGGACGTCCCACCTGAGGATTGAAGAGGCCACCGGCCGTCCGGCGGCGAGTGCCGATGGGGAGCACCGACGACGGCGCGCCGCCGGCCTTCTCCCAGTTCTCCACGAGCCAGCCTCGTTTGCGGGCGAGGGCGGCGAGGCGGGTCTCGGGATTCACGGCCACGGGGAAGCCCACCACCTCGAGCATCGGGAGGTCGGATGTGGAGTCGGCGTAGGCCACGGCCTCATTCAGGTCGAGTCCGTGTTCGTCGGCGTAGTCGAACAATGCCTGCGCCCTACTCTCGCCGGTGGGAGGAACCATCGTGAGCTCGCCCTTGTAACGGGCGGTGCCATGGTCGATCTCCAACGACGCGCTGACGATGTCGTCGAACAAGGGTCGGAGCGGCTCGACCACGAAGTCGAGGGCCCCCGTGATCAGTACCGTGCGATGGCCGAGCTGGCGGTGTTGACGGACCCGACGGATCGCCGCAGGAAAGGCTTTGGCCAACAGGAGTTGGCTCATCATCTCGGCGGCGTCTTCCTCGATCTGCGCCACTGGAGCGCCGTCGTAGCGGCGGTAGAAGAATCGGAGAAAGTCCGACCGATCTTTGCGGTCCTGGCTCAGCCAGCCCGGCGCGGCACGAAGCGCCTGGGCCACGAATCGAGCACGGTCGCCGGGGGGGAGCCGGCGTGTGGCGAGCCAGGCGTACGACGTGACCACGTTCGATGCGATCAGTGTGTTCTCGAGATCGAAGGCGGCCATTGTGCGTTCGGGAGCGAGCACTTGACGGCGCAGCCGATCCTCTCGGCTCTCGGATTCACGTTTTCCCGGGGTTGTGCGCACTCGAGCGTGCTCCACCACGGAGGGAAGGTGGATGTCGCGCACGTACTCGTCCCAGTCGACCACACGCGGGTCGAAGCAAAAGTCGCGCTGGTCGGTGGCATCGAGGGAATCCCAGAGGCCGAGCAGGCGATCCACGCTGTAGACCGCCTCGCATTCGGCATAGGCGCCGTAGAGCTCCACGTAGCCGAGCGCTCGCTGCGCCTCTTCTTTCTTCTCCTCGATCTTCACGGTCCATTCGGCCTGCGTGCCCCGCAATGGCAACGCTTGCAGGCCCTTCTCCGCCCGCTCGAGGATGCCCATGGCCCGGGTGAGCTGGCCCTGCACCCGGCCGCGCCCGGGGAACGACCAGTCGGGCACGATGATCGGCTGGCCGTCGGTGTCGTAGAGCGGTCGTTCGGTGAACCATGTGCTCACGCCGTCGACGAGGCGTTTGTAGCGGAGCGGATTTGCTGAGCCCGACGCCACCTGCACCACGTCGGGCTCGTCGAGCGGGCCGCGGGCCGCGACGGCCACGATGGCTGCGGTGACGAGGTCGACCGGGATCACGTCGATGATGCCCTCCGGCACGCCGGGGAACTCCTTCAGCAGGCCCTTGGCGTACGACAGGATCACCGGCTCAGCCATCCGGAACCCGCGAATCCAACCGGGTTTCGGTTCGGCCACCGCGGACTCGATGATCGAGGGGCGCACCACCGAAACGGGTACGTCGCCCCGACTCTCCATGAGCGCCCGCTCACCGAGCGCCTTGGTGAAGGCGTAGGCGTCTGGCCATCCCACCGACGCGGCACGGGCACGACCGGCCGCGACCATGCGGTCGGATACCCAGCGGGTGCGGAGCTGCTCGGTCTTGTCGGAGAGGAGTGGCGTGCCGGCGGCACCCAGTTCGGTGCGGGCGCCCTTGCGGAATCGGGCGAGCAGTTCCGGGGTGCGGCTCTCGGCTTCCGCATCGGACCGAGCACGACGGGCGCCGTCGACCTCGGCCTTCCAGTTGATGTCGACGAAGAACGGACTGTCGACTACGTGGATCTCCGGTGCCGAACCCCGCCGATTCCCGGCGACGTAGCAGGTGGACACGGCGACCAGATGAGGCGTCACGTCGAGGGCTTGCAGCGTGCGGGCGATCCGCGTGGGGCCGAGCAAGTTGATCTCCACTGCGGAGTCGAGTGGCGAGTCGAAGCTCACGGCGGCGGCGGAGTGGATCACCACGTCGCAACTGGCCAGCGCCGCTCGGCCTTCGTCGTCGAGGGAAAGCCCGTCGCGGCTCACGTCGCCCGCTACCGCCTGTACCCGGCGAGCGGCCATCTCGGCGAAGGCATCCTTGCCGAGGTCGGCCTTCAAGCGGTCGTACGCGTCGTTCTTCAGGATCTCGCGCTGGACCCGCTGGGCGACGGTGGACCGTTTGCCGGGCCGGATCAGCAAGACGACCTCGCACTCCGGCACCGAACGCAAAAGACGCTCGAGCAGGTTGGTGCCGAGGAAGCCGGTGGTACCGGTGATGAAGATGCGCTTGCCCGCCAGGCTTTCACGAATCATTGCCCCATTCTCTACCACTTGGTAAGGAGTGCGGCCAAGACGGGTAGTCTCGGCAGCGATGGCACCTCGGACCGACACCCGCGAGCGAGTGCTCGACGCCGCTCTTCTCGCCTTCGGCACGCAGGGCTTCGATGCCACGTCGCTCGATCAACTCGCCGTCGAGTTGGGTGTCCGGAAGCAAACCATCCTCTACTACTTCCCGAGCAAGGCCGAGTTGCTTGACGCCGTCGTGGATCGGAGCTCACAGGACCTCGCCGGGGAGCTCGTGCGGGCCATCGACGGTGCTGGCCCGGGCTTCGCCCGGATCGAAGCGCTGGTCCGCGCCGTGTTCGCGTTGGCAATGTCACAACCAGAGTTGCTCGGCCTGATCCGTGAAGCGAGTCGGCTCGGCCCGCACACCGCATCGCGGCTCTTCGTCAACCTGGCGCCACTCGTGGATCAGGCAACGGGGTTCCTCGAGGCGGAGATGCGGGCTGGACGGTTCCGCAAGAGCGACCCCAAGCTGTTGCTGGTGAGCGTCTACTCCACCGTGCTCGGTGCCGCTACCGAGGTGGAAGTGCTCCGTGCCATCGGCATCGAACCAAGCCTTCGTACCGCGGTGCTCCGCCGTCGCCAGATCATCGAGTTCCTGCGCTACGCCCTCGTGCCCGAACCGGCCGCGGCGAAGCCGCGCGCCAGTCAACGCAACCGAATCGACCCGACGAAACGAACGCGGCCGCGCCCATAACACGTGGCCTCGACGGACTCAGCCGACGGAGACGGGCGAGGCCGGGGCGGGAACGTCGACCTTGGTGGCCTCGATGCGCCCGGAACGCATCTGCACGCTGCGCTCGGGTTCGGAGCTCTCCGACGTGGCAATGAAGAGCGTTCGGCCATCGGTTCCGCCGAGCACACACCCGTACGCGGGCTGGCTGGTGTCGATCCACTCGACCGCGCCGACCCCTCGTTGCACGCGCATGACGCCTTGGCTGACGGGGTCAGACACCCACACGGCGCCATCGGCATCGATGCACATGCCGTCGGGGACGTTGGGCTTGAGCTCACCCCACACACGCGGGTTCGTGAGCGAGCCGTCGGGTTGAAGGTCGTAGGCGGAGATGCGCTGTCCGTAGCTCTCGGCCACGAGCAGCGTGTCGCCGCCGTCGGCCACGACGGCCCCGTTCGGGAACTGCAGGCCTTCGGCCACGATCCAGGCCGTGCCGTCGGGCTCGACGCAAACCAGCGGCGCCGGAGACGGCGTGTCGCCGCTATCGATGTCGAAGCCGAACGTGCCGACGTAGGCCCGGCCGGTGTCGGTGACCACCATCTCGTTGGCGTTGTAGTCGAAGAAGGGTCGCAGGTCGGCGTGCACCTTCACGGAGCGCCCTTCGAGTCGGAGCACCTGGCGGTCGACCATCGACACCACGATGAGGTGGCCGTCAGGCAGCCAGCCCAGGCCGGACGGCTGCCCTTCGACTTCGAGTACGACGTTCGATTTGCCGGGACTGCTCACCACGTGAACCGTTCGATCAAAGACGTCGGAGAACCACAGCCGGTCGTTGTGCCAGCGCAGGCACTCCGGAAAGGCCAAGCCGTCGAGTAGGACGTCGATCCGCCGTTCGCTCATGTGGTTCCTCCTCGACGGCCACTGCCGTGGTGAGCCGCCGGTGTGTCGTGGTCATCGTAGGCGCGGGCGCCGAAGCGGCGCACCGCGGGACGTCAGTCGACACGACGACGACGCCTCTGAGATCGTTCGATCGCCAGTTCGGCCAGTTCGGTGATCAGATCCCGATAGGAGAGCCCCGACGCCTCCCACATCTTCGGGTACATCGACACCGGCGTGAAGCCCGGCATCGTGTTGATCTCGTTGACCAAAAGCCCTCTGCCGGTCGACTCGTAGAAGAAGTCCACCCGGGCGAGTCCCTCGCATCGCAGGGCTTGGTACGCCTGCACCGCCAAAACCTCGATGTCGGCGGCGACGTCGGCGGGAACCGCTGCCGGCACCATCATCTTCGCCGCACCGGCGAAGTATTTGTCGTCGTAGTCGTAGAACTCCGCTCCGGGCTCGATCTCCCCCGGCACGCTGGCCCGAGGGGAGCGATTGCCGAGCACGGCGCACTCGATCTCCCTGCCGTCGATCGTCTCCTCGCATACCACCCACTCGTCGTAGGTGAGGGCGGTGACGATGGCGGCGTGGAGTTCGTGGACGTCGTGGGCTTTGCTGACCCCGATCGAGGAACCCATGTTGGCCGGCTTCACAAAGATGGGAAGCCCGAGGGCGGTGACCAGCCGTTCCGGAAGTTGGGTGTCGGCGAACTCGTCGGCGTGAAAGCTCATGTAGGCCGCTTGGGGGATGCCGGCACCGGCAAAGACGGCTTTGGCCATGGCCTTGTCCATTGCCAGCGCTGAGCTCAACACCCCACAGCCTACGTACGGCACGCCGGCGAGTTCGAGCAGTCCTTGCACCGTGCCGTCTTCGCCGAGAGGACCGTGCAGCAGCGGGAACACCACGATCTGCTCGCCGGCATCGCGGGGTGAAAGGGCCTGCAACGGTTCCATTGACGTGCCTGTGGTGGGGAGGGCATCGGGCAGGGAGTCGGCGCCGGCGGCGAGCGCCCGTTTCGTCTCATCGGCGAGAAGCCATCGGCCGTCCTTCGTGATGGCCACCGGATCCACGTCGAACCGCCGGGTGTCGACCGCGGCGAGGACATGGCGTGCGCTGATGCGGCTGACTTCGTGTTCCGCCGACTGGCCGCCGAACAGCACCACGAGACGGATCTTGGGTTCGGCCATGGGGCCGACGGTACCGCGCCTGTCATGCCCACTCGGACCACGCAAGGAGGGTGAGCCAGTGAGGTTTCGAAACGCCGATTCCGAGCCACAGGTCGGAGTCTCGGAGTCTCGGTGGAACGGGCGCCGAAGGCCCCCATGTTCCGGGCAATGAGACGGAGGACGCTGCGAGAACGGAAGCCGACGCGGTGCTGACCGAGAACCGCCGAATGGTCGCGGACCGTGAGGCCCCCGAGCCATTGGCCGCTCAAGCGTCGTTCACGGTAGGCAGCAACCCCCTACGATGCGCGGATCGTGCCGTGCTCCGGAATGCTCCTCGTCATAGAACGCCACCATGCGCTTTCGCGTCACTGACCTCGCCGCCCGCATCGGGGGCCGGTTGGCTGGTCCCGACGTCGAGGTCGATGGCGCCACCATCGACTCGCGCGAGGTGCCGCCTGGTGCGATGTTCGTGCCGGTCATGGCCGAGCGTGACGGCCACGACTTCGTGGAGGCCGCGCTGGCCGCTGGTGCGACGGCATCGCTCACGAGCCGCGACCCAGAACACGATCACGCCGATCTCCTCGCCCGCGGGGCCACGCTGATCGCGGTCGACGATACCGAGCGGGCGTTGCGGGCGTGGGGTGCTGCATCGCGGGAGCGGCTTCCCGACTGCGTCGTGGGCATCACGGGTTCGGTCGGCAAGACCACCACCAAAGACCTCGCCGCCGGCGCGCTCGGTGCCACCCTTCGTGCGCACGCCAGTCCGCGGAGCTTCAACAATGAGTTGGGCGTGCCCCTCACGCTGTGCAATGCCCCCGACGACACCGAGGTCGCGGTGGTGGAAATGGGGGCACGGGGCTTGGGTCACATCGCCTGGCTGTGCGAGACCGTGCGGCCCACCATCGCCGTGGTCACCGCGGTGGAGCACGTCCACACCGAGCTCTTTGGCTCGCTCGACGACGTAGCGCAGGGCAAGGGAGAACTGGTGGAGTGGCTTCCCGCCAACGGGACCGCGATCTTGAACGCCGCCAATGCGCGAGTGCTGGCCATGGCCGCTCGCACCAACGCCGCGATCGTGACCTTCGGTGCCGCTGGCGCCGATGTGGTGTCTGAAGGCCTTGTGCTCGATTCGGAGCTACGTCCTCGGTTCGTGGTTCGGTCCCCTTGGGGTTCGGCCGACGTCGTGCTCGGCGTGCGAGGAGCCCACAACGTGGGGAACGCCCTTGCCGCCCTCGCCGTCGCTGGTGTGGTCGGAGTGTCACTCTCCGATGCGGTAGAAGGCCTCGCCGCGGCTTCGGTTTCGCACTGGCGAATGGAGTTGGTCCGAGCCCCGTCGGGCGCCATGATCCTCAACGACGCCTACAACGCTGGTCCCGCGTCGATGCGGGCGGCTCTTGATGCCATCGCCGCGCTCGAGGTCACCGGGAGGCGGTTCGCCGTGCTCGGCGTGATGGCGGAGTTGGGCGCCAGCGCGGACACCGAACATCGCCGTCTGGCGGCGCATGCCGCGGCAGCGGGTTTGACCGTCATCGCCGTCCATGCACCGGCCTATGGCGATGATGCGATCCACGTGTCGTCGATCGACGAGGCGGTGGCGGTGCTCGGCGCCGTCGGAGCGGGCGACGCCGTGCTGGTGAAGGGGAGCCGGGTGGCGGGGTTGGAACGGCTCGCCAAACGGCTCAGCTCGTCCGAACCGTAGGGATAGTGCCGAGCGTCGCGTCGGGCAACGCCGGACCGCCCGCGATCTCTTCTGGCGTGCGGTAGTCGGCCCACCAGGTGAGGAACGCCGCCACCCCGACGCCCACGAACAACACGGCGGTGATGCTCGTGAGTTCGATGATCGGACCGAAGAACAGGTTGCCAAGCGGGACCGTGCCACCGAAGGCCATGATCCACAATGCCATCACCCGGCCGCGGGTCTTTTCGTCGAGCTGCTTCTGGAGCAACGTGGACAGCCCGGTGATCACCACGAAGTAGAAGTAGCCGAGCACCCAGATCGCCAGAAAGGCGATCTCCGGTGATCGAAGCGTGGCCAACACGGCCAACATCATCGTGAAGCCGCCGAGGTGGATCTTCACCAAGGTGTTCAGGTTTCGCCCCGCGAATACGGTGCCGACCGAAAGCGCGCCGAGCAAGGCGCCGAACCCGAACAGGGCATAGAGATTTCCGTACTGCGCCGACTTGGGGGTGATGCCGAGGTTGCGTTCGGCCATCGTGGGCATCTGCCCGATCCAGATGAGGCAGAAGAACGAGAATGCGGCGCAGGTGAGGAGCACCCGGCCCACCACACGATCGTGCCGAGCGACGGTGAAGCCGGCCACCATCTGCTTGAGGCCCGACGGGCCCGAAGGGTCGCGCACAGCATTGGTGATCGTGACGGTGAGGATGGCCACAACGATGAAGCCGTAGGTGACGGCGTTGGCCGAGAACACCCACGGCACGCCGAAGTGGGAGTAGACGAACGGGCCGATGGCCGCGCCGAGCACTCGAGAGCCGTTCATGTTCACCGAGACCAGCGACACCGCTCCGGGGAGGTCGGGTTTGTCGACGAGCGTGGGAAGCACACTCGAGAACGTCGGCCCGATCAGTGCCTGGCCCATGCCGATGGCGAAAACGAAGAACACGATGCCGGGCTGTGACGGTTCGGGCGACGTGGCGATCCAGGCCAAGCCGAACGCGGCGAGGGCCTGCTCGGCGCACGCCATGGTGATGAGCCGTTTCCGATCGAAACGATCGGCGAGTGCCCCACCCACCAGGGAGAAAAGCAGGAGCGGCCCCAACTGGGCGAACAACACGATGCTCACGAAGGTGGCGCTCTTGGTGAGCTCGTAGGCCCACGCCGTGAGCACCACGTTCTGCATCCACGAGCCCACGTTGGATGCGAGCCAGCCGATGTAGACCCGACGGAACGCGGGATACCGAAGCGCGGCGGCGGCGGTACCCCGCTTGAAGGTGCGATCGCCTTCCATCACGGCGTCGACGATCTCCTCACCGCACAGCGAGGGCACGCCACTGGCATCTTGATCAACGGGCGGTCGGGGTCGGAGGTCGGTCATGTGGTGCTCTCGGTCGCCAAACCCCGAGGGAAGGCTACGGCCGAGGTCCGCCGGATCCTCCATCCGTTTCTCTAACCTCCCGGGTCCATGACCACATTTGGGAATCCCGGCCACGAATTCGACGCCGTTCCTGCCCGCACCACCGGAACGCCTCCGTCCATCAACCTGGCGGCGGAATCCTCGGCGCCGACCGGTGGGTGCTCTGTGGGGGTCGGGGCGACGAGGTCTCGGTTTGCCACCTTCGAGGAGTGCCCGATGTGCGGGGGTGCGATGGCACCCGAACACGCGCACTTCCGATGCACGTCATGTGGGTGGCGTGACTCCTGCTGCGATTGAGCGCAGGGAGTGCACGACCAATCCGGGTGCGGGGTTATTGCTGGGGTGGCTGGGGCGGCTGACCGGGCTGGGGCGGCATACCGGGCGCCGGCGGCGGGAACCCCGGGAAGCCGGGCATGCCCTGGCTGGGATCACCCGGCGCCATCGGGGGCGCGCCGGGGGTTGTTGCCGGCGGGAGGGTCTGTTGGGCGTACTCGTAGCTCGGAAGCTGCTCGATGCGGGTGAGCACCCAGTCGAACTCGCCGCTCATGACGGGGGCTTTGCAGTACTTGCAGATGCCGGCGAGGTCGAGGTCGAGTGGCGCACCACAGTTCGGGCACTTCTTGTTCATCGTGCCGGCGTTGGGCTTGGTTGTGGCCTTCGACGACCGCTGGAAGACCCAGTCTTCAGCCCAGTCCTCGATGTTGCGTGAGCCTCGCAGCACCTTGCGTTTGTCGTCGGAGAGGTCGATGTCGTAGTCGGCGCAGGAGGCGAAGAACCGCACGATGATTGTGTCGAAGGCCGTATCGGTGGTAACCGATACGGTGCGGACGTTCTGCACGGCGAGGTTGTCGAGGATGTTCTGTTTGTTCCCGGTCAGGTACTGATCGATCTGGAACTTGTGCTGCTGCCACACGCCGTCGTGCATGACCTGCCGGGACAATTCGGGCTTTCGTTCCGTCCACGCTTGCTGAATGGTGAAGAAGGCTCGGTTGACGTCGGAGAGGAAGTCGGGTTCGTTGAAACCGCCGTCGCGCTGGGTGATGGCGACGATGCCGGCGTCGATCTCGGCTCGTGAGGCAGAACGAGGACCCATGTTTCCGAGCATCTCTCCGGTAGCCGACCCGGCGGTGCCGAAGTCGGTGGGGAGGCCGGCCTGCGACATGCCGGCATAGCCCTTCTTCTTGCTGGCCCGCATCGCCAAGATGATGAAGATGATGATGATGAAGAGGCAGACGCCGCCGAAGATGAGGCCGACCAGCGCACTCCCGGCGCCCCCGGAGCCGCCGGAGCCGCCGTAGTAGCTCGAACCGCTGCTGCTGCCGGAACTCCGACTCGAACTGCCGCCTCCACTGCTGCGGCCACCGCCGCTTCCGCCGCCGGCGCGGAGGAAGAGGTCGAGGAGTTGCGCGTAGACGATGCCCTTCATGGGGCCGGAGCCTATTCGGGTTCCGTTCGCGGACCGGGCACCTACGGATCAGCCAGCAGGGGGAGGTGGTGGTGGGGCTTGGCCATAGCCTCCCGGCGGTGCCGGAGGAGGCGGGTTCGCGGGCGCCTCATACGGGGCCGGTGCCGGTGCCGGAGGGGCAGCCGGAGGCGGATAGGCCGCAGCCGGCGCCGCCGGGTCGGGAGCAGGGCCGGGAGGCGCCGACGGGGATGGAGGGGATGGTGGGGCGCCGGCTGTAGGCGTGCCGCAGGCAGCGCAGAAGCGGGCCCCGAGGGCCATCTCCGTGCCGCAGTTGGCGCAGTATTGGGCCGACGGCAGACCCGTGCCGCAGTTGGCGCAGAACTTCGAGCCAGGGATGTTTGAGGCGTTGCAGGCGGGACACGCCACGGCTGGCCCGGCAGCGGCACCCGCGGGGGCGAAGCCGCCGCCGGCGCCGGGGAATCCGGGGGCAGGAGGTGGCGCTGCCGGTTGGGCGAGGGGCTGGTTCATCACGTTTCCACCCATGCCGAGACCCATGCCGAGGAGCATGGGAGAAGCGCCACCGGCGCCGCTCGCCATGCCTTCACCGGCACCGATCATGGCCGAGCCGGCGGCGTAGTTCTGGTACGAGCCGGCGAGCCGCGAGTAGGCGGTGTCCTTGGCGAGGCCCTTGAGCTTCTCCTCATCTTCGTCGTCGAGGTTGACGTCGAAGTTGCCCATCCGAGCGATGGTGATGCCGTAGTTGGCCAACTCGTTGTTGGTGGCGGTGATCACCGCCGACTCGATCTCGGGCGTGTAGGCCGACAGTCCCAGGATCGGCCAGCCGTTGCGCACGATCTGCCGGGTGATCTCCGTGCGCATGGTCTTGATGAGTTGCTGGTCGACCCAGTCGCCGATGGCGTCGTTGTTGGAGACGTCGACGGTGCCCACAAGGTTGAGGATCAGGCGCTGGGGGTCGACCACCTGGAGGGCGTATTCGCCGAACACACGGAGCGTGATGATGAGCCCGGTCTGGGGATCCTGCACGTTGTCGACGCGGCCGCCGAAGGTTTGGCCGGTGTATTCCCGCGTGCCAACGAAGAAACACTCGGCTCGGTAGGCATTGCCGTTGGTGCCCCAATCGATCACGATGCCGAGGAACATGATCTCGTCGGCATCGAGCTTGTGCTGGCCGGGGCCGAGGGTGCCGAGCACCTGCCCCTTGTTCATGAACACCGCCACCTGGTCCGGTTCGACGATGGCCCGGGCACCCTTGCGGATGTTGATGTCGGGCCACTTGAAGACGATCTGTGCCTTCTTGTCGTCGGGTACGGCGATGAACTGGCGTGCGACCTCATTGCGAATGATGCCCATGACGCTCCTCGAGAGGGTGGCTCCGACCACACGTCGTGGCCGGTCTGCGGAGCGGACACTAGCAAGCATGCTGCCGTAGCGGTGTCCGCCGGGGGGGTATTTGCAGGCTATTGACCCTTGGCGGCTTTCCCGGTTACGGCCGATGGCGTCAAGGTCGCGCCAAGAGCCGTCGCGGAGGTCAGGTCACTGGATCGCACTAGTGTGCCGCCGCGGCGCGATCCGGGTTGGCCGGGCGAGCGCGGCGAACTCTTGTTGCCGTGACTTCTTCCTTTGCATCGCTCCGTCGCCGACTCTCGGTGGTACTCGCCACGGCGGTGCTGAGCGGGGGCCTCGGCGCCTGTTCCTCGGAAGGGTCTACATCGTCGCCCACCTCGGCGGAGCGGGCCGGACGGCCGAATGTTCTCGTCGTCATGACCGATGATCAGACCCTGGAGTCGCTCCGCGTGATGAACACGGTGAAGTCCGAATTGGTAGATCAAGGCACCTCGTTCAGCCGGTACTACGTGAGCTTTCCCAACTGCTGCCCGTCGCGGGCCTCCTACCTCACCGGTCAATACAGCCACAACAACGGGGTGGAAGACAACGTGGCGCCGCTTGGCGGGGCGGCCAAACTCCGGGCCGACGAGACGCTGCCGGTGTGGCTTCAACGGGCTGGGTACACCACCGCTCACGTGGGGAAGTACCTGAACACCTGGGGAGAAGACGGCAACATCTCGCCTCCGCCAGGATGGTCCACGTGGTACGGCCTCATTGATCCCAGCACCTACTCGTACTACCGGTACAGCGTGTCCGACAACGGGCAAAGGAAGGATTTCGGCGACGCCGAGACCGACTACCAGACCGACGTGCTCGGCCAACGAGTGGTCGACTTCGTGCGGAACCAGCCGACCGGAGGAAAGCCGTGGTTCCTTTCGTTCACGCCGCTCGCCCCGCATGCCGAGGCGCCCGAGACCGGCGGGCAAGGTCCGCAGGAAGGGTCCGGAACCGAGTTCAAATGGGCCTTTCCCAAACCGGCCCCTCGCCACGAACGTTCGCTTGTCGCCAAGGCGCCGCGGGGACCGGCCTTCAACCCCGACGACGTATCTGGGCTCCCGGAGGAGCTTCGCAACCAACCCAAGCTCTCCGACGGCTTGGAGAAGCTCATCGATCAGGGCTACCAGCTCGAGCTCGAGGCATTGCAGGCGGTCGACGACTGGGTGGGCACGATCATCACCACGCTCAAGGACACCAAACAGCTCGATAACACGGTGATCCTGTTCACCTCCGACAATGGCTTCTTTCACGGCGAACACCGGCTGGCGTTCAAGAAGTACTACCTCTACGAACCGGCGGTGCACGTGCCGCTGATCATCCGGGGAGGCCCGTTCGGCAAGAAGAAGCAAGCCACCCAGGTGGTCGGCAACGTCGATCTTGCCCCCACGATCCTTGCCCTCGCTGGTGCCGCCCCGGCGGCGAACTGGAACTTCGACGGGATAGACATCGCGCCGCTGGCCAAGGACCCCAAGGCCGGAACGGATCGTGGGTATCTCGTGGAGAATCGCTCCGGTCGTGGATCCACCAAAGGCGTCGTGACGGAGCGGTACAAGCTGCTCGTCCATCACACGGGGGAGGAGGAGATGTACGACCTCGACAAGGACCCGGACGAGCTGCAGAACATCGCCGCCGACGCCGGTGCGGCATCGTTGAAGAAGGAGCTACGGCGCAGACTCGACGTCCTCAAAGGCTGCAAGGGCGCTCCGTGTTTGGGTCGCAAGTAGCGCGAGCACGTCGGCCGGCCTCGGGATCTGGCGGCAGTTCGTGAGGCCCATGCTCAAGGTTTGACGGCGCGGCGTGTAAACACATTTTTCGTCCGCTCAGCTCCAGGGGTCGCCCGCCCCGCCGTTACCGTGTCGGCGAACACGCGGGTTGACCACGCGAGAAAAGGAACCACCCGTGACCACCGCAACGGCATTCGGGGACGACATCGCCACGGCTCTTGGCACGTGCCGGAACCAATCGCAGCAAGGTGGTGGCGTTGGTGATGGTGGTGTGCGCCTTGCTCACGGCGCTGATCAGCGTGAACGGCGCCGTGGCGTCGCTCATTCCGGTGGTGGCGGTGATCGCCATACGCGTTCGGCTGCCATCGTCGCAACTCCTCATGCCGTTGGCCTTGCGGCCCATTCCGGCGCGCTTCTCGCCCTCACCGGAAGCCCGGTGCACGTGTTGGTTTCCAACGCGGCGCAGGACGCTGGTGGGCGGCCGTTCAGCTTCTTCGAGTTTGCGTTGCTCGGTGTGCCGCTGCTCGTAGGCACGATTGCCATCGTTGTGCTGATCGGGTCCAAGGTCCTGCCTCATCGCGACGCCACCACGATGCCCCCGGATCTCAGCGCCCTCGCCGCCACCCTCGCCCGCGATTGCGACCTCGACGTCGACAATCCAGACACGCTCTACAGTCGGAAGCAGGGTGTGGCCGAGCTGGTGATCCCGCCTCGTTCCGGCCTGATCGGGAAGAAGGCGTTTCCGGGGATGGTCACCGAATCGGGGAACCTCACACGATGCGAATACGACCCCTATGTATGCGCCGACCGCGAGACGGTCGCGACCGTGACTTGCCACAAGGCGGCCGGGCCACCCGACGCTTTGCGGAGGCCTGGAGTGGTATCATGCGATATCGCGCCCAGGAGCAAATCATGACCGACCTGCTGATTCGAGATGTACCTGAAGAAGTCGTCGCGGCGATCGACGGAAAGGCGCGCCGACTCGGCATCTCACGAAGTGAGTACCTCCGCCGCGCGTTGGTGCGTGAGCAGGCGAACTCGGGCGAACGGGTGACGGTCGATGACCTCGCTCGGTTCTCCGAACGGTTTGCCGATCTGGCCGACGAAGGTGTGATGCGGTCCGCATGGGAGTGACGACCTGGCTCATCGACAAGTCGGCGCTCGTTCGTCTGGCGACGGACGATGACGCACGCGACTGGGCCGCCCGGGTCGAACGCGGCCTCATTCGGATCTCGACGGTCACCCGCCTCGAGGTCGGGTTCTCGGCCAGATCAGGTGCCGACCTCCGCGAGGCGGCCCGACGCCCGCCCCTCTCGGAGATGCCAGTCGAGTACCTCACGCCAGCCATCGAGGATCGCGCCGTCGAGGTCCAGGCCGCGCTCGGGGACCGCGGGCACCATCGCGCTCCCTCCATCCCCGATTTGCTCATCGCCGCAACGGCAGAGCTCGCCGGGCTCACCGTGCTTCATGCCGACAAGGACTTCGAATTGATCGCCGCGATCACGGGCCAACCCCACCAACGGCTCAACTGATCGCACCCAACGGGCCGACCACCTCCCCTGGGGAACCTGGTGATGCTGGGCATTCAGCGCGATCGTGAGCGCCTCGACGCGGGTGAAGTGGTGTTGGCAGCGGGAGATGCGCTGTTGGTGCGAGGTTCGTGGCAGGCGCTGTCCACCCACCTGCACGAAGACGAAGTGCTCACTGTCGATCGGCCCGACGATGTTCGCCGCCAGGTGGTGCCGGTGGGGTCGGGGGCAAAGCAGGCCTCGCCGTGCTCGCCGTGATGGTCTTGCTGTTGGCCACGGGCGCGGTGCCGGCGGCGGTTGCGGGGCTGCTTGCGGCCATGGCGCTGATCCTGCTTCGCGTGATGTCGATCGATCAGGGCTTACCGGTCGATCTCGTGGACCACCGTGATCCTCGTGGCCGGCATGATCCCCCTTTCGACGGCCATGCAGAAGACGGGCGCCGCCGGGCAGCTCGCCGACAAGCTGGTGGAGACGGTGGGCTCGTCCGGCCCGCACGCGCTGCTCGCCGGACTGTTCGTTCTTACCGCGGTGTTCGGTCAGCTCATCTCGAACACGGCAACGGCCTTGATCGTGATCCCGATCGCCGTGTCGTCGGCGGCCGAGCTCGGCGTGTCGCACCGGCCGGTGCTGATGGCCGTGAACGTGGCGGCCGCCGCGGCTCTTCTCACCCCGGTGGCCACACCTGCCAACATGATGGTGATGGAGCGGGGGGGCTACAAGTTCGGCGACTACTGGAAACTCGGGCTACCCCTGTTGGCGTGGTACCTGGTGATTTCGGTGGGGCTGGTGCCGCTGATCTGGCACTTCTGAACGGGTGCCATCCGGCGCGAAGGCGACGCCGTTTGTTCGTGGTGTCAGCGGGCGTGGCCGAGGGCGGTGGCCCGCGCCGTGAGGCGGGTGCGACGCGAACCGGGGAGAGCCTTGCCGAAGAAGCGGTCGACGTCGGCAGCAAGCTCGACCGTGACGGTGTTGGCGGCGGGGTTGGTGGTGACCCG
>Ga0335397_10003863_pt1 | contig 19923 bp, 21 predicted proteins | sample MAT04_FD_205740 | JGI IMG/M metagenome (GOLD analysis project Ga0335397, IMG submission 205740) | Freshwater microbial communities from Lake Fryxell liftoff mats and glacier meltwater in Antarctica - MAT-04 (spades assembly) (version 2) ... | reverse complement strand
TGGCATGTTTTCAGTTGAATTCGCAATGCACGGAGCGATGACAATTGGTGTTGATATACGCGATGCCAATATTAAGAAAGCCCTTTTCTGTAAAGAAGTTCTGGGGTTGGATAATTTGGACTTTTACAAGGCAGATGTTAGAGATTTATCCCCTGTCACTTAAGGATCATTTGATGCGATAATTTGTAGCGGATTACTTTATCACCTGCCTGCAGTGGATGCGATCAACCTGGTCAAATCGATGTATGAAATGGTGAATCAAGTTGTAATTATCGATACACACGTTTCTCTACTGCCGAAAGAACAATTAATAAACGGTGGTAATGAATATTGGGGTGATACTTATCGGGAATATCCAGACGATACAACCCCGGAGGAGATTGCAAAAGCAACCTGGTCATCAGCAGACAATCCCACCAGTTTTTGGTTTACAAGACCATCTCTGATGAATATTTTCAGCAACGCTGGTTTTTTATCATCGTATGAGTGCTTTGCCCCTATTCACATCATTCCAGAAAAGCATAATTTTGAAAACAACGGGATTGAATCTCAAGATCGTTGTACTTTTGTGGGGATCAAGTCCGAAATCTGTAAAATTGTGACTTGGTGCGGTTATGTTTGAAATTTGAAATATATGTGATGCCAGATAAACTTATCCGTTTTCGGATAAGGGAAAATTTGGCGAACAGCAGCAGTCTCCGAATTGAAAACCGCATACGAAGCACATTTGAATATATGCGTGTGCTTGAAAACTATTGTGCAATAGCAGATTTTCAGGAGCTGGTGAATATATTTCCATCTGCGCAAAAATATAATCGTTCAGATGGTTCGGATATTTTATTTGTTCTGGGGATGGTTGCTTTGGAAACCAAACCGCATAAACTTGCCGAATTATTTGGCCTTAATCTTATATTCGATGCGCTCAATCAGCCGCAAAGAGCAAAAGTAGTCAAAGAGTTTTATGGGTTTGACACCAAAAAATTCAGGGGATACGCGGGTTCACATGATGTCTTTTCGCTAAACCTGGAATTGCAGTTAATTCAACAGCAGAATATGCTGGTAAGCCTGGGTGCACAGGTTCAATCTTTGCAGGAAAATAGCAAGAATCTTATCGCCCCAGAACTTTCGATTTTTCGAAAAATTCGAAACAAGGTAATCTCTTTCTGGCGAGGCGCGCGTTCGTGAAATGAAGGGTGGCTAAAAATATACTGGGAATTTATTTGAAATCAGTTTTCCAACCCTTTACTTTGATAATGGCCGGTATCAACCGTGACCAGACTTTATCCCAGGTGTATTGATTGGCTTTTTGCCGGCCGGCTTTACGAAGTTTGTCTGCTTGCGCGGGGTGATTGAGATAATATTTTATTTTTTCCTGCAAGTCGTCAATGCCATTAAAGCCAATAAGATCTTTGCCGGGTTCAAAATATTGGAAAAGATCAGGGAAAACTTCTGTTGCTACCAGGCAGCCTGCTGAAAGAAAATTAAAAAGTTGGGGTTTGATTATTTGATGGCCGGCAGGGGTGCGAGAAAATACGACAACAACTTTTGCGCTGCTTAATGCGGCCAGGGTTTCATCTCCGAACACAAAACCCCGATTTTCTATTCCGTGTTTTTCCCAGGCCTCTCCATATACATGGGTATTAAATTCTTTTGTGAGGACTCTGACAGCCTCGACTCGATCTGCGTGAGCTGCCCCTAAGTGGAGGACTTCGCACTCATATTCTGATTTGGGCGCCACAGGGTAGAAATAAGTATCATCAGTGGACATAGGCAGTTGATAACAGCGTATCCCATTTTTTCGGTGCAGTTCGGCAGTATTTTTGTCATTGGTAAAGAAGATATCAAAATTTTTGACGATTTTACTGGTAGTACAAACGTATACATCCGGCTCGCTCAATACAATTCCTAAAATTTTCACTCCCAATATTCTTAAGAAGTCAGCGTCCTGCGGGCGAAAGCTGAGTCCGCCTGCGTTGCAGATGATGAGGTGGGGGCGGAATTGCAGAATAGGGGGAAATATAAACTCTTTGACAAGCCAGACCGGGCCATTCGTTCCGCGGTCATAAGGGCGGCCTTCCGTGTCCATAGCAGGAGAGTTCTGGTCGGTATTAAATTCATAGACAATTGCGCCTGCTTTTTGTAACCCGTGGAGCATTTGGGCTACGATGTCATTCGCCCCGCGCCAATAACCGCCGATGTAAAACACCCGCAAAGTATCTGGTTGGGGCGTTTTGAATAGCGGAATTAGCCTGTTTTGCAGGAAAACTGCCAGGCAGGCAAGTGAAATCTTTAACCTATTATTTAATTTCTGCAGAATATTCAATGGCTACTCACTCGGGCAAGAATGATTGTTGGTTGGCTTAATTATACTTCCTGAGTTTTTTAAGAAGAGACTGCAAATTATTCGAGATTAAAACGACACCTGGGATTGGCGATTCCAATCAGGAAAAAGGCGGTCGGGTTGGTTCAGAGAATTTATTGGATAGGAATCGATTCGTGGTTCGCCAGCACCCCGGGTAGATTTCCACGCATAAAAGTTGGGATGGATTAAGGCGGATCTGAGTAGGGGGTAATTTGGAGGCTGGAGGGTTTATCGCCGGCTTTGCAACCAGGGTCAGGTTTTAAGTCCATTCTGACATCCAGTTCTTGACCCTGGGAAAGATTAACCCTGATCGTGATGCCATCTGATGGCAGATTCTGGCAGAAATTTTGCCAATTGATGGAAATGATCTTGCTTTCGTTGGCGTTAATTAACAGGATGGCAGGGGCAGGTGGAGTCTGAATGGCGGAGGCTGTCTCCAGCTGCGTTTCAATAAGCTTACCGCCCGTCGTCAGCGGTACAACTTGCGGCGGGTTGGCAAGCGCGCATAACTTTTTGGATTGATTGGTCAATGTGATGCCGATAACAATGGCATCCGAGGTTATATTTGAGTTGGAGCTGGTTTTTAAATCTGAAGGTTGGCATAAAGGCACATCTTCGGGGCGAGTTGTGGGAAAATTTAACGGAAGCCCGGTGGGGATGGGTGTGCTGGCAGAGCGGTTACAGGCTGTGGTAAGCACGATGGTGAGCAATATCAACAATAAACGTTTCATAATAGACCGAGTCTACCACTAAAAAAGCCGCCACCCTGGAATATAATAAAACCATGGACACTCACGATCGTTACGAAAAGATTAAACAAGAATTGAATTTCCACAGTTACCGCTATCACGTTATGGACAGCCCATTGATCAGTGATGTGGAATATGATCGATTACTGTCTGAATTGCGCCAGTTGGAAAACGAACATGCGGATTGGATTACATCTGATTCGCCCACGCAACGAACCGGCGCAGCGCCATCTGACCGGTTTGCAAAACTGCCGCATCCTCGCCCCATTCTATCGCTGGCTAATGCCTTTGGTGCTGAGGATGCGCGCGCCTGGTATGAGCGCATTTGCAAGCTGGATGATCGCATGGAGCGCGCGCAGTTTGTGGTGGAGCCAAAGATTGACGGGTTAAGCGTGGTGCTGCATTACAGGCAGGGCCTATTTGTACAGGGCGCCACACGCGGAGACGGCGAGATCGGTGAAGATATTACCTCGAATTTGCGTACCATACGGGCTATTCCGCTTAAGATACCAGTAGATGCGGGCCGCGCGATAGAGCAGGAAACCCTGACAGACTCAGGTCAATTATCATTTTTAGGGGGGACAAGCAAAAAGCCTGGGGAACTAGCTGTTCCCGAATACCTGGTGATTCGCGGAGAGGTTTTTATCAACAATGCAGATTTTGCTGCGTTAAACAAACGTCTGGAAGAAGGCGGCGAAAAAACCTACCTTAACCCGCGCAATACGGCAGCTGGCGCTTTGCGACAGTTGGATTCTAAGCTTACAGCACAGCGCCCTTTGACGCTGTTGTGTTACCAGGTGGTTTACCACGAGGGCGGAAAGATTCCCGCCAGCCAGTGGGAGCTGTTGCAATGGTTGAAATCATTAGGATTTCCGGTAACGGATATTGCCCGGCGGTTTGATGACATTGAACAGGCGATCAGCTATACCCAACCATGGGATATGCGGCGGGATGAGCTTGGCTATGAAGCCGATGGGATGGTCATCAAGCTGGATGATCTTTCTCTGGCGGCTGAACTGGGCTTTGTTGGTAAAGATCCGCGCGGGGCAATTGCCTTTAAGTTCCCGGCGCGGGAGGTGACAACTACTTTAAAAGAGATCGGTGTTGCGGTGGGACGCACCGGAGTATTGACTCCGTTTGCTGTGCTGGAGGCTGTGGAAATTGGGGGTGTGGTGGTGGAACGCGCCACCCTGCACAACTTTGACTTTATTGCAGAAAAGGATATTCGCCCTGGCGACCGGGTAATGGTCAAGCGAGCCGGCGAAGTGATCCCTTATGTGATCGGCCCGGTGCTGGATGCGCGCAGCGGCGCAGAACAGCCCTATGTTCCACCTGCGCTTTGCCCGGCGTGCAAACAGGCTGTGGAGCACCTGGAAGGCGAGGTAGCATGGTACTGCGTGAATGCGGCCTGTCCGGCTCAAACTATTCGCAATGTTGAGCATTTTGTCTCAAAAGGCGCGATGGATATTTCCGGGCTGGGAATTAAGATTGTGGAACAATTAATTGGCGCGGGATTGGTACGGGATGTTTCAGATCTGTTCAGCTTGAAGCGTGACCAATTACTTAGCCTGGAAGGTTTTGCAGAGAAAAAAGCGGACAATTTGCTGGAAGCCATTTCACAATCCAGAAACAAGCCCTTGAGCCGCTTGATCACCGGGTTAGGGATGCGCGGCGTGGGGGAAGTTTCAGCGCGCGATCTGGCAGTACACTTTGGCTCGTTGGATGCGCTGGCCGGCGCAACGACAATTGATCTGCAAACAATAGACGGCGTTGGCCCGAATATTGCCGAAGCCATTGTGGATTGGTTTGCGCGGGATGGCAATAAATTAGTGTTGGAAAAATTGAAAGCTGCCGAGGTCTGGCCCGTTTCAGACTCTGAGCGGAAGAAGGCTGCCCAGGCCGGGCCGTTTAGTGGTATGACTTTTGTGATGACCGGTACCCTGCCGGGTTTATCACGGGATGAAGTTAAAGAGTTTATTGAGTCGCGCGGCGGTAAAGCCACCGACTCTGTGAGCAAAAAGACCAGTTACCTGGTGTTGGGTGAGACCCCTGGTTCCAAGCACGAAAAGGCGCTTTCCCTGGGTGTGAAAGTGATTGACGAAGCGGAATTGCGCATTTTGGGCAGCGCCTAAACGCGGGACTCTTTGAAATGGAGAAAAATATGAAACAACAAATTGAACTCGGTCACGAAGATGCGCAAAAGGCCATTGAGGTAATTAAGAATGAGATGCTGAAACGCGGCAAGGTGGGCGTGATTGCGGTAACGGATGCGCACGGCGAACTGCTGGCGCTGCTGCGGGTGGACGGGGCACCTTATACATCGATCCAAATTGCCACCAATAAAGCCTATACGGCTGCGCGCGATCGCAAGCCCTCCCGACAAATTGGGCAATCACTGCGCGATCCTGAACAGGGGTTTGACATTGTCTATTATGGCGACCCCAAGATCGTTGGGTGGGGAGGCGGCCTGCCGGTTTTGCTGGATGGGGTTGTGGTGGGTGCGGTGGGTGTAAGCGGCTTGCCTGAAATGGAAGATATCGAACTGGCGCAGTTGGGTGTGGATGCGATGCTTGCCAGGGAAACCTTTTAATGTCATTATTGTAGAGAGGAGATGTTATGACAGCTTTTTTCGAGCAAACTTTTTATTTTGATGCACCTGCGCATACTTTATATGAGATGTTGATGGATTCAGAAGTACATGCTGAATTTACCAATAGCCGTGCGGAAATTAGCCGCGAGGTTGGGGGTAATTTTGTGGCCTACGATGGTTATATTACTGGCACAAATTTGGAATTGGTTCCGGATCAGAAAATTGTGCAGCGCTGGCGAGCGGTGGATTGGCCCGAAGATTATTACTCAGTTGTGACCTTTACCTTTATTGCTCAGAATGGCGGTACCCGGCTTGATTTAACTCACACCGGTTTGCCAGATGGAACTGAAGAGGAATTCAAACAAGGGTGGATCGAAAACTATTGGGAACCGATGAAGGCCTTTTTGGAAGGATAAGGAGATTTGGCATGTCTTCATTATCGCTGGCCCATAAACTTAAATTACAACCAGGTTCACAGGCTGCTTTGTTGAACGCTCCTGAGGGCTATTTGGTGGAATTGGCCCCTGAACGAGTGATGTTTGATCATATCCTTGCGGGCCAATATGACTGGATACAGGTATTTGTAACCAACAAGGCTGAAATTGATGCGCTTTTTCCCTCGCTGGTTGCGGCGCTCAAACCTGTTGGAATGCTGTGGATATCCTTTCCGAAGGGCAAATCAAAAGGTCAGGCAGATCTGACCCGCGATAGCGGCTGGGAGACCGTAAAAGGGCTGAAATGGATTAACCTGGTTGCAGTTAATGATGCCTGGTCAGCCTTTTCGCTGCGACCCTACCAGCCGGGGGAAGCGCACACATCCTTTCGCTAGCGGTAAAACATTCTGCTGAAATAAAAACTCCCGAAGGATTTGGCCTTCGGGAGTTTGCTTATGCCTACCCGGCAAACCCAGGTTTGGCTGGAGCCCGCTTAAAGAGCAGCCGGTAGAGGCTCTGTAAAGTTTCGATGCCTTCAACGATGATGACGATAATCAGGAGCATGGGCGGGATCAGGCCGAAGAATTTGGTCAGGAAACCAGCGGACTCGCTGTCTTGAAAAACATGTGCCATTGTTTGCGCATCAATGGCTACGAGCGATGGGCCGCTCAGCAGCAAGTAGGCCAGCACAATGCCACCCAGGCTGAGGACAATATTGAGCCAGCGTGCAGCAATTGTCCAGCGCCCCTGGCGGAACAGGAACAGGTTGAGCGCAATCTGCAGCACACTCAGTACGTTGATCCAGGGCAGGTAGCGGAAGAAGGCGGCGCTGAGTACCGGCACAAATGTCCAGTTTCCAGCTTCGAAAAATCCAATTCCGATCACCTGGGGATAGAGATTGAAGATCAGCAGTCCAGCTACTGTGAAAATGATGGCCCAGATGGGTTCGGACATACGCACTTCATCGGGTTCGGGTTCTTTTTCCAGGTCAGCGGGATTCCAGTCTTTCGCCTGGTCTTTATCTTCAAATTCTGAGGCTGGCAAGGTGCGCTGCAGGATGGCGAAAACCAGCACAATGTTGCCGAAGGCCGAAATAATCCCCCCCAGGTATTCAAGCAAGGTCTTGCCCAGGGTGGCGGCAAAAGCTGCGGTGGTCATCGCGCCGGTTCCGTAGCGGATGCCAAAACCAAAGAGGGCCACGCCTGTCAAGACACTCAAGACGATTTTGAGCACCATGCTGAAGAAGGGGAACAGCTTTGGGCCGATCAGGTAACGTTCCGGCAGGTAGGATGCGGCTACTTTTTCGGGTGCGCCAAATTCTTTCAAGATGGTTTTGCGCAGATCGTCATCAATTGCCTGCCCGGTGGCTTGGGCGCGGTCTTCGAGCATATCTTCGAGTGTGGAGCGGAGCTCGGCCTGGATATCTGCGCGGGTTTTATTGGGCAGGTGTTTGCCAACTTCTTCAATGTAACGTTCGATCAGGTTCATTTTCGTTTTCCTTTTTATTTATCCAACATCTTTTGCATCATGGTGACGATGTTGGCCCATTCCTGCTTGATAAGCGGCAGGATTTTACGGCCTTCCGGACTGATGACGTAATAACGCCGGGGGCGGGCTTCTTCAAGCCGCCAGACAGATTGAAGCAGCCCCTGAGTCTCCAGCCGCCGGAGGAGTGGATACAAAGTTCCCTGGTCAAGTTGCAGACCCTGGTCAGCGAACAGTTTCAGCAAGGAGTAACCGTACTGCTCCTCTTCTAGCTGGCTGAGAACGGCCATTACAATCACGCCGCGGCGTAGTTCCAGTATTGTGTTTTGTAGCAGTTCATTTTCCATATTTTGTTCGCCTTTAATAATAGTATACTGTGTGTAATACAGTATGTCAATATATATATTAATAAACATTCTATTGTATTATGTGATGAGAAGGTATATCTGTTTCTGATTCAGTTATAAATGGTGCGGATTTTTTTTTTGCATTTGGCGCAGCTGTGATAGAATTTATACTTATGAACGGGACGCGCGGGGAGCATGAGTCCTTGTATTTACATATTAAGGAGAAACAGTATATGCCAAGACGCAGTTTAGCCAGACTCTATAAAGATGAGTTTGGCGGTTATTCGTTATCAAAATTTCAGCAGGATTTGTTGGCAGGTTTAACGGTAGCTGCAGTGGCTTTGCCGTTGGCGTTGGCGTTTGGTGTGGCTTCGGGGGCAACGGCTGCAGCCGGATTGGTGACGGCCATTCTGGCCGGTTTTGTGATTGGTGCGCTATCTGGCGCGCCGTACCAAATTTCCGGCCCAACGGGTGCAATGAGCGCAGTTTTGATTGTGCTTGTGCAGCGTTACGGCTTGCAAGGCATCTGGGTGGCCGGGGTGCTCTCGGGTATTTTCTTGCTGATCATCGGGCTGTTGAAGTTGGGGCGTTTTATTGCTTTTATACCTTCGGCAGTCATCACCGGCTTTACATCTGGAATTGCGCTGATCATCTTTATCGGACAGGTCGATAATTTTCTGGGTGTTAAAACTCCCGGAACAGAAGCAGCTCTTTTCAAGTTATTTGGTTATTTGAAGGGTGGTTTTAGCCCGGATTGGCATGCGATCGTTTTTGCCTTAATTGTGATCCTTACCATGTTATTCTTGCCTAAGAAGATAAATGCGCGTTTCCCGGCTTCCTTGCTGGGGATCATCCTGGCCACTGGCTTGAATGTGCTCCTCAATTGGCCGGTGAAAGAAATTGGCGCAATCCCGCAGACGCTTTTGCTGGCTGACCGCTTTAACCCCTTGTTGTTTGATTTGACCACCCTGCCAGAGTTTATTGCTCCGGCGCTGACAATTACCGCGTTAAGTGCGATTGAATCGCTGCTATGTGGGGCGGTGGCTTCGAACATGACGGGTATTCGCCTGCAGGCCAACCAGGAATTGGTGGGCCAGGGCATTGGCAATATCCTGATCCCATTCTTTGGGGGCGTGCCGGCCACGGCTGCCATTGCGCGTACCAGCGTGGGGATTAAATCTGGCGGACAAACCCGGCTGGTCAGCATTATTCACGCGGTGGGTATGCTGCTCTCGATGTTTTTGCTCGCGCCGATCATGGCGCGTATTCCGCTGGCAGCGCTGGCGGGTGTCTTGATGGTGACTGCGGTGCGCATGAATGAGTGGGCTGCCATTCGCTTTATGTTCCGCAAGTTTTTCAAGACGGATATCATTGCTTTTTCCATCACGATGCTGGCCACCATCACCCTGGATCTGACTCAGGCGATTTTGATTGGTTCGTTGGTGGCCGGGGCAGTCTTTTTAAACAAAATTGCATCGATTGAAATCGATGTTCAGGATGTCGATCCAGAAAAGCTCAAGGCACGCGGCATTGAGACATCCGGTTCCTGCCAGCATGTGCGGGTGGCTTTTCTGACCGGACCGCTTTTTTTTGCGGCCAGCGGCCAATTTAATGAGGCTTTTGCCAACCTGGGGCAAACGCATGCGCTGATCCTTTCCATGCGAGGTGTGCCTTTGATCGATACATCCGGGCTGGAGGCGCTGCGCATTTTGTACGAACGATTGCACAAGCAGGGCGGCACGCTTATGTTTGCAGGTGTGCATGAAAACGCGCGTACCATGCTCGAACGCGGCGGTTTGCGGGATGAAATTGGCGAGCAGAATTTTTTCTGGAGCTCAGATCAGGCCATTGTGGAAGCCGAGAGACGCGGCTGTAAGTTTTGCAAAAAGGCCTGAAACTTACATTGAAATTACAGAGAGACCAGGCTGAACCTGGTCTCTTTGTAATTGACAAGCATTCTTCTCTGGACTAAACTTGACTCATCATGCAGTCCCGAGGAGCAAGTCATGGATTTTCGCAATGACGACGGCATAACCCGCCGTATGGCGGTTTTGCAGCAGCGCGTAAAGGCAATGCGCGATCATGATTTTTATTTTTATAACCAGCCAATGGAAGAAGTGCTGGGCGGCTCGAAGGTGATTGTAAACGGTCGGGAAATGGGGATGTACGCATCTTATAGCTACCTGGGGTTGGTTGGACACCCGCGCATCAATGCTGCGGCCAAAGCCGCGGTGGATAAATTTGGCACTGGCACGCACGGTGTGCGTACTCTGGCTGGTTCATTGACCCTGCACCGGGAACTGGAAGAGACGATTGCAGATTTCAAGCACGCTGAAGATGCCATTACCTATACATCTGGTTATGTAACCAACTTAACAGTGATTTCCACATTGATGGGGCGCGGGGATTTCGTGATTTCGGACAAGCTTAACCATGCTTCCATTGTTGACGGCTGCATGATGTCTGGCGCTGAGTTCCGCCGTTTTAAGCATAACGATATGCAGGATCTGGAAAAGCGGCTGGCGCAGGTGCCAGACGGCGCAACCAAATTGGTGATTGCGGATGCGGTTTTCAGCATGGATGGCGATGTGATTGATCTGCCAGGCGTGGTGGCGTTGTGCCGCAAGTACGGGGCTTACCTGATGATGGATGAAGCACATTCAGTGGGGGTGCTTGGCAAGACCGGGCGCGGCATTGAAGAGCATTTTGATATGTGGGACAGCGTGGATATCAAGATGGGAACGCTCTCAAAAACCATCCCTTCGGTGGGTGGATATGTAGCCGGTAATAAAGATTTGATTGATTTTTTACGGCATGGTTCGCGGGCCTATATTTTTTCGGCAGCGCTGCCACCTGCACAGGCAGGGGCTGCCAACGAGGCTTTTAAGGTCATTCTGGATGAACCCTGGCGCATTGAGAGGTTAAATGCAAACACAGATCAGTTTATCAACGGGCTGAAAGGTATGGGTTTCGATACCATGTTGACCACTACCGCGATTGTGCCGGTGTTGTGCGGCACGGATGAGCGTGCTTATGCTTTGACCCAGGCGGCACAGCGTAACGATGTCTTTGTGCTGCCGGTGGTTTCTCCGGCGGTGCCGGAAGGCCTTTCACGTTTGAGGGCCACCGTGCTGGCCTCGCACGAGGCGGGTGAAATACAACGCGCCATGGATATTATTGGGCGGGCTGGCAAAGAGATTGGGATTATTTCTTAACCGGGATGGTTTTTTTGAGGGGCGGGCATTTGCCCGCCCCTTTTTTGATTCTCAGCGAATGCGGTCAGGCTTCGTTCAGGATGAACCTGGTAGGGTCTTCCATGAATTTTGTCCAGGCCAGAACTTTGGATGGCGTAAAGACGTACAGGCCTTCCTGATCCCACTGGTCTGGCTCGGGAGCGTAGCCGAACTGGGCATATTTGGTTTTATATGCCGTCGATAGCTTTTGGGCAAGTTCGGGGGATGGTTTGCCGGCGGCGGCGCATGTGCCTTCGGCGATCAGGGCTTCGTCACCGCTTTCAAGATGCAGCGAAACATACGGGTTTTCAAGGATGTTTTGTGCATGGCGAGTTTCCGGGCTGCCGTCGTAGTAAAACTTGCCATCTATGAAAACACCCCAGCGAGGAACCACATGCGGATGCTGGTTGGGGCGCACCGAGCACAACCAGTAATTTTTCGACTCGCTCAAACGCTGGGTGACATATTCCCAGGTCAGGCTGGCGGTGGGGTTTTCTACATAGCCTTTTGGAAAGAGCGGGCGGGTGATTTTGGGTTCGGTCATGTCACGCTCCTGGTTTTGAAATAACGCTATCCATCTTCCACTTCTGATTCAATTTCTCGGTGAGGCTGAACTTTGAAGAGTTTGAAACCCCATTGGACAGCCGGGCCGATCAGGAATGCAAATACTACGGTGCCAATGCCAGCCGGGCCGCCCAGCAGCCAACCCACCAGCACCACTGTCACCTCGATAATGGCGCGCGCCGCCCGAATGCTTAGGCCGGTTTTGCGCTTGATGGCCAGCATGAGACTGTCTCGCGGGCCAGCTCCGGCATCCACTCCGATATAGATGGCGCTGGCGAGACCCATGATGCCGATGGCTACCATTAACATGGTCACTTGCAGGGGCAGGTTGTTTTTAACTGAAGGAATCAGCCAAAGGAAAAAATCTTCCCATGGGCCAATGCTGAGAATATTTCCCAGGGTGCCCCAGCCGATGGGTTCGCGCATGATGAGCGCACCGCTGAGTACCACAAAGCCTACCAGGACTGTGACGGTTCCGGTTGTGATTGGAGGAAAACGCTGCGAAATGGCTACATCCAGCACAGCCCAGGCGCTTGTGCCCAGGTTGGCTCGAATCATCATTACAATAGCCAGGCCAAACAGGCTAAAGCCAAATTCGATTCTAAGCAGGTCGGGTATAAATGATTTCCAGCGAATTGGTTTGAGCATGTCATTCCTTGATTATATGTTGTTTTTGAACTGGGATAATACCATGAGAGGCAATAAAAACCGCTATCTTTTTTTGGATAGCGGCAAGGGTTATGCATGATTTGTAAAGTATGTCTGCGGTTTACAAGTGTTTCTTGATGTTATCGCGCACGTCCAGCGCATTGCCGGTCATTATGCAGATTAGCAAGATAAAAGCACCCAGGATGACAGCGATTGGCGCAGCCCAGGAAGATATCCAGTAGCGCGGCAGCAGGATAAATATCAAAATAGCACTGACCAATCCGAACAATCCGTTTCGCCAAACATGCGGAATGGTTTGCCACATTTGCGGCAGGGATTCGCTTACATCATGCTTACGTTCGCGTTCGGAGGCCATGTGTTGGAATTTGCGCTGTTTTTCCAGTGGATCGCGAACTGAGAGCTGTCGTTCGCGCAGCCGCATCAGGCGTTCCTGTTCAGGTGAAAGTTTTTCTGGCATAAGTCACTCCAGGGGAATTCGGGAAAGCTGGAAAGCATTCAATAGAATTTTTACTGTTGGTAAAAATAGTATAGCACCAGTGGATGGCGATGTTACCAAACAGTTATGATAAACTTTGCTCATGCTTGAACCATTTGAAGCCCGTCGAAATGAGCTGTTAATCAGCACGGATGCGAGCTTGTTGGATGTGGATGCGATTTGCGCCATGCTTTCGCGCGCCTATTGGGCCCAGGGCCGCAGCCGTGAGTTGATAGAACGTTATTTGAGATATTCGCTGGTGTTTGGCGTTTATGACGGCTCACGCCAGATAGGCCTGGCGCGTATTGTCAGCGATTACAGCACCTTTGCCTGGTTATGTGATGTTTTTATCCTGGAAGAGTATCGCGGCAAGGGTTTGGGCAGATGGCTGACGGAAACGGTTCTGGCTCATCCGGACTTGCAGGGGCTGCGCCGCTTTTTGCTGATAACGCGTGATGCGCATGGTTTGTACGCTCAAAATGGTTTTACCCCACTGGCCGGCCCAGAACGCTGGATGGAGAAATTCAATGGCTGAAATAATTCTTAAACCAACCCGTGAGAAATCGCTGTTGCGGCTGCATCCCTGGATTTTTTCCGGGGCAGTGGATCGTGTGCAGGGCGAGCCTGCTTCTGGCGAGACAGTGGATGTGCTGGATGCAAAAAAGACTTTTCTTGCCCGGGCGGCTTACAGCCCGGTTTCGCAGATCCGTGCGCGGGTGTGGAGTTTTGATGAAGCTGAAGCGGTGGATGGTGATTTTTTCTCCAGGCGTATTGACGCGGCCCTGACTCTGCGCGCCACAATGGGGTTTTCCAACCGTAATTCTGAAAAGATTGTTATGAACAAACCGGTTAGTAATGCGGTGCGCTTGGTCCACGCAGAGTCAGACCGTTTGCCGGGTTTGATCGTGGATGCCTATGGGGATGTGTTGGTAATGCAATTGCTGACCGCCGGCACTGAAGCCTGGCGGGAAACCATCGCGGATATTTTGCTTGAAAAAACAGGCGCATCTGCCATTTATGAGCGTTCGGATGCAGATGTGCGCGAGTTGGAAGGCTTGCATGTGCGGCGGGGTGTCATGCGTGGCAGTGTTGAAAATGATCTTCTCCAGATCAGCGAATATGGTTTGAAATTCAATGTAAATATCGCCAACGGGCACAAAACGGGCTTTTATCTCGACCAGCGGCGCAATCGTCAGCGGGTGGGAGAGCTTGCCAGGGGACGGGATGTGCTGAATTGTTTTTGCTACACGGGCGGGTTTAGTTTGCATGCTGCGGCCGGCGGGGCAAAATCGGTATGCTCGATAGACTCGTCTGCGGATGCACTGGCTCTGGCGCAGGAAAACGCCAGGTTGAATGACAACGCAGGCGCGGATTTGGAATGGCGCGAGGCAGATGTATTCCTGGCACTTAGAAAATTCCGGGATGAACGGCGCACCTTTGACATGATTATCCTGGATCCCCCTAAGTTTGCGGCAACCGTTTCCCAGGCCGAAAAAGCAGCGCGCGGATACAAGGATATCAACTTGCTGGCTTTCAAGCTGCTGCGCCCAGGCGGGGTTTTGGCTACTTTTTCCTGTTCGGGTGGAATTGACGCGGCATTATTCCAGAAAATTGTAGCGGGTGCGGCGCTGGATGCCCAGGCACAGGCTGTGATTGTGGAGCACCTGGCGCAGGATGTTGACCACCCTGTTTCGCTGCATTTCCCGGAGGGGTCGTACCTTAAGGGGTTGATCTGCGTGAAAAGCTGAAATTTGGAAAGAAACTTGCAAACAAAAAGCCCGCCTTCATTATGATGGCGGGCTTTTTGTGCGGCGGTGGATGGTTAATCTTCGTTGCCAAGAGCTGAGATGGCGCGGAAGAGGCCGAATAAGAGCAGCCCCAATTGGAGGGCTTCGGGAACGGTGATCATGCTGTCGCGTTCCTGTTTTTTGGCGCGGCGGTGGAGGAGCATGGCGGCTACGACGCCAGCCCCAGCACCCACCAGCGCACCTACCAGTACAGGGCGGACTGGTGATGCTTTGCTTTTTTCGATTTCATTTTTGGAAGTCATGCTTACTCCTCGCGTTTTTTGAACATATCCAGCCAAGATTTGGTATACAGAATTGGATCGATCAGTTTATCGGTCCATATCTTAACCTGGGTGCTGAACCAGAGAGCATAGGTCTGCGCCCTGCCTGTATAGTAAGGCGAAATCTTAATCAGGCGATTTAAGCCGTACACCATGGCAATTGTCAGCATCATGATGAGCAGGGCCAGCAGCATCATGGGGATGATCATCCAGATGAGCGATATATCGGCCCAAAGGCGGACATCGGCACTGCTTTTCGTTGCAGAAAGACTGGCAAGAACCGCAAAAACAATCCCGATAAGTGTTGCCAGGATGATCGGCAGCAGAATTTGACGGGTTACATCGCGGCGATGCTTGAGGTAACTTTCACGTTGGGGGCGTGGTACCGGGAATTTGTCCATGCCTTTATTTTAGCATGAAAATAGAACAGGGACAGCGTATCACGCTGTCCCTGTTGATGTTGTGGTAGGCGTTATTTGCGGTTGATGGCGTCCATTACCGCTACAGCGGCGATTTCAACGATATCGTTAACTTCGTCGCCAGTTTGAATGACCTGGATGGGTGCGCCCAGACCGAGCAGGATGGGGCCGATGGCCTTGGCATTGCCCAGGCGGGCCAGCAACTTGTAGGCGATGTTGGCGGATTCGAGGGAGGGGAACACCAGGACGTTGGCATCTTTGACGGCGCTGAAGGGATAGCGTTCTTCCACCATCTCTGGGACAACGGCGGTATCGGCCTGCATTTCGCCATCCACCACGAAGTCGCAGCGTTTCTTTGTCAATTCCACGGCTTTGCGCACCTTCTCGGAAAGCGCGTGAGGTGTGGAGCCAAAATTGGAGAAGGAGAGGAACGCTACGCGCGGCTCCACTTCCATCTTGCGAGCGAATTCTGCGGCCAGGCAGGCGATTTCAGAGAGGTCTTCGGCGCTGGGGTCGATGTTTACAGTGGCATCGGTAAAGAAGTAGGTTTTATCATTTACGATGATGATGTAAACACCAGCAGCACGGGCAGCGCCTTTTGCGGTGTGATGGATCTGGAGGGCAGGCCGGATGACTTCGGGGTAATCATAGGTGAGACCAGAGACAAAGGCATCCGCATCGCCCATTTTTACCATCATTGCACCCAGAATGTTGGGGTCTACAATATATTTCTGGGCATCCTGCATCACAATGCCTTTACGCTGGCGCAGCTGGTAATAAGCCTGCGCGTATTTCTCGGCATCGTCAAAATGGCGCGGATCGACCACTTTGGGTTTGAATTCCAGCCCAAGCAGCTTGATTTTTTCTTTTATGATTTCCGCATTGCCGAGCAGGATGGGTGTGGCAATGGATTCTTCTTGCACTTGAAAGGCAGCCCGGATGATCTTGGTTTCTTCGCCTTCGCCAAACACCAGGCGCTTCTTACCTTTGGTGGCCTTGGCCTTGTTCATGATGAAGTAACGAATCTGCTCGCCGCGGCCAAGCCGGTAGGCGAGTTTTTCTTTGTATTCATCGATGTCGATCTTCTTGCGAGCCACGCCGGTATCCATAGCAGCCTGGGCCACAGCCGGGGATTCCCAGAGCAGAACGCGAGGATCGAGCGGCTTGGGAATAATATATTCCATGCCGAACTTCATGCTGCTGGTGTTGTAAGCGCGCAGAACAGAATCGGGCACATCTTCTTTGGCGAGTCTGTAGAGCGCCTGGGAAGCGGCAAACTTCATTTCTTCATTGATTGTCCGGGCGCGGACATCCAGGGCACCGCGGAAAATGAAGGGGAAGCCTAGCACATTGTTGACCTGGTTGGGGTAATCTGAACGGCCGGTGGCAACGATTGAGTCTGGGCGGGCTTCCTTGGCTAATTCATACTTAATCTCAGGGTCTGGGTTGGCCATGGCGAAAATGATTGGTCTTTCGGCCATGGTTTTGACCATATCTGGGCTGAGCACGTTGGCAACCGACAAACCATAAAATACATCGGCACCGCGTACTGCATCGGCCAGGGTACGGTGTCCTTTGTCATCCACGGCCAGGCGATCTTTATATTTGTTCATGCCTTCGCCGCGGCCCTTGTAGACAACACCCTTGCTATCGACAAGCATGATATTTTCGCGTTTGACACCCCAACGGATGGCTAATTCAGCACAGGAGATGGCAGAAGCGCCAGCGCCTGAGATGACGATGCGAATCTCGTCGTGTTTTTTGCCGGTCACCTCGAGCGCATTGGCCAGACCAGCGGAGGAGATGATTGCGGTGCCGTGCTGGTCATCGTGGAAAACAGGGATGTCGAGCATGCTTTTGAGTGTTTCTTCAATATAGAAGCATTCAGGCGCTTTAATATCTTCCAGGTTGATGCCGCCGAAAGTCGGTGAGATGGCAGCAACCACTTTGATGATTTCATCGGGGTCGTGACTGTTGACTTCGATGTCGAATACGTCTACATCGGCAAATTTCTTAAATAAAACACCCTTGCCTTCCATAACTGGTTTTCCCGCCAGCGCGCCGCGATCGCCCAGACCCAAAATTGCTGTGCCGTTGCTGATTACAGCCACAAGGTTTCCCTTGGATGTGTATTCATAGGCCAGCTCAGGGTCTTTCTCAATTTCGAGAACAGGGTAGGCAACGCCGGGTGAGTATGCCAACCCCAGGTCGTGTTGGGTGTCCATGGGTTTGGTTGGGATAACTTCGATTTTTCCAGGTTTGCCCTTGAGATGATGATATTCCAGAGCATCTTCTCGGGTGATTGATATTTTGGCCATCAAAAATCCTCCTCGGATGAATTAGGTACGCTTCATTATGGCATAAATTCCATTTGTCTGTAAGTTCTATTTGTCACATTTTGATGTGACCAATGCCAGATATTTGTGTATATTACCTCGATATTGTATGAGACGGACGAGCAATGAAGGAAAAATACTAACAATTTGTTTACATTTAATGTATAATTAATACAAATTCGTAATTTGTTAATAAATTTTAAAATTTCCACGTTTTTCCGCCTGATTATTGCGGACACGGCTTTTGTACCACCCGGATATGAACCTTGTTCTGTCTGCCCAGATTCGCAGGCAAATTCTGTAGTCACCCTTTCTCTTAAAGTCATTGGATCGGGTCGATAAAAGAGAATACGTTTTCATAGGATATTCTGTAGTGTTGATGGCTGAAGAGCTGTCAGACTCAGTTTACCAGTTCCTCTTGTTCTGTTGGACAAAGAGGAATTGGTACATCCGGGTATATATTTGCAGCCGTGGTTTGCACAGGCAAGCTGACGGCTGTTTGTTTTAACATGCGAAAAATTACCGCAATAGAAGCGCAAAAGAAGAACCCCGGCCGGGTGAATATTTACCTGGAAGATCAGTTTGCTTTTGGCTTATCTCGGATTGTGGCAGCATGGTTGTCAGCGGGACAAGTTTTGAGCGATGAAAAGGTGGCTGCATTGCTGGCAGAAGATGCCCGCGAAGTGGCGATGCAGAAAGCACTCCGTTATTTGGGTTATCGCGCCCGATCGATGCAGGAAGTACGTTCAAATTTAGAAAAGCATGAAATTCCTGAAGCTGCTATTGAACATACGCTGCAGAGGCTGCAGGAAAATGGTTTGTTGAACGATCAGGAATTTGCTCAAACGTGGGTAGAGAATCGCAGCACTTTTCGCCCGCGCAGCAGACGCGCTCTGGAAATGGAGCTGCGCCACAAGGGTCTCGACCATGAAGTGGTTCAGCAAGTGCTGGACGAAAGCGTAGACGAGAATGCCCTGGCCCTGGATGCGGCACGTAAATATGTGCGCAAAGTTCAAGGGTTGGAGTGGCAGGAGTTTCGCCTGAAATTGGGAGGATTCCTGGGAAGGCGCGGGTTCTCTTACGCGATTATTGCCCCGGTATTGCGCCTGGTGTGGGAAGAACTGCACTCAGACGATAGTCAAACAAATGATGATGAGGAAGTATTATGACTCCGATATGGATTACGATTTTGATCACAATTGTGGTTGCAATTCTTACTGGATCGGCGATGCTGGCAGTTGGCCGGAATATTGGGAAGAATAACTTTAAGGCACAAGTTGAAAAGAAACAGCAGGAAGATGCAGCCACTTCCAAGGGGATCATTCAAGAAGCAACTGAAAAGGCTTCTAAAATTGAATTGGATGCCCGCGATCGTGCATTGAAGGTGGTTCAATCGGCAGAAGCTGACCTGACCCACCGGCGATCTGAATTGAACAAGGAAGTTGAGCGACAGGATCGCCGCCGGGCCGAGTTTGATACCCGCGTGGAGCGCTTTGAACAACGTGAGCAGACCCTGAACAAGCGCCAGAGCAACGTTGACCGGCGCGTGAATGAAGTGGAAAAGCTCTACGAACAGCAGACTGAAAAACTTCAACAAGTTGCTGACATGAACCAGGATGATGCCCGCAAGATTTTGCTGGTCGAGGTTGAAAAAGATGCTCGCGGGGATATGGCCCGCATCATCCGCCAGATTGAGGCTGAAGCGCGTGATGAAGGCGAAAAGCGCGCCCGCAACCTGATTGCGGATGCAATCCAGCGTGTAGCTTCTGAACACGTTTCTGAGGTAACTTCGGCGGTTGTTACGCTTCCGAATGAAGAAATGAAGGGCCGTATCGTTGGTCGTAACGGCCGCAACATTCGGGCGTTTGAGCAAGCCGCCGGGGTGGATGTGATCGTGGATGACACGCCAGAATCAGTGACCATCTCCTGTTTTGACTCGGTGCGGCGCGAAATTGCCCGTCGGGCGTTGACTAAACTTACAGTGGATGGGCGTATTCATCCCGCGCATATTGAAAAAATTATCGAGGACGAAACCAAAGCGGTTGAGAAGATCATGGCCGAGGCGGGTGAACAGGCTGCCTTTGATGCCGGCGTTACCGGGCTGCACCCTGAAATTTTGCGCATGATGGGGCGTTTGAAGTACCGCACATCTTATGGGCAGAATCAACTGGCTCATGCGGTGGAAGTTGCCA
>Ga0335397_10003861_pt1 | contig 19950 bp, 22 predicted proteins | sample MAT04_FD_205740 | JGI IMG/M metagenome (GOLD analysis project Ga0335397, IMG submission 205740) | Freshwater microbial communities from Lake Fryxell liftoff mats and glacier meltwater in Antarctica - MAT-04 (spades assembly) (version 2) ... | reverse complement strand
TACCTCCACAAACTTGGCCAAGTTTGTCGTCCTCAAGTACCTATCCGCGCCTGGATGGTGTGCTTACATTGGTTACGGCAATTTACACCGTTTGTAGAGGGGATCCCGCGTCCTCCTGGTGGTGCCCTCGTCGTCCATGGCCTACGCAAGATGGCGCGCCTCGCCCTCATGCTGCTTCCTCTTCTCAGACGCGCGCTCCCGAAGGTCGCTCAGACGTCGAGGTCCTTCCAGCGCTTGCTCACGTGCGAGAAGATCAGGATGCCCACGAGCGACGCGAAGCCCACCGCCGAGAACCAGTACCAGACCTGATACGGCTTGTAGGTCGACCAGAGCACCGCATTCGTGGCGTTCGCGTCGCCGCCGAGCACGTTGGTGAGCGTCTCGAACGCGGCGGTTCGCTTCACGCCGACGAACTCGGCGAGATGGTCGATGTCGCCGTCCCAGACGCCTCCGCCGTGGTGGTCGGTCTTCTCCGCGAGGTACTTGAGCGAGAGCGTCGCCTTCTCGCCGTTGCGCCCGTACTGCCAGCCCGCGAGCTTCGCTCCGAGCGCCTGCCCCAACGCCACCGGGATGTTCACGTACCCGAGGTAGAGCGCCTTCTTCCCCTTGGGCGCGATGAGCGAGAAGTACTCCGTCTTCTTCGGCCCCGTGAGCATCTCGCCGAGCGAGAACAGGACGATGCCGAAGAACAGCACGTAGACGCTCGGCGACGTGCCGAAGACGACCGTGCCGAGGGTCGCGATGGTGACGCCGATCGCGATGGCCGTCATCACGCGCAGGCGCGCGACGAGGTACGAGATGGCGATGACGAAGCACACGACCATCGTCGCGTTGAGGTTGAGCGCGACCTCCTGCTTCAGCTGTATGCCGCGCGGGTCGGCGACGAGCCACTGCTTCGGAAGCCATGCGTTCGCCTCCACGAACGGGGTGGAGCTCACCCAGTCCGCGTAGAAGTTCGGCATCAGATCCCACAGTTGGTAGAGCATCATCCAGAAGCCGCTGAAGAGCAGGATGACGGTCGCGAGCCGCAGATCGAGGATGTTCTTGAACGTGTCGACGAACACGCGCCCGGCGCTCTTCTTCTTGTCCGCCCCGGACTCCACCTCCTTGTAGGTGAAGATCATCAGGTAGTTCAGCGCCATGAAGGTGGCCGAGCTGTAGAAGACGAGCGACCAGCTCGTGGTGCGCATGAAGGTGCCGACGAGCGGGCCGATGCCGGCGCCGACGTTCACCAGCCAGTAGAAGAGGCCCCAGCCGACGCTGGAGTTTCGCTTCGACATCGACTGCGCGAGCGTCCCCTGGATGCCCGGCTTGAAGATCGCCGTGCCGAGCGCGAGGACGAGGCAGCCGAAGAAGAACCCCGGGTAGCTCCGCAGGTTCGCCATCAGGATGTAGCCGGTGCACGCGAGCGTCACCGACGTCGCGATCGTGCGCTTGTACCCGTAGCGATCGGCGAAGCCGCCGCTCACCATCGGGACGATCGACTGCACGAGCGCCCAGACCGCGAAGATGGTGCCCTTCTGCGCGTGGCTGAAGTGGAGCCCGCCCGGGTCGTCCGCCTGCGCGATGTAGAGAGGGAGAACCGCGCGTACGCAGTAGTACGCCATGCGCTCCCACATCTCGACGCCGCAGCCCATCCAGAAGGAGCGAGGGAACGTCTTCAGCGTCCCGAAGAAACCGAGCTTCTCTACAGGCGGGTCTTCGGGGGCGGTGGGGGCGGTGGGTACGGCGGCCATGAAGGACGCGCTCTTAGCACAGCCACGATCGGAGCTTCGCGTACACCTCGGGGCGGCTCAGCAGGTCGATGTGGCCGACGCCGTAGGCGACCCACTGGTGCTCCTCGGGGAAGGCCAGGGTCATGTGTGAGTGGTCGTGTCGGCCGAGCGCGCTCTCGACCGGCACCATCCCGTCGCCGAAGGAATTGCTCCCGCCCTCGGCCGACGTCGTCCCCGCGAGCGCGTAGCACTCGACCCCCGCGGGCAGCATCAGCTCGTTGCGCATATCGCCACTGAGCTCGAAGCGATCGCGCCCGTGCCAGTGCTCGTCGAGCACGTTGCCGAACCGCAGATCGGTGACGCCCGCGCTGCGAAGCTTACCGAGCCGCGCGAGCGGAGTGCTGTACCGGCTGACGCCGAGCAGCACGTCGACCCAGTTGCCACCGCGCTCGAGCGGCGCGCCGTGATGTGGCGTGCCGAGGCAGATCAACTTCGTGAGCTTGCTGCGCCACACGCGCGCATCGCCCAGCTCGCTGTAGTGGCAGGCGCTCCGCGCCACGAGCCCGCCCATGCTGTGACCGAGCAGCACGAGCTCGTCGACCGGAACGGGCCACTCCGAGACGAGGCGCTCGAGCATCGTGTCGAGCTCGCGCCCGTTCGTCGAGACGTGCAGGCCGCTGTTGTAGCGGAGGTAGACCGGCGTGTACCCGAGGTCGCGCTCGAGCGCGGCGCCATGATCGTGACCGCGTCGGTTCCACTGGAGGTCGTTCATGGACGAGCCATGAAGGAGCACCAGCAGCTTGCCGCTCGCCCGAGGGAAGGCCGCTCCAGCGTGTGGCCGTCGTGGCGTAGATCCATCTCGATCGCGAGCGGGCTCTTGGTCTCGGCGAGGTAGTCGCCCAGGACGCCGTTGAGGACCGCGACCGCCGCCTCGCGCTCGGGCCCAGGAACGCTCTCGCCGAGCAACGGCTCGAGTGGCACGAGGGCGAGCTCGATGCTCGCGCCGACGAGGCGGGTCACGCCGCGGATGCTCCCGTACACGATGCCGTTGATGAGCCGCACCGGGCCCGCGAGCGGCTTGCCCAGCACCTCGGGCCCGCCGCCGATCGTGTTGTGCATCGCCTCGACCACGTCGGTCACGCGCTTCGTCGCGTCGACCGCGAGCCGACTCGCGGCGCGGATGTCCTCGACGTGATTGCGGGGCTTCTTCGTCACGGCCGGTGAGTCTACGCCACCACGGCGCGCTTCGATAAGTGGCTTCGAGCGGCGGCGAAAAAGCCAATTTGTTGGGTGACCAGCCGAGATCGGGCACCTTCCGGGAATGACGACGCGGGGAATCTCCATCCTGGGCGTGAGCACGATGGCGCTGCTCGCGCTGACGGGCTGCAAGCGAGACGGTTCGAACGATCCGTCGGCCTCGGCAACGACCGTCACGTCGGCGGCCGTCGAGCCCGAAGGGCCTCCCGTCGAGATTTCGAAGACCGCAAAGCTCGCGAGCGTCGCGATGCAGACGAACATCTACGCGACGCCCGCCGACACCTCGAAGAAGGTCGGCTACCTGCGACTCGGCGCGGTCGTGCCGCGCTCCGACAAGTCCTACGGCGTCGAGGGTTGCCCGGGCGGATGGTACGGCGTCGCGCCGCGCGGGTTCGTCTGCGTCGGCAAGAACGCGACGCTCGAGATGGACGCACCGATCCTTCGAGCTGCCAACGTGCGGCCCGACACTTCGAAGCCGCTTCCTTACGCTTACGGATTCGTCCGCGCCGTCGCGCCGCTCTACCTCCGGCTGCCCTCGAAGGAGGAGTCGCTCGCCACCGAGTTCAAGCTCGCCGAGCACCTCGGGTGGTGGGGCCGCAAGGGCAAGGACGCGAACGACGCCGACCACCTCGGCGCGAACGACGCAGCGCACGAGATCATCCCCGATGCGCCGGTGCAGCCGCCTTCGACGTCGCTCTCCGACGGCATCCTTCTCGGCGGCAAGGGCGACATCGATCCGCCGCCGTTCTGGCTCGAGACCGGCGTACGCAAGGTCCCGAACGTGTCCGGCTTCGACGTCCCCACGGCCTCGATCTTCGCGAACCGCGTGCGTCGCCACACCGGCATCGCCTTCGTCGGCTCGTTCGGGACGGGACCGCAGTTCGACAGTCGCCGGTTCGCGGTCACCGTCGACATGCGGCTCATCCCCGTCGACAAGATCAAGCCCGAGGTCGCCTCGCCGTTCCACGGCGTCGAGCTGAAGGGCGACGTGAAGCTCCCCGTCGCCTTCGCGCGGCCCTGCAACCAGAACGCGAAGGGCACCCCGCGTCCCTGCGTGCACACGTACAAGGACGAGGACGGCACGCTGAAGAAGACGACCGACGTCCTCGCGACGCGCGGCTTCCTCCAGCTGACGGGCATCCAGCGCAAGAGCAAGGGCGGACGCTTCCTCGAGGCAAAGGGCGGCGCGTGGGTGAATGCCCGTGACGTGGGCGTCGCCGTCATCCCCGAGGAGTGGCCGCAGGCCGCGACGCGCGGCGAGAAGTGGGTCGACGTCTCCATCGAGGACCAGACGCTCGTGCTCTGGGAGGGCAAGACGCCCGTGTACGCCACCGTCGTGTCGACCGGTCAGGACGGCATGGAGGATCCGAAGAAGACGAAGGCAACGCCGCGCGGCACCTTCCGGATCAAGAGCAAGCACATCACGACCACGATGGACTCGAACGGACGCTCCGCGCAGTCGGGCGGGGCCGCCCCCGAGTCAGGCGAGAGCAGCGGTTCGCCGACGGACGACGACAAGCACGCCGGCAACTTCGAGCTCCGCGACGTGCCCTACGTGCAGTACTTCCAGGACGGCTACGCGATGCACTCTGCGTACTGGCACGACCACTTCGGCCTGCCGCGGAGCCACGGCTGCATCAACCTCGCGCCCATCGACGCGCTCCGCGTCTTCCGCTTCACCGACCCGCCCGTACCCGAGGGCTGGCACGGAACGAACGTCGAGGCCGGCAAGGGCACGAGCGTCGTCATCCATCGGTAGCGTCGTGAGGCTTCAGCCCTTCGAGGCGTGGGCCTTCAGCTCGCCGCGCTCGATGGCCGCCTTCGTGAGGTCCTCACCGCCGATGAGCTCCCCCTTCACGAACACCATCGGGAACGTCGGCCAGCCGCTCCACATCTTGATGGCGAGGCGCTTCTTCCATTCCGAGAGGTAGCTGCCGTACTCGAGGTAGTGGAACTTCACGCCGGCGGCGTCGAGCGCCTTCTTCACGTTCTTCACGTGCGGGTTCTGCGACATGCCGACCACGACGACGTCGTGCGCCTGCAGCGCATTTTCGATCTCCTGGATCGTGTCCGAGTGGAACGCCGTCATCTTGTCGACGACGGCAGGGGCGATGCGCGAGGAGTCGTGGAGGGGTCGTGAGGCCATCGTGCGCGAGGATACTCCCGGCAGCTGACGCCGGCCGCTGGATCGGGTGTTCCCCCGAAAGGCTCGCGGCCGGCCCGGTCCCGGGTCCACCACCGGCCCGTCGCCCTGCACCGGACCGCGCCGATCGCCCTGGTTTTCGCGGCGTCGTCGACATTTCACGCGGATCTGCAGCGATCCAGCTCGGCAAGGCGCGGGGCTTGCACTGGCTCCACGTAGCCATGTCTGCATCACCGTTCTCCCGGCACCACGAGGTCCACCCGGATCGCAGCTCCGACGCTCCGATGGCGCTCGACCTCCACTCGGGGTCGGGAAACACGGGGTCAGGCCACGCAGAGAATACCGGCAGCTCGATCCTCCCGCCGCGATGGATGATGACCCAGGCGCTCAGCCAAATCCCTCGCGCATGGCTCGGGATGTCCGGCTACCTCGTCGCGGGCGTGTTCCTCGGTCTCGTCCTCATCGTGGCGCTCAGCCTGACGCGTGGGAGCTCGACGCGGTCTGCAGCCTCGGCCGGCATCGTGACCGACAACATCGTGCATCTCGGTTCGAGCCAGATGAGCCCGGCCTGCTGGCGCGGCGCCGATTCCGACTCCCCTGCCCGCGTCACCGTGTCACTCGAGGTCGGCCTCGACGGAAAGGTCCGGAATGCACGGGCCGCCGGCGAGTCCGCCGCCATGCGCGCCTGCGTCGAGTCCCACGTGAAGAGCTGGGAATTCCTGCCGCAAGCGAATCCCTCGCAGATGGTCCTCCCCTTCGAGATCGACCCCCGCTGAGCGAAGGGGCGCGGTGACCGGAGCGGATCGCCCCTGACCTGTCTTCCCAATTGCCCGGCGCACGTCTACGTTGCGTCGCCATGGCAAACCCCATCGCGCTGCTCGAGACCTCGCTCGGCAATATCAAGGTCGAGCTCTTCGTGGACCAGATGCCCATCACGGCGGGCAACTTCGTGAACCTCGCCAAGAGCGGGTTCTACGACGGTCTTCACTTCCACCGCGTCATCAACAACTTCATGCTGCAGTTCGGCTGCCCGCACAGCAAGGACCCGAACAGCTCGCGGGCCGGCACGGGCGACAGCCCGAACGGCACGATCCAGGACGAGCTCACCGTTCGTCTCTCGAACGAGCCGGGCACGCTGTCGATGGCCAACACCGGTCGCCCCAACAGCGGCTCGTGTCAGTTCTTCATCAACACCGTCCACAACTCGTACCTCGACTGGTTCACGCCGGGCGCTTCGAAGCACCCCGTGTTCGGCAAGGTCATCGAGGGCATGGACGTCGTGAAGAAGATCGAGACGACGAAGACGGGCTCGGGCGATCGCCCGGTCACGCCGGTCAAGATGAACAAGGTCACCGTCCTCGAAGGGTGACCACGAGACACGACTGACGAGGGCGCAGGCGAGCGATCGTCTGCGCCCTTTCGTTTTTGTTCGGCTGCGCGTTCGCGCACGACCGAGCACGACGTCGCACATCCACCGAGCGATCGTCGCGCCTTAGTTGGTCTCACGACGCTCGGCCGTATACCCACGGACGATGCTCGAAGCCAACGCTGTACACGACACCAGCGCAGCAGGGTATTACCCCGGGCCCTCGCGCGATCGACTGCCGACGCTTCCGTACGACCTCACCGAGTACGCACGTGAGTCGACCGGCCCCGCGAGCTACTCGGCGCACCCGCAGGCGGATCTCCTCGCGGCCTGGGCGCTCGACGGTCACGTCGACCCGAGCTTCGCACGCGCGACGGATCTGCTGGTCGACATCACGCCCGAGGACGTCCCCTTCGTGGTGCTCGCGCCCGACGAGGTCGCGCCGCTCGTGAGCCATCGCGAGGCGTTCGTCGTCGCGTCGATCGACGGTCAGTCGACGCTCGACACGCTCGCGTACACGGCGGACCTGCCAGCCGGCGAGGTGCTCGCGATCATCTGCAACCTCTGCGCACGCGGCATCGTCGAGCTCGATCGCTCGAGGCGGTGATCTAGGGAGCGCCGCGCGCGCTCCCTAGATCACCGAGCGCGCTCTCGTCCCTCGAATCGAGCTCGGAGATTGGTTCTACGCGTCTCCTCGCACCCGTCGCACCCGTCGCAGCGAAGCTGCGCGAAGCCCCGGCTCACGGCTGTCTCGAGCTCGGTCGGGCACTTCGTCTTGAGGCAATCCGCGAATATCCTGTGGGGGGACCCACGAGCGCGCAGCGATGCACGGTCAGCCCGTCAGCGCGCGAAGGTCACCGCGTAGAGTGACGGCGACTGCGAGGCGTCGTCACTCTCGAAGTGCGCGCGGTACTGCACGAACCGTCGCGACGGGCCGATCGCCTGCGCTTGCGGAGGCCCCAGCGCGCTCGACGGATCGACGAAGGTGCGCGATGGATCGTTGGACGGTCCAGCAAAAGGCACGCTGGTGCACTGCGGGTCGTCGCACGAGCGCACCTGGAACGTCAGGCGCTGAGCGCCGCGTCGGTAAAGCGCGACGACCTCCTCCGCGGTGAGCGCCCTTCGCCAGACGGCGACCTCGTCGAAGACGCCTTCGGCCGGATAGGTCCCCTTTGAGAAGGCGCCGATCGCGAACTCGACGCCGTCGTCGAAGACGATCGGCTTCTGGAAGCTCGCGGACGTGGCTCCCTGGAGCGAGCCGTCGAGATACGCGCTCAGGGTCGCCGATGCATGCCCGGACTTGACGATGGCCATGTGATGCCACGAGCCGTTCGTGAGCACGCGCGAGCCTGTCGCGTCCGCGCAGTCGTCGAAGACGCTCTGCGTGGAACAGAAGGTGTCTCCGAGCCTGCCCGGGGAGCCGGCGTCGGCGCCGCTCGGCGTGCAGCCGAGCCAGAGATGCGGCTTGAGGCCGGTGTTCGGGTTCTCGATCCCCATGTAGACCGCGTTTCCCGGGCAGGGCGTGGTCGACTTCACCCAGATGGACCAGGAAATCGAGTCGGTCCCGAAGTTGAACGCGCTCTGTGCACCCGCGACGGTGGTCCGCACGTACCCGGCGGGCGTGTCGACGAGCGCCTTGCCGAAGACCCCCGGGGCGAACCCGCCGAGCGCCATGCCGTTCAGCACGCTCGACAAGGGAGAGCTGTCGGTGAGCCCGTCTTCGAAGTGGACGAGGAGCACGTTCTTCGTCATGTCGAAGCTCGAGGCGCGATAGCCAGTCTCCATCTGCGCTCGATCGGGGAGCGCCTTGCCGTAGGGCGCGCCTGGGACCCAGCGCAGCGTCGCGAGCGGCACGCCGGCGGCGCCCGAGTCGAAGACACGCGAGACGAAATCGCCGGCGCTCACGCCAGCCGCGAGCTCGACATGATCGCCCGCCCAGCGTGTCCCGGTGAACGTCCCCCCTCCGAACTGGCCTTCGAGGCGCTCGTCGGAGAAGCCGGCCGCCGCCCCGTCGGCGCCGAGCCCCCCGTCGCCCGCGCCCGAGTCCCCGCCGCCTGAGTCCCCGCCGCCTGAGCCGGCGCCGCCCGAGAGCCCATCGAGGCTCGTGAGGAGGGTGCAGCCGCCGACGAGGAGCGCGATGGCAATCGCCGCTGCGGGAGCGCCGGTGCGATTCGACCGCTGTGTTACTCGTGAGGCCATCAGGGGCTCCAGCGTAGCAGCACGAAGAGGTCATCAGCGAGGTCGCGATGCTCTGGAGGCTCGTTCTGATCGCCATGCTGGCGCTCAAGGGTTGACGAGGGCCTCGATGCTATTTACTTAGCGGACCGTGAACGTGTAGGCCTGCGCGTGGTGGCCCGGCGACGAGATCCGAGCGCAGAGCGGCGTCGAGCGACCCGAGGTGGTGACTCGCACGCCGGCCTTGCCGGAGGCGAGCAGCGTGCAGCGGCCATACGCGAGCTTGCCGATCGCGAGGACCGCATCGTGGTCCGCGGCGAGATGAAGAGTGGCGGCGCCTCTCGGGACTGTGAACGTGACCCAGTCGACGTCGCTCGCTGAGTCGAGCGCCCCGCACGCACGGTGCGTCGTGGCGGTCGCCATACCGATCGCGTCGTTCGGTTCGAGCTCCGCGGTGCACTCGTCCGGCGGCAGCGGCGGCGGCGGAGGCGGCGGCGGTGGTGGCGGTGGTGGTGGTGGTGGTGGTGGCGGTGGTGGTGGTGGCGGTGGTGGCGGCTCCGGCGAGTGCGCGGCGACCTGCTCCTCGATCCATGCGCGAAGAAGATCGACCCGCGCGAGCACCTGGATCCCTCCGCCGGCACCCGAGTTCACCGCGACGACGACATGCGTGCCCTCGGCCATCACCGCGCCGCCCGAGTCGCCGGGCTGGATGACGTCCACCGACGCGTAGTCGAACGGATAGCCGATGAGCGCACCGCCTCGAACGACCACCGGCGCCTGGTAGGAGCTCCAGGTGAAGGTGCCGTCCACGATGCGCCCGATGTTCACGACCCGGCTCTCGTCAGGCAGCGGCTCCGCCGCGAGCGTCGGATAGGTGTCGAGCACGATCGGCTGGTCGAGGAAGACGAGCCCGATGTCGTGGTGGTTCGGATTGACAGTCTCGGCGCCGCCCTCCGCCCAGTCGTAGGTCAGCGCCGTCGTCGACACGCGGGTCTCACCGTGGACCTCGACGGACCACGACGAGTGGCCGTCGATGCAGTGCCCTGCGGTCAGCACGGCCCGCGGCGCAATGAGCGTGGCCGAGCACGCGTACCAGAGGCCCGACGAGCCCCGGTCGATATCGAGGATGGCCGTCTCCGGGTAGCCCGTCGCCAGCACTCCACCGATGATCGGCGCCACGCTGACCTCGACCGTGTCGTCGGCCGCCTCGCGGTCGATCGACGTGCACGCGGCGAGAGCCGACACGAGCGACAACGACCAGAGGCGAGCGCGCGGCAGCATCCGTGAGATGAGAACGGCTACGCCGAGCGAATCTTGAGGGAGCGCGCACGCAGGCTCGTGTGCGACGATGCCGACATGAACTGTCCGCGGTGCATTCGCCGGACCCAGACGGCAGACCTCGGCGCCTACCGCAGCGCCGGTCCCATCGAGTCCCCCATCGGCCTCGTCGAGGAGCAGCACCCCGCCCGGGTCACGATCTCGAGGTGTCCGTCGTGCACCGGCGCCTTCGCCACGCACGAGGCCATGAACGCGATCGACGGCTACGGACGCGATCGCGGACGGGGACGGACGACGACCGCCGAGCTCGCGCGGCGAGCGGCGGCCCCCGGCGGCCGCGCCATCACGTGTCCGGACTGCAGCAGCGAGACGACCCGACGCGAGTGGAGCTTCGGAACGCTGATCTTCGTCGACATCTGCATCGAGTGTCGCGGCGTGTGGCTCGACGGCGGCGAGCTCGAGGCCCTCGACGGCACCCCTTCGACCTGAAAAAGCGCGAGCACACCTTGCGCACCTGAATCTCTGCGGTCATCTTCCGTCGAACCGCCACCTGCCGAGACGCATCCCCCCGAGCTACTTCGGGGAAGTGACCATCCCACCTGGTCACCCTCCTGACGTCTCTTCCCTCTCTTGCCAGCGTGCACTCTTTCGGCCGACGCTCTGTCGGTCGCAAGGCGCTTCGCGCGGGGAATGCCATGAACAACCAGACGACCACCGTCACGCTCACCGAGGCGCAGAAGGGTCCGGCCGAGAAGCTCCTCGACCTCACCCTCAACGCGTCCGCACACCTCTGGCACAACCGTCCCGGCCTCGACGTCGGCGGAACGTCGCACGCGAAGCGTGGCGCGAAGAAGGACGTCGTCGCACGCGCGACGCCCGTGAAGCCCGGTCTCCACGTGCCCGCGGCAGAGCGCCTCTACGCGCGACTGCTCGACATCCATCGCCTCAACGGCGAGCTCATGGCGCGCTTCGCGAGCTATGCGCTCCTGCAGACGGAGTGGCGCGACCTCAAGGTCGCGTGCGCTGCGCTCATGCTCGTCCAGCCCCACGCGGGCCAGCCGATCAAGGGTGATGACGGCGAGGTCGCATTCCACGACGACGATTACCGCGCCGTCGGTGAGGCGATGATCCTGTTCTAGGAGAAGAAGTCGACGAAGATGCTCACGCCGAAGAGCGTGCTCCGCGTCGCCGAGCTCCTCGAGACCCCGCTCATCGCCGAGCTGAACAGGATGGCCGGCTTCTCGGACGCCGGATCGAAGAAGGCGCCTCTCGGCCGCTGGAAGCGCGCCGCGACGCGCTGGCTCGCGATCCGCGAGAAGAACCTCCCGATGCTCCGGGGCCTCGTGAAGGCCGGCTACAAGGAGACGATCAAGAACATCGCGCGCAAGGCCGGCTACAAGCCTTCGAGCTCGGCGTTCTTCGAGGTGCTCGGCTGGAAGCAGAAGCAGGCCTCCGGCGGGCACCGCGCGGTCGCATGTCGGGGCTCGAGCTCCAGAAGCGCGAGCGCTTCGACGGCGTCTCGGAGATCGAAATCTGCGAGGCGATCGTCGACCAGAAGCTCTCGTACAAGGACGTCGTCGGCCGCCTGCCGAAGGACGTGGGCCTCACGCCCGCCATCATGGTGGCGCTGCTGCCCTCGCTCTCCGACCGCGATCTCCGCATCCTCACGCCCACGCTCGAGGAGCTCGGTCTCATGACCGAGCCCGAGATCCGCAAGCGGTGGGAGAAGGCGATCGCGGAGTCGACCGACCAGCGCAGCCTCCAGATCGCGAAGAACGTCCGCAGCAAGGACCTGAAGGAGAAGCTCGTCGACGCCTCCGACAGCGCCGCAAAGAAGGCCGTTGCCGAGGCGACCGCCGAGCAGCCCGTCGATGTGATGTTCCTCATCGACAAGTCCGGCTCGATGGAAGGCGCGATCGACAAGTCGAAGGAGGCACTGTCGCGCATCCTGGCAGGCTTCCCCGCCGAGAAGCTGCACATTGCAAGCTTCGACACCGTCGGCACCGTGCTCAAGCCGAAGGCTCCCAACCGCGCAGCCGTGCGGCACATGCTCGCCGCCATCAAGGCGGGGGGCGGCACGATGCACGCGTCGGGAGTCCGTGCCCTCTACCAGAGCGGTTTCCGCGTCCCCGCAGGCTCGAAGCTCGTCGTCATCGTCGTCGGTGACGAGGCCGGAGAGGACGGCGCGCAGCTCGCGCGCGCATTCGGAGAGTACGGCTACCAGCCCGCCGCGATCGCCGTCATGGTGAACGTGTCGGGTGCGCGTGGTCGCTCGATCCAGGACTGCGCTCGGGCGATGGTCATCCCGTACAGCGAGGTGAACATCGACCAGTTCGAGGACCCTTACCAGGTGCCTCGAGTCCTTCGCGCGCTGCTCGAGGCGCCCAAGCTGGGCGGCACGGCGGCGGGCGCGGGCTCGCAGATCGCGTGGCTCGAGCGCGTGCTCGCAACTCCCATCCTGCAGCTCCCCTCGTAGAGAAACCCCAGGTCCGTGTGGACTACACGAAATTTCTCGGCAAGAAGGAGCACGTCGTACTGGCCTACCTCGGCGGCGCGCATGTGTTCGGCAAGGACCGACGCCTGCGTGTCGAAGCGCCGTTGGCAGAAAGGCCCGCACCGGGCTTCCATCGCTTCGAGGTGAGCGGGCGCAATGCTCGCTCCCTCGATCCGAGCACGCCGGTGGACCCGCCCGATCTCTCGGACCTGCCGAAGGCACGCGGCCATCACGTCGATGGGTGGCTCGTGTCCTCGCCGGGCCGCATCACGCTCGATCGCCTCTCGCTGCTCCCCGCCGACGAGCCTCCGCCGCTCGCCACGGTGCGCGCACGCAAGTGGCACTCCGGCGACCTCCTCTTCGAGTCTGTCGACTTCGACGGGGAGGCGGAGGAGGAGGCACGCCTGCGTCTCGAGCAGCTCGCGCCGCTCGGCGACCTCAAGAACGTCGCCGCCACGCTGCGCACCGCCTACGGGATCGCCCTCGCGCTCGCCGTCGGTCACCGCGTGGGTAGCCCGATCGCGGTTCGCGAAGCGGCAGGGCACGCGCTACACCTCGCCGAGGTCGGCGAGCCGGCGGCACGCGAGCTCTTCGCGCGCATCGAGCGCGAGCGCCTCGCGGCGCAGGAGCGCGCGTGGGCACGTGCGCTCGTCGACGGGCGCCCGCTCGCACGCGTTCGCGCTCCGCGCGGCACCTCGCAAGCGGTCGTTCCCACCCTCGAGAACGCAACCGAGCGCGCCGAAGCGGCGCTCGACGGCGCGCAGGCACGCATGCTCGCCGCGCGTCGCCTCGGCGGCGGGGCCTCCAGCCAAGGGGCGGAGAACCTCGAGGTCGCGTTCCAGTTCATGGGCGAGCGGTTCATCAGCGTGGTGAACGCGATCTCGCTCCAGGTCATCGACTCCGGTGTGTGTCTCGCGGGCGAGGACGATCTCGTCACGCTCGACAGCCTCCCCGGCGTCATCCGCGAGGCGATCGACACCGATCGCCTCGTCATCACACGAAGGTAGAGACGAGCGATGGTGAAGATGCGTGAGGTCCTGCTGCTCCTCGGGGAGGACGACGTCGTCCTCTGGTCGGACGCGTCCGACAGCCCGGTGGCGCTTCCGGACTCGCGCGCGCGGTGGGAGGCGATCTGGTCGCGTCGCGAGCAGCTCGTCGAGATTGCGCACTCGCACCCCGTCGGTCCTCTCGCCTTCTCGCACGAGGACGAGACGACGATGGCCGCGCTGCTGACGGCGCTCGGGCGCCCCATCACGTTCTCGGTCGTCGCGCCGCACGGAATGGTGCGGTGCACGAAGAGGCTCGGTGAAGATTCGCCCGTCTGGCCCGTCGAACGCGCGCGTGAACCGTGGTGGGCGTCGCTCCTGCGCCTGGCCTCGAGCATGAGCGCTGACAATTCCAACAAGACTCCACAGGAGGAGTGACCATGGCTGTTCTCAACATCACCTACAACGGACTCTCGGCGGACTACCCGCTCGACGTGGACATGAACCTCACCGACCGCGACGTGCGTCGCATCGCGGTCGAGGTCGTGCGCTCGGGAGGCCTGCGCGGCCTCTCGAGCGCGAACCTGCCCGAGCGTGCGTTCGACGACTACGTCGTCGACCGGTTCGAGGCGCGGGCCGGTGCGGCCGGAGGTCGCCGCATCTACCTGCGCCCGAAGGTCCCGTTCGGCGCGCGCGCACGGTCGTGTGAATCACACGACACGAGCTCCCGAAGGTCGCCTTGATGAAACGCATCGTCTTCGCCGGCGTCGGCGCGCTCGGTTCGAACGCGGTCGTGCTGTGCCGCAACCTCGCGGTGCAGCTCGTCCTCGTCGACTTCGATCGCGTCGAGTCGAAGAACTGCCTCTCGCAGGCGTTCGTTAAGCCCTCGATCGGGAAGAACAAGGCCGAGGCCTTGAAGCTCCAGCTCTCCAACTTCTGGGGCGTCAAGGCCGAGTCCTTCGGCGTGCGCATCGGCGAGGAGAACGTCGACGCGCTCTGCGGGTCGGCCGACCTCGTCGTCGATGCGTTCGACAACGCGAAGAGCCGGCGCCTCCTCTCGACGTGGGCGAAGGCGCAGGCAAAGCCTCTCGTGCATGCCGCGGTGTCCGCCGACGGCACGTTCGGGTTCGTTCGCTGGGACGAGCGTTTCACCCCCGACGAGGAGAGCTCGCCGGGCGAAGCGACCTGCGAGGGCGGCGAGCACCTCCCGCTCATCGCGCTCGTCGCGACCACGCTCGCGCGCACCATTCAGGACTTCGTGAAGGACGGCACGAAGCACGACGCGATGGTGTCGCTCAGCGGCGTCGTCACGACCGCGTGACCTACTTCTTCGCGAGCTCCGCTTCGATGGCCGTGACGACGCCGGGGTCGTCCGGGCCCGTTCCGTTCTCGATGCGCTGGACGAGCGTGCCGTGACGATTGACGAGGTACTTCTCGAAATTCCACTGCACGTCGCGGTCGTAGCCGTCGGGCGCGGGCGGGCCGCCGGGCTGCGCGTGGATCCACTGGTAGACCGGCTGCTTGTTCGGCCCGTTGACGTCCCCGATCGCGAACATCGGGAAGGTGATGTGGTACTCGTTCGTGCAGAAGGCCGTCACGTCCGACTCGTTCGCGAACTCCTGTCCGCCGAACTGAGGCGACGGGAAGCCGAGGATGTAAAAGCCCTGCGCGCGGTACTTCTCGTAAAGCGCCTGGAGCGGCCCGTACTGCGGGGTGTTCCCGCAATGCGAGGCCACGTTCACGACGAGCAGCACGTTCCCGTCGAACTTGCAGAGCGGCACGTCGTCGCCGAGCGTGAGCTTCTTCGCGGTGAGCGCGTTCAGCTGACCAGGAGTGCCGGTGCAGGTGCCGAGAGAGGGGTCGTTCGTGGGGTCCACGGGCGCGGGGTCTGCCGGGTCTCCCTTGGGAGGCGTCTTCGCCGGCGGGGTCGTGCCTCCGCTTGTCCCGGCCGTCGAAGCTCCCGGCGCGGGCGTCGAATCGGTCGCCCCGGAGCAGCCCGCGACAGCGGCTCCGACGGTCGAGACCAGCAACGCGGCGAGGATCGAGAGCCTGACGGAGGTTTGTCCCATGGGTGTTCTCATTCTGTCACGGCTGGGCGCAGGCTCAACCGCGAGCCCACACGGCGGTCACCGGAGCCTACGCGCGGGCCCGGCAGGCGGTTCCACCGGAAGGTCGACAGGGCACATTCCCCGCTTTATCGCCGGTCCCGACGCGAATGGCGTCAAGAGTAGGAGCGCGGCCTTGACCGGCCGATCAAAGCTCGGCACCCTACCCCCATGGCGAGTGATCCGCCCTTCCGTTCTCGACCTAGTGTGCGTTCAGGCGCACAAGAGGACGAGGGGGAATCCACGCGCATCACGAACCTCGCGAGCCTCGAGTCCGAGCTGCGCGCGAGGCGTCAGCAGGTGCACGCCTACCTCGTGGTGCTCGCCGGGTCGAACCTCGGCGAGATGTACAAGATCGAGGGCCCCGAGAGCGTCATCGGTCGCGCGATGAGCGCGCAGCTCCGCCTCAACGACGACGGCATCTCTCGTCGCCACTGCCGCATCCTCTCGATCGGCGGCCGCGTCATCGTCGAGGACCTGGGGAGCGCGAACGGCACCCTCGTGAACGGCGAGATGATCCAGCACCAGGAGCTGAAGGAGGGCGACAAGATCCGCCTCGGCGCCAACACGATGCTGAAGTTCACGTACCAGGACAAGCTGGACGAGACCTTCCAGCAGCAGATGTACGACGCCGCCCTGAGGGACGGCCTGACCAAGTGTTACAACAAGAAGTTCTTCGTCGACCGCCTCGAGACCGAGTTCGCGTACGCGAAGCGGCACAAGACGATGCTCTCCATCGTCATCTTCGACGTCGACCACTTCAAGAAGGTCAACGACAACTACGGCCACCTCGCCGGTGACGCTGTGCTCGTCCACCTCGCGCGCATCACGCACTCGATGATCCGCACCGAGGACGTCGCCGCGCGGTACGGCGGCGAGGAGTTCGCGATCATCTGCCGTGGCATCCCGCTGCTCAACGCGGGCGTCGTCGGCGAGCGGCTACGCGCGGCGGTCGAGATGGAGAACTTCGAGTACCAGGGCCGCCGCCTGCCGGTGACGATCAGCGCGGGCGTCGCGGCGCTCCCGGAGTCCCTGTCGAATTCCCCGACGGAGCTCGTCGGCGAGGCCGACTCCGCGCTCTACGAAGCGAAGCGCAGCGGTCGTAACCGCGTCTGCATCAACGGCCTCTGACGGGGACCTTGGCGGCCGGACGGCGGATCGTCTGCTTGCGCGTCGTCGTGACGGCGCCCGGCCATGTGATCGGCGGCGGCGGGAACGCGGGCTTCGCGAGCAGGTAACCCTGGCCGAAGTGCGCGCCGGCCTCCTGCACCGCTTCCAGCTCCTCGACCGTCTCGATGCCCTCGGCGACGACGAGCGCGTCGAGCTCGCGGCAGAGCACGACGATCGCGGACACGAGCTTGAACATCCGCGTGTCCTTCACGAGCCCCATGATGAGGTCGCGATCGAGCTTCACGACCTTCGGATGCAGGTCGGCGATGTACTTGAGGTTCGAGTAGCCCGCGCCGAGGTCGTCGACGACGAGATAGACGCCGCGCCCGCGCACCTCGCGGAGCACGCTCTGGCAGAGACGGAAGTGCGAGAGCGGAACGCCCTCGGTGATCTCGAGGTACACGTCCTCGGTGTGCTGGAAGATCGGGTCGTCAGGCTGGACGACGAACTTCTCGTTCAGCTCGGCGGGGTGGATGTTCAAGAACAGCGGGTGGGTCGTGCAGCCCTCGAGCGCCTTCACGCGGATCAGACGGCCGAGCTCACCGGTGCACTGGTTGTCGACGGCTGCAGCAAAGAGACTCATCGGACTGTCGAAGTCCTCGCGGTTCGCGCGCACGAGGGCTTCGTAGGCGAAGATCTTCCGCGTCGTCAGGTTGACGAGCGGTTGATAGGCGACCTTCAGATCCCGGGCGTCGAGCACGCGCCGGAGGATCGCGGTGGTGCGCTGCGCGTCTCGAGGATCTGGGGGGCCGGCCTTCGACAAGCACCACCATCCTAGAGTCCTGCCGGCGCAATGTCAGCCACCGAACGGGGGACGTGCAATTCGGTTCAGCCGTGTGACGCACACGGCACGACCCCCAAGGTTGGCTCAGGAGCGGAGCGTCGCCGCGAGCTGACCACGGCGGAAGACCCACATCTCGCCGGGACGACCGATCGTCCACGTTTCGTCACGCGTCAGGGGCGCCGTCGCGACAATGGCAACACGGTCGCGAGGAGTCGTCACCTCGGAGAAGTCCACGGTGAGGTCGTCGTCGGCGAGCGTCGCCTTGTCGAACGGCGCTTTTCGCACGATGTAGCTCAGCTTCGTCGCGCACCTCGCGAACATCTGCTCGCCGTCGCCGAGGAGGAAGTTGAACGTCCCGCTCTCGCCGAGCTCCTTGCCGATACGCGCGACCGTTCGATAGAGCTTCGCGCGATCTAGTGGATAACCACTAGGGAACACCCGATCGAGCCGGTTGAGGATCACGCAGAAGGCGTGCTCGCTGTCGGTCGTGCCGATGGGGCGGAAGCGCGTGAGCTCGTGGCGCTTGACGCCTCGCACCGTGCCGTTGTGCGCGAACGTGAAGTGCCGGCCCCACAGCTCGCGCACGAACGGGTGCGTGTTCGCGAGCGAGATCGGGCCGCGCGTGCGCTTGCGGACGTGAGCGATCGCGAGGAGCGTCTTGATCGGGTTGCCGCGGACGTACGCGGCGAGCTTCGAGCCGGCGGCCGCTGCGGGCTCGAGGAACGTGCGCACGGCACGCCCTTCGTAGAGCGCGAGGCCCCAGCCGTCGGCGTGCGGGCCACGAACGCCGCCGCGCAAGGCGAGACCCGAGAACGAGAACACGATGTCCGTCGGGACGTTGCACTCCATCCCGAGGAGCTCACACATGGCTGGACGTCTGCGAGAGCCACGTGCCGAGATCGCGCATCACCTCGGGCGGGATGCCGTGTCCGTCGTCGAACGACGTGAAGCTCACGCGCATCCCCGCGTTCTCGAGCTCGTGACGAAGGCGCTCGGCGACAGGAAACGGCAGGAGCGCATCGCTCGTGCCGTGACTCTGGAAGACGGGCAAGCCCTTGCGCGCGGCCATGCGGGGAAGCCATTCGTTCGAGGCGATGAGCGTCCCCGAGAGGACGACGAGACCGGCGAGCGCGCGCTCCGTGTGCAGCACGACGTCGAGCGCGAGCATCGAACCCTGCGAGAAGCCGCCGAGCACGATGCGATCGCTCGGCGTGCTCGTCTCGCGCTCGTACGCATCGAGCATCGCGACGACGCTCGCACGCGCGTCCGCGAGGCCCGCGGGCACGTCCTCGACGAGCTTCTCGATCGTGCCGAGCTTCTCCGCGCGCTGGAAGCGACCGACGTCGATCTCCCACCACTGGCGGCCCTCGTCGGTGAGGGTCATCAGCGCGGCCGTACCCGTGAGGCCCGAGGGCGCCTCCGGGAAGAGGAACGTCGTGCCGGCCGGCGCGGCGATCGATCCGGCGAGGCCGACCAGATCATCGCCCGGCGCCCCGTACCCGTGCATCAGCACGACCGTGAGCGGCCCTGGCGCGTTTTTCGCCGTACTTCCGGCAGTCTTCACGGTTCGGCGAACACGCAGCGGGCCCAGGGTGAGAACGTCCATCGATCGCTATCCTACATCCACTCATGAGACCGTTGGCGCAGTGGTGGATCCCGCGTCCATCCTCTCGAAATCGCTCGACTTTGATTGCTGTACCCGAAGCGCCGCCGTAGACTTTCGAAGGATGGCTGACTCCGTCAAACCCGGCGATGTTCTCGCGGGCAAGTACCGCGTCGAGCGCGTGCTTGGGAGCGGAGGCATGGGCTACGTCGTCGCCGCGCGACATCTGCAGCTCGATCAGCTCGTCGCGATGAAGTTCCTTCGTCGCGGCACCGCGGGTCTCGACGAGACGGAGGCCAACGGTCGCTTCCTCCGCGAGGCGAAGGCCGTCGTGCGTCTGCGCGACGAGCACATCGCGAAGGTCTTCGACGTCGGCACGCTCGAAAGCGGCGAGCCGTACATCGTGATGGAGTACCTCGACGGCTGCGACCTCGCCGCGCTCGCGAAGCAGCGCGGTCAGCTCCCCGTGTCCGAGGCGGTCGAGTACGTGATGCAAGCGTGCGAGGCGCTCGCCGAGGCTCACAGCATCGGCATCGTGCATCGCGACGTGAAGCTCGCGAACCTCTTCGTGACGCGCGGCCACGCGGGCTCGCCGCTCGTGAAGGTCCTCGACTTCGGCATCTCGAAGGTCAATCCGTTCGGAGAGGTCGCGGCGGAGCACGAGATGACGCGCACGTCGTCGATGCTCGGCAGCCCGCGCTTCATGTCACCCGAGCAGATGCGCGACCCTCGCAAGGTCGACGCACGAAGCGATCTCTGGTCGCTCGGCGTCGTGCTCTATCGCCTCGTCGCGGGCAAGCCGCCCTTCGAGGCCGAGACGCTCGGTCGCCTGCTCTCGATGGTCATGCACGAGAGCCCGGACCCGCTCGCGGCG
>Ga0335397_10003857_pt1 | contig 19967 bp, 15 predicted proteins | sample MAT04_FD_205740 | JGI IMG/M metagenome (GOLD analysis project Ga0335397, IMG submission 205740) | Freshwater microbial communities from Lake Fryxell liftoff mats and glacier meltwater in Antarctica - MAT-04 (spades assembly) (version 2) ... | reverse complement strand
GGAAGAGTGACCAAGGACATGTGGCGAATGATCATGTTCTACCTCCAAGGCTGGGCTGACGATGACGAACTCGACGCCGCCATCGCCAAGGCCCGAGAGCAACAAACGAGCCGAACAGGATAGGGTTCATCCCCGTGGGTGATGCGTTCACCAAGACACCACGGGGGTGAACCCCGTGGCTCGCTTCGACACCCTCCCTCAATTCCGATGCACGGTAGGTCATTCCGTGCTTCTACTGCACTCACTTGCCGGTAGCCGTTGGACGGTACAGGAACGGGCGGCGGAACATTCCTCCGAAGTGGTGCGGGTTGTTCACACGCACCGCGATCGTGTTCACGCCTGGTTTCAGGTCGGCGGTGATGTCCACATCCCACTCGAACTTATAATCCGCTAGCCACCACGGTTCCGAGAAGGGACGATGCTTCACGAGGTGCCCATTCACGTAGAGCCATGCCTCGTTGAACATCCCCGGGAAGCGGATGTGAACCTTCCCCTTCTCCGCGCCTGCCGGCAACTCGAAGTCCGTGCGATACCATGCAACCCCAGTGTAGCTGTGGTAATCGACGCTCACGACGCCCTGCGCTTGCATGTACAGGTCCGTTCGCAGCATCGCCCAGTGGCCCGGGTTCTCGCGATGGCTATCGACTGAGCCGGCGTCCTTGCGGGCTTTCCACCACGTCAGGTCGATCGGCCTGCGTGCCCACGCGCTCACGACGCCGGTGTCCTGCGGATCGCGGCGGAATGCCCACTCCAGCGGCAACTTCGCGATGAGCGTTCCCTTGGTGCCATCGGTGAAAGCCGCCAGTTCCCGGTACTGTTCCACCTCGCCGGGCCACCACGCCGGGCCGCTGTTCTTTCCTTCGGGTGCCACGCCCACAACTCGTGTCGTGAACGTCGGGTTCATCTTCGCCAGTTCCAGACGTGCCGCGAGTCCGCGATCACCGGCGGCCGCTGCGGCCTTGTAGTCGATGTCGGTCGCTGCGGCCCTCACCATCGCGGTATATTCTTCAAGGACGTTGAACCCGAGTCGCGCGAACCGCACGCGATCGGCGTACTGCTTCTCGTGGCGACCGCCTTTACCTCTCGCCCCTTCGATTGCTTTCTCTGCCTCGACGAGACTCACGCGAAGTTTCGCCATCAGTTCGGGCGTGTAGATTGCGGGGATCACGAAGTGCTCGTGTTCCGTGACGATGCTGTCTTCCCATGCCTTGAGAATCGCCGTCCAGTATGCGGCCATCGGCTTCGCTGCCGGACCGTAGAACGTTGGGTAGAACTCGGTGAGCATCGCATCGACATCGGCGTCCGGGTTCCAGTAGAGTTGACCGCGAACGTACAGGTTCAGGAACACCGTGGCGATGGCGTTTCGACACTCCGTCGATACACCCAGGATGCCGGCCTTCTTGTAGTGCTTGATGTCCTGCCGGATGCTTTGAATCGATGGATTCGGAACATCACGCCACACGAGCATTCCCTGGTCGTAGTCGTAGATCACGACACGGCCCTCCATCACCTCCGACCAGCGATACAGCATGTCGCGGTATTCGCCGCGTGCAGGTGACTTGGGATCGTCCATGCCGTGGATGGGGTCAACGTCGATGGCGGCGAGGTACGCCACGAGCGGTTTCGCAGCGGTGATCTTCCGCTGTGGCGGGATGGTGAGGTTGCCGTACGCGAGGAAGCCGATCTTCGATTTGCTTTCGGGGTGCAACTTCAGCAACCGATCGGAAACCTTGTTGTAAAGCGTCAGGAACGGATCGGTGAGCGAGGCGCTAAGGAAATACTTATCCTTCAGCCCGGCTTGCAACTCCTTGTCGAGCGCCGACTCGGATCGGTAGACGCCGTCTTCCATGCCGAGCGAGAAGTATTCGTTCTTCGCGAAACGTGGGGCGACCTTCTTCACGATGTGGTCGGCAGTCGCGTCCTCGGCGATGGGGATATCGAAGAGTGATTTCCCCTTGGGGATCAGTTCCTGCACATACGCACCGATGGCATGGCCGTTATCGACACCGACGCCGGTGTTCATGTAGTTCCGATGCATGAAGTCGTCCTGGCCGTCGTTGCTGCCGTTCCACGACACCCAGTAATTGCGGACTTCGAATGGTGGGGCGTAGGCATACTCCAGCGCACCCACCGTGAGCGTCTTTGAGTCGGGGACGCACTCGCCGATATCGGTGGGGAGATACCAGCGACAACCCCAGCGGCGCAGTAATTCGGAGGCCGCGTAGTAATGGGAATCGTCGTTGGTGCCCGCGATCAGAATGCGGTTCCCCGTGTGTCGCAGGACGATGGCATCGGCTCGCAAGGTGGGGTCTTTCTTCGCCACCTTCGTGAGCGCCGCTTGCAGAGTCGGATCGGCCTTCAGCGCGGCGGCCCCGACGATGAGCTGCGGCACATCCGCTTTCACGGCGGCAATGGCGGCATCGGTGTCGGCGAGCGCGGGCTTCGCACCGCTCATCAACTCGATGTACTTAACCAGATCCGTGGCCGCCTGCTTCTCCCGTTTCCCAGCCTTGGGATCGACGACCACGACCGCCGTGGTCTTGCCGTTATCCACAACCTTTAGGTCATCTTGTGCGGCGACCTGCCCCCCGATGAGTGCAAGGAGCGCGAAGCCGATCGCGGTCCGTAGCTTGAATTCCTGGCCTGTCATGCAACCTCCTGATGAATTTCCAGATCGACAGCAGTGTCGGTGTCCTGGAACGAACAGTGTCAGGCCTTTGTAGGTGTCGTGCAAGAGGCAGCTTTGCCGAACCCCGCCCGGGGCATCTCCCGTGTGTACCCATTTGCGTCACACCGTTTGGCCAGTAATCCCTTGTCTTGCTCGTCACTTCCCAGATAATCCGTGATACCCAATAGCCTGAAGGAGTTGCCCATGAGAACGAGTATTCTTATCGCAGCATTGCTGCTCACCACCCAGGCACATCAGATGCAGGGTGGAGAGTCGAAGGCAGAGGAGACGATCAAGTGCAGTGTGGAACACCTCGATAAGTCATGGAATCTGGCGGTCAAGTCAGTGGCCGTGAAGGAAACAGTGAAGGACAGCCTCGGAGAGACGAAGTTCACGCCACCGAAGGCATTCAGTGAGGTTCACATCACGCTGGAGTTTTCGAAGGAACCTGGTTCGGCAAAGGAAATCCGCCGACGGTTCGTGACTGAATCCAAGATGCCCAAGGTCGGCGAACTCGCTCTCAAGGAACCTCAGACACAACTCTGGCTCCTCGACGGTGACAACGTTGTTCTGAAGAAGTTCGAGCCGTGGAGCATCGAGGGCGAAATCACCGGCGTGACGGGAGATGCGTTCCGCGTCGTGATCTACTGTGACCCGGCGTTGCTCAAGAAGGCCAAGAAGATCGACCTGCGACCCGCAGCGAACTAACGACACATCGCGCGAGCAAAACTGGTCGTGGGCTGGGATCGCTCCCAGCCCATTTCTATTTCCGACACTTCCCCATTCATGTGGAGGTTTGGTATTGGTGGGGCAGGGATTCTTCCCTGCCCAAGCTCTGACTGGCAGGCAAGAATGCTTGCCCCATCAGAAGAGCTGCAATACTTCCCCAGGAATGACGAAGAGCCTATCCCCGAAACTGGAATCCTTATGTCAGACGCCATCCTTGTTCTGAACGCTGGCTCCTCCAGTCTCAAGTTCTCAGTCTTCCTGGCCGAGTCGGGGACCGGTGTCCCGCTGATCCACGGGCAGATTGAATCTCTCGGCGGGGAAGAGAGCCACGAACAGGCGCTCGTGTCGGTTCTGGATCGATGCACAGAACAGGGTGGCAATCGCCTTGTCGCGGTTGGGCATCGCGTCGTTCACGGCGGCGTTAAGTTCGTGGCACCTGTGCGCATCGACGACATGGTGCTCGCCGAACTTGAAGAACTCGTACCACTCGCGCCGCTGCACCAACCACACAACCTCGCGGCCATCCGGGCCATGAGCCGGCGGGCACCGAACTTGCCGCAAGTCGCGTGCTTCGACACGGCATTCCACCGCACACAACCGGAAGTTGCGCAGCAATTCGGGTTGCCACGTCGTTTCACCGAAGAAGGCGTGCGGCGCTATGGCTTCCACGGGCTTTCTTACGAGTACATCGCATCCGTTCTTCCGGGCATCGACCCCAAGGCTGCGGCAGGGCGAACGGTCGTGGCGCACCTCGGGAACGGGGCAAGCATGTGTGGGATGCTCGCCGGGAAAAGCGTTGCCACGACGATGAGCTTCACCCCTGCTGATGGCTTGCTGATGGGCACTCGGTGCGGCTCGATCGACCCAGGGGTGATGCTCTACCTGATGACTCGTCACGGGATGACCGCAGCCGCACTGGAGAATCTGATTTACCACGAGTCCGGGTTGCTTGGCGTCTCGGGTGTGTCGAGCGACATGAGAGAACTGCTGGCGAGTGCTGACCCGCACGCGGCCGAGGCGATCAACCTGTTCGTGTATCGCATCGGTCGCGAACTCGGGTCACTCGCGGCGGCACTGGGTGGATTGGATGCTCTCGTCTTCACTGGTGGCATAGGCGAGAACGCGGCCGCGATCCGTGAACGTGTCTGCCACGATGCCACGTGGCTGGGCGCAATCAACATTCATGTGATCCCCACGAACGAAGAGTTGATGATCGCTAACCACACTCGCCGCGTACTGAATCAAGGCGCCTTTTCTGAATAAGGTACATCATTTTCGCTGTTGCCTGACACGACGGTCAGGAACCCGGTGACCGACCGGGTAGCCTGACCGAGACCAATTCACTTCCCGTCACCAAACTTCTCGTCTGCGAGCTTGCGAAACGCACCGGAAGCCTTGCCGCCGTCGTTCGGGAAGCCCTGGTGCTGCACAAGCCACACCGTAACCAGCCCGCGTTTCGGATCAATGGTCATGTTGGTCGAGAGCGCGCCACCGTGGCCAAATGTGCTGCCCACGGAGAAGCCAAGCCCGTAGTTGTCTTTCAGCGAGTCTGGAGTTTGCTTGGTGGTCAACGCCTTCACGGCCGCTTCTGAGAGAAGTTGCTTGTCGCCGACCCTGCCGTTGTTCAGGAGCATCTGGCAGAATTTGGCCACGTCACTCGCGGTCGAGAAGAGCCCGCCGCCGGGCATCGGCTGACGCTTCCGATCCGTCAGCGGATACTGCAATGCCGTGATCTTGCTCGCTTCCAGTCCCTTCTTGTCGGCGTTCGCCTTGTACACCTTTGCGAGCCGTTTCACCTGCTCCTCGCTCGGCCAGAACGTCGTGTCCTTCATGCCGAGCGGTCCGAACAGGCGTTTGTCCAGGAAGTCTTCATACGACATGCCGCTGACCACCTCGATGATGCGGCCCGCGGTGTTGATTCCCGCGTTTGAGTACTGGTATTTCGTGCCCGGCTCGGACACCAGACCGTTCTTCACGTAACTCGCCACCGACTCCTTGATGGTCAGCTTATCGAGCGTCGGCGATTCCTGGGGCGTCGAGAACGGCAAGCCGCTCGTGTGCGATAGAATCTGCCGAATCGTGACCGGCGACTTCGGCTTCTCACCCTTGAACATGATGTCCTTGAACTCGGGGAGATACTTCTCGACGGGGTCTTCGATCTTCACCTTCCCCTCATCGACGAGCAGCATGAGAGCCGTGGCGGTGATGGGCTTCGTTTGCGAAGCGATCCAGAACAACGAGTCGGTTGTCATCGGCGTCTTGTTCTCGACATCTGCGTACCCGACAGCTTCCAGCGCGAGGATCTTGTCCTTGTTCGCGACGAGGACGACAGCACCCGCGAGCGAGTTGCTATCCACGAATGGCTGCAAAACCGGCGCAAGAATCTTGGTCTTCGCGGGGTCTTCCGCACGAGCCGGGAAGAACCCAGCGGTCACAATCGCCGTGGTGAACACGGCAATTCGTGACAAACGTAGCTGTGTCATGTGAAGTCCTGTGGGGGAACCAGCGTCAGGCGAAAGCTCGCACAAAGAACAGGTACAGAATACCGCCACGCCACGAAGCAGCGTGGGATTAACCTCCCCCTTGTGGGGCCTTGTGGGGGAGGTCGCTCCGAGTCTTCGAGGAGCGGGTGGGGGATAAGGTTAGCCCCTCGGATGGGCTATCGCTTACCCCCACCCGCTGCTCTGCGGCGTGATGTCATTCTGTGCCTGTTCCTTACCCGGCAATGGCGTTCACTCTTTCCCCTTGGGTTCAGGGGCGGGGGCAGGGCTGGCGGGTATGGTGAGCACGACCGCGGAGCCGTCCGAGAGCGGAGCCAATACACCGGCACCGCCAATGGAGCCAGCCGCGACGGCGGGGACCACGCCGGGCAAGCCAATCCGAAGCACCTCCACCTTCTCACCCTCGGAATCGAACAGCGTCACGCGGCCACCGAGGTCACTGACCAGCCAGCGACCGGCACCCGCGGGTCGTGGCGGTCCCACGAGCGTCGCGTCGATTTCCTCGCCGACTTGCTTCGCCCAGCGCGGCACATCGCGTTCCAGATCGAGGCAGACCAGGAACTTGTTCTCGACCGTATAAGTCACGGTCAACCGATTGCTGGGGTCGGATTGAACGACGAAGGGCGATGTCGGTTTCCCTGCTGGCAAGCCATTGCCCGGCCGCCAGCGACGCACCGATTGCCCCATGCGGTCGGTCGCGAACAACCAGACACTCCCCGTCACGTCGGCGATCAACAACCGCGATGCTTCACCCTTGGCGGCTGGTGGGAGAATGATCCCCGCGCCCGCTGGCCGTTCACCGAGTTCCCACTCCCTGCCGCCGGGACTCCAGTTTCCGGTTTTCGGCCAGTTCCACGTTCCAAACTTCCGGCTTCCGTCGTTGGTGATGAACGACGTATCCGAGATCGGCGTCAGGAAACAAACAGCCTCGGTCGGCCTGCGATCGCTGACCCACGGCGGCCCCGCGACCAGGGTATCGGGATTCGCTTTCCCCGTTCCAGGAGCGTGGCGGTACACCGAGCCATCGGTGGCGGGAACCAGCAGGATGTCGCCCATGATGACCGGTGGACCCGCGATGCCGCCGGGTGCGATGGCGGTGCCCCGATGTGTGATCTGGCCACCGGAGATGCGGCGGATCAGCCACTTCGCCAGTGTCTTCTGGCCTTCGACGGCCAGCACGGGTGTCACGGTGAAGATCAGCTTGCCGTCAGGCGAAACCGTCACGACGGTCGGCCCAGTCGCATTTTCGGGCGAGTCGGCGATCACCCAAGCCGGTGGGGCAACGGTGGTTCCCCCCGGAAGTGCCGCATCCGCACCCGGGATCGCGACGAGTCCACCATCCTCGGCAGCGAGGATCACGCCACCTTCCTGAACGATCGGCGGTGCTGCGGGAATCACGCCAAGTTGCCGTTGCCAGCGGATCTCGCCGTCGTTGAGGTTCATCAGCACCGCTCGCGAACCGGCCGAGTTCATCGACCGAACGACGAGGCACGCCGAATTCTTCCGGTTGTTGAGTTGCGGTAGTTGCGTCGGAATGCCGACAGGGAGCTTCGAGCCGATCGGGATCATCTCGACTCCGCGTGACGGCACCAGCGCCAGCCGGAACTTTTGCATCGCACCATTGGAAAGCACCCAGAACGCGGCTTCCTCCGCGGGGAAGATCAGGCCCGGAACGGCCACTCCCTGTTCGGGCGTGGGCTGGGTCGGCGTTGGCAGCGAGAAGAGCGCCTTGTCGAAGTTGCTGGGTTGCTTCACTCCGAAGAGACGGAACTGCCCGGCGTCGGTGGCAAGCGCGAGCCGCTCGCCATCAGTCGTGGGTGGGAACCACATCCAGCCCGGAACCGGTATCTCGACGACGGGAACCGCAGGGACTTCAGGCGGTACCTTTACATCTGTTGGCGGCTCAATCGGGAGAATCGGGAAGGCGCGAATCTTCGTGGTGCCGGGGCCATCGGCCTGGGCGAGAACCATCCACCGATCGCCGGGTGCGTCACCATCGGCACCGAGAATTGTCGGCACGGTGCGGAGCGTTCCCGCGAGGTGATTGGTCGCGAGCACCTGCACGCATTGCAGCGACTTGGGGCCTCCGTCGTTGTCCTTCGCACTGGCGTCGAACACGAACACCCGGCGTGCATCGGCCGCGACATACAGCAACCCTGTTCCGGGTCGCACGACCGCACCCGGACCGGCCGGTTGCCCCAGGCGGATTCGCCCCTTGCGGGCACCCGTGGTCACGTCGAACTCGTAGATCGTCCCCTCGGCATCGCGGATGGGGACGAACGCACGCGTGCCGATGATGGCAGCGGGACCAGCAGCCGGAGCAGGCAACGGCTGATACCAGCGAGCCTCGCCCGTCTTCACGACGTACCCCGCGATGGCGGGTTCGCCACCCGCGTTTGAGGTGACCAGAGCCAGGTCGGTCGGTCCTTCGCCCAGTTCTACTCGCGCGATTGCGGGGAGTTCCGTGATCTCCGGACCGACGCGAACGGCCCACACGAGCGCCCCGCTGTCTTCTTCCAGTGCGTAGAGGATGCCGCGAGCAACTGCCAGGAAGACGACCGGGGATGGGTCGCCGGGGTTTGCCGTGGGGGGGCGGCGGGTCGGGCCGACGGGCGAAACGAACAGCACGCTCGCAGCGGTGCTCGTGGGAACCGCACGCGGGGCCGCGGGATCGACCTCGTACATCACCGATTCGCGCAGCTTCGCTTTCGCCGCCGTGAGCATCGCCTGCGCTTCCGGTTCGCCAACGATCCCTGCCGCCGCCAGTTCTGCTTCCACCAGTTGGATCAAGGCATCGGTCGGGGTTTGCAACTGGTCGAGCGCCTTCGCCAGGGATGCGGTGCGCGAGCGTTCCTTCTTCACGCTGGCCTCGGCTTGATCGAGGCTCTTGCGGATCGAGTCGAGCGGCGAATCATCGGGAGCCTTGAACGGCTCCAGCATCGTCAGCAACTCGCGGCCACGGGTGACGGTCTTATCGACTGCGAGGAGTTCACCCGCGTTCGCGGCCCGATCGGCCTGATACTTCTTGACGTGATCCTCGGCACTGGCGGCGATGTCTTCACCGACGCGCTTCCCGGCTTCGTAGATATCGCGACCGTAGCCACTGGTGTGCTTCGCGAACTCGGAGGATTTGTTCCCCTCGATGAATTGCTTGATCTTGTCGAACGCCGGTTCGGGGTTATCGCGGTTGGCGACCGATTTGGTAACCGCCTGCAATGCCGCCAGTTCGGCGAAGAACTTGTACTTGGGAGCGTTCTCGCTGTCGGGGTAGTCGGCCGCGAGCTTCTCGAACGACTTCTGCGCTGTGGGATAATCGGGCTTCTTGTATTCGTCCTCGGCCTGCTTCGCGAGCAGTTGCTCGTTATCCCCCTGGAATTTCAGCACGTACAACACGCCGCCGCCGAGCACGACGAAGACCACGACCAGCATTCCGATGAGAATCCACGGCCCGCGTTCCTTCTTCTTCTTGCGGCGAAAGATTGGTGCGTCATCGGGTTCGTCCGGTTCATCGACAGACGCCCGAAGCGGCTTCTTGCTCTTGGGTGGAGGCGGGGGAACTTCGGTATCCTCGCTCCACACTACCTCCTTGACCCGGGGTGGTGCCGGTGGAGGGGGCGCGGACGTGCGTGGCTTCGTGGGCCGCGCGACGTTCGAGGAGCTTTCTGGTGCCTTGGGCTTTGCGGGTGCGGTCGGCTTCGCCATTCGGGGGGTTGATGCGGGCGGAACCGGTCTGGCCGCTGGTTTCGGCGGCGGCGGCGCAGGAGGCGGGGGTTCGGTCGGCCGTGCACCTCCCTTGACAGTGAACACCTGCTGGCAATCGAAGTTCGGGCAGCGCATCTTTTTCCCGGCCTGCTCGGGCTCGAGATTGAACTTCGTTTTGCAATGGGGGCACTGTGCGACGATCGACACGGGAACCCTCGGTGTCGTTGCGTGGTGGAGCGTGGGTTATACCAATTCTAATTGCTGTACGCTCCGTGTGCGACCCATGTTTCCAATTCGGCAGGGTTGATGTAGGGTGGGTCGAGTCGCGTTTCGCGACGAGCCCCACCATCTTCGCTTCGATCTCTTGAGTTGCCCTGGAGAATCATTCTTTCCTGCTGGCGTGCGGTTCTGCCGATGTTATAATCACTTGAGTTACCCGCCCGCCGGATCTGCCTTCCCTCCCGCCTGATCCGCTTTTCTTGTCGAACCCGCCTGCCTGGAGCACCCCAATGCGGCTCCGTCTGTTGCTGACCGCGGCACTGAGTTCGTTCGCCGTGAGTCCCGTTTCCGCTGCCAATCTCCCACCGGCTTCGAAGCCGATGCCGCAGGTAATTGACCAGTACATCGATGCCGCGATTGCCGAGGCTGGCGTTACGCCTGCGGGTCAGGCCGACGACGCAACCCTGATCCGTCGTCTCACGCTTGACCTCGTCGGCCGCATTCCCACCACGGCGGAAGTCGATGAATATGTGAAGTCCACGGATGCCAACAAGCGCGCGAAACTGGTCGACCGGCTCATCGCATCGCCGGGATTCGCCCGACACCAGGCCGCGCTGTTCGAGGCGATGTTTAACCCAGATGGCAACGGTCGTGGCAGTGGAGCGTTCCGCCAGTACATGGTCGAGGCCATCAAGGCAGACAAGCCCTGGGACAAGATCTTCCGTGAAGTCGTGTTGCCCAACGAAGATGATGTGAAACTCAAGGGTGCGGCCGAGTTCATTCGGGGTCGCCTGAGTGACTCCGATAAGCTCACCAACGATGTGAGCGTCGCGTTCTTCGGCGTGAACGTGAGCTGTGCCCAGTGCCACAACCACCCGCTCGTGAGCGACTGGACGCAGGACCACTTCTACGGCATGAAGATGTTCCTGGCTCGCACCTTCGACAACGGAGGCTTTCTCGGCGAACGCGGGTACGGCACCATCAAGTACAAGCCAACAAAAGGCCCGGAACGCACTGCCAAGATGATGTTCCTGACCGGCGCGGCGATCGAAGACCCGAACAGCAAGGAACCGTCTGCCGAGGAGATGAAGAAAGAGAAGGAGGCGCTCGAGAAAGCCAAGACCGCGAAGACCGCGCCGCCGACGCCGAAGTTCAGCGCTCGCGGCAAGCTCGTGGAGGTCGCCCTCAAGGACGCAAACGCCGAGTTCTTCGCCCGGAACATCGTGAACCGGATGTGGCACCGCTACTTCGGTGCGGGTCTGGTGAATCCGCTCGATCAGATGCATTCCGAGAATCCGCCGAGCCACCCCGAACTACTCTCGTGGCTGGCTCGCGATGTCGCCGCCAACGGCTACGACCTGAAGCGACTCACACGCGGTCTCGTCCTTAGCAAGTCGTACTCCCGTGCCAGCAAGTACGATTCCAGTTTGCCGTCCTGGAAGCTCTTCGCCGTGGCCCAGTTGAAACCGATGACACCCAACCAACTCGGAACCTCGCTCAAGATCGCGGCCACCGACCCCGCCGCATTTGAGGGGAAGAAGGCAGACGAGTTGGAGAAGTTGCTGGAGCAGATGGAGAGCGCGGGCAATGGACTTGCTCGGTACATTTCGCAGCCGACAGAGAACTTCCAGATCGGCGTTGGCGAGGCGCTGCTATTCAGCAACGGCGACCGCATCATGAAGGAGTTCCTCACCGATGGCGGCAACAGCATTCTCGGCCGCGTGAAGACCATGAAGGAGCCGAAAGAAGCGGCGGCGTTTCTGGTGAAGACCGCTTACGGGCGAGCCGCAACCGCCGAGGAAGTGAAGGCGATCACGGCGTATATCGAGAAACGCGCAGGCCGCGAGGCAGAAGCGTATCGCCAGGTGATGTGGGCACTGGTGACCAGCCCCGAGTTCCGGTTCAGTTATTAGCGGGTCTGTCGGGGATCGGGTGTCGGGGATCGGAAAGGCAACAGGAGGGAACGATCATGCCGGAAGTGCTCCGAAGCGCCACGCTCTCCATCCAACACCAGGTAGAACTGCCAATGGGCCACCAGTCATGGTTGTTGGACGGGATAAAGAAGGGCAAACCGTTTGCCAAGTGACAATCAATGCGACCGGCATCACCATCTCTGGGCCGAGGGGTGGTGTGATTCGTGACCTGAACTGGGAACAACTTGTTGAACTGGCTCGGAGTTGATGAACCGCCTACTGCCTTTGCCGACACCCGACATACCCGACACCCGACATACCCGCTTCTAAAGGTGCCCCATGTCTCGTTCCCGATTCTGCGGTTCCCCCGATCACGCCATGAACCGGCGGGCGTTCCTCGGCGCGACCGGGGCCGCCAGCGTCAGCCTTGCCGCCGACATGACGCAACTGAACGCCCTCGCCTCGCCGGGTGTGAACGACGCCCTCAAGAAGACGCAGAAGCGCGTCATCCTGCTATGGCTCGCGGGCGGTGCATCGCAACTCGAAACCTTCGACCCGAAGCCGGGCGCGAGCACGGGCGGTCCGTTCCGGGCGATCAAGACCGACGTGCCCGGGGTGATGATCTCCGAACTGATGCCGAAGATGGCACAGCGGATGAAGCACACCTGCATCCTCCGCGGACTCGACACCAAGAACGGTGATCACGGCAGCGCCGCCATCACCATGATGCGCGGTCGGCGTAACGAAGCCGCTCTCCGCTACCCGGATCTCGGTGCGGTCCTGGCTCGCGAGATGGCACGTGCCGATAGCAAGGTGCCCGATTACGTCACTTTCTACACGCAGACCGAAGGCCGCAGCATGGCCCCCGGCGATGCCGGGTTCCTCGGCGCACGCTACGCCCCGATGGAACTGACCACGAACAACGTCCCGGAGTTCATCAAGCGACTCGCGGATATCAGCGACCTCGACCACAAGGAACGCTCGGACCTCCGCGACCTGCTCGGCAAGCAGTTCACCGCCGGCCGCAGTTCCGAGACGATGAGCAGCCAGAACGAAGCTTACGAGCGCGTTCGCGGCATCATGGCATCGGAGAAACTCTTCGACGTGACGCAGGAACCACAGAAGGCCCGCGATCGCTACGGCCCAACGCAGTTCGCCGAGCAGACGCTCATCGCGCGTCGTCTCGTGGAAGCGGGGGTCCCCTTCGTTCGCGTTGGTCGCGCCTGGTGGGATAGCCACGGGCAGAACTTCGAGACTCACCAGGAGATGGTCCCGGAACTCGATCACGTCATGGCCACGCTGATCGACGACCTGAAGGATCGCGGGATGCTCGACGACGTGATGATCGTGACGCTGGCAGAGTTTGGCCGCACGCCAGGGATCAATGCGAGCCTGGGCCGCGATCACTTCGCCAGTGCCTGGAGTTCGACGATCACCGGTTGCGGGATCAAGGGCGGCTCGGTGTATGGCAAGACCGACGACAAGGGGAACAAGGTTGTCGCGGAAAACGTGGACGCGGGGAGCCTGTTCGCGACGATCTACTCGGCGTTGGGCATCAACCCGGAGAAGAACTACTACGTCGGCAGCCGCCCGATTCCGCTGGTGAACCCTGGCATCACGGCCATCAAGGAAGTGCTGAAGTAGCGTCGTTTAGCTGCGACGCGGAGTCTTCGGAGCGGAGCGCGGTTGGCGCTGCGAGCGCTCCGCTCCGAAGACTCCGCGTCGCAGCTAAACGACGATCCAATCACCCACCTACAACCACCCACCTATCATGCCATCCCCCAATCCCGATACTCTGAAGCTCGCCAAGGACTTCTCGCGGCCCGTCATCACGTTCGGCGTCGCTCGCAAGAAGGGCACCGATACCGTGTTCCTCGGCTGCTCCGACTTCAAGGTGTACTCGGCCGACCTCAAGGCCACCAAGTTTGAGCCGAAGGAACTCTACGCCCACGAGAGCTACGTCACGGGAGTCGCACTCGCCGGGACGACGCTCGTCTCCGGCGGCTACGACGGCAAGCTGAAATGGTGCGACATCGAGACAGGCAATGTGATTCGCACGGTCGATGCGCACGCGAAGTGGATTCGCAAGGTGATCGCATCGCCAGACGGAAAGCTCGTCGTGAGCATCGCCGACGACATGGCGTGCAAGGTGTGGGACGCCTCGACCGGGAAGATCGTTCACGACCTGCGAGGGCACAAAGAGAAGACGCCGAACGATTTCATCTCGATGCTCTACGCCGTGACGTTCTCTGCCGATGGGAAACTGCTCGCGACCGGCGACAAGGTCGGGCACGTCGTGGTGTGGGACATGAATGACGGTAAGCAGATCGCCGTGTGCGAGGCACCGGTGATGTACACCTGGGACAAGCAGCAGCGCCTCCACTCCATCGGCGGTATTCGCTCGCTGGCGTTCAGTCCGGACGGCAAACAACTCGCCGTCGGCGGCATGGGGAAGGTCGGCAACATCGACCACCTCGAAGGGAAGGCTCGCGTCGAAGTGTTCGACTGGAAGACGGGCAAGCAAACGGCGGAGTTCCCTGGCGACAAGTTCGCGGGTCTGGTGAACAAGCTTGCGTGGGCACCAGATGGCTCATGGCTCCTCGGTGCCGGCGGTGCGGGCGAGGGGTTCATGGTGTTCTTCGACGTTGCCGCGAAGAAGTCGCTCCGTCAGGAGAAGGTGATGATGCACGTCCACGACTTCGACATGACCGCCGACGCGAAAGAGATCGTGTCGGTTGGCCACAACCGCATCACGATCCACAAGCTCGGGTGAGTCGGAGTCATTGCCCCGCGCAGTATGTCGCGAACGAGGTCTCGGTCTCCCAGAGCGTGACCTCGGTAACCTTCAATCCGTGACTGACCGCGTGATCGAAGATCAGTTTCGCGAGGTTCTCCGCGGTCGGGTTCACATCCAACACGACAACCGGTTCGCCAAGCCGACGCAACTCCGGCAGCGCCGGGTCGTCGCGGTGCAAGATCATCCGGTGGTCCAGCGCTTCATCGATCCAGACACCGATCACCCGCTTGATCTCGGTGAAATCGATCACCATGCCCAGTGAGTCGAGCGCCGGGGTTTCGACCGTGATGACGGCCTTGCCGTTGTGGCCGTGCAGGTTCCGGCACTTCCCGGGATAGTTCAACAGCCGATGGCCGTAGCAGAAGTGAATTTCTTTGGTCACTCGAAACATGAGCCGATGGGTTGGTTGTGAGGAGGTTGGTTGGGGAGGGAAGTTGGCGCACGCTACCCGCTCACAACCCATCCGAGGCGTAGTGAGTCGGATCCGTCACACCCGCTTCGCGGAAGGCGACCCGTCGCTCGTGGCACTTGCTGCACGCTCCGCAATGCTGGTCCCTTGCTGGCCGGATGCACGAGAATGTGTGCTCCAGCGGGTATCGCACTCCGCGTCGAATCACGTCGGTTTTGTGCATCTCGGAATACGGCCGGATCACGCGGACATTCCCGCCCACGGAACGATTCACGACGGCCGAAAACTGGCTGAAGAACTCGGGTGTCGCGTCGGGAAACGGGTTGACGGCCAGCGGTGCCATTGCGATCTCCGGCACGTCGTGGAGATGGCACCAGAGCAGTGGCTTCGCCAGCAGGAGGACATTCCGACCCGGAAGGAACACATCCTCATCGGGCGTGCCGGCCTTGGGAACGTCGATCCCCGTCAGGCTCCAGTGATCGCCATAAAGATCGGTCACCGGCTGGCTCAGAACCACGAGTGGGCGAAGCGCGGGAGCGGAGATGGCACGCAGGAAGCGATCGAGATACAGCCGTTCGATTTCTTCCCAGGCAATCCCGGTCCGGACGTAGACGGGGTATACCGCAGGGTAGTCTTGTGCCGCCTCCGCGAGAAGGACCGCGCTGTCGAGGCCGCCGCTGACCAGAACGGCAAGCGGCTTCGACGGCGAGATCGGAGGCCACGTGGAAGGCATAATGTGGGTGACGCTATTCACGCAGGCATTATAGTCGGGACAATCACCTCCGGGCGAGGTGGCGTCGGCGTTGCTTCGGCGGGGGTGGTGCAGGACCTCCCCCCGGCAACGGCGGCGGTGCGCCACCACCCGGAGGGTTGCTGCTGGGTGGCTTCGTCACGAACGCATTCACCAATCCGCCAACTCCGGTCTTAAGCGTGTTCGTGTCGAGGGCGGAACGGATGATGAACAACTCGCCGGTTGACCGGAACGAAAGGTTATCTTTCAGCACGTTCGGCGCGGTTTTCCCACCACCACTCTTCTGAGCGAGGCTCTGCCACCACCGGGGTGGATCCTTCTCATCGGAGTTCTTGATCCAGTCCTTTTCCTTCCACTTCTTGACCGCGTCGCTCGCGGCGGTGGCATCCTTGTACCACAGAGTCCACTCACCCCGCACCTCACGCGAACCGACGCTGGCCTTGTACGCCGCCGCTTTCGCCGGAGCCGCAAGGTCGGCGATCTCCTTGTTGAGATTGTCCTCATCGCTTGGCTGAGCGGCACCACCACCGGGGCCAGTCTTCGCCAGTACGGGAGGGGCGGGACGTGGGAAACCGCGATCGTACATCGTGATTCTCCACACCGTTCCGCGAATCGTGAATTTCGCCAGTGCACCCGCACGGACGAAGAACGTCGCGTCGGGGTTCTCCTTGTTCCCGCCCAACATGGCACGGAACTTGGCTTCAGGGATGTCGCCCCGGCAGAACACAACCAGTCGGTTGGTCGGGGCAAAGACGCGCAGGTTCGGGTAACCCAACTCGGGGATATCCGGGATGGCGTAGTACTTCGCCCCGTTCAGCGAGCCTTCCTTCGCACCGGGGATCTTGGCCAGCACCCCGGGATCGAACTCAACTTTGGTCTTCAGCACCGTGGTTTCGAGGATCTGGCCGCCTTCCTTGCCCCCGACACGACCCTCACCGTAGACGACGTAATCGAATGTGCCGTTGAAGTCGCCCCCGTTGGCCGTGGCAAACTGCTCTCCCGCTTTCAGGAAACCCGCCGTGTTGAACGTCCCCTCGCACGCCTTGTAGAACCCCGGATATTTCTGGAGGTGGCCGATGTTCAGCCCGAACACCTGATCGCTGTCGTCGGGGAGGTAGCTCATCATCTCCTGCGATGCGGACTTCTTGGTGAAGAACCACACCAGGACGCCGACAATGGTTCCAATGATCATGACGGCCACGACAATGATGCCGGCAAGTACGGCTGGCGGGGTCGATCGCTTCTTGCCCTTCTTTTTCTTGCGCTTTTTCGGAGGCGCACCGGCGTCCGCGGGCTTCTTCTCGGGCGCTTTCTCGGTTTTCTTCGGCTTTTCCGGTTCTGCGGCGGGCTTCTTCTTTTTCTTCTTGGGCTTTTCTTCATCCGCGGCGCTGGCGGCTTTCCCGGATTTTACATCACCAGCCGTGAAGACGTGGTCGCACTTGGGGCACTCGATCTCGGCGTCTTCGTCCGGCTCATCCTGGAGGCGGAGCTTGGATTTGCACTCGGGGCAACGCAATTCAACAGCCATGACGGGATGAACTCTCGTGCTCGGGACGACGGATGATGCCTGTTCGAGTCTGACTTGCCGATCCTACCGGGTCGGGATGGTCCGGAGCAAGCGTTAACCGGCCGACCCACTTGACCTTTCCACGAATACCCGTCACGCTAAAGGATATCTCGTTCCAGCAAAAGGTGACTCCGATGCGGACCCGCATTTTCTTCGCGGCGGCTGGGCTGATCGCCCTGGTCGGTCTCTCATCACAACCGCTCTCGGGGCAAGATCCAGCACCGAAGACGGTTCCCGATCTGAAACTGGAGTTGCCGCCCGATGTGGTTCCCGGCACGTTCCGCATGTTCCTGGTGAAGGACGCGCGGTTCGAGCCACTCAAGGATCTGGACGGAAAACTGCTCAAGGGGCCGACCGGCAAGGATATCCCCAGCCCGAAGAATCGCGAAGGAAAGATCCACTGCCTGGTCTGCGAGAACGGGCTGGCTCCAATGGTCACGACATATGTGCGAACCGACGCCGACTCCGTCGGCCCCGATAGCGGGGTCGGGAAACTGGCCAAGGGCTTGAACGCCCTCATCCCCAAGTATCGGGCCGACAAACTGGGCGGATACGTTGCGTTCCTCAACCTGGAAAGCGGTCCAAAGGTCGTGACCGTCAAAACGAAGCGAGCTGACGGCACCGAGTTCGAGGAAAAGGTCGAGCAGGACATGGAGTATCCCGACGACGAGATGCGCGACAAGTACGCAACGGCGATCCTCGCGGCGGCAGACGGGCTGAACGTACCGAACGTGCCGTTCGGGCTGGCACCCGCAAAGTCTCGGGCGAACACGGCCTGGGGCGTGAAAGATACCGATGAGGTAACGGTAATTGTCTATTACCGGATGCGGCGAGTCGGTGCCGCGTTCACATTCGAGAAGGCTTCCGACCTCACCGATGCGAAGATTGCCGAGATCCTGAAGACTGTTGAGAACGCAATTCTTCAGCAGAAGTGATCATCGTTGCGAACGAGAACGAGCGGCCGGGGTGGTGAAGCGACCACCCCGGCCGCTCGCATTTACTCCGGGACAGTCCCGCTTGGCAGAATCGACAGGGCAGAGGGTGAACAGTCTGATACTGATTCTTCCAGGCGAATATGGCGGGGCTTCTGTTCATGCCTTATGTGAAAATCGATGCAAGCATATACGATGATAACTGTTGCGCATGTATTCTGATACTTTTTCTTCCACAAGTATCTGGATGGTTCCGAGGTCTTTTGGATTCCTCTTGGGCAATAATTTCGTCGTAAACACTTCTCGTAATATCAGATGCGGAAACTCTGATATTGATTCTTCCGGACAGGTAAAATGGTTCTGGAGAGGGGTGTGTGGATCGTCCGGAATCATTCTTCCTCGGTCCGCCGTCAGTTTTGTCACGCGATTTCGACACCCACTTCGCCATCGGTGACTTCACCGATTCGCCACGCAGGCACGCCGTCCTTCGCCAGTTGGCCGACAACAGTGTCAACTGCCGCAGGAGCACACACCACCACAAAACCGACGCCCATGTTGAACACCCGGAACATCTCCGCATCCGCGATGTTTCCGAGCCGCTGCATCCACCCGAACACCGGCAACACCGGCCACGAATCACGCTTCACCCGCACTCGCTTGCCGGGCGGAAGGATCCGTGCCACGTTGTCCGGCAAGCCGCCGCCGGTGATGTTCGCCAGCCCGTGAATCACTCCCGGTGCCATCGCCGCCAGCAGGGATCGCACTGGCTTCACGTAGAGACGCGTTGGGGTCAGGAGTTCCTCGCCAACGGTCTTGCCCAGTTCCGCGACGTGATCGCTTACCTTCAACCCCGCGGCCTCGAACACGACTTTCCGCACGAGGCTGTAGCCATTCGAGTGAATGCCACTCGCAGCGCACCCGATCACCACGTCGCCGGTTTGGACTGCTCGGCCATCAATCACGCGGTCGCGTTCCACGACCCCTGCGGCGAACCCGGCGAAGTCGAAATCGCCTGGCTGGTAGAAGTCCGGCAAGATCGCGGTTTCGCCACCGACGAGCGAGCAACCCGACTCAACGCAACCATCGCTGACGCCCTGGAGCAGCGCCTTGCTCAGCTCGGGGTCGTCCTTGTGCATCGCGAGATAGTCCAGGAAAACAAGCGGTTCGCCGCCTGTGCAGATGAGATCGTTCACGGACATGGCGACGAGATCGATGCCGACAGTTTCGTATCGCGACATCAGGCAAGCGATCTTGAGTTTGCTGCCGACGCCATCGGTGCAAGTGACGAGAACCGGGTTCCGATACCGCCCATCGGGGTTGAGGTCGAAGAGGCTCGCGAACCCCCCGACGCCCTTGCCGCCCTTGCGTGGCGGGAACGGCGGCGGAATCACCCGCTTGTCGTGCGTGCGGGCCAGCAACGGCTGAATGCCGGCGATCGTCTCCTCGTACTTGCCGAGGTCGAGGCCCGCCTTCTTGTAATCCCACTGCTCGGACATTGTGATTCTCTGAATGAAGAGTTATCCGCAGAGTACTCAGATGCACTCAGTTTTAAAGACAAAAGGCGGATTAACCACAGAGTCACAGAGAGCACAGAGAGAAGACAAAACACATTGAGAAGAACTGTGTTTAAACCCTGCATTTTCTCAGTGTTGGTCAGAAACTCCCGGTCCCTGAGCTGGGAACCTTCCCATTCAGCCCAGTATGAAGGCGAGTTGCCGGAAGTCCACTTTTTTCCGGGGTCCATTGCTTGAATTCACCAACTGCACCAGCAGTATCAGG
>Ga0335397_10003855_pt1 | contig 19971 bp, 11 predicted proteins | sample MAT04_FD_205740 | JGI IMG/M metagenome (GOLD analysis project Ga0335397, IMG submission 205740) | Freshwater microbial communities from Lake Fryxell liftoff mats and glacier meltwater in Antarctica - MAT-04 (spades assembly) (version 2) ... | reverse complement strand
GCAGCCGTAGACATGCTCCGCCTTGTCGTAATCGCTTTCTTCGGCTTGGGCGGAAAGGCTCAAAACCAGGCCAATCGCGGCCAGGGTGGTTCGCATCGGGAAATTCATGAACACGGCTCCTCGTTATCAAGCTGATGATTTTGCGACCTAAGCCGGGAAGGCGGCAACTCTCGATTTCAATTTTGTCGCTTTCAATTGAATCGTTCAAATTGACTCGTTCAAATTGACTCGTTCAAATTGACTCGTTCAAATCCTGACCGGCCGATCTGGCAATTCGTTTGCATTTTCGGCATCGTCGCGGACAGGAAAATGCTGGCTCAGCAGGTGGTCGATACGCTCGATGCCCAACAGAATGCCGGCCTCGAATGCACCGCTGGCAAAGCAGGCTTCCATTTCATGGCAGATCAACGTCCATTGCGCCGCCTCAACGTGGCCGTTGAAACCGCGATCAGCGACGATTTCGACATCGTGATCCGCCAGCAACAGGTAGATCAGGACGCCATTATTGGCCTTGGTGTCCCACACGCCCAGATTGGCGAACAGCGAAAGCGCACGCTGTCGCGCCGTGTCGTCTCGCCAGAGTGGCAGAAGATCGAGCGTGCCTTCGACGGCAAAACGAATCTCGGCGTGATGCGCCCGTTCGGAAGCCGCCACCGCGGCCTCGATGCGATCCATCACCGCATCAGGGAAATGGCGGACCAGCCGCCGGTGGGGAAACATCAAATGTCTGAAAATTCGTTTGATCCGCATCATCGCCTCCTACCAACGCCCGGAAGCGCCGCCTCCCCCGAAACCACCGCCGCCGCCGCTGAAACCACCCCCGCCGCCACCGCCGCCACCTCCACCGAAACCGCCGCCAGTCGAACGACCTCCGCCAGTTCCGCGCACCAGTGTAAAAACAAACGCCAGCAGAGCGGCAAACAGTGCGGCGACAAACGTCCCCAGCAGCAGCCAGCCAGCGATAAAAGCCAAGGTACCGGCGACACCAGCGCCGATCAAGCGGCCAAAGAAAATCCGCAGGATGCTGCCGACCAGGATGGCGATGATCAGGATCATCGGGCCGGCGTCATCCATCGCGCTACCCCAGGACTGCGCGCTGACCGGTTCCGGCAACGGCTCGCCCTGCACCAGCTTGATCACTGCGGACACCCCGGCATCGATGCCGGCGGCAAAGTTGCCGGCCTGGAAATGTGGCGTGATCACTTCGGCGATCACCCTTTTCGCGATGGCATCCGGGATCGCGCCTTCCAGCCCGCGCCCGACTTCGATGCGCATGGTGCGATCCTGCATCGCAAACAACAGCAGCACGCCATCGTCGACATCCTTGCGCCCCAACTGCCAGGCATCAACCACCCGGATCGAATACTGCTCGATCGACTCCGGCTCGGTGGTCGGCACGATCAGCACCGCAATCTGGCTGCCCTTGGTCTGCTCGAACGCCGCCAGCTTCGCCTCCAGCGCTTGCCGAGCCGGCTCATCCAGCAATTTGGTTTGATCGGTGACCCGCGCCTGCAACGGCGGAATCGCGGTTTCGGCAAACAGCGGCGCCGCCAGCAAAAACAGGCAGAACACCCCACCCAGGCGCAGCCAGGCCAATCGGTTCGTCACGCGGCATCCTCCGGCAAAAACATCTGCAGCAACTCATTCAAAAAATGCCGGCCCTGCTGGCTGGGCCGGATGTTATCCGGCGTGCGCAGCAACAGGCCGCGCTGTTCCGCCGCCCGCAACGCCGTTTCCGCCACCCGCAGCGGCAAGCCGGTACGCGCCTCGAACAGGCGCGGATCGAAACCTTCGGTCAAGCGCAGCGCATTCATCATGAACTCGAAGATCCGGTCAGCGCGGCTCAGCTTGCGCGTTTCGATCCAGTCCGTGCCGGAATCGCCCAGCACCGCATCCATGTAAGCCTGCGGATGCTTGCAGCGCGCCTGGCGTTCGATCCGGTCCTGCTGCGACAGCTTGCCATGCGCACCGGCGCCGAGGCCGAGATAATCGCCGAAAGTCCAGTAATTCAGGTTATGCACGCATGCCTGCCCCGGCTTGGCGAAGGCCGAGGTTTCATAGTGCCGATAACCGGCGCCAGCCAAAGTTTCTTCCACCATCAACTGCATGTCGGCGGCGGCGTCATCGTCGGGCAACGGCGGCGGCGCGGCAGCAAACGGCGTGTTCGGCTCCAGCGTCAGGTGATAGGCGGAGAGGTGCGCCGGACCCAGATTGATCGCGGTCTCCAGGTCTTGCCGGGCTTCTGCCAGCGTCTGCTCGGGCAGCGCATACATCAGATCGAGATTCACCGCCTCGAACAACTCCAGCGCCGCCGACGCCGCCGCGCGCGCCTCATCGGCATCATGGATGCGGCCCAACGCGCTCAGATGGCGCGAATTGAAGCTCTGGATACCGAGCGACAATCGATTCACGCCGGCATTGCGGAACGCCTTGAAGCGCGCCATTTCAAACGTGCCGGGATTGGCTTCCAGGGTGATTTCCGCCACCGGCGAGACGCGCAGCAAGGTGCGCAACATGCACAGCAATGCATCGATGCCGGCGCCGGTAAACAGACTCGGCGTGCCGCCGCCAATGAAAATACTGCTGACTTCGCGGCCCCAGACCTGCGGCAGGCTCCGCTCCAGATCGCGGGTCAGCGCCGCCAGATAGCGCTGTTCAGGAATCTCGCCGCGCTGCGCATGCGAGTTGAAATCGCAATACGGGCATTTGCGCACGCACCAGGGCAAATGCACATAGACCGCCAACGGCGGCGGCGCCTGCAATTGACCTGGCATGAGCATGCGGGTCGCGCTCGTATAATCAGCCAATTCGTTCACCACGCACGCCCTGCCGCATTCCGCCCATGCCCACTGAACACCCCAAGCTGGACCTGTCCACCTTCCTGCTTTCTTCCATCCACGACATGAAAAACTCGCTCGGCATGATGGCGAACTATCTGGAAGATGCACTGGCGCAAGCCCCCACCGAGGCGGGTAGCCAGGCCAGCAATACGCCGGCGCGGCAAAAAACGGCGCAGGCGCTGTATGAAGCGCAACGCGTCAACAACCATCTGATCCAACTCCTCGCGTTGTACAAAATCGACCAGTCATTCTACCCATTCGACCCGACGGAACAGTCGCTCGCCGATCTGGCGCGGGAAGCACTGGCGCGGGCGCTGCCGCTGGCCGAATCGAAGGGCATTCTGCTTGATTTGGACTGCCCGGAAAACCTGTTCGGCTGGTTTGATTACGACCTGGTGTTTGGCGTCATCGTGCAAGCGCTGCACAACGCCCTGCACTACACGCGCAGCAAGGTCTTGCTGAAAGCCTCGGCCAGCGAGGCCGGCGTGGTCATCCAGATTGAAGACGACGGCCCGGGTTACCCCGAATTCCTGCTCGAACAAGGCAACGCAGCGCAACGCGGCATCAGCTTCGAAACCGGCAGCACCGGACTCGGCCTGTATTTCGCCGATGTCGTCGCCAGCCTGCACCAGGCCGGCGGCCGCACCGGCCATATTGTGCTGGCGAATGGGGGTCAACTCGGTGGTGGTCAACTCGCTGGTGGTCAACTCGCTGGTGGACAACTCGCTGGTGGTTGTTTCAGCCTGCATTTACCGTAATCAACATGAGCCTGCTCACCCTCCCGCCGCCCAATCTGTCGCGCTGCAGCATCCTGATCATTGAAGATTTTGACGGCATGCGCGCCATCCTGCGCGACATCCTCGTCCGCGCCAGCGCGACCAAGATCATCATGGCGGCGAACGCCAGCAGCGCCATCAGCCTGCTCGAAAAGCAACGCTTCGATATCATCCTCTGCGACCTGCACCTCGGTCAGGGCAAGAGCGGCCAGGACATTCTGGAAGAAGCACGCCATCGCGCTCTGCTGCCGCCACATTCGGTATGGTTGATGATCAGCGCCGAGAAGGCCGCCGAAATGGTCACCGGCACGGTCGAATCGCGGCCGGACGACTATCTGATCAAGCCAATCACCGAAACCATGTTGTTCAGCCGCCTGACCCGCCAGATGGAGAAAAAGAAAGCGTTGGCCCCGATTGAACTCGCGCTGCGTGAACATGAATACCTGAAAGCGCTGCGCCTGGTTGAAGCGCAACTGGAAGGCAACAACCCGCACGCCTGGGACTTGAAACGAATGAAAGCGGAACTTGCCCTGCTGAGTGGCGAGAACGCGTTGGCAAAAACGATTTACGAAGAAGCGCTGAACTTGCGCAACCTGCCCTGGGCCAGGCTCGGGCTGGCCAAGCTCCACTTCAACGAAGGCCGTTACGTCGATGCCAGCCGCGAGCTCAAGCAGATCACCGACGGCAACCGCGCCTATCTTGAAGCACACGACTTGCTGGCATACACGCTGGAGAAACTGGGCGACGCCGATGCCGCGCAAGAGGTGATTCAACGCGCCCTCGCCACCTCACCGCGCGCACCGCTGCGCCAATTGCACTTGGGCGAAGTCGCGCTGCGCCGGGGCGAACTCGACACCGCCCAGGTCGCCTTCCAGAACAGCATCGAACTGGCACGCAACACACCGTTGAAATCGTCGCAAGCCTATCTGGCGCTATCGCAAGTCCAACAGACGTTGAACCAGACCGATGCCGCCCTGAACACCCTGTCCAGGTTATCCACCGACATGCACGGCGACAGCACAGCCCGTCTGCTGGCAGAAGCCATGCAGATTCCGGTGCGACTGCACCGGGGAGAAAAGGAGCAGGCACTCGGCCTGGCGCAGAATTTGGCGACCGGGCTCAAAATCGATGCCCAACACCTGCCGCCGGATGCCGTCTTCAACCTCGCCGCGCCATTGCTTGAACTGGGCGAAACAAGCACGGCCAACGCACTGCTGGGCAGCTTGATCAGCAACCATCATGAACACCCGGAATATCTTCAGCGCGCGCAATCGATCTTCACCCATGCCGGGCTTGAACGCGAAGGCCGCGAACTGGTGGAAGGCGCAGCTCGCGCCGCCACCGACATCATGAACCGTGGCGTCAAATTGTCGCGCGAAGGCAAGCTCGGCGAAGCCATCAAACTGACCCGGGAAGCGCGCGCGAAGATGCCCAACAACGCCCGCCTGCTGCTCAACCACGCATTCCTGCTGATCGCCTGGATGGAACGCCACGGCCGTGACCCCGCCCTCAACACCGAAGCCCGCAACTGCATCGAACTGGCACGCAAATTGAAGCCGGAAGACAAACGCGCCGGCGAACTGCTGACCAAGCTGGAGTTGCTGGGCAACGACTTCGTGCTACCTACCTGAAGCACCCTGTCTCGGCCTGCCCGTCCTGCGCCGGGTGACGACTGAAAACGGCCGCGATCCAGATTAATAAGTCCCTCCAAACTGATAAACATCAAGAACCCGGCTTCAGCATTCTGCATTCCCGCCGATAAGCGCTTGCGTGCCACCGCCCCCATGCCGTTCCGGCTGATCAGGTGTGCTCTGGCCGCTGTTCATTTTCTGGAGCGCAAACATGAAATCGTTGTTCTTGCGGATGCGTCTGGTGCATTGGTTGGGCGTGGTGTTGCTAATGGCGAATGCCACTTTTTTCACCAACAATTTGATCGGCAGCATCGTTCAGTACGTTGTTGCACTGGTCGTGCTGCTGCATGACATCGATGAAAAGCGTTGGGGGGTCGATACCGTGCGACAGGTTTCCGCCTATCTGGCGTACTTCACCGCCAAGGACCTGTCGCGTGAAGCGCGCATCAACGCCACGTTCAACCAGGAAGTGCATGACATGCTGGCCGTCATCGACCAGTTCCGTGAAAACATCCGCGTCGCACTCAACGAAGTCAAACAATCGTCCCAGGCCAGCGGCGACGCTTCGGCCGCATTCAGCCTGGCCTCTCGCCAGATTGGGCGGCATGTTGCAGAAGAAACCGCACTAGCCAGCCAAGCCGGCGATAACGCCGCGCACATCGCCGCAGCCGTCACCGAGCTTGCGCTGGAAGCCGAACGCACGGCGAATGACATGGCCTCTGCGCGCGAACAATTGGCGCACGCGCGCACACAAGTGAATGCCATGATCGAACAAGTCGCGGTCAGCATCCGCATGGGCGACACGCTGGCCGAGAAGTTGAATCAATTGTCGGAATCCGCTGTACAGGTCAACCAGGTGCTGACCACGGTTTCCGAAGTCGCCAAGCAGACCAACCTGCTCGCGCTCAACGCCGCCATCGAAGCCGCCCGCGCCGGCGAACAAGGGCGCGGCTTTGCGGTGGTTGCGGACGAAGTGCGCAAACTGGCCGAACGCACCCAGCTCAGTGTCGCTGAAATCGGCAATACCCTGGCCGGGATCAATCAATCCGTCGCCGAAACCACGCAGGAAATGGAACGTCAGGCCGAGGTTTATCGCGGCCTTTCCACGGCTTCGCACAATGTCGAGAACGTCATCGAGAACACCGCGCAATGGGTCGGCGGTGTCGTGGACATGGTCAAGCGCACGGCCGATGTGTCAGTCCAGGTGCAAAACGGCGTGCAACGCATCGTCGATCAGATCTCGCGCATCCGAACCACCGCCACCGCCAATGCCAGCGCGGCAGAAGAGATCATCGACAGCGCAGACCGCATCACCCGCCTGAACGAAGAGTTGAGCGGCCGACTGGCGCAGTTCCAGACCTGAGCACTCAAACCATCAACGCGACATCGCCTGGAAGCACGCCGTGAAACTGAAGTTCAAAATCTGGCTATTACTCAGCGTGCTGCTCAGCGTGGTGCTGGCCGTCGATCTGACCTTCAGTTACCTGAAGCTGAAAAAGGAAACCCGTGCGGAAGCCGAATACGACGCCAAAACCCTCTACGGCTTCATGATGGCGACGCGCCGCATTTATCAGCAACAATTTATCGCCAGCGGACTGCCGGTCAACGAAAAAACCATCGGCTTCCTGCCGGCGCACTCGTTCTCGCGCATCTCGCATGATTTTGCCAACTGGAACCAGAGCGGCATCATTTTCAACAATGTGTCGGACCGGCCGCGCAATCCCGGCAATCGGGCCGATCGCTTCGAACTGGAAGCGATGAACTGGTTTCGCGCCAACCCCAAAGCCACCGAGTTGCTGCGCGACATCGTCACCGACCGCGGCATCGGCTACCTGTTGTTTACCGCGCCGATCCGGATCGAACCGTTCTGCCTGAAATGCCACGGCCCGCGTGATGCCGCCCCGCCCAGCATTCGCGCGCGTTATTCCGAAGCCTACGATTACCAGGTGGGCGACATGCGCGGCGTGGTCAGCATCCGCATCCCGACCCAAAAATTCCAGGAACGCCTGTTTCGGCTCTGGGGCGGACAACTGCTCAAGAGCCTGATCGGCTATGTCACGATTCTGCTTGCACTGGGTCTGATCTTTGATCGCCTGGTCACCCGCCGGCTGTCGCGTTTGCAGGAAAGCGCGCAACGCATCGCCGCCGGTGAATATGCGCCTTCCAACCGGCAAACCCCGGCAGTGGACGACACAGCCGTCGCGCAGGATGAAATCAAGAGCCTCGCCATGACCTTCAACCGCATGGCGGAAGCAGTGCAGCAGCGGGAAGTCAAAATCCACAACCTGGCCTACTTCGACCCGCTTACCAACTTGCCCAACCGCCGTCTGCTGATGGATCGGCTCAACCAGTCTCTGATCGCCAGCAACCGCAGCCAGGCTTACGGCGCATTGCTGATCCTCGACCTGGATAACTTCAAAACCCTGAATGACACCCAAGGCCATGACATTGGCGACCGCTTGCTGGTAGAAGTCGCACAGCGTTTGCTCACCCATGTCCGTCAGGAAGACAGCGTCGCCCGCCCGGGTGGCGATGAGTTTGTCGTGATACTTGAAAATCTGGGCCAGGACGAACAAGCCGCCGCCCAAATGGCCGAGATGATTGCGGAGAAGGTGCGCGATGCGCTCAGCCAGCCGTATAACCTGACTGACGACATGCAGAGCGGCCTCGACCAACACCACGCAAGCACCGCCAGCATCGGCATGACGCTGTTCCACGGCATCAACGACTCCACCGATGTGCTGCTCAAACAGGCGGATGTCGCTCTTTACCAGGCGAAAGACGCCGGCCGCAACAAACTGCGCTTTTTCAACCCCGCCATGCAAGCCAGCATCGACACCCGCACGGCGCTGGAAAATGCGCTGCGCCTAGCCTTGAGCAAAAACGAACTACAGCTTTATTACCAGCCGCAGGTCGATCAACATGGCCACCTCATTGGCGCCGAAGCCCTGCTGCGCTGGTTGCGGCCGGTGCTGGGCATGGTTTCACCGGCGCAGTTCATTCCGCTGGCGGAAGAAAGCGGGCTGATTCTGCCGATCGGCGAATGGGTGCTGCATACCGCTTGCGCACAACTCATGGCCTGGGCCAGCGATGAACACACGCGCAACCTGCAATTGGCGATCAACGTCAGCGCGCGCCAGTTCCACCAGGCTGATTTCGTCACCCAGATCGCCGCCTGTCTTTCCCGCAGCGGCATCGACCCGACGCGCCTGAAGCTGGAACTGACCGAAAGCGTCGTGCTCGACCATATCGAAGACGTCATCCAGCGCATGCAGCAACTCAAGGCCCTGGGTGTCAGCTTCTCGATGGACGACTTCGGCACCGGCTACTCGTCGTTGTCCTACCTGAAACGCCTGCCGCTGGATCAGATCAAGATCGACCAATCCTTCGTCCGCGACCTCACCGTCGACCCCAACGACGCCGCCATCGTGCGCGCCATCCTGGCCATGAGCCATTCCCTCGGCCTCAACGTGATTGCCGAAGGCGTCGAAACCCAGGCCCAACATGACTATCTGCATGCCAATGGCTGCATGGCCTTCCAGGGTTATCTGTTCGGCAAACCGATGCCGATTGAGGAATGGACGCAACGGTTTCCATCCGGGTAGGGTGCGCTGTGCGCACCGATTGACGTCAAATGGTGCGCATGGCGCACCCTACCGGCTAAAACGCGAAATACCCGCGCCCGTCATGGCGCAGCTTGGCGCGCACGCGCAGGTAGTCCGGAAACAGGATAGCCACCTCGCGCCAGAACACCGGCGAGTGGTTGCGCTGGCGGAAATGCGCCAGTTCGTGGCAGATGACGTAATCGAGTTCTTCCGGGCTGGCCTTGATCAGCCGCCAGTTCAGGCTGACCACGCCTTTCGCCGACAAGCTGCCCCAGCGCGTGCGCGCGTCGGACAAGCGCAGCGGCGGCAGGGCGATTCCGGCGCGGGCGGCATGATGCGCCAGACGTTCTTGCAGCAGCGCCCGCGCCGCGCGCTTGTACCAGCGCACGGCTTGCGCCGCCACCTGCGCCGGGCTGCCGCCACAGATCAGCTTATCGTCCTCGACGCGCGCAACGGTGCCGGTTTCCAGCAACTGCAAGCGTAAAAAACCGCCGAGAAAGGGCAATGGCGCATCGGCGCGCCATTCAAAAGTGTTGGCGCGCAGCGCATCGAGCCGCGCCGTGATCCAATCGACATGTTTGTGCAGAAACAGCTCGATCTCGCCTTTCGCCAGCCGCAGCGGCGCGTTCACCACCACCTCGCCGGCAGCGCTGACGCGCAAGGCCAAGGTGCGGCGGCGATTGCTCAAACGCAGGCGACAGGACAGCTTGCCATCTGGAAGTTCGAGCGTGATCAGCGACTCGCTGCGCTGAACCTTGCTGCTACGCCGGTAACCGAACATATCAACCTATTGATCCGACACGATTTATCCAGGAATCCGTTTGTACCGAGCCGTGAGCTTGTCGAACGGTCGAAGCAGCACGGTAAACATGACCCTTCCTTCGACAAGCTCACCACGAACGGTTTCTGGGTGGACAAACTGTCTAATGGAAAAATCTCGGTTTAATAAGTGCCGCATCAATAGGTTCAACGCACCCAGTGCTGCATCGGCAACGGTTTGCCGAACAGGAAGCCCTGGAAATCGGTGCAGCCGTTCTTGATCAGGAAGTCGCGCTGCGCTTCGGTTTCGACGCCTTCGGCAATCACCTTGAGGCCGAGGGAATGGCTCATGGCCAGGATGGCGCGCACGATGGCGGCGTCGTTGGGATCATGGCTGAGGTCACGGACAAAGGATTGGTCGATCTTGACCTGATCCAGCGGCAGGCGCTTGAGATACGACAACGACGAATAGCCGGTACCGAAGTCGTCGAGCGCAAAGGCAATGCCCAGTTTGCGTAGTGCATGCATGTGTTGAATCGACTCGTCGATATTCAGCAATACCGCGCTTTCCGTCAGCTCCAGCTTCAAACGTGCCGGATCGGCGCCGGAGCGCAGCAGACTGTCGCGAATTTGGGCAACAAAGTCGGGCTGGTGAAACTGGCTCGCACTGACGTTCACCGACAACTGCAAGCCGGTCTTGTCGGCTTGCGTCTCCCAGGACTTCAGCTCGGCGAATGTCTGATCGAACACCCATTGGCCGATGGGAATGATCAAGCCAGTCGACTCGGCGAGCGGAATGAATAGCGTTGGCGGAATGGGATCGGCATCCGGTGGCAGCCAGCGCAGCAGGGCCTCGGCCCCGATCAAACGCCCGTGCTGGTTAACCTGAGGCTGGTAATAGAGTTGCAACTCCCCTTTTTCCAGACCGCGCCGCAACGCCTTTTCCATCGCGGTGCGCGCATCGATGGCCGCCTGCATCGCCGGGTTGAAGAAACGGACGGTATTGCGCCCGCCATCTTTGGCCTGGTACAGCGCTACATCGGCCTGCTTCAGGATGGTCTTGGCCGACTGCACCGTGCCGTCAAACAGGGTGAGTCCGATGCTGGCGGCAGAATGATGTTCATGCTCCTGTCCGGACAAAAAATAGTGCTGTGCCAGCGCTGCGCGCACTTTTTCAGCCACCACCTCGGCCTGCTGCGCGGCCAGTTGCTCGTCAGGCCCCAAGTCTTCCAGAATCACCACATACTCGTCACCGCCCAGCCGCGAGACCGTATCTTTATGACGCACGCTGGCCTGCATGCGCTGCGCCACTTCGATCAGCAACAGGTCGCCGACGTCATGTCCGAGGGTGTCGTTGAGCGCCTTGAAGTGATCCAGATCGAGGATCATCAGCGCGCCAAATTGGCGTCTGCGCTGGCTCGTCACCAGGGCATGGCCCAGCCGGTCCATCAGCAAACGACGATTGGGCAGGCCGGTGAGCGGATCGAAGTAGGCCAGATGCCGAATCTGTTCTTCCGCTGCCTTGCGCGCACTGATGTCCCGCAAGGTGACGCGACGACCCAGGTTCACGCCCTGGTCATCGAACACCGATCGACAGGTGTGCGAAACCCAGATGCTGGTGCCGTTGCGATGCTCGATGCGCAGATTGATCTCCACCACGACGCCGCGCTCAGGCACGCTTGGAGCCTGCCGCAAATGCGCCTGCCAATGCTTGCGGTCGGCCGCATGCACAATCCGGTTGATCAGATCCGGGTCTTCGATGAACGCTGACACTGGATAACCGGTCACCCGTTCAATCGACGGCGTCAGATAGTGGAAGCGGCCATCAGGCGCCAGCCAGTATTCAACGTCGTGGGTCCAGTCCAGCATGGTGTGAAACTTGATCTCGCTGTCGCGCAGCGCTTGCTGCTGCGCCAGTTCATCCGTGATATCGAGGCTGAGACCGACGAGCGCCAGCGGGCGACCCTGCGCATCGCGCTTCACCGCCTTGATGACGCGCAGATCGTGAATGCGGCCATCGACGAAAGGGAGTCGCTGGATGTTGTCGCTGACCCCATCGCTGGCCAGCGCCTTCACATCCGAAGCCAGGCATTGCTGGCGAAATTCCGCTGGAATCAGTTCGGCGTAATGCGGTACGGACAAAAAGCTCGATTCCGGAATGCCCACCGCCTGACAGAAGGCCTGATTGACGAAACTCATCTTGCCGCTACTGTCCTGCAACCAGATGCCGATTGGCACCAGATCGAGGATAAAGCGCAATTTCTCGCGTTCCTCGCGCAACGCCTGGTCGGCCTGGCGGCGCTCGGTGATGTCCAATCCGGCGCTCATGCCGCCAATGACGCCACCGTCATTGGCGTGGATGCTGCTGTTGTGCCAGGCGATCAGGCGTTCCTCGCCGCTGCGGGTACGCACCGGGTTCTCGAAATACTCCGACCCGGCCAGATCCTCGGCCTGTTGCTTGCGGAATGCCTGGCGCACCGCCTCGACATCGCTATCCGCAGGCAGGCAGGTGGCAAACCAGTCCTGACCGAGCAACTCGGCCTCGCTGTAGCCCAGAAGTTCGCAGCCCATGCGGTTGATCAGCGTGATCCGGCCATCGCGATCCAGGGCAACAATGATCGCCTGGGCGGTTTGCAGAATATTCCGCGAGGTATCGCGCTCGCCTTGCAAGGCCTGCAGCGCCTGGCGCTGCTGCCATTCCGCCGCCGCGCGCGCCGCCAGGATGCGCAGGTTGGCCTGGATCATTTCGGTGTGTTGCATCGGCGAGTGGGTGATACCGACAATCAGGCCGAGCACCGTCCCGGCGGCATCAATCACTGGCTCCCCGACATAGCCCTCAGCGCCCACCTTGCCGAGGTCGGCATCCTTCGGATATCGCGCCTGTACCCCAGTTGCAATGAGGCGGTGCGACACTTTAATGACTTCGGAACAAGGCGTATCGGCCAGGTCGTAGCCCCAGTTGGCGATGGCTCGGCCATCCAGCCAGGCCGCCTCGGTCTCGACCCGCTGGCCGCCCGGTTGCAGGCGGGCAAGGTGCATGTAATCCAGGCCCAGTGTCCGGGCGGCATGTTCGACCAGTGCGGCGCAAAATTCGGTGCCGCCGGGACGCGAAACGAACTCGGCGGTGGCGGCCAACGTGGCCTCGAAACGCTTGCGTTGCGTGATATCGGTGATGACACCGTCCAGCCAGGCAACCTGGCCGTCCGCATCTTGCGTAGCCTGGCCGCGTTCGTGCACCCAGCGCACGCTGCCATCGGCATGGCAGATGCGGTATTCCAGAACATGCGGTTGGTGTGCCGTAACGGCGGCCCGGACCCCTTGGTCAACCAGCGCGACATCGTCCGGGTGGATGATGCTGGCGTAGGAGCGCACCCGGTTGTCGACGAAATCGGCGACCGGGTAGCCGCTCAGCGTTTCAATGAAGTCGCTCATGAACTGGATCGTCCAGTGTTCGTCGAGCGCACAGCGGTAGACCATGCCAGGGATGTTTTGCACCAGGGTGGCGAATTTGTCCTGGCTCTCGCGCAAGACCTGCACTGTCCGCCTGGTTTCGGAAATGTCCTGATTGATCGCCATGAAACAACTCACGTTGCCCTGGTCATCCGGAATGCTCTGGATGATGGTTTTTTCCCAGTAGAGGCTGCCGTCCTTGCGACGGTTCTCCAATTCTCCCTGCCAGATTCGGCCCGCCAGCAAAGTGCGCCACATTTCTTCGTACAGGGCCGCCGGTGTACTACCGGACTTCAGGATGCGCGGGTTCTGGCCGATCGCTTCTTCGGCGGAATAGCCGGTGACTTCCATGAAGCGGCGGTTAACGTACTCGATGATGCCGTTCTTGTCTGTAATCACCACGGACGCCGGCCCTTTTTCCACCGCTTCAGTCAGCCGGTGCAGGCGTTCGTTGCTTTGATGAAACTCGGTAATGTCCTGCAACATGCCCACCAGGCGCAGAACCCGGCCATCGGCGTCCTGCTGCGCTTCGGCCCAGCATTGCACCCAGCGCACATCCCCGACAGGGCGGCAAATGCGGTATTCCAATCGATGCGACGTCCCCTGTTCCAGCGCCGAGCGCAGCGAGGCTTCCAGCGCCGGCCAGTCCGCCGGATCGACCAGGCGCGCCAGCAAGTCGGGGCCGACCGCTTGATCGGGGCCGATGCCGACGATGCGACGGACTTCATCATCCCAATCCGCGCGCAGAGTCTGCGCGTCGAGCTGCCAGTTGCCGATATGGGCGGCGTGCTCGGTGGCGCTCAGGAGTGCCTGATTTTCGAGGATCTTCCGGCTGGCATCGTGGGCCTCCAACGCGCGGGCAATGATATGGCCGGTGGTCCGCAGCAATTGGTCCTGCTGGGCGTCCCAGGCAGCTTTCGGCTGGACCAGCCCGATAGCCAGAAAACCGGAGAGCCTGCCATCGATCTCCACCGGTACCGCCAGACAGCTTTCGAAATGTCCCTGCAAGCCGGCGCGCAATTTCCCCATCTCGTCGGGCAGATCGTGCAGATGCAGGAAGGAAAAGGACTCGCCACGCAGCAAACGGGCATAGGCGGGGCTGACATCGACGTGCGACAAGGTTTCCAGCTCGGAAACCAGCGGCTTCACCCCCAAGGCCGTCCACTCATGGATGAGGCTGAACTGAGCCGCCCCTGGGTTCAACCGGAACAAGCTACAGGCGTCGACATCAAGTACCCGGCCAATGCGCGCAAGAGACCAGGCCACGGCATCGTCAAGCGTATCGATGCCGCGTTGTTCGATGAACCGGGACGCAATTTCGGTCAGCGCCTGCTGCTGCAAAATGCGCTGGTTCAACTCGGCCGTGCGAGCCTCTACCCGCTGCTCCAGCTCGGCGGTGACCGCTTCCAGCCGCTGCCGCGTCGCCCAGCTCTGGCACAGCGTGCGCGCCAGTTGAAACACCTCTTCCTGATTGAACGGCTTGCGCAGCATCACCACATCGTGACCCAGCGCATTCTGCAGTTGGTTGACGTCATAGTCGGTAAATGCCGTGGCGATGACGATGAAGATGGCCGGGTCCTGGGCGCGCAGGGCCACGGCGGTGCGCATGCCATCCCAGCCCGGCGGCATGCGCATGTCGATGAACGCGAGCTGGAAGCACCGCCCCTGCTCCAGCGCCTCCCGCTGCAAGGTGGCAGCAGTCTCGCCCTGATCCGCCGCCACCACCTGAAACAGCGACTCCGGCTCGGTTTCGACCTTATTGCCGGTGATCAGCGCCTCCAGACCGCCTAGTTCGGAAGGCGCGGGTTGCAGGATATGGCGATAGGTGGCGCGAACCGCTGCATCATCGTCCACCACCAGAATTCGGAAGGGTTGCGCGTTCATGATGACTCCGATTTCGGTGCTGCCGTGTGATTGGACAAGCGCGGCAAGATCATGACCAAGCGCGCGCCGCGATCAGGCCCTTCGCTTTCCAGGGCCACCTGGCCGCCGCACTCCTGCGCGAACATCGCCACTGAATGCAAACCGAAGCCGCTACCGCGCTGCTTGGTAGAGTAGCCGAAGCGGAACAGGTCGTTGCACGTGGCAGGATCGAAGCCGGCGCCGTTGTCCGTCACGGTAATGCGCAATTGCGCCGCCAGCGCATCGCCATGAATGTCGATCTGGCCGGGCGCTTCACCACCGCGCTGATCGATGGCTTCGATGCTGTTGCGGATGACATTGACCAGCGCTTGCAGCAAACGATTGTGCGACAGGGTGACAGTTTCCACGGCGGGGTCCACCGCCACCGTCACCTGGATACCACGTATTTCAGCGGCATTGCCCTGCATCAGCAGCGCGGTGCGGATCGCCTGAGTCAAACTGAAGCTGCTTTTCTGACCATTGGATTTCGCCGCACCCTGTTGGATGCGCACGATGTCGGCGATGTGCTGCACGCCAATGCCCAGACTGCGGCTACGCTGACGCAAACTGTCGCCGGTGAGACCGCGAATGGTGCGCGCCGCTTCATGCTGAATCGCGCACTGGCGCAGTAGCAGGGATGCCGACGCGGCATCCGGTTCAGCGAGCAGCGTTTCGGTGCGTCCCGCGTTGTCGTCCAGCAGGGCAGCCACCCGCTCGAGTTCGCCTCCGGTCTGGTTAATGATCTCGGCATCCTGGGTGATGGCCGTGATGGCGTTGCCGATATTGTGCAGCACCGAAGTGCTCATCTCTGCGATGCCGGCCTGGAAGGCGCTATAGCGTTCCAGTTCCTCCGCCCGCCGCCGCTCGGTGATGTCACGATTGACGCCGCGTCGCCCGAGGTACTGGCCGGCGGCGTCGAATACCGGTACGCAGTTGTGTTCGATCCAGCGGTACTCCCCGGAGATGCCGCGGATGCGCAGGGGCAGTTGCGCGTGCGGGTAGCGTTCCGGGCTAGGCAGGGCCGCTTCGACATGCGCGCGCCACAACGGCAGGTCGTCGGGGTGCAGCAGGCGATCGAGCAGGCCCGGGTCGGCCAGAAATTCCTCGGGGTTGTGCCCGCAAATCGCCTTACAGCCCGGAGAGACGTAGCGGTAACGGCCATCCGGCGCCGCCCAGTATTCCCATTCCGATGAGTAGTCAGCCAGGATGCGGTACTTCTCCTGACTCTCGCGCAGCGCCTTTTCGCGCTGTTCGATGGCGCCTGACATTTCATTGAAGCAACTCGCCAGTTCACCAATCTCATCCTGGCTGGTGTCGTCCAGTCGCTGCCCATAGTCGCCCCTGGCCATTTGCCGGGACGCGGCGTGCAGTTTCATGACCCGACGGATGACGTAATGGTTGAGCAGCCATCCCAGCGTGAGGAGAACCCCCAACAGCAGCAGCAAGAGTCCAAGCACTTCAGATTGCCAATGGCCCAGGGCATAAAGACGACTTGTGTCGGTCGGGATGCGGATGCTCATGACGCCGCGCAGGTCGCCCACTTGATAACCATAGCCGTCGCGATAGCGCTGTTGATTGGTGGCCGGGGCGGTGGCCGGGGCGGTCGCCGGCGTGGCATGGCATTTCAGGCAATCGGGCTCGGTCCAGATCGGGGTGGCGAAATAGAAGAAGTCGCGTCCCTGGCCGTCGCGTATCGTGCCCGTATATTCCTCGGCCTTGGGATGGGCGCGGAACCAGGCCATGACGGCCAGTTCATCGGCGTCCGCCTGATTGGCCGGGTTGCGCGGGCGGTCGGAAACGTTATTGAAGCGCACCCCGCTTTTCGACCAGTTCGGATAGTCCTGGGCGATGCGGCTCATGGCGTGGGCGGGAAGAAAACCCAGCGTGTGGTCATTCAGCGGCAAGCTGCTGGCCAGGAACTGCTGGTGGTAAACCCGGCGCGTGGCCATCAGGCTGGCGCGCAGGTCGATTGCCTGCTGACGCATTTTCATCTGCGTGAATTCTTCGACTTCCTGGTAGTTCAACACAGCGGCCAGCGAGCCCAGGATCAGCATGACCAGACTGAGGATCAGCCAGATTTTCAGTTTCAGGTTCATGCTCGGCGCTCCATGCAGACGCCAAAGCGAGTCGCTCTGGCGTATTTGGCGCACGACACGGCAACCGTTTGCATGCTGTCACTCATGCGTTGCCTCGGCCAACAGGTTTTTCAGGGTGTGCAGCAGGACATCGCCATCCACCGGTTTGTGCAGAAATGCGCGGATACCGCCACGGTTCACCGCTTCCACCACCACCTCCTGCTCCACTGCGCCAGACACCATGATGCCTGGCACGTCCGGGAACAGACGGCGCAGATGTGCGAGAACGTCCACGCCGGTAGTGTGCTCCAGATAGTGATCGCAGATGATCAGATCGATGCGTTCCCGGCCCATCGCCGCGATGGCCCCGTCGAGGTCGGCAACGGCATGGGTGCCGTAACCGGCTTCCTGGAGCAGCATGGCCAAGAGTTCCGCTTGCACCGGTTCGTCTTCCACGATCAGCACCTGGAATTGCGCCGACGTGTTGGCCAGACTGCCCGGACGCAGGTCGCGGCGCTCCATGACCTGGGTCTCGACTTCCTGGGGTGTCGTGGGTCGGCTGAGCAGGTAACCCTGGATCTGGTCGCAGCCGTACCGGGCCATGAAACGCAACTGCGGCTCGGTTTCCACCCCTTCCGCCAACACCCGCATGCCCAGGCTGTGGGCCAGGCCGATGGTAGAGCGCACGATGGCCGCATCATCCGGATCGCGATTGACGTTGCGGGAGAAAACCTGGTCGATCTTGAGCACATCGAAGGGATAGTGCTTGAGATAGCCCAGGCTGGAATAGCCGGTGCCGAAATCGTCGAGGGCCAGGCCGACGCCCAGCCGCTTGATCTCGCGCAGAGCGAGCGCCGCAGCTTCGGGGTTATTCAGCAGCGAGGACTCCACCACTTCCAGTTCCAGCAAATGCGCGGGCAGGCCGCTTTCGGCCAGGGCATGGCTGACATCGTCGAGCAGATGTCCGGAGATGACATGACTGGAGAAAATATTGACCGCCACCCGCAATGGCCGCTTCCGGTCCAGCCACTGCCTGGCCTGGGCGCAGGCAGTGCGCAGCACCCAGCGGCTGACCGGTTCGGCCAGGTCGGTGCCTTCGACCACATGAATGAAGCGTCCCGGCGGCACCACCTGATCGTTATGACGCCAGCGTATCAAGGCCTCCACCGCGATGGTGCGGCCACTGGCAGCGTCAACCTGAGGCTGGTAAACCAGGAACAACTCGTCCCGTTCCAGCGCCTGGCGCAGGGCATTTTCTGTCTCGAACCAGTCAATCGCCGCCTGCGCGTGGCGACGGTCAAAGAAACGCACTTGATTGCCCTTGTCGGCCTTCGCACTGCGCAAGGCGTCCTCCGCCGCGTGCAGCAGAGAAGTGGCGTCAACAGCATCGTTCGGGTACAGGGCGATGCCGATGGATACCGTCAGCAAGATGAATTTCTCAACGCCCGCTATTTCGATCGGCTTGCGCATGCTATCCATCAGACCGGCAGCGGTTTCGATAACCTTCTGCGTCTCCTGATAATGCGAATGCAGGACTGCAAACTGGTCGGCGTCCAGTCGTGTCAACAGACACCCCTCCGGTAGCGCTTCTGACCAGCGCCGCGCCAAAGCCACCAATACCTGATCGCCGACTGCACGCCCCAGGCTCTCGTTGAGCTGGGCAAATCGATCGATATTCAGCAACAGCAGCGCTTGTGTTTCGGCCACGTGCGTGTCATCGACTTGCTCAATGGCATGGCGGACGCGCTCCAACAGCCAGCGGATATTGGGCAAGCCCGTGAGCCCATCGTAATGGGTCGCCACTTCCAGACGCGCTTCGGCGTGCCGACGCTCGGTGATGTCCTGAACGGTGCCTAACAGGCGCACCACCTGGCCATCCGGGTTCTTGGCCGCCTGGCCGGTGGCCCACATGTGGCGAATTTCGCCGTTCGGCCGCACGACCCTCAGTTCATGCTGGAAGGGGATGCCATCCGCAATCGCCAGCGACACATCGCGCTCAAAACGCGGGAAATCGTCCGGATGGATCAAACGGTGGTGATCCTGATACTCGGGAGTCGCTCCGGCGGGATCAAGGCCCATGATGAGGTAGACCTGTTCCGACCAGGTGACGTGGTTCGCCAGCACGTCGAATTCCCAATTTCCCAACTGGGCGACACGCTGGGCTTCGAGCAGACGGAGGGTTGATCGCTTCAGTTCATCCTCGGCCTGCTTGCGCTGCTCGATGTCGCGGATGAATGCGAAGAAGCGGCCGCCACTGGCTGGCGAATAGCTGGTGTTGACCTCTGCCTGCCAGAGCGAACCATCACGGGCGCGGTGCAGCGTTTCAAACAGGGCGCTGCCATCACGCATGATGGCTACGATACGGCGCGCGTTATCTTCCGGTTGTTCATTGGCGTCCAGGTCACTGATGCGCATGCCGAGTAATTCTTCCCGGCTAAAGCCTGAGCGGCGGCAATACGCATCGTTGACTTCCTGCAAGCGGCCTTGCCTATCGACAATCCAGAAGCCGTCGGAGGATGTTTCGATGACGCCGCGGTAAAGCGCTTCGCGCTCTTGCAAAGCCTGCTCGGACTGGATGCGTGCGCTGATGTCATGAATAGTCAGGTGGTCATGCCCGACACCATGCAGTTCGATGCGATGGATGCTGACCTCGACCGGAAAGCGGCTGCCATCGCGGCGCTGGTGTTCTGTTTCATAACGCTGTTGAGTGGTGCGCTGAGCCTCGCTACGACGTTGATAAAACTCGGCCTGACGTTCAGACGGCATCAGCAAAAAGAGGGACTGGCCGAGCAGTTCCGACCGCGGGAAGCCATACATCTGCTCGACCCGGTGATTGGCTTCCAGAATGATGCCGTCCTCGTCGATCAGCAGGATGCTGTCGCTGGCATAGTGCGACAGCGTGTCATAGCGCCGCTCCAGCACCCGGCGTTCGA
>Ga0335397_10003854_pt1 | contig 19971 bp, 17 predicted proteins | sample MAT04_FD_205740 | JGI IMG/M metagenome (GOLD analysis project Ga0335397, IMG submission 205740) | Freshwater microbial communities from Lake Fryxell liftoff mats and glacier meltwater in Antarctica - MAT-04 (spades assembly) (version 2) ... | reverse complement strand
CGTCATGCTGAATGGCGTTGCCCGTCATGACGTTGACGGCGTCGTCGTATGCGGCGGTTTCCGTCAGGGTTCGCTGCGCGTAGAACGCCTGCTTGCCGAGCCGAATCGTTTCGCCACTGCTCGCCAGAATCACGGCGACATACTCCTGCACAGCGGCATCCAGTTCCTCCGCCGGCACCACTCGATTCACCAATCCGAGTTGATACGCCCGGTCCGCGGAGATCGGCCAACCTGTCAGCAGCATTTCCATGGCCGACTTTTGCGGAATGGCGCGCACCAGCGGGACCATCGGCGTCGTGCAGAACAGCCCGATCTTTACGCCCGGGGTCGCGAACTTCGCCGTCGTCGCCGCCACGGCCAGATCGCACGCCGCGACAAGCTGGCAACCGGCGGCGGTCGCCAGTCCCTGCACGCGGGCGATCACTGGCTGCGGAATCGTGTGCAGCAGTTGCATCATCTCGGAACACCGTGCGAAGACCCCGCGGTATTCCGCCTCGCTGCGGCCCGTCATTTCGCCCAGGTCATGACCGGAACTGAACACCGGCCCGTTCGCCCCCAGTACAATCACGCGCACCGACGGATCAGCCCCGAGCCGAGTCAGTGCGGCCTGCAATTCCGCGATCAGCCCCTCCGACAAGGCATTTCGCCGTTCCGGGCGATTCAGCGTGACCCGAGCCACGCCGCCAAGTGTTTCGACAAGTAGTGCACTGGTGGTTGATGATTCATTTGTGGACATAAGAATTCCTGTGATGACGGCAAAAAGTTGATGCTCAACGTCACATCATCCAGCCGCGCTCGCCTGGCGACGTTGCCGGAGTTGATCGATGGTGACGGCGGCGACGATGATGGTCCCGAGCACAATATCCTGCATCGCGTTGGAGATGCCGAGAAATCCGCAGCCGGAGACAATCGTCGTCATCAACGCCGCGCCGCAGACGGTTCCCAAGACGGAACCACGCCCGCCGCTCAGACTCCCCCCGCCGATGACAACAGCGGCGATCACCCGTAATTCGAGGGAACTGTTGCCATTGGGATCGCCCGATTTCAACCTCGAAAACTGATAGATGCCCGCGATCCCCACGAACAACCCGCCAAGCGTATAGACCAGCAGGCGATTCCATGGAACATTGATGCCGCACAATCGAGCCGTGGCTTCGTTCGATCCTAAAGCAAAGACATAACGACCGAACACGGTGTAGCGCAACATCGCTGCGACGATGATCGCCAGCAGCAGCGCGAACCAGATGCCGGCGGGAAAACGCAGGTACTCAAGCAGGAAATCGAAATTGGCCCAGCCCGATCGCGGCGGCCACAGGGCCGCTTCCTGCGTGCTGGTGAACGACTTCAACCAGCCGGGCACCTGCCGTGCTTCATTGGGCCGGACGGTTTGTCCCCCCTTCTCCATCGTGTAAGCCAGCCACTTGCCCAGCCCGAGATAAATCGTCATCGTCCCCAGTGTAATAATGAACGGCACAACGCGGAGCAGGCTAACCAATCCGCCATTCACGGCTCCCATCGCGCAGCCGGTCAGCAGACACATCAGGACCGACAGCCACGGATTCCAATCCGATTTCAGGCAACTCGCCAGGATCGTCGCGCACAAGCAGATGCCGTTGCCGACCGACAGATCAATCCCGCCGGCGATGATGATCACCGTCATCCCCAGCGCACAAACACCAATCAGCGCACTGTTCACGGCGATGCTGCGCACCGCGCCGGCTTCCAGAAACCGAGGCGGCCGCCCGGCCCGGCGGCTGACCACGGCGTCCGTCACCGCGAAAAAGCCGAAGACCAGCACCAAAGCCAGCAGCGGCCCCAACGCACCCCATTCCACCCGGCGACGAAGGGGAACGGACAGCGTTTCCTGAGTGGTGGCGGTCGTCATCGGAATTCCATGGAAAGGCAAAGAAACAAGAGCCAGGATGCAAGAATCCATCCATCCACGCTGTTGCTGATTGTCTCTGGTTTCTTTCTTCTTGTTTCTTGATCTTAAACCGACCAGCCGCGAATTCGCTCTAGTGCATGACGAGCCGCCCCGTCGAGATTCGCCTCACTGCCTCCGCCGCGAATGGGCGAGCAGATTTCATAGGCGACATAGCCGTGAAAGCCCCCTTCACGCAGTCCACGGAAAAAGCCGTCCAGGTCCAGAATTCCTTCCCCCAGCGGGACCGCGCGTACGGCCGCCGGTTCCACCGCTTCGTAATTGATCAGTGCCGGACGATACTGCCAGCGTTGCAGACGAATGTAGTCGGCTAGAGTTGTCTGCACCATGCGTGGAGCCATCTCTTTCGCGGCGGCATACAGATCGGCACCTTGCAGGCCGACCGACCAGGGGTCGAACATCGCCTTCGCCGCCGGATGATCGACATCATCCAGTAGTTCCGCGAACGCGCCGACATCGACTCCCACATCGTGATGATTCTGAATCCCGAGGATGAGTCCGTAATTCGCGCAGATGGCCGCGCATTCTCGCAGAGCCGTGACGCATTTCGTCCAATCGGCCTGATGGTCTGCCAAGTCCGTGAAGTAGCCGCTGAACACCCGAATGATCTTCGCGCCGAGTGCCTGCCCCAAAATTGCGAGTTGCCGGATGTAGAGGATCTGCATCTCGACGAACGGCACTTCGGCCGCCTGCCTGCCCGAGGTGAAATCGGTATAGGCGGCAATCGTGCCGATATCCAGCTTCAGCCGCTCGGCCGCGAACTGAATCTCGCGTACCGATTCCGGAGTCGCAAAATCCACGGGCGACAAATGAGGACGCTTGCCTCCCAGCATGACCGAGGCATACCCCAGCGCCGCGGCCTTCTCCAGAAACGGAATCAGGCCGAGCTTCTGCTGGCCCCATGCCCCGGCATAGCTGACGGAAAACAACATCGGCGTCATGGAACGACCAGCGACACGAGGCGAGGAAGAGAGCACACTTCACACCCCGGTAATTATGCGATCAACGTTAGAAAATGCCTAGTTGGTCGCGGGCTTCGTCGGTCATACGGTCGGGTGTCCACGGCGGTGTCATCACCAGTTTGATGTTGGCCTGCGTCACGCCGGCTAACCGCTCGAGCGCCATTTTCGACTGTTGAATAATCTGCGGACCCGCGGGACAGGCGGGGCTGGTGAGCGTCATCTCAACGTCGACCTGGCGAGTCTCGGAGTGATAGTTGATGCCGTACACCAGACCGATATCAATGATGTTGATCATCAATTCCGGATCGATGACTTCGCGCAGCGCATCGACCAGCTTGCCTTCGTCCGACAGTGATGGCTCGCCAGTATTCATGTCAACTTCGACGAGCGGTTTCACCGCGACGGCCCCCTCGGGGGTGGCAGCGGTCACGGCTGCGGGGACATGAGCACCGGCCCGCATCGTGTTCGGCAGTTCGGGAGGTTTCGGCCCGGCGTAAACGCCTCCAGCCCGCACTTCAATGGCGAAGGTCGTCACCGGTTCGGTGGCCGGCATGCACAGTACTTTTCCGGTTCTCAGGTCGAACTTCGCTCCATGCCGGGGGCAGGCGATCTCGCCGTTGGCGATCAGTCCGTCGGTGAGCGGGTTGCCGTCATGCGTGCAGACATCTTCGATGCAGACGTACTCACTGTCGCTGAGCCGCACCAGCAGCGCCGGCGTATCGTCGACGAAAATCGTCTTTCGCTCGCCGGGAACCAGTTCGTCCAGGTCGGCCACATGTTCCATCGTCATAGTTCCGTATCTTCCCATTCGTCGGACAAGGCCAAGAGTCGATGTAGAGGCAATTCAAATCCCGGCAGAAGCGGCGTATGAAATACTTCCTGTTCGCCGATCTGCTGTTCCGCTCCATCGGGGCGGAAGACCGTCATCAGCCGACGAAACCGGTCGATTACCCAGTACTCCTTCACGCCGATTCCCAAATACTCCTGCCGTTTCTCGTCGTAATCTCGCTTGCGGTCTCTAGCGGCGCGAGAGACGAATTCCACAACGATTGTCGGTGGCTCTTTCTTCGGATGTGGGCGACGATCAAGGCCCGCCCAAATCAATCGATCCGCTTTACGCCGGGAACCATCGGGCAAATAGACATAGCGCTCTTGCAACGTTTTATCGAGGCAGCGTCCCTGGGGCATTAATACTTGATACGCGCGCAGCGTCATGCCGAGTTCACAATTCGGATCGGCTTCACCTTCTGAGGCGATTGGGTTCACGATCACGACTCCCCGAATCAATTCATATTCGTAAGCAGGATCCCAATCTTCTATAGCATCGAACTCTTCGGGCGACATCGACATGCCGTTGAAAGTCGCGTCAATAAATTCAGTTTGCGATTCAATGAATGTGCTCATCGTCGAATCCTTCACTCGGCGATCACTCACGAATTCCCAATTTCCGCTCGACCGCCTCACCCAGCGTTTCACGCACAGCTTCGACGGGAATGCGGTCGAACACACGCTGAAAGAAGCCCGAGACGATCATGTGCATCGCTTCCGAACGTGTCATCCCGCGGCACATCGCGTAAAACAGTTGTTCTTCATCCACGCGACCGGCTGTGGCCCCGTGCGTGCAGCGGACGTCGTCAGCTTCGATTTCCAAGCCGGGAATCGCGTCGACGCGGGCCGTTTCGCTGAGCAGCAGTCCGTCGTTGCGTTGGTAGCCGTCTGTCTTTTGTGCCGCCTTGGCGACTTTGATCATCCCGCGCCAGACGCAGCGTGCGCGATCGCGGACGACATCTTTGTACAGGAGATCGCTGCGCGTGTTCGGGGCGTTGTGCGTCTGCTGGGTGTAGTAGGATAACAGTTGCCGATCGGTGGCGAAGGTCACGCCGTTAACTTCCGCAGAGGCGCCTTTGCCATCGAGATAGACATCTTGATGAATGTGAGCCAGCTTCGCGCCGAGACCGCCCACCGTCCATTGCAGCGACGCATCGGCTTCGACGCGGCCGCATTGATGGGCGAAATGCCACACCTTATCGTTCCAGTTCTGCAACTGCACATACCGCAATTGCGAACCGCGGCCCAGCAATAGCTCCACCGAACCAACATGCAGCCCAGCCGCTTGCGGGTTCGCAGACACAGTCTCTTCCAGCAACGTGGCCGACGCGTTGTCTTCCAGAATAATCAGCGTGTGGCTGAAGTCGGCGGCCCCGTCGGCGGACAAGCCGATCAAACTGTGCAGCGGTTCGCGGACTTCCACGCCGCGCGGAACATACAGGACGGCTCCGCCGGTCCAGAATGCGGCATGCCAGGCCGAGAACCGGTCTTGAGTTGGCAGCACGGCCCGGGTCATCAGATGCGGACGCAGCAAGTCGCCATGCGTACGAATCAGTTCGGATAGACTGCCGAACAAGACGCCTTTGGCCTGCCATTCCGCAGCCAAGGTCGACGGCTGCGCCTGGCCATCGACATGCGAGACAGTCCCCGCGAAAGCCGCACGGTCAGCGAGCAATGTCTGAAACGGGGTCGTGGCATCCGTCTCGCCGTGAATCACGAACTTCTCGGGCCGGAGCGCGCGGACATCAATCCGCCGCCACTCTTCCGGATCAAGCGACGTTTTCAACAGTCGCTGATACTCGGCGAACGCCGTCCGGCGTGCCGCGGCGCACCAGTCCGGCTCATCGCGATCGGCGAGAAATTCGTGAAAACGGTCGACATGAAAGCCGGGCAGGGTCGCAGACATGGGGGTCATGGTTCAGAAGCTAGCGGGTCGTGAGGATGGAGGAGGGGGAGGTCGTCTGGGAATACGATTTGCAAATAGAGTTCACTCAAGGGGATATTGCAGGCAAGCGGCTTGAGTGATAAGGATTCGGATAGCCCATTGAGCCAGATCGAATTCCAGTCTTTCCGATCAGGTTGGCGCGTATACTGCACGACTTGCGGACGATCTTGAGCGACGAGAATATATTCCTCCAACGAAGCAATGGATTGATAATGGACAAACTTATTGCCTCGATCATAGTTTTCAGTCGAAGGAGATAAAACTTCGATGACGATCTGCGGATTCAGTAACGTGTCTTTCCGAGTATCTTCCAGCAAAGGTTCATCACAAACGACGAGGACATCGGGATATGTGTAAACCCCGTCCGCCGTTTTCACCCGCAAATCATTACAGAGGGGCACGCATCCGGAGTTGAGTAACTGATTGCCGAGAATCCGCATCAGATTTCCCACGATGCGAACGTGAAGCAGACTCGCCCCGGTCATCGCATAAATCTGCCCCGCATAATACTCGTGCTTCGTCTCCGAGACCCGCTCAAAGGCGAGATACTCTTCCGGCGTGTAACGTCGGTCGGGAACACTCGACATGATCGGGGGTCTCACATCTTTCGGCCGCTCAACCGACCGAGCCTTCCATCTGCAGTTCGATCAGTTTGTTCATTTCCACCGCGTATTCCATTGGCAGTTCTTTCACCAGCGGCTCAATGAAGCCCGTGACGATCATCGATGAGGCTTCCGGCTCCGTCATGCCGCGGCTCATCAGATACAGCAACTGCTCTTCCGCGATCTTCGAGACCGACGCTTCATGCTCGATCGCCACATTGTCTTGTTCGACTTCAATGTACGGATAGGTATCACTGCGGCTGGCGGAATCAAGAATCAGCGCGTCGCAGACGACGTTCGATTTGCAGTGATGGGCATCCTTCGTCACTTTGACCAGCCCGCGATAGCTCGCCTGGCCGCCGTTCTTCGAGATGCTCTTCGAGATCACCCGGCTCGATGTGTAAGGAGCGCAGTGAACCATCTTCGCACCGGCGTCCTGATGCTGGCCTTTGCCGGCGAAGGCGATGGAGAGTGTCTCGCCGCGAGCGCCCGGTTCCATCAGATAGATGGCCGGATATTTCATGGTCAGCTTGGAGCCGAGGTTGCCGTCGACCCATTCCATCAGCGAATCGCCGTAAGCCATCGCCCGTTTGGTGACGAGGTTGTAGACGTTGTTCGACCAGTTTTGGATGGTGGTATAGCGGCAACGGGCGTTGCGTTTGACGAGAATTTCGACTACCGCTGAATGCAGGCTTTCCGTGCTGTAGGTCGGCGCGGTGCAGCCTTCGACATAATGCACCGAGGCCCCTTCATCGACAATGATCAGCGTCCGCTCGAACTGACCCATGTTTTCGGAGTTGATCCGGAAATAGGCCTGCAGCGGGAATTCGATGTGGACCCCTTTCGGGATGTAAATGAATGATCCACCCGACCACACGGCAGAGTTCAATGCCGCGAACTTGTTGTCGTGCGACGGAATGACGGTGCCGAAGTATTCCTTCATCAAGTCGGGATGATCGCGCAGGGCCGAGTCGGTATCGGTGAAAATCACACCCTTGTTCGCGAGGTCTTCCTGCAAGCTGCCGTAAACGACTTCGGATTCGTACTGGGCCTTCACCCCGGCGAGATACTTCTTCTCCGCTTCCGGGATGCCGAGTTTGTCGTACGTGCGGCGGATTTCGTCCGGCACGTCATCCCAGCTTTTTTCCTGCCGGTCCGAGGCGCGGACGTAATAGAAAATGTCCTGAAAATCGAGATCGGACAGGTCGCCGCCCCAAGTGGGCATCGGCTTCTGAAAGAAGATGTCCAGCGCTTCGAGGCGGTAATCCCGCATCCACGCCGGCTCTTTCTTCATTTCCGAAATCTGGGCGACAACATCGCGATTGATGCCCTTCTTGCCACGGAAGACGTAGTTCTCGGTCGACTCATGAAAGCCGTACTGATAATCGCCCACGCCGACATCCGGCTTCTCGGCTAACACTGCTTCAGTCATGTTCGGTGATCCTTTATGTTCGATGAACAAAAATGATTACTTAGATCTCAATTATAGGCACGGAATTGCCGGTACAACGCGGCACTCAATTCGTTTCCAGGCCCGCCATGTCGAACCAGGATTGAATCGACAACCGAAAACCGGGCAGGATGTCTTCACCATCAACGGCATCTTTCACCGTCAGCGTGCGAGAATCCGTTTCGCTGTAATAGACCGTGACCGTGCATTTTCGCGGATCGACGATCCAAAACTGCTTGGTGCCTCGCTCGAAAAAGTCCGCTCGCTTGCGGGTCATTTCACGTCGAGTATTTCCGCGACTCAGCACTTCCACAACGAGATCAGCAATCAATTCCGGGCAAGGCTCTTTGGGAGATTTTCGACCCGGCATGCGATCCCAACTCACGAACGACACGTCCGGCACGCGGATCAAGCGGCGCTTCAGTTTCAGGTACCCGTCGCCGCCGCAATTCACAACGCCCAAGTCACGCCTCTTCAAAAACGCATGAATCTCACCCGCCAGAACTGTCGCCAGCCGCGATTCCAGCCATCCCACGGGTTTCTCCACGAGAATTCCGTCAACCAGTTCCATCACGCCGCCGGCTTGGCGATATTCCGGAGAGAGGAGATCTCGCTGCGTGGCGGTTCCTGGCCAAGGGTGCATGCGAACCCGCTGCGGCGCGACATCTCCCAGACGGTCCAACAAGTCCTGGATTGTCTCCAGAGAACTGTTGCCCGCCGACGTGCGACGAATGCGTGTCGAAGATGCACTGACCATAAATCCAATCACCGCTGATAAAAACGTGGTGGCACGTTTCTTGCATGCCTGAAACAATTCACAAACAGACGTTGGAAACGTGTGTCCCGGAGTCCATCAATTTCCGGCGGCGGTCGCCGCGGCTGCTTTTTTCTGTTGCCGTTCTTCTTCCTCCGCCGCTTCCACCGGGTGGCGTTCGCGAACGGCCGTGTAACCTTGATTGTGCAGTTCGTGGGCCAGCGCGGCGTCGCCCGTTTCCACGATGCGACCGGCGAGCATCACATGCGTGAACTGCGGAACGTTGTATTCCAGCAGCCGTTCATGGTGCGTGATGATCAGCACGCCCATGTCCGGGCCGGTGAGTTTCTTCAAGCCTTCACTGACCACGCGGACGGCGTCACTGTCCAAGCCGCTGTCCGTTTCGTCGAGAATGGCGAACTTGGGCTTCAGCATGGCGAGTTGCAGAATTTCCATCCGCTTCTTCTCACCGCCGGAAAAGCCTTCATTCAAATAACGGCGGGCGAATTCGGTATCCATGCCGAGTTCTTCCATCTTCGCCTTGAGTTCCTTGCGGAACTCCCGCATGGGAATCAGGCCTTCGCCTTCCTTGCGGTTGGGGCTGCGAATGTTCGTGACCGCGTGGCGGAGAAAATCCGAGACCTTCACGCCGGGGATCGTCACGGGATATTGAAACGCGAGGAACAAGCCGAGCCGCGCCCGCTCGCAAGGATCAAGTTCGTTGACCGAAACGCCGTTGATGGCGATCGACCCGCCGGTGATTTCGTATTTCGGATGGCCGACAAGAGCATAGGCCAGCGTGCTTTTGCCGGACCCGTTCGGCCCCATCAACGCATGGACTTCGCCCTGGCGGATTTCCAGCGTCACCCCGCGAAGAATGGGCGTCTCATCGACAGACACATGCAAATCGGAAATCGTCAACACACCGGCCATAATGCAATTGTTCTCGTTTCGTAATGCCGACAGCCCTATGGCAAATCAGCTTTTTGATATCACATGAACCGTAGGGTGGGTCGAGTCTTCGAGGCCCACCAAGTAATCTCGCGATCCGGTGGGCCTCGCAAAGCCTCGACCCACCCTACATCAAAACCAACTCAGTATCGGACACTTTGAATCTAAACAACGGCCTGAGTCAGGCTCAGCGGCAAACCCACGCGGCCCGTGTGATGCGGCACCGGCAGCATTTCCACGCTCGACTTTGTGATCCGCTTCGCTTTGATCTTGTCTTGAATCCGCATCAATCCCTCCAGCAACGCTTCCGGCCGCGGCGGACATCCGGGCACATACACGTCCACCGGCACCACCAGATCGACACCCTTCACCACGTGATAGCCGTACTTGAAGTACGGGCCGCCGCCGACTGTGCAGGCACCCATCGCGATCACATACTTCGGGTCAGGCATCTGCTCATACAATCGCCGAACGCGGCTCGCCATTTTGTAGGTCACAGTGCCGGCGACGATCATCAAATCTGCCTGTCGCGGCGTCGCCCGGAACGCACCGGCCCCGAAACGATCCAAGTCGTAACGGCTCGCACCGGCGGCCATCATTTCAATCGCGCAGCACGCCAAACCGAATGTCATCGGCCAGATGCTCGACTGGCGGGCCCAATTCATGGCCTGCTCCAGCGACGTGGTGATGACATTCTCTTCAAATCGCCCTTCAATCCAGGTCGACATCGCTTTGACTTTCTATTCCGATTTCGTGTCTTTAAGTTTCGCAGCTGCGAGAGAGTTGTCTCCCGCGGGACGGCTCCGCAATTCGCCCCCAACGCCGAATCATTAATTCTACCAGTTTGACGCCCAACCCGCCAAACCAGGCGGGCATCCCATTCCAATCCCGGCACATCCGGCGTGTGCCACGCCTAAACGTCAACTTTCAATTCCCATCGCGACGGCGACCGACGGTTCAATCTGTGGTGTCCGAAATTCGCAGCTCGACTGGCCGTCACGGCAGCATTGCACCAATGTCAGCCGTACGCCAAGCACCTGCTCAAACACATCTTGCTCCAACTCGCAAATTTCCGAATCCACCGCCGCCAGATCGTGATACGGACAGTGATTTTCCCGTAAAATCGGCAGGCCATCTCGTGTATCGATCTCGACGTGAAAACCCCGCTCACGCAGCGTATCTCGTAACTGATCCATCCGTTCGGGCAGCGTTTTTCCGGTGATGTTGGACCCGTAACGCCTTGTCATCACAGACTTTAAGCGATTCATTACCCCTTGGCGAACATCCTGATTTTCAATGTTCCGAATTTCATTCCACAACAACACCGCCAACTCGCCGTAATTGTCGCCCAGCAGTTTCAAACCTGCTTCAGTCACCACGTAGGCATGATGCGGTCGCCCGCGACCCTGCCGCACCACTTCACGCGAGACCATGCCTAACGATTGCAACCGCATCAGGCGTTGTCGGACGGCCGTAGGCGTCACCTGGGCGGCGCGGCACAAATCCTGAATCGAGCAATGCCCCAAGCCGTGCATCTGCTGCAGGAATTGTTCGTCGCCCTGTTCAACGCTGATTCGCATGCAGCCACTTCCCCTGCTCGCGAAATAAAGTTCGCGGCACGAAGTCAATTCTTTTTGCTACAGCATTCTAGCCGGTTGAATCGATTTTCAACATCGAACATTGCGAAAATAATCGGGATTTCATTCCCGCGAAGCTATGACAGACGGAATAGTCCGCAAGTGATTACTTCAAAAAACTTTACAGCTTCTGCGCCAGCAACTGTGCGGTTGGATTCTGAGGGTCCATGCGTTCCTCCGCGCGAATGACCCGCAGATTATTATATATTCGCGGCAGTTCGCCTGCGGCCAACAAGAATTGAGGATTTGATGGGCGATGCTCGGCGACAGGGGAGTCGTCCGCCAGGAAGGTTTCGTAAACCAATTGACCGCCCGGTTTCAATGCCGCCATGATCCGTTGCGGCAGCGTCCCCCGGTCCAGAAAGCGGAAGACCGTGATCAGGTCGTAAATCTCGGTTCCCAATTCGAAGGCATCCAGATCGGCGACTACAAAATTGACGCGGACACCCATTCGATCCGCGAATCGACTCGCCAAACCGATACCGATCGGTGAGACATCGACCGCTGTGACATCCCAGCCCCGGTTTGCCAGCCAGATCGAGGCATGTCCAATCCCGCAGGCGAGATCGAGCGCCTTCCCCGGCGGCCAATCACCCACCTGACCCGTCAGCCACTCGGGCGGCTCAAGCATCGCAGGGAGATCCCGGCTCGCATACTTCGCATCCCACCGCTGCTGATCATTGGCCGACATCGCAACCGCCTCGCTCAAGTGACCAGAACTCTCTCACTTTCAGTTTTTCGGCATGGGGACCGTTTCGGCAGCTTTCGCCAAGCGTTCCATCTGCTGCCGAATTCGCGCGGACAGATACTGATCGGTATGCCCGCGCCGGTGATTCAGATCATCCTGGTTGATCGCACGCTGGGCCATTGCGGTCGCACCTGCGGGAGTATTTGTTTGTGATAACGCCTCGGCGAACTCAGCCAAAAGCCAGGCGTCGGTCGGATGCCGAGTGGTCGCCGTTTGAAATGCTTCGACCGCAGCGAGCCAATCGTTGTTGCCCCGTGGTCGCCGCGCGCTGCTGGCCCACATCTGCCCTTTGCGTTTCCAGAACGCGGCGCGTTGCGGTGCCCTTTGCAGGGCTTCGTCAATGGCTGTCACAGCCGCCGGGTAGTCTCCGCGAGAGAATTCCAGTTCCGCCAATCGCTGCCAGGGTTCCGGTGACAGGCCATCCGCGTTCGCCGCTGCACGAAAATGTCGTTCCGCCGCGCGGGCATCCCCGCGCGTCGACCAGGCGGTATCCCCCTGTAGCAACTCTCGTTGAGCCAGCGTCACCGGGCGATAACCGGTCAGGAAGCATGCAACGACCAAGACGCCACACGCGGCGGCCATTCCCCAATTGCCGAAGTGGAACTTTGTCGAAATCGCGGTGTGAGTCGCCACCGGCGTCAAAACCCAGGCGACCAACAATAACCAGAGTTGGGTGACCGCCGGCATACCGATGCCCCCCGCTCCCAAAAGGTGAATCGACAAGGCGAGGGCCGCCAGACTTGCAAACCCGCTGAGGTCATTACGTTCGTCGCCACAGAAGCGGGGAATGGCCCACGACAAGCCGAACCAGACGATGCCGAAGACGGCCAGCCGGTCGGTTGACGAATCCCATAATCCCGTGGACAACACGGGCACCGCGATTGCCAGCAGAAATCCCGTTACCCCGGCGATACGCCACAGCGCAGACGGCGGGGATGATGTCATCCTCTCAACCGACTGACTAGGTTGATTGAGTCGGAACAACAAGAGGCCGAGCAGTGCGATCAATCCAGTCACGCCCATCACTCCGCCGCTGGCCCAGACATCGAGCAGCAGATTGTGCGGATCGGCGATTTCCTCACTCGATTCCGGTATCTTGAATGCCAGATAACGGTCGCGGAATTGCCCCGGTCCGACACCCCACCCCGGCGATGTCCGCAGCATCAGCACCGTGCCGATCCAGTATTCCGCCCGATAGGCGAGCGACTTCAGCGGCCCCGGCACAGACCGTTCGTCGCGTAAGATCACGGCGAGAATGGCCAGTCCCGCGAGGCATCCCGCCACGACCGCCGCCGGAAACAGCCAGCGTTTCAACCGCATCGAGTTCGACCGCCGCGCGGCCCAAAGCACGAGACCAACCAGCGACACGGCGAACGTCCCCACCCACGCCGTGCGACTGTTCGTGAGATATAGTGCAAGGGCAATGAGTAACAACAGACCACCACAGCCGACCAATCTCCCTATCGCAGGAGTGCGTTTAGTCCCCTCGCCCCCGCCCCGGGGGAGAGGGCCAGGGAGAGGGGGCGAATGTTCCATCGACGTGAGTCTCCGAAACGATTTACTCAACGACGAGCCAAACATCCCCGCCCCCAGCACCAGCCACGCCGCCAGTAAACCGCCGTAGGTATTCGCCAGCGCGAACGGCCCGAACGGTTCGCGACTGTGCAACAAACGATTCTTGAAGATGAGCCGTGAAGACGGATCGGTCGGAATGCCGGCCGTCGACAATTGCTGATAGATTCCGGCCGCATCGACACCGTTCGCCTCGGCCTGGTCAGCTTGCGTGAACAGCGGGGCGAACTCCGCGGCGGTCTGCGGATACCAGACGAAATACTGCCACACGCCCCACACTGCCAGCGTCGCGGCCGTCGTCATCAGAAAGAGGGATAGCTGTCGGCGAATCTCCACCCGCGCGAGCAGTTCCCGCCAGGCGAACCACAACACCCCTAAGCTCAGCCATTCCCAGACCAAGTTCACCGCCGCGCGGCGATCACCCGTGCCGAATACGATGACCAACCCCCCCGTCACCTGGCCGCCAATCAGCAAACCCACGGCGAGATCGGCCCAGTCCCATCGGCGAAACGATTCGCGGTACAGCGCTCCCCAGAGAACCGCCCCGGCGGCAAACCACAGCAGCGCGATCCACAGCGTCTCCCCTTCCGCCGTTGCTTCCGTCGGCACCAACCAGCGGATGACGGTGAGGGCGAACACAATCCCGGCGGCAAACTGTGTGCGCCGCGGATCATGGCTGGAGGGACGCGAGGGGCTGGCGGTGGAACCGATCGTCACCATGCGGTCATCATCTCACACCTGCCCATCTGCTCTCAATGTTGGGTGGCACGCCCCAGAGTCTTCGATGGGCGTGGCGATCAATCAAAGACCACGCCCTTCGCAGAGCCTCAGGGACGTGCCACCCGATGTCTTCACCCCCTCGGGACCTACTTTCAACACATCACTTCGCATTGATCGTCACACCCGGCCAATCGTCGGTGCGGAAGGGAGTCAGCGGCAGGCCTTCCGCCGAGAACATGTTCACCACCGGGTTATCGGCCCAACCATAACGGACCGCGACCGGGGCCTTCACCGCATCGCTCCAGACTTCGATTTTCCCATCCGGCAGAATCTTCGCCGAGGCCCAGGCGAATTTCTTATCTTCGCCCGCAATCGCGAACCCTCTGGGTTCATTAACGTCGAATGGACGCCATCCGTTGGCGTTCGCGGCGACATTTTCAAATGTCAGGACGATTTTCTCGCCCTGCGGCTCCATCGACTTGTAGAGCGGGCTGCGATACGCGATGCCCGGCACCTTGTAATCGGCCGCCAAAGCCCAGCGGGCCAACCGCCGGCCCACATCCACCTTATTCTTCGGATGAATGTCTTTCCCTTCGCCAATGTCGATGATCACGGCTTCGCCCGTGTTCTTCAGTTTCTGCATGGTCATCGTCTGGGCTTCGCGCAGTTCGGCCCAGGAACTCTCGGCCGGTTCGGGTTTCTCGGCCATGAAGTCGGCGAGTTGCACCCAGTAGAACGGGAAATCGCCCTGGCCCCATTCATCACGCCAGTTTTGAATCATCAGCGGGAACAGCGTGCGATACTGATACGACCGGCTCGCATTCGATTCCCCCTGATACCAGATCGCGCCGCGAATGCCGTAGCCCAGGTGCGATTTCAACACGCCGTTGTAAATGTTCGCCGGGCGATGATTGCCACCCATCTGCCCCTGCAAACCCGCCAACTGCTTTTTCTCATCCTCAGTCAAGTTGGACTTCTTCGACAGATCGTCAAAGGTTTTTTCCATCAGCACCCAGCGATCGAGCAGCGGCTGGAACTCGGCGTTTTTGGCGATCACATCGCGATTGATCCAGGCTTCGCACGCGCTGCCGCCCCAGGCGTTGTTGATCATGCCGATCGGCACATCCAGCGTTTGATTCAACTGCCGGGCGAAAAAATAGCCGACAGCCGACCAGCCAGGGATATTCTCCGGCGTGCAGACCTGCCATTTGCGGTCATCGTGCGACCAGATCGGATTTTGCGAGCCGACTTGCGGGAAGTTGATCATCCGAATGTTGGGATACTTCGCCGCGGCCTTTTCGAGATCGGAATCGGTGGAGTTGTTGACGGCCCACTGCATATTCGACTGTCCGGAACAGATCCAGACTTCGCCGACGAGGACGTCCTTAAACTGGATTTCATTCTTGCCTTTGACGGTCAGTGTAAGTGGTCCGCCGACGGGGAGTGCGTCGAGCGAGACCTGCCATTGGCCGTCGGCCGCCGCGGTCGCCTGATGTGATTGCGAGCCGATGGTCACGGTGACGGCTTCGCTCGGCTCGGCCAGACCCCAGACCTTATTGTTCTGCCCCTGCTGCAGCACCATATGTTCGGTGAAGATATTGGGCAGTTTCACATCCGCGTGCACGGATGAGGACAGGGCGGCAATCGCCAGCGCGGCGACCCAGCCGCGCAGCAGCGCGTTTCGTGTCAGACGCATCGAGGTGTTCCTTGTGATGAGGTCAATCTGGGGTGATTCGGTCACCCATCAGGATATCAACCACACCCGATGCGTGAAATGGTGCAGCGAGGCAACCGCAGCACGGGGGGCATCTAGCGCGCTCGGGATTGCCGAAACAGCGACCCCACTGGATAATTTCCGGGATGCTTTTGTTGGCTCTGCAAGGACGCTGATTATGTTTGCCCCCCGCCCGAATTTGGCGCGCCATTCCGTGTTCGCTTTGTGGAGATGGATGCCGCTATGGGTTTGGTGCTTGATCGTGCCGCTGACGATAGTCGGCTATGTTGTATCTGCGACGCCGGTTTCTATGATGCTGGAGTATTGGGCAGAGAAGTCGCATATAGGCAGGAACTGCCATGAGAGTTATTGTTATCCATTTCGAGTGCTGGCAAAGAGGTCGCGATTCATTAACGATCTCTCAAATTGGGAGTTTCGCGAAATAAAAAGATGGCAGATTCGTCTCAAACGAGAACGAGACGCCAAGAATGGGCAGGACGAGCATAACCGCAGGCTTGCCATAGAGAGAGAAATAGTCCAACAAGCCGAGGAGAGAAGAGCCTTAAATCTCGATTCTTCCACCTCGCCGAATTTAAAATGACCCGCGTAGGTTGAAGATAATGCGTCGACCCGAAATTTCAAGTAGGACATCACCCAGATTTCCTGTGCCGTAATGCTTCGTCCCTGCTTATAAAGTCGGTCGGTAACATGAATTTTTAGGCAATGCCCCTCATCCGACCAAGTTGGCCACCTTCTCCCTCTAGGCGAGAAGGAAAGAGAATTACCACAACAACACCGCGGCACGTATCGCGCGGATTCGGCCTCCATCGTTCGAGAATCTGCACGATGACGCTCAGGCGTCACCTTCGCGAGATTCTCTGCCGATAGCGCGACTTACAGCAATTCCGGCAGCGGAGTGCGGTCATCGGTGAGGAACTGCGGGCGGCCGGTCGGGTCTGCAATCGTCGTGGTCATCGGGTCGATCCCCAGATTATGGTAGATCGTCGAGATGACTTCCTGCACCGGGACCGGGCGGTCTTTTGCGAACTCGCCGAGCCGATTCGTCGAGCCGATCACCTGACCGGTTCGCATGCCGCCACCGGCGAGCAGGGCGCAGCTGACCTGGGGCCAGTGATCGCGGCCGGCACCCGGATTGACGCGCGGCGTGCGGCCGAATTCGCCCCACACGACGACCGTGACATCATCCAACATGCCGCGGTCTTCGAGATCCTGCACCAGGGCCGAGACGGCTTGATCGAGTTTGGCCCCATGATCGCGGACCAGTCCGAAGTTATCGCCGTGGCTGTCCCAGCGGCCATAGCTCAGTGTAACCGAACGGACGCCGACCTCGACCAGCCGGCGGGCCATCAGCAGTTGTTCGTTGCAGGTCGGCGCGCCGTCGTACTGGAACTTGTATGGTTTGCCGTCGCCATAGCGTTCGCGGAGTTTCGGGTCTTCGTGCGTCAGATCGAGGGCTTCGACGAGTTGGCTCGAGGTCAGCACGCCAAACGCGGCTTCGTTGAACGAGTCCATCCCCTTCAACATGCCGGTGGCATCGACTTCGCGTTTGAGTTGGTCAAGACCTGTCAGGAGTGTGCGGCGATCTTGCAGGCGATCCGACGTGATGCCGTTGAGCTTCAGATCGTCCATTCCCTGGCCGCTCGGTTTGAACGGCTGGTACGCCGCGCCGAGGAAGCCGGGACCGCCTGGTTCCGACCACGGGCCATGCTGCGTCTTTTCCGCCAGCGCGACCGAAGGGGGCACGCTGCGATGAACGGGGCCGTTGAGTTTCGCCAATACCGAGCCAATGCTCGGCCGGCCACCCATCGTGGCGAGGTCGGGGCGACGCCAGCCGGTGAGACATTGAAACGCATCGTGTCCGCCGTCGCAGCCGGTGACCGAACGGATCGCGACGAATTTGTCCATCATCGCGGCGATGCGCGGGAAGCACTCGCCGATTTCGATGCCGGGGACGGCGGTGGCAATGGGATCGAACTCACCCCGAATTTCGCGCGGGGCGTCGGTCTTGATGTCCCACATATCTTGGTGCGGTGGGCCGCCGCCGAGGAAGACGTTGATGACCGCTTTGTGCGAAGAACTGGAGTTCGCCCCTTGCGCCCGCAGAATTTGCGGCAGACTCAGGCACGTCGCCCCGAAGGTGAAGCCGCCGATCTGGAGGAAGCTGCGGCGGGAAACGCCGTCGCACAATCGCTGCTTGTTTCCGAACAGAGTCAGCATGGCAAGCTCCCAATCAGGAGGGAAAGTCGGCAGGCAGGCAAACCAGGCAAATTGACTGCGGGATGATTTTTTTCAATCATACATCAGAATTGAGGAATGCGTCAAGGACTTGATTGCAATCCATCAACAACAGCCAATCGATGCTCCATCGGCCGAATTTGCCACAGACCTTCAAGCGAAGCGGTTCCGTCGAGGTCGTTTCGGGAACATTCCGCTGGGCATTACCGATCCGCATTGCCCGAGATGGCGACGTTCATGATCGACTCTTCGGTCCAGGCACTCGTCGGCCGCACCTCGCGCAGCCGCCCGCGCGACATCACGCCGATGCGGTCGCACACCGCCAGCAGTTCGGTGAGATACGAACTCACAAAGAGGATCGCCTTGCCCTCGGCGGCGAGTTGCCCCATCAGCCGGTAGATTTCCGACTTCGTACCGACATCGATGCCGCGGGTTGGTTCATCGAGCAGCAGCACATCGGCTCCTTGATGCAGTACGCGGGCGAGGGCCACTTTTTGTTGATTGCCGCCGGACAGTTCGCCGACCGGTTGCTCGGCCGAGCGGGCCTTGATCTGCATGGCCCGCATCCAATGATCCACCGCCTGTCCGCGCGCATGCAGATTCAGCCAGCCGAGTTGACTATACGGCGCGAGCCGACTGTATGTGATGTTGTCGGCCAGCGACCGCGTTTGTGCCAGGCCTTCCTGCTTGCGATCTTCCGACACCATCCCCAAACCGGCGGCGATTCGGGCGCGGGGGGAATGGGCCGGGGTACTGGTCAGCACGGTCACTCGGCCGCTGCGGACCTCATCCAACCCGAACACGCATCGCAGCAGTTCCGTGCGACCGGCTCCCACGAGGCCCGCCAAGCCGAAAATTTCACCACGGCGGATTTGTACCGTGGCATCCACCGGCGCTTTGCGGCCGGTCAAATTGTGCAACGACAAAATCGGTTCCCCCGGCTGATGCGGCACGAACGGGAAAAGTTCCTTCACCGTGCGGCCCACCATCAAATGCACGATCCCCTCTTCCGTGACATTCGCGAGTTCCCCGTGTCCGACCGATTGCCCGTCGCGCAGCACGGCGTAGTCGTCACACAGTTCGCGGACTTCTTCGAGAAAGTGGCTGATGTAAACGATGCCCAGGCCTTTGGCCCGCAGGCGTTGGATCACCGCGAAGAGCTGCCGGGTGTCGTCACGGGTCAGCGAACTCGTCGGTTCATCAAACACAATGACCTTGGCATCGGTCACCAGCGCGCGGGCGATTTCGACCAGTTGCTGCAGCGCCACCGACAAATCGCCGACCTTTGCCGCCGGATTGAGCTGCGGATGCCCGAGCCATTCCAGCGATTCTCGCACGCAGGGTCGCTGCCGACCGCGCCGCAGCAGTCCCCAAGATGAAAACTCCTGGCCGAGCATAATGTTGTCTTCGACAGACAGATCGGGGGCGAGATTCAGTTCCTGATAAATCATCGCCACACCCGCCTGCCGAGCCGCATGCGGACCCGTCGGCGCATACTCTCGCCCGGCCAGTGACATGGAACCGGAATCCGGCGCGTACGCCCCGCTGAGAATCTTCATCAGTGTGCTCTTGCCAGCCCCATTCTCGCCGATGAGCGCCAGCACCCGCCCCGGTTGCACCGTCAACGACACGCCGCGCAGCGCCTGCGTCGCCCCGAAGCGTTTCGAGACGTTGGACATCGTGAGGAGAGGGGCTTGCGACATGTTTGAAATCGTAGAGTTTGTCGAGGGCTTTGACGAGGCGAACCAGCGATGTGGTGATCCATCTCCGACAAGATTCTGGTCTTGGGTAGCACGTCCCTGAGGCTTTGCGAAGGGCGTGGTGTTTGCTCGCAGACCACGCCCTTCGCAAAGCCTCAGGGTCTTAGCATTACCCACATTTATTTTGGGT